>VOFB01000415.1_pt1 | contig 326001 bp, 253 predicted proteins | sample 5384141 | NCBI WGS metagenome assembly VOFB01 (sample SAMN12384721, study PRJNA508395) | human gut metagenome | isolation source: healthy gut A | host: Homo sapiens
CGATCGGCATGGTGACGTCGGACATCGCCAACCAGTTCTTCGCCGATATCGCCCGCTACATCGAGAACATCGCGCACAACTACAATTATACGGTATTGTTCGGCAGTTCGGACGAAAATGCCGAGAAGCTCGACAACATCGTCGACACCTTCATCGGCAACGGCGTCGAAGGGCTGATCGTCGCGCCCTGTTCGGGCAGCGAGGAGGTGCTCCGCAAGGCGCTCGACGCCGGCATTCCCACCGTGCTGCTCGACCGCGACATCGCGGGACTCGACGTCGGGCGCGTGATGCTGGACAACGAGCGGGCCGGGCGGATGGGCGTGGAACACCTCTACGAGAACGGTTACCGCCGTATCGAGATGATCTCCTACACGCTGGGTATTTCGAGCCTTTCGGAGCGCGAACGGGGCTACTGCGAGGCCATGCGCCGCTACGGATTGGAGGGCTATTCGCAGATCCACTACACGGTCTACGGCCATGCGCAGGAGGATACGGTGCGCATCTTCGAGGACGCCGTGCGGCGGGGTGTGGAGGCGTTCCTGCTGCCGACCAATACGCTGGCCCTGCTGGGCTTGCAGGCGCTCAACGCACTGAACCTCTCGGCGCCCGAAGACCTCGCGCTGGTGGGCTTCGACGAAAGCGAGATATTCTCTCTCTACAAACCTTCGGTCACCTACATCACCCAATCCACCCGCAGGCTGGGCGAGCAGTCGTTCGAGATGCTGCGGCGCATGATCGCCGGCGACGACGACTGTCGCAGCGTGGTGATCGAACCCGAACTGATCGTCGGGGGATCTACCGCCTGCATTCATCCCGAACGGGTCGAGGCGGGCAGGGAACATGCTGTGGGCGTCGCGGAGCTGACGCCGCGCGACTCCGTACTGCTCCCGGGAACCTATTTCCGGCACAAGGGCGGCTGGACGGCCGATCCCCAGTTCATGGAGCAGATGGGGTCGAGCTACCTCTTGGCACACGGTCTGGGTACGCCGGTCGAGGACGCCGTGACGAAGATCGAAATTCCGCAGAGCGGCCAGTACCGCATCTTCGTGCGGACGAAGAACTGGACGGCCCACTGGGCCGACAAGGAGAAGCATGCCCCCGGCGCCTTCCGCCTCCGCATCGACGGCCGCGACTGCGACACGCTCTTCGGTACGGGCGATCCCGAATGGCATTGGCAGGCGGGCGGTACGACCTACCTTACGGAGGGCGTCCACCAAGTCGCGCTGCACGATCTGGCGGGATTCGACGCGCGTTGCGACGCCATCCTCTTCACGCTGCACGACGTAGCGCCCGACGATTCGCTCGAAACGGTCTTCCGGCTGCGCAACAACCTGCTCGGCCTGCCCGCCGAACCCGAAGAGCGGGGGACGTTCGATTTCGTCGTCGCGGGCGGCGGCGTGGCCGGCATGTGCGCCGCCATCGCGGCGGCACGGCAGGGGTTGCGCGTGGCGCTGATCCAGGACCGCAAGGTGTTGGGCGGCAACAACTCGTCGGAGGTGCGCGTAGGGCTGGGCGGCCGGCTCAATATCGGCGCCTACCCGTCGCTGGGTTATCTGCTCAATGAGTTCGGCCCCTCCACGAAGGGCAACGCCCGTACCCCCGAGGTCTACGAAGACGAGAAGAAGCTCCGCGCGATCTTGGCCGAGGAGCGTATCACGCTGCTGCTGGGATACAAGGTCACGAAGGTCAACAAGCGCACGCCGCGCACGATCGAGTCGGTCGTGGCCACCGACGTCGACACCTACCGCCAGATCGTGGTGCGCGGCCCCCTTTTCGCCGACTGTACGGGCGATGCGACGCTGGGTGTGCTGGCCGGTGCCGAGTGGAGCATGGGGCGCGAGGCCCGTTCGAAATACGGCGAGCCGTCGGCACCCGACACGGCGGACGGCATGACGATGGGCGCCTCGGTGCAGTGGTACTGCCTCGAAGCCGATGCGCCGACCGCGTTTCCGGACATCGAATGGGGATTGCCGATCGACGAACGCAGCGTGCAGATCGTGCGCCGCGGCCAGTGGTACTGGGAGGTGGGAATGCGCGACGACCAGATCGCCGACGCCGAGAAGATACGCGACTACGGCATGTACGTCGCCTACTCCAACTGGTCGTATCTGAAAAACCGTTCGTCGGTGCGCGACCGGTATGCCAACAGCTATCTGGGTTGGGTGGCGCACGTGGCGGGCAAGCGCGAAAGCCGCCGGCTGCTGGGCGAGTTCGTCCTGCGCGAACAGGATCTGATGAACTTCACCATCTATCCCGACGGCACGGCGTCGACGTCGTGGTACATCGACCAGCACTATCCCGATCCCGAAAACAGCAAGCTCTTCCCCGGCCGCGAATATTTGTCATGCGGTCACCTGACGCCGCTGTCGTTCTATCCGATTCCCTACCGCTGCTTCTATTCGAAGGACATCGACAACCTCTTCATGGCCGGGCGCAACATCTCGGTTTCGCACGTCGCGCTGGGCACGGTGCGCGTGATGCGCACCACGGCGATGATGGGCGAGGTGGTCGGCATGGCCGCGTCGATCTGTTCGAAGCGCGGAGCGCTGCCGCACGACGTCTACGATACGCGCTTCGAGGAGTTGCGCGAGCTGATGCAGCGGGGCGCGGGGCGCACCGACGTGCCCTACCTGCAAGTCTACACGTTGATCGACACGACGGCCGCCCGCAGCGAAGAGTGCTGATCCGCATTGATAACCGACCCTAACAGAAAAACCAATTAATACGATGAACACGAACAATTCGGTCATGGCGCTCGCCACGACCTTCGCCGATCGGGGCGACTGGACGGTCGAACAGCAGTTCGTCCTCCAGATGGGCTCCTCCTATCTGCTGGCGCACGGCATCGGCACGCCGCTTCAACGCGATGCGGTGACGACCGTCGAAGTACCCGCCGACGGCGAGTACAATCTGCTGGTGCGTACCAAAAACTGGACGAAACACTGGTCCGACGGCCCGACGCCGGGCATCTTTCAGGTGCTCGTCGACGGTGTGGCCGACGCGGCGACCTTCGGCACGGACAAGGTCGACTGGTACTGGCAGCGGGGCGGCAAGATCGCTCTCAAAAAGGGCAAGCACACCCTCGCGCTGCACGACCTGACGGGCTTCGACGGCCGCTGCGACGCCGTCGTGCTGACCACTTCCGACGAAATGCCGGGCGATTCGCTCGATGAGTACCGCGCCCTGCGCGCTCGGTTGCTCGGCCCCGAAACGCCGGTGGACAAGGGCGAATTCGATTTCGTCGTGGTCGGCGGAGGCATTTCGGGTATCTGTGCGGCGTTGGCGGCCGCCCGTCTGGGCTGCAAGGTGGCGCTCGTGCAGGATCGTTACGTGCTGGGCGGCAACAACTCGTCGGAGGTGCGTGTCGGACTGGGCGGCCAGATCAACGTCGATCCCTATCCGTCGCTGGGTTACCTGCTCAACGAGATCGGCCCCGACCGCATCGGCAACGCCCGCGGCGCCCACCACTACCAGGATGACAAGAAGCTCAAAGTGGTGCTCGCCGAGAAGAATATCACGCTTTTCCTGGGTTATACCGTCACCGAGGTCGAGAAGATGGGCGACACGATCCGTTCGGTCGTAGCCGTCGAGGCGACCGAACAGAACCGGATCAAACTTTCGGGCAAACTCTTCTCGGACTGCACGGGCGACGCCTATCTGGCTGCCATGGCGGGTGCCGAGTGCCGCATGGGCCGCGAAGCCCGCGCGGAGTTCGGCGAAAGTCTGGCTCCGGTCGAGGCCGACGGCTTCACGATGGGCGTCTCGATCGAGTGGTACTGCGAGGACTGGAACACCCCCTGCACCTTCCCCGATTCGCTCGACTGGGGGCTGCGGCTCGACGAGTACACCGTCGAACCGGTGCACCGCGCCAACTGGTACTGGGAGGTCGGTATGCGCGACGATCAGGTGGCCGACGCCGAGAAGATACGCGACTACGGCATGTACGTCGCCTATTCGACCTTCTCCTACTGCAAGAACCGCTATTCGAAGAAGGAGGACTGGACCTGCACGCATCTGGTGTGGGTGTCCCACGTCTCCGGCAAACGCGAGTCGCGCCGCGTCGTGGGCGACTACATCCTGCGCGAGCAGGATCTCACGCGCCCGATCCGTCACGAGGACGAGACCTGCACCACCACGTGGCGTATCGACCAGCACTATCCGATGGAGAAGAACTCGCAGCAGTATCCCGGTGCCGAGTGGCTGTCGGAGGGCGTGCTCACGCCGATCGATTTCTACGCACTGCCGTACCGCTGCTTCTATTCGAAGGACGTGCGCAACATGTTCATGGCGGGGCGCAACATTTCGGTGACGCACATCGCGCTGGGTTCGACCCGCGTCATGCGCACCTGCGGCATGATCGGCGAGGTGGTCGGCATGGCCGCTTCGGTCTGCATGAAGCGCAATGCGCTCCCGCGCGACATCTATACGACCTATTTCGCCGACTTGCAGGAACTCATGCGCAAGGGGACGGGACGCACCGACGTTCCCTACACCCAGTTCTATCACCAGGTGGACCGTACGGGCCATCAGGCCGAAGACAGGTAGCGGACTGCCGGCGTGCGGCATGACACCGCACGCCGGCGGATCGCATCCGTCCGCGCGACGTCTTGCCGTGCACCCCGAACCAACCTACTAATCCGACCTAAACCTTGCCGAATGACTTTTATCGACTGGACCATCATCGCCGTTTTCCTGATCGGACTGACCCTGATCGGTTTCCTTTTCTCGAAAAGCAACAGGAATCTCGAAGACTATTTTCTGGGCGGCCGCTCGATGCCTACGTGGCTCGTGGCCTTCGCCGCCACGGGAACCTCGATCAGCGCGGGCACCTTCGTCGGCTCGCCTGAACTGGGGTTCAATACCAACCTGACCTACCTGATGCTCTGCGTCGGGGCGATCCTCGGCGGCACGCTCGTGGCCCTGCTAGTGCTGCCGAAACTCTACAACGCCAATACGATCACCATTTACGGCTACCTGGGCGACCGCTTCGGCGATTCGGCCAAGAATTCGTCGAGCGTCATGTTCCTCGTCGGGCAGCTCTTCACGTCGGGTTCGCGGCTCTTCATCGCCGCGATCGCCGTGTCGGTGATTCTCTACGGCAGCATCCAGTTCGAGTTCCTGATGTATTCGATCATCATTCTGGGTGTCGTCAGTACCGTTTACACCATGGCGGGCGGCATCAAGGGGCTGATCTACATCGATACGATCCAGATCATGCTGGTCATCGGCACGGGCGTCGTGGCGCTGTTGTTCATCTATTTCTCGATGACGCCCCACATGAGCCTCGGCGACATCTTCGCTACGCTCGCTTCGGGCGAAGTCAAGAATGCGGCGGGCGAGTGGGTCGCGGGCAACAAGTTGCAGATCGTCGATGCGTCGTGGCGCATGGACGTGCCCTATAATCTGATGGGCGCGCTCGTCGGCTGCACGATCTTCAAGTTCGCCCAGTTTTCGACCGACCACGAATTCGTGCAGCGGCAGCTGACCTGCAAATCGGTGAAGAAGGCGGGCGTGTCGCTGGTCTATTCGCAGATACTGAGCCTGCCCATCGTGCTGATCTTCCTCTCGATCGGACTGCTGTTCTACGTCTCCTATTCGACGAGCGCCGACCCTGCGGCGATCATGCAGTACAAGAACGACGCGCGCGACATCTTCCCGCAGTACATCTGCCGCTCGATCCCGACGGGCGTGCGGGGCATTATGGTCATCGGCCTGCTGGCCGCCGCGCTGTCGAGTTTCAACTCGGCGATCAACGCCATGGCCAGCAGCTTCGTCGCCGACATCTACATGCCGCTGCGCAAGCGTATGGGACATGCGATCACGTCGGACAGCGACCAGATGTCGTCGTCGAAGAAAATGGTGGTGCTCATGGGGACCGTGCTCACCGGTTTTGCGATCGTCACGGCCGTCATGCAGGAGAAGAGCGGGCTGAACCTGGTCGATTTCGCTACGGGCGTGATGAGCTTCTCCTACGCTGGGATGCTCGGCGTCTTCCTGTGCGCGCTTTTCACCGGACGGGGCAATACGCGGAGCGTCGTCGCGGCGCTCGTCGTCGGCCTGCTGGTCGTCCTATTGCTGCAACCTTATGTGCTCGGCCCGTTGAGCGAATGGCTCGTCGGCCGCCGCGTAAACATCGCGTGGCCGTGGTGGTGCCCGATCGGCGGTGTCGTCAGCTTCGCCGTCTGCTGCCTCGGCAAGAAGAAAAATGAAAAATAATTAGTAACTTTACAACCATGAGACAAGTCGTTTTGACCGCCCCGAAACAGATCGAATTCAGGGAGGTCGCCGCCCCCGAGGCGGGAAACCTGAAATCCGACGAGGTGTTGCTGCGCATTCTGCGCATCGGTATCTGCGGCTCGGAGATACACTCTTATCACGGACAGCATCCCGCCACCTTCTATCCGGTGGTGCAGGGGCACGAGTATTCGGCCGAGGTGGTGGCCGTGGGCAGTGCGGTGCGCAAGGTGAAGCCGGGCGACCGCGTGACGGGGCGTCCGCAGCTCGTCTGCGGCGAGTGCAACCCCTGCAAGCGCGGGCAGTATAACGTCTGCTCGAACCTGCGCGTCGAGGCCTTCCAGGCCGACGGCGTGGCGCAGGACTACTTCGTCATCCCCGAAGAGCGTGTCGTCGCGCTGCCCGAAGGGATGTCGCCCGACTACGGCGCGATGGTCGAACCGACGGCCGTGGCAGCGCACGCTACCAGCCGCCCGCGGGCGTTGGAAGGGCGCAACGTCGTCGTTTCGGGCGCCGGGACGATCGGCAATCTGGTGGCGCAGTTCGCCCGTGCGCGCGGTGCGAAGAGGGTGGTCATCACCGACGTGAGCGACTACCGGCTTTCAAAGGCGCGCGAATGCGGCATCGAGCGTACGCTCAATGTCGCCAGGGAGCCGCTCGACGGGAAGATCGCCGAGTTGTTCGGCGACGAGGGCTACCAGGTGGCCTTCGAGTGCGCTGGCGTCGAGTCGTCGGTGCGGTCGCTCATGGCTACGGTCGAGAAAGGCGGCGACGTCGTCATCGTCGGCGTCCATGCCAAGGATCCCGCCGTGAGCATGTTCCATCTGGGCGAGCACGAACTGAACCTGATCGGCTCGATGATGTACCGCCACGAAGACTATCTGAAAGCCGTCGAGGAGATCTCGGCGGGGCGTATCCGGCTCGCGCCGCTGGTTTCGAACCGTTTTCCGCTGGAGAAATATCGGGAGGCCTACGAATTCATCGACGCCAACCGCGAAACTTGTATGAAGGTGCTGATCGATCTGGAAGATGGGAAAGCCTAAGATCGTCGGTATCGGAGAGTTGTTGTGGGACGTGCTGCCGGCCGGGCGGAGGCTCGGCGGCGCGCCCGTCAACTTCGCCTTCTATGCGCAGGAGCAGGGTGCCGAGGCGTACATCGTAAGCGCCGTAGGGCAGGATGCTTCGGGCGACGAACTGCTCGGCGGCATCGCCGCGCTGGGACTCGGCGTGCGGGCCGTGCAGCGCAACGCGCATCCCACGAGTACGGTCGAGGTGACGCTCGACGCAGCGGGCGTTCCCGCCTACCGCATCCGCGAGCAGGTGGCGTGGGACTACATCGAACGCACGGCGGAGGCCGATGCCGCCGTAGCCGGCGCTGCCGTGGTCTGCTGGGGGTCGCTGGCGCAGCGCAACGCCGTGTCGCGCCGCACGATTCTTGCGCTCGTCGACGCCGCGCCGGTCGGGTGTCTGCGGCTGTTCGACATCAACCTGCGCCTGAATTATTACGACGAACGGATCGTCCGCGACTCGCTCGAACGGGCCGACATCCTGAAACTCAACGAGGACGAACTCCCTGTCGTGGCCCGTTTCTTCGGGCTGGAAGGTGCTGCGGAGCGGGTTGTCGCGCAGCTCGTCGAGCGCTTTTCGCTCCGTTACGTCGTCTTCACCGAGGGCGGCAGGGGCAGCCGTGTGACGGCCGCCGACGGCCGCACGTCGTACCTCGCCACGCCCCGCGTCGAGGTGGCCGACACGGTCGGCGCCGGCGATGCGTTCACCGCCACGTTCGCCGCCTCGCTCATGCAGGGGCTTCCGATGGAGGAGTGCCATCGCCGCGCGGTCGCGGTCGCCGCATTCGTCTGCACCCGGCACGGGGCGATCGCGCCGCTGTCCGAATTCATGAAAACCGAAATTACGAACCGTTAACCAACCGATCCATGAACCTTATTTCCATTTTCCGCCGCCTGTTCCTTCCGCTCGTCGTCCTGCTGCTGGCCGCAACGGCCGGTGCGCAGAGCGCCTACGACGAAATCAAGGCAGACATCGACAAGGCCGGAGGGGTCTATTTCATGTACCCCTTCGATACGCCGTCGGCGACGCCTGCTCCGAAAGGGTACGAGCCTTTCTACATCAGCCACTACGGCCGCCACGGCGCCCGTTACATCCTCTCGAACGACCAGTACGACAACGTGGCCGAGGTGCTGCGCCGGGCGCGCGCCGACGGCAAGCTGACGGCGCGGGGAATCGACGCCTGCGACCGGTTTCTGGCGATCTATCCGCACCTGAAAGGGCGCGCCGGCGATCTGACGCCGAAGGGACAGATGCAGCACAGGCGGCTGGCCGGGCGGATGTATGCCGCCTATCCCGAAATTTTCCGCCGTCATCCGCGCATCGAGGCCTATTCGACGGTCGTGCCCCGCTGCATCATGAGTATGGCGGCCTTCTGCGAAGGGTTGAAGGAGGCCGATCCGTCGTTGGAAATCTTCACGGAGACGAGCAACGTGAACATGTACTACCTCAATCCGCACTCGACGGGCAATCCGGCGGGCACGGCGGAGGATTTCCGCTACAAGAGCGCCGACGCCCCCTGGCGGCCGGAGTGGCGCCGTTTCTGCGAGGAGCGTATCGACGTCGAGACCATTCTGGTGCGCCTGTTTACCGATACGGCCTATGCGCGGTCGATCTGCGATCCGCTGAAATTCGAACAGGATCTCTTCTCCGTGGCGGCCCACATGCAGTGTACCGATCTCGACGAGTCGTTCTACGACCTCTTCACGTTCGACGAACTGTGCCGTTTCTGGGAGTGCGACAACTATACCTATTATGTCGAGAAAGGGCCCGATCCGCGCAACCGCGGGCGCGGCACGGCGCTGGCCGAGACGTTGCTCGACGACATCGTGTCGCGCGCCGGCGAGGATATGGCCGCAGGCGAACCGTCGGTGCGCCTGCGTTTCGGCCACGACGGCTGCATCATGGCGCTGCTGACGCTCATGCGGATCGACGGCTGGACGACGCCCGTTACCGATCCGGCGAAGATCAAGGACGTATGGCAGGTTCACCGGATCCCCATGGCGTCGAACATGCAGTTCGTCTTCTACCGCAACAAGAAGAATCCCGACGACGTTCTCGTGCGGGTCTTGCTCAACGAAAAGGAACTCCGTCTTCCGCTTCCCGGCGACCGGGCTCCCTACTACCGGTGGGAGGATTTCCGGGATTTCTATGCCGGAATCGTACGGGAAGCCCGACTTAAACTCGAAGCCACGAAATGAAACCGATTCGCAAAATGCGGCTTTTCGCAGCCGCACTGGCGGTCGCCTGCCTGCTGGCGGCGACCGTCCGGACCGTTGCCGCCGGACGCGGCAAGGCCGTACTCACGGGTGTCGTCTACGGCGACGGAGCGCCTCTGGCGGGCGTCTGCGTGTCGGACGGCGTGCAGTTCGCGACGACCGACGCCGCCGGCCGCTACCGCATCGAATCCGACAAGTCGGCGGGCTTCGTCTTCGCCGTCACGCCGTCGAACTGGGTCGCTGCCGAGGCCGACGGCGTCCAGCCGCTTTTCTGGGCGGCGCTCGACGAGGCGGATGCCCGTGACGAACAGCACGACTTCCATTTTGCAAGCGTCGATCAGTCGCGCTACACGGTGATGTTCTTCACGGATCTACATCTGACCAACTCCTCCGAAAAGCGCGATCTCGATCACTACCGCAGCATCGCGCTGGCGTCGATCTCCGACGAGGCGGCGCAGGCGTCGGCGCGCGGACCGGTCTACTCGCTCAATTTGGGCGATCTGTCGCACGATCTCTATTGGTATCAGTACGATTTCGACGTTTCCTCGGCCAAACGTTTCCTCGAACAAAACGGTTTTCCGACGTTGCTGTACAGTATTCCGGGCAACCACGACAACGACGGGGCGACGCCCGCCGGAGTCGGTGTCGACCGTCGTGCCGAACATCTTTATCGCCGTACGTTCGGCCCGACCTACTATGCGATGAACATCGGCGACGTGCATTGGATCATGATGGACAACATCATCTATAAGAATACGCCCGGCAAGGGGAAGAAAAACGTCGGTGTAGTCGGCGCCCGAGACTACGACAAGGGGTTCACGCCCGAACAGCTGGCGTGGCTTCGGCGCGATCTGGCGACGGTCGACGCCTCGAAAACAGTCTGCCTCTGCACGCACTGTCCGGTCTTCTTCGACCGCGACCGCCGGACGCTGCTGACCGACCGCAGTCAGGTGGATTCGCTCGATGCGCTCTTCTCGCGCTTCGAGCGGGTGCATATCTTTTCGGGACACGCTCACCGGACGCTCTATACGCAGGACGCCGACTACCCGCGTTTCGACCAGTACGTTCTGCCCGCCACGTCGGGCGACATGTGGGTGGCGAACAACGATTTTCAGGCGTTGTGCCCCGACGGCAGCGATGCGGGGTTCGTCGTGGCGAGCGTCGACGGCGGAAAGTTGCGCTGCGACTACCGCACGCATCTCTACGGCCGCAAGGTGTTGCGCGCCTACGATATGAATGCCGTGGGCGAATACTACCGTAACGACAGTCTCGTCCGCATGCAGCGACGGCTCTATCCCGACCGTGCCGACTACGGTCGCGAGGAGTATGCGAACTGCGTCTACGTCAACTATTGGGGGTATCTGCCGGGGCATCGGGTCGAACTGTTCGAGGAGGGGTACCCGCTCGAAGTCGTGCAGGTCGAAGACGAAGACCCGCTCTACAACATCAGCCACTACCTGCCCGAACTGGCACGGAAACCCGTCTTCAAGAAGGGCGATGCCAGGGTCGTCAGCCACCACATGTTCGCCGCCAGGGCGCGGACGGCGACGGCTCCCGTCGAAATCCGGATTACGGATGCCGACGGCGTTCTCCTGCACAGGGAGACGCTCGAACGTCCCAAAAAATTCGACAAGGAGGCGCGGTAATCTCTCCATTCTTTTTTGAATATTGCTAATCGGTTGTTTTATATCCGATTAGCGATATTTATACCCGATTTGTTGAAACGTTACAACTAAAACGAATTCTGTTACGATTAGAATAATATGATTTTAATAAATTATATTCCTTATTGAAACGTTTCAATTTTTCGCTTTTTTTCATACCTTTATGAACCGACTAACCAATTCACATTACTAACCAAACACTTATCGTATGATCCGAAACTTACTACCATGGACGGCGGGGTGCCTTCTGGCGGCATTCGCCGTGTCGTCGTGCGAGAGCGACGACGTCGACTACGGACCCATTTCGGCGGCTATCGAGATCGGCGTGGAGGAGGTTACGCCGAGCTCCGCGAAGATCAGGCTGACGACCGAACAGGAGAACGTGGCCTCCTACAAGATCGTCAAGCCGACGCCGATCTCCGAATTCGAGTATGCGGCCCACGACGCCATCGACCGTCTGGCCTTCATCGAGGAGCGCGGCGAAGCGGCCGGGGCTCCTTTCGAGCAGACGTTGGCCGGCCTGATGCCCAAGGTGGAGTACTCCTTCGCCGTGGTGGGACTCGACGCCTCCGGCCAGCGGATTACGGCTCCCACGTTCGCACGTTTCACGACCGCTTACGCTTCGTCGCTGGTCGAAGCCCGCTTCGAGACGAATCCCGACGAGACCTTCACCTTCACGGGCAAGATCACGCCGAACGCTTACACGGTCTCCTACCGCTACATTTTCGACAGCGACCACAACGAAGCCACCGAGGCCGAGCTCAGGGCGCTGCTCGAAGCCGGCGGCAGCGGCGTGAAGACCGACAAGGGCGTCAAGGAGCTGGAACTCGTCAAGTCGGACAAGGCGGGCGTCACGCTGGCCGTTCTCTCTTATGACGATGCGAACCGTCCGGGCGAATTCACCAGCACGTTCGTTTCGACCGAGGACATGGCGTCGGTGATCGTCGACGGCAAGGAGACGCAGCTGGCCCGTCCGACCGAGGGCGTCGACATCTTCGAAGGAAAGGTCGCCGTGCCGGCCAAGTCCGGGTTTACGGTCGAAATCAACAAGGTCGCCTACGGATTCGCACCTTACAGCGGCAACGGCGGCGTGGGCAAGGTCGAGAACATGATGTCGGCCGCACCCTATTACAGCAGCAGTACGATCGCCGATTCGCGCGGTTACGACTGCAAGATGGCCGTAGGGCGGATGGCCGCGACGGCCGACGGCGGCAATGATTTCTGGACGAATCTTTCGGAGGATGCACAGATTCTCGTCCGCGTCGATCTGACTTATGCCGACGGCACGCCGCGCTATTGGTTGGAACTGGTCGAGGCCTATGACCCGAATCTGCTGCTCGAACAAAATTTCGATCTCTTCGTCTGGGGCGGCGACTATACGTTGGCCTCCGGCGGCAAGGGAACCGCGCCCATTGCCGACAGCGAATCGGCGGCCGACCTCGACGGTACGGAAGAGGGTACCAAGGGCGGTGCGACCTACACGACTCCCAAACCCGATATTTGGAGCACGGCGGACGGTGCCGCCGACGGCGATGTGATCGCCGGCGATCTCTATCTGAAAAACCGGAATATGACGGGGTGGGAAGTCCGCCGCATCGCCGAGCATCCCGGGACGGTGCGTCTGAACAAGTCTGCATCGGGCTCTCATAAGTACAGCGGTTATCTCAAAACGCCGAAACTGGCTGCCCTGACCGCCCCGACGAATATCACGCTCGAATTCGATATTTGCCGTTTCGCGGGCGACGGCGATATTTACATCACCGTCGAAGGCGCCGGAACGTATACCGCCGCTGCGGTCAATATCGACGGCGCTGCCGCCGCGACGACCGTCGCCGCTTCGGGAACGGATTTCGTAGTGACGAACGACTTGTGCTCGAAGCAGGCCAATACCGTAATAAACAAGCCGTGGTCGCATGTCGAGTTGTCGATCGCCGGTGCGACGGCCGAGACGCAGATCAAGTTCGACGGTTCGAGAGGCAAGGACTCCGCGTCGGATCGCTGTCTGTTGGATAACATCAAAATCACGAAGTAATCCGTCTACTTAACAAGACCTGTCATGAATAAAATCAAGCATATAATCGTCCGTAGCGTACTCGTCGTCCTGCTCGTAGCAGTAGGGGGGGGGAATTTGTACGCGCAGAAATCGCAGCTTAGCGGTACTGTAAGCGATGCGGAGAATACCCCGCTCGTAGGCGCCTCGATCATCGTCGAGGGAACGCATGTCGGTACTACGACCGACGCCGACGGAGCCTTCCGCCTTCCTGCCGCTCCGGGGCAGCGACTCACCGTCTCCTATCTGGGTTACAAGTCCAAAACCGTAACCGTCGGCAGCAGGACCTCGCTGGACATCATACTCGAAAGCGACAATTCACTCATCAACGAAGTCGTGGTCGTCGGCTACGACACGCAGAAAAAGGTCAATCTGACCGGTTCCGTCGCGTCGGTCTCGGCCGAAGACCTCGCCAACCGTCCCATCGTATCCTCGTCGACCGCTCTCCAAGGCATCGCCCCCGGCGTGACCGTTACCACGCAGAGCGGAGCTCCGGGCGGCGACGGCGGCATGATCCGCGTGCGCGGTATCGGAACCTTCGGCGGTTCGAGCGCCGCGCCGCTGGTGCTCATCGACGGGGTGGAGGGCAGCCTCGATGCCGTCGACGCCACGCAGATCGACCAGATTTCGGTGTTGAAGGACGCCGCCTCGTCGGCCATCTACGGTTCGCGTGCGGCCAACGGCGTCATCCTCGTGACGACCAAGCGCGGCAAGAAGGGGCAGACGTCGGTCACCTACCGCGGTTACGTCGGCTGGCAGTCGCCCACCGACACGCCCGAAACGGTCAGCGCCGAGGAGTACATGATCCTCAGTCGCGAAACGTCGTTCAACGACGGCAAGGAGTCGATCTATACCGACGACTACATCGCCCGCTACCGCGAGAACAACCGTATCGATCCCGACAACTATCCGCTCACCGACTGGCAGGACCAGATTCTCACCGGATCGGGATTCACCCACAACCACAATCTCTCGCTGACGGCCAGCACCGAACGCGTGCGCGTCATGACCTCGTTCGGCTACCTCGACCAGAAGGGCATCATCAAGCGCACCGACTACCAGCGGTACAACGTGCGCAACAACATGAACATCGACTTCTCGGACAAGCTCTCGATGCGCTTCGACGTTTCGTTCGTCAACGGCGACCGCCGCCGCATCCCGCAGCAGAATACGCTGTTCAACTACATGAACACGCGCGACCCGCTGATCCTGTCGCGCTGGTCGACGGGCTACTGGGCCGGTCTGTCGGGCGGCAGCACCAACGTCCTGCCGACGCTCGAAGGCGAGGGAGGCAACGTGAAGAACAACACGATCCGCCTGAACGGAGCTGTGACGCTCACCTTCAAGCCCGTCAAGTGGCTGACGCTCGAAGGCATGGTCGCCCCGCGCTACGTGACGACCAACAACCATACCTTCGTCAAGAAGATGAAATTCTACTCCGACGCCTTCGGCACGGTGTCGAACAGCTCCAACGTCGCGTTCAACTACCTCGACGAGTCGGCCAACCGCTCGTTCTACGGCAACTACCAGTTCACGGCCGCCTTGCAGCATACCTTCGCGCAGAACCACAATTTCAAACTGTTGCTGGGCGCTTCGCGCGAGACCTACGACAACAAGACCCTTTCGGCGCACCGCGAGGACTTCGCCTATCCCGATTACGAGGTGATCGGCGCCGGCGCCGACAACGAGACGAAGGACAACGGCGGCGGTCATGCGCAGTGGGCGTTGCAGTCCTTCTTCGGCCGTCTGAACTACAATTTCAAGGAGCGTTACCTTTTCGAGGCGAACGTCCGTTTCGACGGCTCGTCGCGTTTCGCCAAGGGGAATCGCTGGGGTATCTTCCCCTCGTTCTCCGGAGCGTGGCGTCTGACCGAGGAGCCTTTCATGCAGGATGTACGCCGGACGCTGAGCGAATTTAAGATCCGCGCCTCCTACGGCCAGTTGGGCAACCAGAACATCGGCTCGAACTATCCCACGATCCAACAGCTGGACGTCAGCTCGATTTCGGTCAACGACGTCATCACCCCGATCGTCACGCAGACGACGCTGGCCAATCCCGACATTACCTGGGAATCGACCGAAATGTACGACGTGGGTATCGACGCCACGCTTTTCGACAAGCTGAGCGTCACGGCCGACTGGTATTACAAGAAGACCCACGATATTCTGCTTACGCTCGATATCCCGTCGATCATCGGTCTCGGCGCCCCCTATCAGAATGCCGGAATGGTGCGCAACGTGGGTTGGGAGGTCGCCGTCGGGTATCATAACAAGTGGCGCGATTTCTCGTTCGGCGTCGAGGCCAACCTGTCGGACGTGGTCAACAAGATCATCGACATGAAGGGCACCACGGGCGGCAGCGGCGCGATCCGCAATCAGGAGGGATCGGCCATCAACTCGATCTACGGGCTCAAATGCGTGGGAATGGCCCGCACGCAGGAGGAGGCCGACTGGGTGAACGAGAACTGTCCGCAGTACGGCGTGACGACCAAGCCCGGCGATCTGATCTATGCCGATATGGATGACAGCGGTACGATCGACGATAAGGACATGACGATCATCGGCAGCACTGTGCCGCGCTATACCTACGGCGTGAATCTCAACTTCGGATGGAAAGGATTGAATCTGAGTGCCTTCTTCCAGGGTGTCGGCAAGGTCGACGGCTATCTGAGCTCCTATTACGTGCAGCCCTGCCAGCAGGGCGGAACCTTCCGCAAGGAGCATCTCGACCGCTGGAACGAGACGAATCCCAACGGCAAGTATCCCCGTCTGACGATGACCGACGCCAACAACTGGAAGCAGTCGTCGTTCTGGATGCGCAGCGCGGCCTATTGCCGTCTGAAAAATATCCAGCTGAGCTATACGCTTCCCAGAACATGGCTGAAAAAGCTGCGCATGAAGTCGGCGATGGTCTTCGTCAATGCGCAGAACCTCTTCACGATCACCGATTTCTATCAGGGCTTCGATCCCGAGGTGGCCTATTCGGGATCGGGCGACGGCGTGGAACTGGGCGCCGTGGCCTACAACTATCCGCAGGTGAAAGTAGTTACGATGGGTGTCGAACTGAAATTCTAAAAAAGCAGAATCATGTTAAAGAAAATAATCTATCTGATCGTATCGGGCGGCCTGCTGCTGTCGGGCTGCTCGCTGGATTACGAACCGCTCAACGGCCCCTCGTCGGGATCGTTCCCCGCGAGCGAGGAGGAGGCGATGGCAGGGCTCTACGCCGCCTACAAGGGGTTGGCGAACATGACGGTCAAGGAGACCCCCTTCCCCATGCGGATCAACGACTGCATCAGCGACATCGGCACCTACCGTACGGGTGCGGGCAATCAGATCAAGGCGATGAGCTCGACGCTGACGGCCGACAACACGATGTGCGAGAAGGTATACAAGACGGTCTACAAAATCGCCGGCCGCGTGCATCTGGTGCTGGACAATCTGGACAGACTGCGGGGCGTCATCCCCGAAGATAGGTTCAACCAGATCAAAGCCGAACTGCTCTGTATCCGCGCCTATTACTACGACTTGGGGTGCCAGTTCTACGGCGACATCCCCTTCATCGACCACCAGCTCGATCTGGACGATTACTCCGACTATCCGCGTATCCCGCGCGAGCAGGTGACCGCGCGGCTGTTGCAGGATCTCGACGACGACCTGCTCGATTACCTGCCCGTGCAGTGGAATCCGGGCACCTACGGTACGACGCGCATCGGCCGTGTGGCCGCCTACGCCCTCAAAGCGCGCATCGCGCTGAACTGGGGGTTGTGGGAGGAGGCCGCACGCTGTTCGAAGATCGCCACGACGCTCGCCGAGGGCGTCTACGATCTCGAACCGCTCGACTGCACCTACTACGCTACCCACGCCGACGGCGAACCTTCGGCGGCGAACCTATTCGGATTCGCCGGCCAGACCAGCCGCGAATGGTTGTGGGCGATTCAGTATAACCGTCTGATCAACTACACGTCTGCCACCTACTATGAAGCGCCTCGTATCCACGGCGGTTGCAGCTGGCTCGGCCCGTCGCAGGCGATGGTCGACACCTTCCAGTGCACCGACGGCAAGCCGATCACCGAATCGCCGCTCTACGACTGGCAGAATCCGTGGGCGAACCGCGATCCGCGTCTCGATCTGTTCTGTCTGCGTCCCGACACCCGCCTGTGGGGAGTCCAGTACGACACCGACGTGCGTGTCGAAAAGGTGAAGGACTACAATCAGTCGACGGCGGGCAAAGAGGTGCTCATCAGCAACGCCGACGCCGTGGGCAACAAGAGCGAGTATGCGGCCAACGGCAGCAAGGGGCCCGGCGGTTATCTGTGGCGCAAGTACTCCGACAAGGGGATGATGGGACTGGTCAACGGTACGAAGACGGAGGACGACATCAATGCGGGAATCATCCGTTTCGCCGAACTGCTGCTCATCGAGGCCGAGGCCAACATCGAGTGGGACGGCGGCGATCTGGCGATCGCCGAGGCGAACATCAACCGGGTGCGCGCCCGTGTGAACATGCCTCCCGTGACCGACCGTTCGCGCGAGGGCTTGCGCAAGGCGCTGCGCTACGAGCGCAAGGCCGAACTGTGCAACGAAGGGTTCCGCTGGTTCGACATCCGCCGCTGGAAGATCGCTTCCAAGGCGGTCAACGGCCCGATGTACGCTCCGGGGTATTCGACGGTGCAGAATCCGGGCAACTACATCTCCAACGTCAGGCCTTCGTTCGACGACGACTGGGTGGTGACTTACGATCTTTCCGATACGTGGGACGGCAAGACGGGCAACCTGCGCGTGTTCCAGACGATGGTCTTCAATCCCGAAAAGGATTACCTCTGGCCGATCCCCTACACCGAGCTGGTGACGAATCCGGCGATCGGCGTCGAAAACCAGAATCCCGGTTATTGACGGCGTTCCACCGGTGCGGAGTCCGCTTTCGGGCGCTCTCCCGCACCGGTTTTTACCGATGAACAGTATAAATTTCAATAAACATGTATATGAGAACCAGATATTTCATTGCGGGCATTCTGCTTCTGGCGCTCTTCGCGGGATGTTCGTCGGATTCCGGCGAAGGCGACGCGCCCGGCGGCGGTTCGGGCGATCTCTACGGCTACGTTCGGGACGCTTCGGGGAGTGCGATCGAGGGGGTCGTCGTCTCCGACGGCTACACCTGTACGGTCACCGGCGCCGACGGACGCTATGCGATGCAGCGGCATCCGAACGCCTATTACGTCTACTATTCGACACCGGCCGACTGCAAGGTCGAGGTCGACCCGTCGACGGGACTGCCGCTGTTCTACCAGAAGATCAGGAAATCGCAGGCGCAGTACGATTTCACCCTTACCCGTCAGGCCGAGGAGACGAAATTCCGCATGCTGGCCATCGGCGACCCGCAGGTGACCACCACGGCGCAGGTCTACCGTTTCGAGACGGAGACCGTCGCCGACATCAACTCCTACGTGGCGGCCCAGACGGACGGACTGCCCACCTATGCGATCACGCTGGGCGACATCGTGGGCAACAAATGGGAACTCTATCCCGATATGGTCAAGGCGATGGCGCGGAGCAAGACGTCGGTTCCCGTCTTCCAGACGATCGGCAACCACGACCACGAGTTTCCGCAGGTGACCGACCTCTCGGCGCAGCGTAGATACGAAGCCTCGTTCGGGCCGGTCAACTACTCCTTCACGCGGGGCGACGTCCACTTCGTCTCGATGGACGACATTATCCACAAGGCGACAGGCAGCGATGCCTACACGAGCGGTTTTCTCGACTGGCAGTTCGAGTGGCTGAAACAAGATCTGAGCTACGTGCCCAGGACGTGCGCTGTGGTGCTGTGCGTCCACATTCCGTTCCGCGGCGGATTCAACGGCGCGGGCGAGACCTATTTCGACGAGGTGCTGGAGCTGCTGGCGCAGTTCGACCGGGCGTGGATCTTCTCGGCGCATACGCACAACAACAAGACGAACTACACGCACGCGGTCGGTTCGAAAAAGATCCGCGAGTATATCCTCGGGACGTCGTGCGGCGCGTGGTGGCACGGTACGGTCTGCACCGACGGAGCGCCCAACGGCTACGGCGTCTTCGAGTACGACGGCCCGTCGCTCACGAACATGATCTACAAGCCGACACGTTACGACGAGACCTTCCAGATCCGTCTCTACAACGGCGAAGACGTCTTTACGGGCGGTACGGCCAAGTCGTGGAAGTTCGATCTGCAACAGCCGAAGAACCGGCTGATGGCCAACGTCTGGAACGCCGACGATACGTGGACGATCGAGGTCTACGAGAACGGCGTGAAGACGGGCGACATGGCGAAGAAATCGATGATCGATCCGTGGTCGTCGGCCTATTTCTGCGGCTTCTGCGGTTTGAAGGAGAGCTACGCCAGCAAGAACGACCATATCTTTTATTATACGGTCAAGAGTCCCGGTGCCGCGCTGCGCGTCGTGGCGCGCGACGGTTACGGCAACGTCTTCGAGCAGACCGAGATCACGACGCCGCTCGAAGCGGACTATCCCGACGCCTATTGACCGCTCGCTACGGTCGGTAGTATTTAGTTCCAGCGAAGGAGGCCCGGCGATCCGCCGGGCCTCTGGCGTAATTGGGCGGGATACTGCGCTCCTCCTGTTTCCTCGCCGGATGGGGCGTTATTGTTCGAACGCTACGACCTTCGCCCGTATCGCCGTGAGGGTGGTCCCTCCGGCGAGCGCCGTGATGCGCAGGGCGGGTGCGGCGTCGTGGAGCAGCACCTGGTGCGTGACGGTGCGCTTGTCGGGGACGTCGAGCGTGAAGGTTTGGCCGCCCAGCTCGATGCGGGCGCTACCTTCGGCTTCCAGTTCCAGGTAGAGGGCGCCGAAGGGTACGGCGAGTAGCTGCCGTTTCGGGACGATGCTCTGCCCCTCGCCGAGGCGGATCGCGCCCTCGTCGGCCGATGCGGGGAGCACGAACCCGTCGGCCCGTGCGTACTCGGCGAGCAGCCGGCCCTGCCCGTGGTAGTCGGGCGCCAGGAAATCGGTCGAGACGAAATCGATGTCGTGGCGGTTGATCCGGTCGAAATGCACGAACTTGTCGGCGTGCGATTCGCACATCAGCCCCGCTGCCTTGACCCGTGCGACCTGACGGGAGTAGTCCGCTTCGTCGAAGCGGGTGGCGCTGACGGCCACGATGACGTCGCCCAGCGCCTCGATCCGTTCGAACGTAGTCTGGTAGAGAATGCCCATCAGCCGCACGTCGTCGATGCCGGTGCGGCGGATGACGTCGTTCGCGCGGTTGTTGGAGGTGACGACGTAGCGGTCGCGTCCCAGTGCGGCGTCGGCCGCGGCGACGATGTCGCGGTAATGCCGTCCCGTCGGGTCGTAGAGTTTCGGCTCGATGAAGGTGTAGAGTCCGTTGCGGGCGCACTCGGCCAGATACTCTTCGAGCGTGGGGATGCGCGTCCGGCGGGCGGTGTCGGCGGCTTTGAGGATGTAGTCCGACCGCAGCTCTCGGAGCGTCTTGCCGGCGACTGCGACCGGTTCCGACAGCGGTGTGCCGTCGGCATGCAGGCAGGTGCGGTTGAGCGTGCTGTCGTGCATGACCACCAGCGCCCCGTCGGCCGAAAGCCGCACGTCGGTCTCGATGGCGCCGAATCCAGCCGCCTTTGCCAACCGGATGGCTTCCAGCGAGTTTTCGCCCGCTACGGTGCTGCGCATGTTCACGCCGCGGTGGGCGATGAACACCCGTTTGCGGGGGCGTGCCGCGGAGTCGGCGGGGGTTTGGCACAGGGCCGTCGCACTCCATGCGAGCGCGGCGAAAAGGAACAGGAGCGTATTTTTCATGGTCGGAAATTTGTCGCCGATGGCGGGTTGTCGTCGGTTTTCTCTCTTCGTTTTCTCGCTTCGGCACAGCCTGAACAAGTTCGGCTCTGCGCTCGGCTTAACGAAAACGTTCACAAAGATAATACGAAGCGGGTTCAGAGACAAATATATTTGTCTCTGTCGCGGGGGCGTTCCATCGGGTCGGACGCGTGCTTCGGCGGAGTTGCCGCAAAGGAGGTTCGGATTCTGTCCCGAGCTTTTGTCCGGAGAGGGCTGCAATCCGGAGAAAAAGGTAACATCGAATGAAAAAAAAGTTATCTTTGTAGTATGGACGGTTCGGAAAATAGGGATTGCGGTCTTTTTACTGTTCTTTTCGAACAGTACAGGGAGCCCTTTACGCGCTTCGCCAACTCGTTCGTCAGGGATCGCGCCGTTTCGGAGAACCTCTTCGTGGACGCGCTGGTCGATTACTGGCAGCGGCGCGGTTCGCTGCCCGAAGATACGAACGTCCCGGCCTACCTGCTCACGTCGGTGCGCAACAAGGCGCTCAATCACCTGCGCCATCAGCGTATCCGCGAACGGTCGTCCGACGAGCTGATGCGCCGCGCCCGCAGCGAACTGGACTTCCGTATCTCCTCGCTCGAAGATTTCACCACGCAGTCGCTCTTTTCGTCCGAGATTCATGAAATCGTCCGGCAGACGCTTGCCGAGATGCCGGCCCAAACGCGCCGCATCTTCGAGATGAGCCGCTTCGAGAACCGCCGCAATGCCGAAATCGCCGCCGAACTGAACCTTTCGATCAAGACCGTCGAATTCCATATCGGCAAGGTACTCAAAGTACTGCGCGTGCGACTGAAAGACTATCTGCTTTTCTTTTTCGTATTTATTTTGCGTTGAGGCGGATTTCCCGTTAGGGTATTTCCCGCCGTGCGTGTTATTACAGATAGAAGCGCCCGCCTCCGGTGCGGCGCCATAGTGAAGATGTGTATGGAACGCGACCTGTTATATCGTTATTTCGACGGCGACACGACCCCCGACGAGGAGCGGCGGATCATGGAGTGGGCGGAGGCTTCGCCCGAAAATTACCGCCTCTACCTCGAAGAGCGGCGGTTGTGGTGCGCATTGTTGCTCCATGCCGGACGACGGACGGCGCGCCGTCCCGCGCTCTGGCGACGGTTGGCGGCATGGCGCGTGAGCGGTGCGGCGGCCTGCATCCTGCTGCTGGTCGGCCTCGCGGGAATCTTCTTCGCGGGCCGCATGGTTCCCGACGGGCGGATGCAGCAGGTGGTCGTTCCCGCCGGACAGCGTGTCGAGCTGCGGCTCGCCGACGGTACGAAGGTGTGGCTCAATTCGAAGAGCCGGTTGGAGTATCCGTCGTCGTTCGGACGGCGTTCGCGTCGGGTGACGCTCTGCGGCGAGGGCTATTTCGAGGTGGCGCACGATGAGCGCAAGCCGTTTGTCGTCGAGACCGGGCAGTACGACGTGCGGGTGCTCGGTACGACCTTCAACGTCTATGCCTACGACAACGACCGTGCGGCGTTCGAGACGGCGCTGATGGAGGGGTCGGTCGAGGTTTCGTCGCGCAGCGACGCTTCGCAGCGGCTCGTGCTGCAACCCAACGAGGCGGCCGTCATGGCCGCCGACGGCCGCCTCGTGCGGACGCGCCTGACCGATATGGGGCGTTTCCGCTGGACCGAAGGGCTGATCTGTCTCAACGACGTTCCCTTCGGCGAGCTACTCGAACGTTTCAGCGACTACTACGACATCCGCATCCTGCTGAAAAATCCCAAACTCTACGACGTGCGCTGTACGGGCAAGTTCCGGCAGAGCGACGGCATCGACTACTCGCTGCATGTGTTGCAGCGCTTCGTCAACTTCCGTTACACGCACGACGAAGAGCGGCATACGATCGAAATCCGATAAACGCCGTCTGCCGGACGGCGGAACATGAAACCGATTGAAAAACCAACGTTTTCGTTAAGCCGAGCGCAGAGCCGAACTTGTTCAGGCTATGCCGAGGCGAGAAAACGAAGAGAGAAAACCAACGTTTTCGTTAAGCCGAGCGCAGAGCCGAACTTGTTCAGGCTATGCCGAGGCGAGAGAACGAAGAATGAAATTCAACCTGAACTCCCGATAGCCTATGAAGTAGAACGATCCCGAAAAAAAGAGACGGAGCGATGCGCCAACACCGCCCCGTCCGGCAGACTAACACCTGCGACTTACCTATCCAAGTATTAATCTTTTATTCTGCAAAAGTATGAATAAAAACGCCAGTGTCGGCATCCCGATGAAAAAAATATGCGGGCGCCTGACCAGAATCCTGTGTACCTGTGCGGTTTTCGTGTCGCTGACAGGTGCGGCCTACGCCCAGAGCGCTCCGGTGACGCTCGACAGGAAAAAAGCTCCCGTCAGGGAGATTCTCAACGAAATCGAACGGCAGACCGACTACCTGTTCGTATACAGCAGCGAACAGGTCGATTTCAGCGTCTCGGTAACCGCGCACGACGAACCCGTGCAGACGGTGCTCCGACGTATCTTCGAGGGCACGCCGATCCGTTTCACGCTCGAAGGAAAACATATCGTGCTGCGCAGGCAGCCTCAAACGGCCGCGAACGCCGCCGCGGCTTCGCCTGCGAAACAGACCGTCACGGGTACGGTGACCGATACGGCCGGCAAACCCGTCGTCGGCGCCACGGTGCTCGTCAAGGGCGGCACCGTCGGTACGACGACCGATGTCGACGGACGCTTCTCGCTCACGATCCCCGCCGGCAGTCCGCTCGAAGTGTCGTTCCTGGGCTATGCCCGGCAGGAGATCGCCACGGCCGGCCGCACGTCGCTCGACATCCGTCTGGAAGAGGACGCCGCGACGCTCGACGAAGTGGTGGTCGTGGGCTACGGTACGATGAAGCGGCGCAATTTGGTCGGAGCCGTGGATCAGGTCGACAGCCGGGTGATCGGCGACCGCTCGAACGGCAATCTGGCGCGCTCGCTTCAAGGCGAGCTGCCGGGCCTGAACATCTCCTTCTCCGACAGCAAGCCGTCGCGTTCGGCGTCGTTCAACGTCCGCGGCGAGACTTCGATCGGAGCGGGCGGCAATGCGCTGGTGCTCATCGACGGCGTGGAGGGCAGCATGGATGCGATCAACCCGCAGGACGTGGAGTCGGTCTCGGTGCTCAAAGATGCCTCGTCGACGGCCGTATACGGTGCGCGCGGCGCCTTCGGCGTGGTGCTGGTCACGACCAAGAGCCCCAAGCGGGGTGCCCCCGAGATCAACTACAACGGTTCGGTCACCTTCAACCGCCGCACGGTGATTCCCGACGTCATCACCGACGGCCTGACGTGGGTCAACTGGTGGAAGGATTCGTACAACGGTTATTACAACGGCTCGAAATCCCTGCTCAGCCATATCGACAGTACGGTGCCCTATTCGGAGGCGATCTATCAGGAGTTGATCCGGCGGCAGGCCGACCCGTCGCTTTCGCGGACCACGACGTTGGAGGGCGATTCGATGTTCGGATGGGCCTACATGGAGTCGACCGACTGGCTGGACCTGTTCTACAAGGACTGGAACCTCTCGCACGAGCACAACCTCTCGATTTCGGGCGGCAACGAGAATGCCGATTATTATGTGTCGGGCCGTTTCTACGACATGGACGGTATCTACCGCGTCGGCGACGAATCCTACAAGAAATATGATCTGCGTGCCAAGGGTTCGCTGAAAATCCGCCCCTGGTTCAAGGTGACGAACAACACCTCGCTGGCGATCATCGACCAGCACGAACCCAAGCACTCGCGCAACAATTTCGCCGTGCAGCGCGCGATCAACCATGCCGCCATGCCGCTCTCGCCGGTGAAGAATCCCGACGGCTCGTGGACGACGGCCGCCGCCATTTCGGGCTACGCCGCCTTCTCGGAGGGAACCTCCTACCGCAACAACGACTATGTCTATTTCCGCAACAAACTCTCGGCCGATATCGACATCGTCAAGGAGGTGTTGAAAGTGCAGGCCGACTACTCCTACAACTATACGACCCGCAAACGGATCGACGTTCAGAATCCGGTCAAATATTCGAAGAAGCCGGGCGTCTATCTGCTCGAATCGGAGTCGGCCGGTGCGTCGCTGTCGCAGGTGGACTATGACACGCGCTACCAGGCGGCCAACGCCTACCTGACCTATACGCCCAAACTCGGCGCCGACCACGATCTGACGGTGCTGGCCGGCTGGAATATCGAGGATCAGGTCTACAAGACGCTCACCGTTTCGCGCACGGGTTTCGTCACGCCCAACAAGCCCTCGTTCTCGCTGATGAACGGCGTGGCGGAGAATCCCACGGCGGGCGGAAACGCCTGGTCGTACGTCGGCGCCTTCTACCGTGTCAATTACGGCTACAAGGGGAAGTATCTGGTCGAGGTGAGCGGCCGCTACGACGGATCGTCGAAATTCCCGATCCACTCCAAATGGGGCTTCTTCCCTTCGGCGTCGATGGCGTGGCGCATCTCCGACGAGCCGTGGATGGGCTGGTCGCGCCGCGCGCTCGACAACGCCAAGATCCGCCTTTCGGCCGGTTCGATGGGCAACGGCAACGTGAGTCCCTATTCGTATACCTCCGAGATGACGGTCTCGACGGCCGACGACATCGTACTGGGCGGGTCGTATCCCTCCTATACGTCGGTGGGCAGTACGGTGCCCGTGTCGCTGACGTGGGAGAAGTCGACGACCTACGACGTCGGCCTCGACCTCGATTTCTTCAACAACCGTCTCTCGGTCAGTGGTGACTACTATCGCCGCTACACCACCGACATGTATACGGCCAGCGTCGCGCTTCCGGCCGTCTACGGAACGGGTTCGCCGAAGGGTAACAATGCCGAGATGAAGACCGACGGCTGGGAGCTGTCGCTCTCGTGGCGAGACTCGTTCAAACTGGGCGGAAAACCGTTCGATTACAGCATCAAGGCGATGGTGTGGGACAGCAAGTCTGTCATTACCAAGTATGTCAACGATACCGGTTCGCTGGGAACCGTCAAAGGCTTTATCGAGAACGGCGGTTCGCCCTCCTCCTACTATGTCGGCATGACCGTCGGCGAGATCTGGGGGTACACCGTGGCCGGTCTGTTCCGCGATCAGGCGGACATCGACTCTTCGGCCATTCACGACTTCGTACAGGCGTCGGACAAGGTGACGCGCCCCGGGCAGGTCAAGATCGCCGATCTGGACGGCAACGGCTTCATCGATCCGGGCAATTTCGCCGTCGACGACCACGGCGACCTGCGCATCATCGGCAACCAGTCGCCGCGCTACCGCTACGGCGTGAATCTCTCGGCCCGCTGGAACGGCATCGGATTGTCGGTCTTCCTGCAAGGCGTCGGCGCGCGGGACTGGTATCCGGGTTCCGATGCGGGCATGTTCTGGGGAAAATACGGCCGGCCGTTCTTCGCGCTCATACCGAGCATCCATAACTACACGGACGACATGTACAGCGCCGAGCGCAACAACTGGGATACGGCCTACTGGCCCCGCATGACGACCTACCAGTCGAACGGGACGAAGAACTGGACGCGTCTGCTCGAAATCCCCAATACGCGCTACATCCAGAGCGCGGCCTACCTGCGCGTGAAGAATATCCAGCTCGACTATTCGTTCCCGAAGCACATCTGTTCGGCCATTCGGCTGCAAGGGCTGAAAATCTACGTGAACGCCGAAAATCTCTTCACCTTCACGCCGCTGCACAAGTACGCTCCCAACTTCGATCCCGAAGGGCTGTCCTACGACTCGGACTTCGCATCCGCAGCGGACGGATACACCTATCCGATCCTGAAAAGCGTGACCGTCGGGGTCAACATCACATTCTAACGCAAGGAGGACTATACAATGAAAAACCATATCGCAATTCTGATCGGTGCGCTGGCTCTCTGTTCGTGCGAAGACTACCTGACGCAGGAGAACCCCAACAAAATCGAGAGCGAGTACTACTTTACCGACGAATCGTCGCTCGAAATCTATACCAACGGTTTCATCCGCAGCTTCGCCACGGCGATCAAGAGCTTCGTCGACGGCGACAAGAATGCCGACACGCACTCGTGGGACGGTCAGGCCGCCTATTTCATGGACAACTATTCGGCCGACGACGCGACCAACTGGACGACGAGCAACTGGTCGCAGCTGCGTTCGATCAACTACTATCTCGACAATATGCGCAATGCGGTGGCTTCGGACGCGATCCTCGACCATTACGAGGGCGTGGGGCGTTTCTTCCGCGCGCTGTTCTACATCGACAAGGTGCAGACCTTCGGGGCGGTTCCGTGGTACGACACGTCGATCGACGCGACCGACCAGGAGGCGCTCTTCAAGGATCGCGACAACCGTGAATTCGTCGCATCCAAAATCCTCGAAGATCTCGACTACGCCTGCACCTACTGCCTGACCTCGGACAAATACAGGGTGCGCGCGTCGTACATCCACCGTTACGTGGCCCTCGCTCTCAAAGCGCGTTTCTGCCTCTACGAAGGGACGATGCGCAAGTATCACGCGGTGGACCCGTCGACCGGACGGGCGTGGACGAAGGACGAGAGCCGGTTCTATCTCGGCGAGTGCGTCAAGGCCTGCGAGGAGATCATGGGCGACGGCGTCTATAAACTCACGGACGATCCTGCGAAGCGGCAGACGCAGTATCGCGACATGTTCACCAACGCCGATGCCTGCGGCGTCTATACCGACGAATTCATCTGGGCGCGCGACTACGACATCGATTTGAAGGTGACCTATGCGATCAACAACTACATGGTCAATCCGCAACATGCCAACTACGCCTTCACGCGGCAGTTCATCGACACCTATCTGATGACCGACGGTACGCCCTTCACGAGCAAGTATCCCGATTACGACGACCTCGACCTCGTGGCCGAGTGCACGGATCGCGACTACCGTCTCGCACAGACGATCCGCACGCCGGGTTTCACGCGCGACGGCGGCACGACGCAGTGGGCTCCCGACGTGAAGTTCTCCAAGACGGGTTACCAGCCGATCAAATGGCTTACCGACGATTCGTCGAAGGATACCAATGTGGCTGCCATCGCTTCGGACGTGCCCCTGATACGTTACGCCGAAGTGCTGCTCGCCTATGCCGAGGCGAAGGCCGAACTGGGCGAGATGTCGGAGGAGGTCTGGGACAAGACGATCAAACCGCTGCGCGAACGCGCGGGAGTGAAGAGCATCTATCCCACGGCGGCCGACCCCTACATGGTCGAATATTTCCAGAATCAGGTGACCGATCCTTTCATTCTGGAGGTGCGCCGCGAACGGGGTATCGAGCTGACGATGGAGAACAGCCGCTACCAGGACATTATCCGCTGGCATCAGGGCGAGTTGTTCGCGCGGCCGTGGAAAGGCGTCTGGATCTCGGCCGTCGATACGCCGCTCGATCTCAACGCCGACGGCACGCCCGAAACGATCGTCACGGCCAATCCCAAGTTGCAGTCGACGCTCAATATCCTGATGATCGACGGCGCCTCCGAGGCGGGGCACAAACTGTCGCGGGGTACGTCGGGCAATATCCTGCCCTCGACGGCGCTCGAACGCAAATGGCAGGACTACAAATACGTGAAGCCGATTCCGACGACGGCCCGTCAGGAGAATCCCAACCTCACGCAGAATCCCAAATGGTAATAACGCTGTAAACGACGAGAAAACAATGAAAACAATCGATAAATTAAGCTTCGTTCCGCTCCTCGCCCTGCTGCTGTTCGCCGGTTCCTGCGAGAAGGACGGAGGGGTGTTCATGCGGGAAAACGATGCGATCGCCTGCGACTGTACGGAGCAGTCTATTTCGCAGAACGTCCTTTGCGACGGCGAGTGGGTCGCCGATTGCGGCGGCGTGGGGTGGATCGCGATCACGCCCGAACGCGGTTCGGGCAACGGGAAGGACTACGGGTTCTTCACACTGAACATCCAGTATAATTCGGGGGCCGAGCGGACGGCGACCGTCCATCTGGTCTACGACGGCGCGGCCTATCCGATTACGGTCACGCAGGGCGCGTGCGAGTTCGCCTACGGCGAGCCGCGCGTCGAGGGCAACCTCTTCCGGAATATCGAAAGCACGGCCACGCTCCGTCTGCCTTACGTTTGCGCTTCGGGACGCGAGTCGGTCGAAATTTCCTGCACGATCACCGGTGTGGCGGCCGACGGACTCTCGGTGACGAAACAGGTCTACACCGGATTCGCCAAAGGTTCGGGCGAGTTGACGATTCCCGTCGAGGGGGCGGCGACGCGTGCGGGTGCCGTGGCGTTCGAACTCTTCGCCGACGGCGTGTCGGTCGGGAGTTGCCGCGCCAATGTCATCAGCGATCCCGACGCCGTGCCCGAAGGGCTCCCGGTGGGGTGGAATTTCTATGCGCTCGGCATGACGGGCACCGCACCGCGCGGTTCGGAGTGGGATTACAGCTGGACGACCGATGCGATTCATCCCGCGACCGATACCAATCCGCTCGATGCGCACCGGCTGCTGCCCACGGCCGGCAACGAGAATGCCTATCTGACGGCGAGCGGGGTGGTTTCGGATAACGGGAATTATACGTTCAATCCGGGTATTCAGATCAAGGGGCTGATGGAGAACGATTACTTCCTCTTCGTCATTCCGGTCAGGAACATCAAGGCGGAGCACAAACTCTCGGTGGAGGCTTCGATGGGCGCCGCGGGTTCGGGTCCCGGATATTACGCGCTCGAATATTCGGCCGACAACAAAACGTGGATGTTGGCCGAAGGCAGCACGCTCATGGAGGTGTTCGGGACGTCGGCGCAGGTACATTACTACGTTCCCAAGGAGAATACCAGCGGGGATCGGAAAACCTACGACAAGTCCACCGACAAGGGGTATCGGAAATACGTCTTCCCGCTGACCGGTATGGAGACCATCTACGAAGGCAACCTCTACCTGCGTCTGCGCATCTGCATGGACCGTCGTGCCAACGGCTCCGAAAGCACGAATACGATCGCCTCGGCATGGGCCGACCTGAAAGGCTTCGAAGTCGCCCTGGTCGAAGAATAAACAGTCATCGGGCGTCCCCGGAGGGGAATCCCCGGCCGGGGCGCCCTCAACAGAAACATTAGATTATGAGAAGTGTAAAAAAGATCCTTTGGTCGTGCGCCGTACTGGCCGTTGTATGCGGATGCACCAAACTCGAAACGCCGCCCAACAAAAACCAGCCGTCGGGCGACGGTACCGGCGTCTATAAAGTCGTGGCGCACCGCGGCGGTTACCAGGAGTGCGCCCGTCCCGACTGCTCGATCTCGTCGCTCAAATATGCGATCATGTTGCGTTGTTTCGCGTCGGAGTGCGATATCGTACTCACGGGCGACAACGACGTGCTGGTGGCGCATCCCCAAAGCGGATATCTGGTCAACGGGCTGGAACCGTTCGACCATACGGTGGCCGAGATCCGTGCGGCCGGAACGCTCGCCAACGGCGAGCCGGTCCCGACGCTGCGCGATTTCATCCGCGTGTTGCAGGACCCCGAACTGAATCCGCACGGAATGCGGCTCTGGCTCGATGTGAAGCGCCTGACCAAGAATGGTGAAGAGATCGACGTGAACCACAGCATCAATGCCTGCTACCGTGCCTGCGAGATCATCAAAGAGATGAAGGCGCAGAGTCTGTGCGAGTTCCTGATTCCGACGGGCGGCAGCATCTTCGACGTCGTGCGCGACAAGGTCATCGACGAGTACCGGATCAACCTTGCGTGGATGACCTGCACGCATCCGGACAATTACGGGAAGGCCTGGGCGCAGTTGTCGTATGACAAGATTTTCGGCGACAATACCGCCTACGGACCGATGGATTATATCAGTGCGGGCGTACCGTTGAGCGTCTACAACGTCGACGACGACGAGACGATGGATGCCGTCATTCCCTATTATCCCAAATTGAAGGCGATCTTTACGAACTATCCTTCGAAATTGATTCAGAAACTCAGGGCGCAGGGATACGCCGACTGACGCCCGCCGTTCCGGCGGCGAACCGCTGCGTCCGCAGCGGCCGAACCGACCGGCGGCACGGATGCGCCCGCCCTTTCGGCTTCGCGACCGGCTGACGGCCGGATTCGAACGGCCGCGGCGCAAAACGAATCCCTCTTCAATCTTCTTTTCTCGGGCTCCAACACCCGGCTCCCCCGCAACCGACGCATCGTCGCCGGCGGCGGGGGGGGGGGATTTTTTGCGCATAGAGGGATAAAAATGATAAAAAAAGTTTTTCTTCGGTAATACTTTTCGGGGAATAGATTGTATATTGATACGGAACTACCAACCAGAACCGAACCTATGCTGCTCGAACCTCAGGCTCTTCTTTCCGGCGTGAAAAACGGAAACCGACTGATGTTCACCCTGTGTTACGACCGATACCACAGGGGGATCTATCTCTTCGTGCTCAAATACGTGCGCTGCGAAGCGCTGGCGGAGGATATCGTGCAGGAGGTGTTTTTCCGGTTGTGGTGCAACCGCCGCGGACTGCGGGAGGAGGGAAATCTGGCCGCGTTGCTCTATGCCATGGCCAAGAACCTGACCGTGAATGCGATCCGCAAGCATAAGATCGTCGAGACGGGCAACGTCCGCTATTACGATCTGCATGAGGGGAGGCAGGAGCCGGCGGGCGAGAGCGATTCCGACGAAACGATGCGGCGGCTTCGGCTGGCCGTGGGGGAGTTGCCGGCGCGGCAGCGGACGATCTTCAACCTGAAAATTTACGAAAGCCGTTCCAATCAAGAGATCGCCGACATGCTCAACGTCTCGGTCAACACCGTCAAGGTGCATTACGCGCGGACGATGAAGCACCTGTGCCAACGATTGAAGAAAAATTAGGAACCATTTCGTTAAGCCGAGTGCAATCGAGTTTACTCGAATTGCCGAGGCGAGAAATGGAGCATGAAAATGAACGTTTTCGTTAAGCCGAGCGCAGAGCCGAACTTGTTCAGGCTATGCCGAGGCGAGAAAACGACTGTTGAAAACAAACGAACGTTTTCGTTAAGCCGAGCGCAGAGCCGAACTTGTTCGGGTATGCCGAGGCGAGAAAACGACTGTTGAAAACAAACGAACGATGAAATTCAACCTTTTCGGTAAGCGGGAGCGGAAGCCGTCTGCGGATTATGCCGGTGCGGAAAAGGAGCGTTGAAAACAGACCATATGGGAAGAAAATCTTTCGAAAAAGCCGGCGGCCTTTCGCCGGAACGCATCCGGCAGATGGACGCCGACATCGCGCAGGCGCTTTCGTCCGAACGGGAGACCGGCGGAGTCGATGTGCCGTCGCTCAAACTGCTCGACGCGATCGACGCCAAGATCCGCCGGCGCAACCGCCGGTCGGTCGCAGGTGCCTTCGCGGCGGTGTGCCTGCCGCTCGTCGCGCTCTGCCTGACGGCGTTTGCGGAGTTGTACGGCTGGGGGCATGAACCCGTGATGCGGAGCGTGCAGGTGCCGGCGGGCGAGCATCTGCGGGTGTTGCTGGCCGACGGTTCGGCCGTGACGCTCAATGCGTGCAGCGAGCTGCGCTATCCCGAACGCTTCGCACGCCGTCGCCGCGAGGTGCGGCTGGTGCGCGGCGAGGCTTTCTTCGAGGTGGCGCACGATGCTTCGGCACCCTTCACGGTCGAGACCGACGACGTATCGGTCGAGGTGCTCGGAACGAAATTCAATGTCAACGCCTACGACAAGGAGGTGACGACCGTCTATCTCAAAGAGGGGAAGGTCCGCCTGACCGAGCGGGTGACGGGGCGGCAGAACCGGTACCTCATGGCGCCCGACGAGATGCTGGCCGTCGACCGGAACGCCCGCACGTGCCGTGCCGTGCGGCCGGCCGGGAAGTCGGCTCCCGAAGCATGGCTGCACAACAACTATGCCTTCACGAACGCGCCGTTGGAGGATGTCGTGGAGTTCCTCGAACGACATTATGCCGTCGAGATCGAGGTGGCCGACGCGCGCATTCTCCAATACAGCTACACGATGGAGTTCTACAACGAGACGATCGACGAGGTGCTTTCGGTGATGTCGCAGATCACGCCGATCCGCTATTCGCGTGTCAACGACCGGATTACCGTCCGAGCCGCCCGATGATTTATACCCGACTGAACAGATAACCTAACTTTATCATTATGAATCTATTTAGACTTCCTTGCGGAATTCCGTGGGGAGGGGCGAGACGGCTCGTGCTTACGCTGGCCTGTCTGTTCGCCCTCTCCGGTCTCTCCGCGCAGAACGTGACGCTCCGCTTCGAGCGGGCGAAGCTGAAAACCGTGATGGACGAAATCACGAGGCAGTGCGACCTGAGTTTCGCGTACAGCCGCGAAGTGGTCGATGCCGACCGGATCGTCAGTATCGATCTGAAAGACGCGCCGATCGATGCGGCGTTGCAGAGCCTTTTCCCGTCGGGGAACGGGATCGACTATGCGATCAAGAACCGCAAAATCCTGCTTTCGGCCGGTAAACAGGCCTTGCATGTCGACACCGTTGTCTCGGGACGGGTGGCCGACGACCAGAACCGCCCGCTCGTGGGGGCGACCGTGGTCGTGGCGGGCACTTCGCAGGGTACGACGACCGATCTCGACGGGAATTTCTCGCTGCGCGTAAATGCTGTTGATCCCGTCCTGAAAGTCGATTATCTGGGCTACGAACCGCAGGAGTTGCGGGTTTCGCCGTCGCAGACGACCTTCGACATCCGGCTCGCGCTTTCATCGAAGGCGATCGATGACGTGGTGGTCGTGGGCTACGGCACGGTCAAGCGGCGCGATCTGGTGGGTGCGGTCGATCAGGTCGACCGGAAGGTCATCGAAGACCGTTCGACCGGAACGCTGGCCCGTGCCTTGCAGGGCCAGTTGCCGGGCCTGAACATCACCTTCACCGACAGCAAACCCACGCGCGGGGCGTCGGTCAACGTCCGCGGATCGGGTTCGATCGGTGCGGGCGGTTCGACGCTCGTCCTGATCGACGGCGTGGAGGGCAGCATCAATGCGATCAACCCGCAGGACGTGGAGTCGGTCTCGGTGCTCAAAGACGCTTCGTCGTCGGCGGTGTACGGTGCACGCGGTGCTTTCGGCGTCGTGCTGATTACGACCAAGAGCGCCAAGAAAGGGACGCCCGTCATCAATTACAACGGTTCGGTGACGATCAACCGCCGCACGGTGACGCCCGATGTGGTGACCGACGGTCTGACGTGGATCAACTGGTGGAAGGATTGCTACAACGGTTATTACAACGGTTCGAAGGCGCTCCTGAACCATGTCGATTCGACGATTCCCTATACCGAGACGATCTATCAGGAATTGATCCGCCGTTCGCAGGACCCTTCGCTGGCGCGCACGACGGCGCTTTCGGGGCACGACCAGTTCGGGTGGGCCTATTACGACTCGACCGACTGGCATTCGCTCTTCTACAAGGACTACAACTGGTCGACCGAGCACAACCTCTCGATTTCGGGCGGCGGCGACCAGGCCGACTACTATATTTCGGGCCGTTTCTACGATATGGACGGCATCTACAAGGTGGGCAACGACAGCTACAAGAAGTACGACGTGCGCGCCAAGGGAACGCTTAAAGTGCGTCCGTGGCTGCGTCTGACCAACAACATGTCGGTCTCGGTGATCGATGCCTACGAACCCAAGCATCAGAAGAACAACTCGCAGATCCCGCGTCTGATCAACCACACGGCTATGCCGCTTTCGCCGGTGAAGAACCCAGACGGTACGTGGACGGCCGCGGCAGCCAAATCGGGCTATGCCGCCTTCTCGGAGGGGACTTCGTGGCGCACGAACGACTATGTTTACCTGCGCAACAAGTTCGACGTGAACATCGATCTGGTGAAGGACGTGCTGACCGCTTCGGCCGACTACTCCTACAACTACACCAACCGCAAGCGCATGGACGCCCAGACGGTGATCGAATACTCGAAAAAGCCGGGCGAGATTCTCTACGAGTCGGAGGCTGCGGGCTCCAATCTCCAAAGCGTCGAATACCAGACGCGCTACCAGTCGGCCAACGCCTACCTGAACTGGTCGCCCAAGCTGGGCGACGACCACACGTTCAAGGCGCTCGCAGGCTGGAATATCGAGAAACAGAAATACGAGACGCTGACGATCAAACGCGAAGGGTTCGTCACCGCTTCCAAACCGTCGTTCGGACTGATGAACGGTACGACGACCGACCCGACCGTCGGCGGATACATCTGGTCTTACGTGGGCGCTTTCTTTCGGCTCAATTACGGTTACAAGGGCAAGTACCTGGCCGAGGTGAGCGGTCGCTACGACGGTTCGTCGAAGTTCCCGACCAACTCCAAATGGGGATTCTTCCCCTCGGCATCGGTGGCGTGGCGCGTGTCGGAGGAGCCGTGGATGAAATGGTCGGAGGAGTGGCTCGACAACTTCAAGATCCGCCTTTCGGCCGGTTCGATGGGCAACGGCAACGTCGATCCCTACTCCTACACGTCGGAGATGACCGTGGCTACCGCTTCGGACATCGTGCTCGGCGGAGGGCTGCCCTCCTATACGACGGTGGGCAGTACGGTGCCCGTGTCGCTGACGTGGGAGAAGTCGACGACCTACGACCTGGGACTCGACCTCGATTTCCTGAACAACCGTCTCTCGTTCAGCGGCGACTACTACCGCCGCTACACCACCGACATGTACACGCCCAGCATTTCGCTGCCGTCGGTCTACGGCACCACGTCGCCCAAGGGCAACAACGCCGAACTGCGCACTACGGGCTGGGAGCTGTCGCTCACATGGCGCGACTCGTTCAAGCTGGGCGGCAAGCCGTTCGATTACAGCATCAAGGCGATGGTGTGGGACAACCGTACGGTGGTGACCAAGTACGAGAATGCCACCCGTTCGCTCGGTACGCTCAAAGGCTATATCCAGAACGGCGGTTCGCCCTCGGACTTCTACGAAGGCATGGAGCTGGGCGAGATGTGGGGGTATACCGTAGCCGGGCTGTTCCGCGATCAGGCCGACATCGACTCCTCGGCCACGCACGACTTCACGCAGGCGTCGGACAAGGTGACGCGCCCCGGGCAGGTCAAGATCGCCGATCTCGATCATAACGGCAACATCGATCCCGGTGCTTTCACCGCCGACGATCACGGCGACCTGTCGATCATCGGCAACATCAATCCGCACTACATGTTCGGCGTCAATCTGGCGGCCAACTGGAACGGCATCGGACTGTCGGTCTTCCTGCAAGGCGTGATGAAGCGCGACTGGTACCCCTCGCCCGATTCGGGTTATTTCTGGGGCAAGTACGCCCGTCCGTTCATGTGGGTGCTGGGCATTCACAACTATACGGACGACATGTACAGCGAGGAGAAGAACAACTGGGATACGGCTTATTGGCCGCGCATGACTACCTACCAGTCGAACAGTTCCTATTCGTGGACCAAACTGCTCGAAATTCCCAATACCCGTTACAAGCAAAACGCGGCCTACCTGCGCGTGAAGAATATCCAGGTCGACTACACCTTCCCTAAGGCGCTGTGCCAGAAGATCCGTTTGGGCGGGTTGAAGATTTACCTGTCGGGCGAGAATCTCTTCACCTTCACGCCGCTGCATAAATACGCCCCCAACTTCGACCCCGAAGCACTGGGATACGACACCGATTTCTCTTCGACGGCCGGCGACGGATATACCTATCCCGTGCTCAAAAGCGTGACGCTGGGCGTCAACATCACATTCTAATCAGGGAGGAAGAGCATTATGAAAAAATACATTGCAATCCTGTTCGCATGCATTTCGTTCTGCGCGTGCGAGGATTTCCTGACACAGGAGAACCCCAACAAGATCGAGAGCGAATACTACTTCAAGGACGAATCGTCGCTGGAAATCTATGCCAACGGTCTGACGCGGAGTTTCGCCACGGGCATCAAGAACTTCGTCAACGGCGACAAGAACGCCGATACACACGCATGGGACGGTGCGGCGGCCTATTTCAAGGACAACTATTCGGCCTCCGATGCGTCGAACTGGGGGACGAGCAACTGGTCGCAGCTGCGTTCGATCAACTTCTATCTCGACAATATGCGCAAGGCCGACGCACCGGAGGCTGTGTTGAACCACTACGAGGGTGTGGGGCGTTTCTTCCGCGCGCTGTTCTATTACGCCAAGGTGCGTACCTTCGGTGCCGTGCCTTGGTACGAGAAATCGATCGAGGCGACCGACCAGGAGGCGCTCTTCAAGGATCGTGACAACCGCGAATACGTCTGCCGCAAGATTCTCGCAGATCTCGACTACGCCTGCACCTACTGCTCGACGGCGGCTTCCTACCGCAACCAGGCGTCGTACATTCATCGTTACGTGGCCCTCGCGCTCAAAGCGCGTTTCTGCCTCTACGAGGGGACGATGCGCAAATACCACACGCTCGATCCCTCGACGGGCCGGCCGTGGCAGTCGGACGAGAGTGCGATGTACCTCGGCGAGTGCGTCAAGGCGTGCGAGGCGATCATAGGCGACGGCGTCTACCATTTGACCGACAATGCCGCCGACCGCCGCACGCAGTACCGTGCGATGTTCATCGAGAGCAACGCCACGACGGCCTACGCCAACGAGATCATCTGGGCGCGCAACTACGATTCGGAGCTGAACGTGACCCATTACATGAACTCCTATTTCATCAATCAACAGTATGCCAACTACGCCTTCACGCGGCAGTTCATCAATACCTATCTGATGACCGACGGTACGCCGTTCACCGACAAATATCCCGATTACGACAGCGTCGATTTCACGACCGAGTGTAGCGGCCGCGACTACCGTCTCGCGCAGACGATCCGCACGCCGGGTTTCACGCGCGACGGCGGCACGACGCAGTGGGCTCCCGACGTGACCTTCTCGAAAACGGGCTATCAACCGATCAAGTGGCTCACCGACGATTCGTCGAAGGATACGAACACCTCCAAGTGCGACAACGACGTGCCGTTGATGCGCTACGCCGAGGTGCTGCTCAACTATGCCGAAGCGAAGGCCGAACTGAACGAAATGTCGGAGGAAGTGTGGAACAAGACGATCAAGCCGCTGCGCGAACGTGCGGGAGTGACGAGCATCTATCCCACGACGGCCGATCCCTACATGGTCGAGTATTTCCAGAATCAGGTGACCGATCCTTTCATCCTGGAGGTGCGCCGCGAACGGGGAATCGAACTTACGATGGAAAACGTACGTTACGACGACATCATCCGCTGGCATCAGGGCGAGTTGTTCGCGCGGCCGTGGAAAGGCATCTGGATTGCGGCGTCGGAGACACCGATCGACCTCAACGGCGACGGCGTCAACGACTGCATCGTCACGTCGGACCCCAACAACAAGTCGCCGCTCAAAATCCTTTTCATCGACGGCGCTTCCGAAGCGGGGCACAAGCTTTCGCAGGGTACGTCGGGCAATATTCTGCCCGCTACGGCCATCGAGCGCAAGTGGCACGACTATAAGTATGTAAAACCGATTCCGACTACCGCTTTGCAGGAGAACCCCAACCTCACGCAAAACCCCGAATGGTAGTCTGCGTTTAATCCTTAAAACCGAACATCCATGAACCTATTCCATAAAATCGGGCTGGCGGTCGCCGCTTCGGCTGCGCTCTTTGCGGCGTGTTCTTCCGACGACGATCCCTTTTTCGCCCGCGAGAACGATTACCTTACTTTCGACTGTAACGAACAGACGGTCGAGCAGAGCCTCCAATGCGACGGCGCGTGGAGCATCGACTACGACGGCAACGACGACTGGATCGCCGTCACGCCCGACAGCGGCGTCGGCAACGGCGAATTGGACTTCATTACGGTCGGCGTGGCCTACAACCGGGGCGGCGAGCGCACGGGTACGATCTATATCGATTTCGCCGGACACGCCTATCCTATCCATATCACGCAGGGTGCCTGCGACTTCGCCTACGGAGCACTCTCGTCGGCGGGCACGCTGGTGCGGGGTGTCGAGAGCGATTTCACGCTGATCCTCGCTTATGCGAACGCCAACGGCGACGAATCCGTTGCTCTGAGCTGCCGGATGACGGGCGCTTCGGAGGGACTCGTGGCGGCCGACTGCACGTTCGATAAGTTCCAGAAGGGCAGCGGCACGATTACGATGCCTGTGACCGGCGTGCCGGCGCAGACGGGCGAAGTCTTCTTCGAACTGCTCGTCGACGGCGAGTCGAAAGGCACGGTCAAGAGTACCGTCGTGGCCGATCCCTCGTCGATCGTCGGCGGATTCCCCGTCTGGTGGGATTTTTCGTCCGAGAGCAAACCGACGTTGATGGCGGATCCGCACAATTACAGTTGGGGAGCCGGTTCGCAGTATCCCTGCGAGGATTCTGCCCCTTCGACCGACCACAAGTATCTCGATTGGAGCGATCGCGGCGGCTATCTCACCGTCGTCTGCTCGACGGCCAGCGGTTGGGGCTACGGCGAAGGCCACTGCTACATGAAGGGGTTGCAGAAGGACGACTATTGGCTCATGGCCTTCCCTGTGAAGAACCTCAAAGAGGGAACGCGCATCGCTTTCGAGGCGGCCGTCGGCTGTTCGGGGTCGGGCGCACGCTACTATGCGTTGGAGTATTCGGCCGACAGGACGAACTGGTTCCTGGCCGAAGGCGCCGAAACCGTCACGGGAGTCGACGGGTCGACGGGGCCGGCGCACTATACGGTGATGACCGACCAGGCGCTTCCCAACGACAAGACGCCTGCATGCGGTTGGGCCAGCTATACCTTCCCCGTCGAAGGGTGTTCCGTGACCGACGGCCTGTTCTACGTGCGTCTGCGCGTCTCGCTCGACATTCGCCTGAACGCTTCGGCCACTACTTACACCATCTCCAAGACAGGCTCCGAACGGCTTAAAGGGATCGTCAAGGTGTCGCTTCCCGAATAACAAACGTCCGGACGGAGCGGACCGGTTCCGCTCCGTCCGGTAACGTCGAATGAAAAACCAGATATAAAACGATGAAAACGATCAATCGCATGGTTTTGCTGCTGGCGACGCTCTTCGCAGCGATCGGTTGCAGCGACGACGACAAGGAGCTCGTGATGTACTCCCTGCGTTTCGAACCCAACAGCATCACGCTCGGTATCGGGAAGAGCTACCGTCTCGTGCCGATCTCCGATCCCTTCTACGACGACGTACAATACGAATGGAAATCGGTCGACGAACGGGTGGCCACCGTCGACCAGTCGGGAGTGGTGACGGGCGTCAGTGCCGGTTCGACCGAGGTACGCGCCTTCTACGGCGACAACCGGTTGGCGCGGTGCCTGGTTTCGGTGGTGGAGAGCACCTCGTCGCTGCCCGATCCGACGGCGGCCCTGTCGAAGGGGCTGTCGCAGCAGATGATCTTTTCGAGCAATCAGCTGCCCTACAAGGGAACGATCATGCAGTGCTTCGACTTTTACGACGAGAACGGCTACATCTATTACACGCAAAGCGTCGGCGACACGAAGACCGGCAACAGGTGGATGGTGGCGCTGGGACGCCAGAAACGCAACGAAGCCCCGTCGGACGACTACATGAAACTCCAATGGTTCGGTCATGGCACGCTGCTCGTGGCCGAGCGGGCCGACGACGGCGACTACGTGTGGGTGAACTCCAACGGCACGCTTTCGGGAACGGACTACACCAACAACCTCACCTTCTCGCGCATCCGCTACCAGAAGGGCGCGGTGCTGAGCCACTACGCCGGCGACACGTTCTACATGAGCGAGTATGTCGACGCCGCGGGTACGACGTGGACGGTGCGCGACGTGCAGCCTTCGATCGACTTCGTGAACCGCCGTCTGCTTATCGGCTGCCGCACGACGGACATGCGCCACAACGTGATCTACGACCTCGACGCCGTGCTGGCGCTCGGCAAGGAGACGGTAGAGATCACCCGCACGTGGGGTGGTGAAACGGCTGCCGAGGGCGTCACCGAGAAGAAGACCGAGACGACCTCGGTCGAGGTACGCAATCTCAACCGCCTGACGCCGCTCGGATCGTTCCGTCTGCCCAGCTATCTCAATACGGGCCAGACGCACCAGGTCTATTCGTACAGCCACCAGGGACAGGCCGTGTGGGGCGACTACGTTTATTGGTACGAAGGACAGGCGATCCAGCAGACGGGCGAGTTGTACGACGGTTCGGTGGCCTATGTGGCCGTGTTCGACTATACCGGCAAACTGGTCTGCCCCCGCACGCGGGTGGCCGCCTGCTCCGACTTCCCGAGCCTGAGCACGTTGCTCGATGCGAAGAACTGCTATTGCGAAGGCGAGGGGATGCAGCTCAAACAGGGGCGGAAGCTCTATCTGGGCATTGCGACCCATACGTCAGCTGCGTCGGGCAACCGACTGGCGTCGATCCTGCAATACGAATGCGACGTCGAATAGCGGTCGGCTGCGACATTTTGCTATTTTTGGCTTCGTCGTAGATACTTCGTCTCGGCATAATCAAGCTGACGCTTGCTTCTGCGCTCGACTTTTGCTATCTTTGCCTTAGCTGCTTTTGCATTCGATTTTTCCTAATCTTTGTCCTGCCTGCGCCGCCGTCGGAGAACGGCGGCGGGCGGGGTGAAGAACGATAACCGATAACTATGAAGAACCCCGTTATGAAAAAAACGTTGTTGCTCGCGTTTGCGGCGCTCTGCTTCGTGCAGAGTGCGCTGGCGTGGGGCAAGTCGGGCCACGACGCCGTGGCCTACATCGCCGAGACGCATCTGACCAAGCGTGCGAAAGCCGTGATCGAACGGTATCTGGGCCATTCGATCGTCTACGACGCGTCGTGGATGGACGACTACCGTGCCGAACCCGGTTACGAGATGACCAACTGGTGGCACGTGGATTACGGCAAGGGCGAACCCACGAAGGATGCCGCCGGCAACCCACTCGAACCCAATGTGCTGCGTGAACTGAACCGTGCGATCGAACGATTGAGGGATTACCGTAATCTCGACGATTCGACCGTCGTGGTCAACCTGCGCTACGTGATCCATCTGGTGGGCGACATGCACTGTCCGTCGCACGTCAACTACCAGCAGAGCCGTATGCGCGTGCTCTTCTACGGCGTCGATACGCAGTACCATGCGCTCTTCGACGGCGGTATTCTCGACCGCAAGCACCGCTGGGGCTACATGGAATACAAACACCAGCTTGACCGTTATTCACGGCGGGAGCGGGAAGCATTGGCTGCCGGTACGCCCGACGACTGGTTCGCCGAGAGCCGGCGCGAATGTGCGGTCATCTACGACTGGGCTGCACCCGGCGACAAGTTGGGCCTGTCCTTCTGCAACAAAGCGATCGGTTTGTTGGATCACCAGCTCATCAAGGCTTCGTACCGGCTGGCTAAGGTGCTCAACGAACTGTTCGGTTAAACAATACTCTCTCTCTAATCTTCTTTTCTCGGGCTCCAACACCCGGCCTCCCCCGGAATCAGCGTGCAGTGCTGTTTTCGGGGGAAGGTATTTGTCCGGTCGCAGTCGGACCGACTCGGGAGCGTGCCTGCTGAACACGTCGATACGGAACATCGGCTGGCTGCCGCGGTTTTTAGAGGTGGTATTTGGAAATGCGGGGGCGAATCGCTACCTTTGGAGGGTCGAAATCAAACAGCAACAGCATAAGCCCATGAAAGCTACCTATCTCGGACTGGAACTCGACAGCCCGATCGTCGTGAGCAGTTCGCCCTATACGGCGACGCTCGCCAATATCGAGAAGTGCGCCGCCGCCGGAGCGGGCGCGGTGGTTCTGAAATCGATCTTCGAGGAGCAGATCATGCACCACGCCGCTTCGCTCGAACAATATTCCGATTCGCCCTACGGCGATGCGGGCGACTATCTGCAACGTTATCTGGGCGAGGATTACAAAGCGGGATTTCTGCAACTGATCGCCGATGCGCGGCGTGCGACGCGGATTCCCGTCATTGCCAGCATCAACTGCGTGGCCGCGGGCGAAGAGTGGATCGAATACGCCGCCGCGATGGCCCGGGCCGGAGCCTCGGCGCTCGAACTGAACATCTTCATCCAGCCCGTCGACGCCGCACGTTCGTCGCAGGAGCTTGAACGGCTCTATGTGACGATCGCCCAGCGTGTCTGCGCCGAGGTGAAGATTCCCGTTTCGGTCAAACTCGCGATGCGTTTCACGAACGTCGTGGCGATGGCCGCCGCGTTGGAGAGCGTCGGGGTGAAGGGTGCAGTGCTGTTCAACCGTTTCTTCGAGCCGGACGTGGATGTCGAGCGGATGACTTTCGTAGAGAGTTCGCCTTACAGCGAGCCGACGGAATTGCGCAACGTATTGCGTACGACGGCTATCTGCGTCGGTGCGCTGCCGCGTATGGATTTCGCCGTTTCGACGGGCGTGCACGATGGCGAGGCTGCGGTCAAAGCGCTTTTGTGCGGAGCCGAGGCAGTGCAGGTCTGCACGGCGATCCACCGCGAAGGTTTCGACGTGATCGCGCGCATGAATGAGTGGATCGACGCCTGGGCGGTGCGTCACGGCATCACGGCGCTCGACGAATTCAAGGGCCGGCTCGGTTTCGGCAAGAGCGACTCGGAGTTTTTCCAGCGCGTGCAGTACATGAAGTATTTCCCCGGAAAGGATTGATTTTTTTTCGGACAAGGCAGCGGGGCGGAACTCTCGACAGAGTTCCGCCCCGCATTGTTACTTGTCGGGATCGTACTCCCGTGCCAGTCCGCCCTCGCCCGTCTCCTTGTAGATCGAGGGAAGGTCGTGCCCCGTCTGTTTCATCACCTCGACCACGCGGTCGAACGAGACGCGGTGTCCGCCGTCGGTGAAGGCCGAATAGAGGTTGGCGTCGAGCGCGCGGGCCGCAGCGTAGGCGTTGCGTTCGATGCAGGGGACCTGCACAAGTCCGCAGACGGGATCGCAGGTCATGCCCAGATGGTGTTCGAGCCCCATTTCGGCGGCATACTCGATCTGCGAGGGGCTGCCTCCGAAAAGCTGGTTGGCTGCGGCGGCCGCCATGGCGCAGGCGACGCCCACCTCGCCCTGGCAACCCACCTCGGCGCCCGAGATCGAGGCGTTGTGTTTGACGACGTTGCCGAACAGGCCGGCCGTGGCCAACGCGCGGTAGATGCGTGCGTCGGAGAAACCGCGGCTCTTTTGAAGATGGTACAACACGGCCGGCACCACGCCGCTCGACCCGCAGGTCGGGGCCGTCACGATCCGTCCGCCCGAAGCGTTCTCTTCGGCTACGGCCAATGCGTAGGCGAAGACCAGACCGCGCGATTGAAGGCTCTGCTTGTAGCCCGAAGCGCGCACGTGATAGGTCGCGGCGCGGCGCGTGAGGTGCAGCGGACCGGGCAGGACGCCTTCGTGGTCGAGCCCCCGCTCGACGCTTTCGCGCATCGCCTGCCAGATTTCGGCCAGGTAGTCCCAGATGTCGTCCGACTCGCACTCCTCGACATATTCCCAATAGGTGCGGCCCGTGCGGCGGCACCAGGCGAGGATTTCGTCGAGCGTGTTCATTTCGTAAATCTCCTCCGCCTGCCGCGGCGGTACGCCCTCTTCGGCCAGCTCGCCGCCGCCGATGCTGTAAACCGTCCATGTGTCGGTGGGGGTGCCGGCGGTGTCGAGCGCCTGGAAACGCATTCCGTTGGGATGGAAGGGAAGGAACTCGCGTGCCTGCCATACGATGTCGACGGGGGCGGTCGGCAACAGCGTGTCGATAATGGCACGGTCGGTCATGTGGCCGCGGCCCGTCGCGGCGAGGCTTCCGTAGAGCGTCACGCGGAACGCCGCCGCTTCGGGATGGCGTGCGAGGAACTGTTCGGCGGCGCGGCGGGGCGCCATGGTGTGGCTGCTCGAAGGGCCGGTGCCGATACGGTAGAGTTCTTTGATGCTTTTCATGCGGCAAAGATACGATTAAGCCGAGGGCAAAAGCAAATAAAATTTACTTTTTGCCGAGACGGAATATCTACGGCGCAGCCAAAGTACGATTTTCCTTTGTCAGTCCGCGGCCGCTCTTCGATTGCAGCCGATCGCATTTACCGCCTTTTGTCACTGAAAGGCGGTGCCAAAAGTGTCCGCAGGGCACCTCCGTCGGGATCGGACAGCGGTTCTCACTGAGCGGGCGCAAAACGACGTTCAGCAGGCGAGCGCGGAGGCCGTTCGCGGACTTTTCCGAGCCGTCGCAGTCGAAGCTGCGCAATCCTTTGCGCCGCAACGGCGCAGTCTTTCGTGATCGTTCTGCGAGGTGCGCGGCGAATTCCCGCGCATTTTCGCCTCGCGGTCTTCGGTGCCCCTTTTCGACGGAAAGAGCTGAGGTGTCCTTTTCCGAAAAGCGGTCGCCTGCTGCGGTCAGAATCCGTATTTGCTGCGGTACTGCGTGGCGGTGATCTTTTCGCGCTGCCGGAAGAAGGCCGAAAACTGGCTGACGTTCTCGAATCCCAGCTCGGCGGCGATCTCCGAAACGGTGCGGTCGGTCGTGGTGAGCAGCTCCCGGGCTTTGTTGTGGCGCAGTTGCAACTGGTATTGCGCCGGGGCGATGCCCACGTAGGCGCGGAACGTACGGCGGAACCACGTGTAGCCGATGTTGAGCCGCCGCGCGATCTCTTCGGGCGGGAGGTTGTCGCCGATGTGGCGGCGCATCATTTCGCGGGCGCGGTTGATCTTCTCGACGATCGGGTTGTCGAGGTATTGCAGGTTGTCGCGTTTGAAGAGCACCGAACCCAGCAGGTGAAGCACGATGCCCGTGACGAGCTGCTGGAAGCCTTTGCGCTCCTCCTCGGCCGAGCGGATGATCTCCTGATAACAGCTCACGATGCCGGCGCTGTGGCCGATATGCAGCAGCGGCGTCTTCGGCGAAAAGAAGCCTTCCGCCACGCGGCGGTCGATGTTCTCGCCGCGGAATCCCACCCACCACTCCTCCCAGCCCGTTTCGGGGTCGGGTGCGTAGGTGTGCCATTCGTCGGGGAAGAGCATCACCACCGTGCCGGCCTTCACGGGCGCGGCGGGCGAGGAGGCCGAGCGGAATTCGCCCTGTCCCGAGACGATGTAGAGCAGTTGGTATTCGCCGAGCACACGCCCCCGCGAGCGGGTGAACGAGTAGCTGTCGGGATGCTGCGTCAGGGGATAGGGGCTGCCGGGCGGAACGTTCTGGTACCCCGCCGTGGTGCAGACGATGCCCCACCGCTCGTCATGGTCGGTGACGGGCAGGTAGTGGACGATGCTTTGCGGGAAAGAGCCCATAACGTGTCAGATTTGAAAAGTAATTTGTCAAATGTTATAACAAAGATAATACTTTCTTCGGTATTTTTGTATCAAATAAAGACTCTAACCTCAAACCGCTTTTTCACGTTATGCAAAAAAATATAATCGGTGTCGACCCGCGTCGGTGCTTTTCATGCCCGACGCGCTGTCGTACCTGCTCACCGGCGAGAAGGTATGCGAGTATACGATCCTCTCGACGTCGCAGTTCATGGATCCCCGTACGCGGGAGATCGACGGCCTGCTGCTGCGCGAGGCGGGTGTCGATCCCGCGCTTTTCCCGCGGGTGGTGATGCCCGGCCGGAGGATCGGGGCGCTCTGCGACGCCGTAGCCCGGCAGACCGGGCTGGGGGCGGTGCCCGTGGTGGCCGTCGCGGGGCACGATACGGCTTCGGCCGTGGCGGCCGTACCCGCCCGGAACGGGCGCTTCGCCTACCTCTCGTCGGGGACGTGGTCGCTGATGGGCATCGAGGTGCGGGCGCCGGTCATTACGGAGGAGTCCTATGCGATGAACTTCACCAACGAGGGCGGCGTGGACGGCACGGTGCGTTTCCTGAAGAACATCACCGGCATGTGGCTGCTCGAACAGTGCCGCGCGGTGTGGAGCCGCCAGGGCAGGGAGTATAGCTATGAAGAGATCGTGCGCATGACCGAGGGCGCTGCCCCGTCGCCGGGGGTCATCGACCCCGATGCCGCGGAGTTCGCCGCGCCGACCGACATGCCGCAGGCGATCCGCGCGTGGTGCGCGGCACACGGCGTCCCCGTCCCGGCGGACGATGCGGCGCTGATGCGGCTGATATTCGACTCGCTGGCCGCGAAATACGCCGAGGTGCTCGGTAAATTGCGGCGGCTGGCGCCGTTCGAAATCGAATGCCTGCACGTCATCGGCGGCGGTGCACAGAACGACCTGCTGAACCGGATGACGGCCGACGCTGTCGGCATCCCCGTCGTGGCGGGCCCTGCCGAAGCCACGGCGCTGGGCAACATCATGGTGCAGGCGCGTGCCGCGGGCGTGGTCTCTTCGCTCGCCGAAATGCGGCGCTACATCGGCCGCTCGATCGAAACGAAAACATATCAACCGAAAAAATAAAACTGTCATTCTTATGAAAACGGAACTTATCGAAAAGGCATACGCCATCGCGCGGGAACGCTATGCGGGGATCGGCGTAGACACCGAACAGGCGCTCGCGGCGCTTCAGAACATCTCGCTCTCGCTCCACTGCTGGCAGGCGGACGACGTGACGGGCTTCGAAAACCGGGGCGGCGACCTCACGGGCGGCATCCCAGGCCACGGGCAACTACCCGGGCAAAGCCCGCAACGTCGGGGAGCTGCGTGCCGACATCCTCAAGGCCAAGTCGTTCATCCCCGGTACGCACCGCCTGAACCTGCATGAGATCTACGGCGAGTTCGGCGGCGAGACGGTCGACCGCGACCAGGTGGAGCCCCGGCATTTCCAGGGCTGGATCGAGTGGGCGAAAGAGCACGGCATGAAGCTCGACTTCAACTCGACGTCGTTCTCGCACCCCAAGAGCGGCGATCTCTCGCTGGCCAACCCCGACCCCGGAATCCGGGACTTCTGGGTGGAACACACCAAGCGCTGCCGCGCCATTGCCGAAGCGATGGGCAAGGCGCAGGGCGATCCCTGTATCATGAACCTGTGGGTTCACGACGGGTCGAAAGACCTGACGGTGAATCGGATGCTCTACCGCGAACTGCTGCGCGACTCGCTCGACCGGATCTTCGAGCAGAAGTACGACCACATGAAGGACTGCATCGAGTCGAAGGTGTTCGGCATCGGGCTGGAGAGCTATACCGTCGGGAGCAACGACTTCTATATCGGCTACGGCGCCAGCCGCGGCAAGATCGTCACGCTCGACACGGGCCACTTCCACCCGACGGAGCTGGTGGCCGACAAACTCTCGTCGCTGCTGCTCTTCACGCCCGAGGTGATGCTGCACGTCTCGCGTCCCGTGCGCTGGGATTCGGACCACGTGACGATCATGAACGACGATACGCTGGAACTGTGCAAGGAGATCGTACGCTGCGATGCGCTCGACCGCGTTCATATCGGGCTGGATTATTTCGACGCTTCGATCAACCGCATCGGCGCCTACGTGATCGGTTCGCGCGCCACGCAGAAGTGCATGATGCAGGCGTTGCTGGAACCGCTGGCCAAGCTGCGCGCGTACGAGGCCGACGGACAGGGCTTCGAGCGTCTGGCGCTGCTCGAAGAGTCGAAGTCGCTGCCGTGGAACGCCGTGTGGGACATGTTCTGCCTGAAAAACGACGTGCCCGTGGGCGAGGAGTTCATCGCCGGGATCCAGCAGTACGAAAGGGAAGTAACCTCCAAACGCTAAGGCCATGTACCGCATCGTACTGAACGAGACGTCCTACTACGGTGCGGGTTGCCGCTCGGTGATCGCCGACGAGATTCGCAAGCGGGGCTTTAAAAAGGTGCTGCTCATAACGGACAAAGACCTCATCCGGTTCGGCGTGGCCGCGAAGATCGAGGAGGTGCTCCGCGGGGCGGACATTCCCTATGAGATTTACAGCGAGATCAAGGCCAACCCCACGATCCGCAACGTGCAGCAGGGCGTCGAGGCGTTCAAGCGTTCGGGCGCCGACTTCATGGTCGCGCTGGGCGGCGGCTCGTCGATCGACACGGCCAAAGCCGTGGGGATCATCGTCAACAATCCCGAGTTCGCCGACGTGCGCTCGTTGGAGGGTGTGGCCGACACCAAGCACCGCGCCGTGCCGACCTTCGCCGTCCCCACGACGGCGGGTACGGCGGCCGAGGTGACGATCAACTACGTCATCACCGACGAGGAGGCCAAGCGCAAGATGGTCTGCGTCGATCCCAACGACATCCCGATGTGCGCCGTGATCGACTGCGAACTGATGTACTCGATGCCCAAGGGGCTGACCGCCGCCACGGGTATGGATGCGCTGACGCACGCCGTCGAGGGCTACCTCACGCCGGGGGCGTGGACGATGAGCGACATGTTCGAATTGAAGGCGATCGAGCTGATCGCCGCGCACTTGCGGAATGCCGTCGAGGACGGCAGCGACCCCGTCGCCCGCAACGGCATGGCCGAGGCGCAGTATATCGCCGGCATGGGCTTTTCGAATGTGGGGCTGGGCATCGTCCACTCGATGGCTCACCCTCTGGGAGCCTTCTACGACACGCCGCACGGCGTGGCCAACGCCACGTTGCTGCCCTACGTCATGGAGTACAACGCCGAGTCGCCGTCGCGTGCAAAATACCTCGATATCGCGCGGGCGATGGGCGTCGATACCGCGGGCATGAGCGTCGACGAGGGCGTGGCCGCGGCTGTCAGGGCCGTGCGCGACCTGTCGTTGAGTATCCGCATCCCGCAGCGCCTGCATGAGATCGGCGTGAGGGAGGAGGACATCCCCGCGCTGGCCGTGGCGGCGTTCAACGACGTCTGCACGGGCGGCAACCCGCGTCCGACCTCGGTCGGGGATATCGAAAAACTATACCGTACCGCATTCTAAAACAAAGGCCATGAATACGCTTCTCGGACTTCTGATCATCGCCGTCGGCAGCTTTTGCCAGTCGAGCTCCTATGTACCCATCAAAAAGGTGAAGGAGTGGTCGTGGGAGAGCTTCTGGCTGGTACAGGGCATCTTCGCATGGCTGGTGTTCCCGCTGCTGGGGGCACTGCTGGCGGTTCCCGCGGGCAGCTCGCTCGGGGAAATCCTCTCGACCGACCCCTCCGCCGCCTTCAAGGCCGCCGGCTACGGCGTGCTGTGGGGTGTCGGGGGACTGACCTTCGGCCTGTCGATGCGCTATCTGGGCGTGGCGCTCGGACAGTCGATCGCACTGGGCACCTGCGCAGCGTTCGGCACCCTCTTCCCCGCCATCTTCGCGGGTGAAAACCTCTTTGCGGGCAAAGGGCTCGTACTGCTGTTGGGCGTCTCGATTACGCTGGCGGGCATCGCCGTGATCGGCTACGCCGGGTCGCTGCTCGCAGAACATGACCGACGAGGAGAAACGCGCCGCCGTCAAGGACTTCGCCCTTACGAAGGGGCTGGCCGTGGCGTTGCTGGCGGGCGTGATGAGCGCCTGCTTCAACCTCGGGCTGGAGGCCGGGAGGCCGTTGCAGGTCGAGGGCGGCAGCGCCCTGTTCCGCACGCTGCCCGCCACGCTGATGGTGACGCTCGGGGGCTTCGTGACCAATGCCGCCTACTGCCTGTGGCAGAATGCGCGCAACCGCACGTTCGGCGACTACGGCAAGGGGACAACAACGTTGCTCTATGCCAACAACCTGTTGTACTGCTGATCCTGGGCGTTTTTCGACCGTATATCCGCAACTGGTAAAATAGAGAAAACGATGAAACTGATTGATAACGAATCGCTCGACCGCCAGATCGGGGTAGTGGCCGAGGTGGCCGGCTACCTCTGGGAGCGCGGCTGGGCCGAACGCAACGGCGGCAACATCTCGGTCAACGTCACCGGACTTTGCGCCGATGCCGTTTGCGAACTGCCCGCGCTGGACGGGCCTTACCCCCTTCCCAAACCGGTGCCGCACATCGCGGGCGGCTGTTTTCTGGTCACGGGCACGGGACGCCGCATGCGTTACGTGGCGTCGCAGCCGCTGGCGAACGTCGCGCTGATCCGCGTGGCTGCCGACGGCGCATCCTACGAGATCGTCGCCGACGAGCCGGTGCGTCCGACCTCCGAACTGCCCGCGCACCTCTCGGTGCACGACTATCTGGTCGGCGCGGGGCGTCCCGAGCGGGCGGTGGTGCATACGCATCCCATCGAGCTGGTGGCGATGACGCACAATCCCGAATTTCTGGGCAAAGACGTGCTCACGCGGCTGTTGTGGAGCATGATCCCCGAGACGCGGGCCTTCTGCCCCAAGGGGCTGGGAATCGTTCCCTACACGCTGCCCGGCTCGCAGGAGTTGGCCGACCGGACGATCGCCCTGCTGGACGACTACGACGTGGTGATGTGGACCAAACACGGCGCACTGGCCATCGGCACCGACCTGATCGAGGCGTTCGACCAGATCGACGTGCTGTCGAAATCGGCCAAGATCTACGAATCGGCCCGCTCGATGGGATTCGTCCCCACGGGAATGAGCGACGCCGAGATGCAGGAGCTCAAAGAGGTCTTCGGCCTCTGACGAAAGGGTAGGATCGGTTTTTCGGTACCCTTTTTTACCCTCGCCCGATCGGGACAGGTTCGCCTTCGGCGGTCCTTTTCTGCGTTCGGCATAGTCCGTGGGCGACTTGCGCGCCCGCTTACCGGAAAGGTTAGTTTTTTAATTAGGTGGTGCGGACTGTTCCCTTGCGGAACAGTCCGTTTTTTTGTGCCGCAGGGTTGACCGTCTGCCGGAAATTGGCTATCTTGCGGGAAAAAGATTCCGTATATGAAACAAAAGATCGCGCTGCTGCTCGCTGCGGCCCTGCTGTTGTGCTCCGGCGTGCAGGCCCGCCGTGCTCCGCGCCACGTCGCACCCCGCGCTGCGGAGCTCAATTTCGCCTTTCTGACCGACGTGCACGTGACGCCCCGCGGCGAGTCCGACTCGCTGCTGCGGGCCGCTGTGGCCGAGATCAACGCCTCGGCGGTCGATTTCGTACTGGTCACGGGCGATCTCTGCAACATGGGCAGCGACGCCGAACTGCATTGCGTGCACGGCATCCTCAAACGTTTGCGCAAGCCGTGGTTCGCCGTGCCCGGCAACCACGAGACGACGTGGTCGGAGAGTGCCTGCACGACCTTCGGCCGTCTGTTCGGCAACGACGGCCGGCTGGCGTTCCGTGCGGGCGGCTACCTCTTCGTCGGCTTCACGGCGGGACCCTACATGAAGATGGCCGACGGTTCGGTGCGGCGCGAGGATCTGCAATGGGTCGAAGAGCAGATGCGGGCGGCGCGTCCCGGCGAGCGGATCGTCACGTTCTGCCACTATCCGCTGACGAACGACGTGACCAACCGCACGGCCGTCACGCAACTGCTGCGCCGCTACGACGTGCGTTTCGACCTGTGCGGCCACTACCATACGCTGCTTCTCTGCAACTTCGACTCGATTCCCGGGCTGATGGGCCGTTCGCTCATCCCGAAGAACCGCAGGCAGGAGCCTGCGGCGGGTTACAACCTCGTGCGGGTGTGGGGCGATTCGGTCGCCCTCTACGAGAAGCGGCTGGGCGAGGCGCCGCGGCTCTCGTTCGCAATCCCGCAGGGCAATTCGGCGGCGTTGACCGCGCTGCCGTGCGATCCGCAGCCTGCGCCGATCACCTACGAACGGACGGGTGCGGCGCTCGTGGTCGAGGACGAGGCGTCGATCTATACGGGCGTCGCCGTGGCGGGCGATACGATCTTCTACGGCACGTCGCTGGGAGTGCTGAAAGCCTATGACGTGAAGAACCGCCGCGAGGTGTGGCGGCGGCAGTTCGGCAATGCGGTCTACTCGACGCCGCTCGCGGCCGACGGCGTGGTCGTGGCGGGCGACGCCGCGGGGGCCGTGTGGGGGCTGGATGCGGCCACGGGCCGCCGTCTGTGGCGGATCGCGGCGAAAACGCCCGTGATCGGCGACGGACTGGTTGCGGGCGACTGGCTCTACATGGGGCTGGGCAGCGGGTCGATGGCCAAGATCGAGCTGCGCACGGGCCGTATCGCCTGGGAGTTCCGTTTCGGCGAGGGGCAGCCGCAGGGGCGCCCTGCCGTGGCCGGCGGGCGCGTGGTCTTCGGGGCGTGGGACACGAACCTCTACTGCCTCGACGAAGCGACGGGCGAACGGCTGTGGAGCTGGAACAACGGCAGCCCGCAGAAGCTCTACTCGCCGGGCCACATCGTGCCGCGCATCGTCGGCGGGCGGGTATTCATCGTGGCGCCCGACCGCTGCATGACGGCGCTCGACCTGGCGACGGGCCGCGAGATATGGCGCGTCAAGCGGCGCAAGGTGCGCGAAACGACCGGCGTGAGCGCCGACGGCTCGGCGGTCTACGCCAAGACCATGGACGGCGAACTGCTGGCCGTAGCGACGGATGCCGACCGTTACACGGAGCTGTGGACGGTCGATGCCGGTTGGGGCTACGACCACAACCCCTGCCCCGTCGAAGTGCGCGAAGGGGTGGCCTACATGGCCAACCGCACGGGTTGCGTGGCGTCGGTGAGCGGCGACGGACGGCTGTTCTGGGCCGAGAAATTCGCCTCGTCGGCTGCCAACGACTTCTTCGTCGATGCCGACAACCGGCTGTGGGTGACCTTTATCGAGGGGAAGATCTTCTGTTTAGGCGATCCCGTCGTCCGTTAGGAAGACGCGGCGGAATTCGCTCTCGAAATTGGGCGTGAAGAGACCCGTGCCCAGTGTGCGGAGGATCTCTCCGATCGTCCAGAACCGTCCGCCGTCGGTCTCGTCGCTCGGCGTGACGGGGCCGTCGTAGACGGTGCGGTTGACGTAGACCAGCTCGCGCTCGCGCACCGAGTCGAAGATGTACTGCGTGAGCCGTTCGGGCGTGAACTCCGTGACGCCAAGCTCCTCGCGTACTTCGCGGCGCAGCGCTTCGTCGGGGGTCTCGCCGTAGTCGACGTGGCCGCCGACGGCCGTGTCCCAGCGCCCGGGCTGAATATCTTTCCACAGCGGGCGTTTCTGCAAATAGAGTTCGCCCCGGCTGTTGAACAGGTGCAGATGTACGACCGGATGCAGCAACCGCCGCCCGTCGTGGCATTCGCCGCGCGTGGCGCAGCCGACGACCCGTCCCGTCTCGTCGACGACGGGGAAGAGTTCCGAAGGATTGTCCCGATTCATTCGATACCTTAATATTTATGTTTCGTGCGATCCGTCCGGATCACGGCCGAACGGACGTGTTCCGATCCGCGAGATTCAGCAGATAGACGTTCGCATCGGTGTAACGGCCGTCTTCGAGCAGTTCGGCGCGGTGTTCGACGTGGTCGAGCGTGAAGCCGAGCCGCTGCGGGATGCGGTTGCTCGGCCCGTTGCCCGTGGCGCATTTGATCGCGACGCAGCGCATCGCCAGCTCCTCGCGCGCCATGCGGCAAAGCGCCCGGACGGCCGTCGTGACGATGCCGCGCCCCTGCCACGCCTCGCGGAGCCAGTAACCGATTTCGGTGGTGCGGGCAAGCGGATCGGTCGACTTGAAACCGATGAGTCCGATGAAACGCTCCCCGTCGCGGATCGTGAAGACCGCTTCGCGGTAGGGAGCTTCGAGTACGGAGCGGACGAAACGCAGCGAATCCTCCTCGTTGCGGGTGAACTGCACGAAGGGCAGCCAGCGTCCCAGGTAGGCGCGTTCGCCGTCGATGGCGGCGAAGTGTAAATCTGCTGGCTTACGCCTTCGGTGGTTCGAATCCATCACTTCCCACTCAAAAAGAGCGCCGAACGGGTTGCCTGTATTTCCGAGTCGATCGGGAAGGGGAAACTCCTTGCGGTGCGTTTTTGCGGAAGTAGCTCAGTTGATAGAGCATTAGCCTTCCAAGCTAAGGGTCGCGAGTTTGAGCCTCGTCTTCCGCTCCAGAAATGCAGTTGACGCGTGATGCAAACCTCTTTGAGGAGAGGTATTGCGTCGCTCGTCACTCTTGCGAAACGACAGACGTTTTGAAGAGCAGAATTTTTATAAAATCTTAATACTTTTATACTATGGCAAAAGAAAAATTCGACCGTTCGAAACCGCATGTGAACATCGGTACCATCGGACACGTTGACCACGGTAAGACCACCCTTACCGCCGCAATCACGACCGTTCTGGCTAAAGAAAGGTCTGTCGGAGCTCCGCTCGTTCGACTCCATCGACAACGCTCCCGAGGAGAAAGAGCGTGGTATCACGATCAACACTTCGCACGTTGAGTACCAGACGGCTAATCGCCACTATGCACACGTGGACTGCCCGGGTCACGCCGACTATGTGAAGAACATGGTTACGGGTGCCGCCCAGATGGACGGTGCGATCCTGGTAGTCGCTGCAACCGACGGTCCGATGCCCCAGACCAACGAGCACGTGCTGCTCGCTCGTCAGGTGAACGTGCCGAAGATCGTCGTTCCTGAACAAGTGCGACATGGTCGACGACCCCGAGATGCTCGACCTCGTCGAGATGGAGGTACGCGATCTGCTCAACAAATACGAGTACGACGGCGACAACGCTCCTATTATCCGTGGTTCCGCACTCGGTGGTCTGAACGGCGAGGCGCAGTGGGAGGACAAGATCATGGAGCTCATGGATGCTGTCGACACCTATATTCCGATCCGCAGCGCGAGAACGAGAAGCCGTTCCTGATGCCTGTCGAGGACGTATTCTCGATCACCGGCCGCGGTACCGTCGTAACGGGCCGTATCGAGACCGGTATTATCCACGTAGGCGATCCCGTAGAGATCGTAGGTCTCGAGGAGAAGACCCTGACTTCGACTTGCACCGGCGTCGAGATGTTCCGCAAGCTGCTCGATGAGGGTGAGGCCGGTGACAACGTAGGTCTGCTGCTCCGCGGTATCGACAAGAAGGAGGTTAAGCGCGGTATGGTCGTTGCCAAACCGGGTTCGATCACTCCGCACACCGAGTTTGAGGCTGAGGTCTACATCCTGAAGAAAGAGGAAGGGGTGGCCGCCACACGCCGTTCCACAACAACTATCGTCCCCAGTTCTATCTGCGTACGATGGACGTAACGGGTGAGGTTATCTTCCCGCAGGCGTAGACATGGTTATGCCGGGCGACCACGTAACGATCACCGTGAAGCTGATCTACCCGGTAGCTATCAACGAAGGTCTGCGTTTCGCAATCCGCGAGGGTGGCCGTACGGTAGGTGCCGGTCAGATCCTGAAGATTCTCGCCTAATCCCAGGGATATTTCAGTAGTGCAGGGATTGACTTGCACTACTTTTTAGGAGCATAGTTCAAGGGTAGAATAGCGGTCTCCAAAACCGTTGATGGGAGTTCGAATCTCTCTGCTCCTGCTAAAAGTAAAGAAGAAGATATGTTCAATTACGTAAAAGAATCTTATAACGAATTGGTTCATAAAGTGACCTGGCCGACGTTCGCACAGTTGCAGAACTCGACGGTAGTGGTGATGGTCGCTTCGTTGATCTTCGCCATCGTGATTTTGGCGATGGACATTTCGTTTGAGAACATTATGGAGGCTATCTACAGGACCCTGGCTAAGCTCGGTCGTTAATTGTTTTTGTGACCATGAGCGAAACAGCGAAACAGTGGTATGTAGTTCGTACGATCGGAGGCAAGGAGAATAAGGTGAAAGAGTACATCGAATCCGAAATTCGCCACAACCACCTGGAAGAGTACATCTCTCAGGTACTGATTCCCACCGAAAAGGTCTATACCATCCGCAACGGAAAGAAAGTCTCCAAGGAGAAGGTTTCTTATCCGGGCTATGTGTTGGTGGAGGCCGCGTTCGTAGGTCAGATTCCGATTATAATTCGTAATACTCCCAATGTGCTGGGTTTTCTTGGGTGACACCAAGGAGGACAGCCGCAAGATGAACGCTACGCCCCTGCGTCCGCAGGAGGTCAGCCGCATCCTGGGGCGTGTCGATGAATTGAGTTCGATGGAGGAGGAAAACGAAGTTCCATTCTTTGTCGGCGAGACCGTCAAGGTCACCGATGGCCCTTTCTCAAGCTTCCAGGGTACCATCGAGGCCGTCGACAACGAGCGCAAGAAACTCACGGTATCGGTGAAGATATTCGGGCGCAAAACTCCTATGGAGTTGGGTTTCACACAAGTAGAAAAAGAATAATTAACCAAGGAAAACTATGGCAAAAGAGGTTGCTGCATTTATTAAATTGCAGATCAAAGGTGGTGCTGCCAATCCTTCTCCCCCGGTTGGTCCCGCATTGGGTTCTAAGGGAGTCAATATTATGGACTTCTGTAAGCAGTTCAATGCGCGTACCCAGGACAAGGCAGGAAAGTTCTTCCGGTCATCATCACGGTTTACAGCGATAAGTCGTTCGATTTCGTTGTAAAACAGCCGCCTGTAGCTATTCAACTCAAGGAGGCAGCCAAAGCAGAAGGGTTCCGCACAGCCCAACCGCGACAAGGTCGGTCAGGTGACGTGGGATCAGGTGCGCGAGATCGCTCAGGACAAGATGTCCGATATGAACTGTTTCACGATCGAGGCTGCTATGCGTATGATTGCTGGTACCGCTCGTAGTATGGGTATCAACGTCGTCGGTGAATTTCCTAACAAGTAATTGCAATTACAAGAATGAGTAAGTTGACAAAAAATCAAAAAATTGCCTACGCGAAGGTCGAGCCCGAAAAGGCTTACAAGCTCTCGGAGGCCGCAGCTCTTCTGAAGGAAATTACGTTCACGAAATTCGACGCTTCGGTTGATATCGACGTGCGTCTGGGCGTCGATCCCCGCAAGGCCAACCAGATGGTGAGAGGCGTTGTGACGCTGCCTCACGGTACGGGTAAGCAGGTACGGGTGCTCGTGCTCTGTACTCCCGAAAAGGAGGCCGAAGCACAGGCTGCCGGCGCCGATTACGTAGGCTTGGACGAGTATGTCGACAAGATCAAGTCCGGCTGGACTGACGTCGACGTCATCATCTGTACGCCGAACGTAATGGGTAAGGTCGGTGCGCTGGGCCGTATTCTGGGTCCCCGCGGCCTGATGCCGAACCCCAAGACCGGTACGGTTACGATGGAAGTCGGCAAGGCCGTTCAGGAGGTGAAATCGGGTAAGATCGACTTCAAGGTCGACAAATTCGGTATCATCCACACTTCGGTAGGTAAGGTTTCATTCTCTGCGGAGCAGATTGCCGATAACGTGAATACGGTGCTCAGCATGATTATGAAATTGAAACCGGCTGCAGCGAAAGGTTCTTATGTTAAGAGTATTTTCCTCTCGACGACTATGAGCCCCGGCTTGCAGATCGATGCGAAATCAGTAGAAACCAAATAACGAGGGAGGATTTAAGAGATGACGAAGGAAGAAAAATTGGTTGTCATTGACAGCCTCGCCGAGCAGCTCAACGAGTATCCTCACTTTTACATTACGAACATCGAGGCTTTGAATGCTGAGCAGACTGCGTCGTTGCGTCGCAAGTGCTTCGAAAGCGACATCAAGCTGGTGGTCGTAAAGAACACGCTTCTTGCCAAAGCGCTGGAGCGGGTGGAGAAAGCGGATGCTGATTTGGTGAAAGTATTGGAGGGTTCGACCTCGGTAATGTTCGCCCACACGGGCAAGACGCCTGCGGTGCTGATCAAGGAGTTCCGCAAGACTTCCGACAAGCCGGTACTGAAAGCGGCGTACGTGGAAGGCTGCGTGTATGTAGGCGACAACCAGTTGGACACTCTGTGCAACATTAAGAGCCGGGAGGAGCTTATCGGCGATATCATCGCCCTGCTGCAATCTCCTGCGAAGAATGTTATCTCTGCATTGCAGTCTAATGCAGGCCAAAAGATTGCGGGTATCGTAAAGACGCTCGAAGAAAGAAATTAACAAACAAGAATTCAAACAAAATTTAATAAGATTGAACTTATGGCAGATGTAAAAAAATTAGCTGAAGAATTGGTAAATTTGACAGTTAAGGAGGTAAACGAGTTGGCTACGATCCTCAAAGAGGAGTACGGCATTGAACCCGCAGCTGCAGCCGTTGCTGTTGCAGCGCCTGCTGCCGCCGCCGGAGAGGCTGCTGCCGCTGAGAAGAGCGCATTCGACGTGATTCTGAAGAACGCTGGCCAGTCGAAGCTCCAGGTTATCAAAGTTGTGAAGGATATCGCAGGCCTGTCGCTGGGCGATGCCAAGGCTTTGGTTGATGCTGCTCCGAAAGCAATCAAGGAGGGTGTTTCCAAGGAGGAGGCCGAGTCGATCAAGGCTCAGCTCGAAGAGGCAGGTGCTGAAGTTGAGGTTAAGTAGTTTCTACTTAAAAGTTTCAGGACAAACTCAGGGTATAGGGCTTACGCTGCTGTAAGCTCTATGCCTTTTCTGGTCTAAAGATTAGAAGTGCCGACAGGAGCTGTGTCTGGTCTTTGGAAGTTTGGATGCTCTCAGGGTGTAATCTGTTTACACTGGGGGCATTAGCGGGATTAGAAGAGGTCCGCTGCGGGGGCTTCCCCCGGAATACTTAAACCTTCAACTTTAATTTGGATTTTACGATGTCCACAGCAAAAACACAACAAAGAATTAGCTTTTCGACAGTCAAGAACCGGGTGCCCTATCCGGATCTGCTGGAGGTACAGCTTAAATCATTCCGGGACTTTTTCCAAATGGACACCACGGCCGAAAACCGCAAGAGCGAGGGGCTGTACAAGGTGTTTCAGGAGAATTTCCCCATTACGGATACCCGGAACAATTTCGTTCTGGAGTTCATCGACTACTACGTCGACCCGCCGCGTTACTCGATCGAGGAGTGTCTGGAGCGCGGCCTGACTTATAGTGTTCCCTTAAAAGCCAAATTGAAACTATATTGTACCGATGACGAGCACGAAGATTTCGGCGTCGTCGTTCAGGACGTGTACTTCGGTACGATTCCCTATATGACAGAACGCGGTACGTTCGTCATCAATGGTGCGGAGCGTGTCATCGTATCCCAGCTGCACCGTTCGCCGGGAGTCTTCTTCGGCCAGAGCATGCACACCAACGGCACGAAACTCTATTCGGCTCGTATCATCCCCTTCAAGGGTTCGTGGATAGAGTTCGCTACCGACATCAACAACGTGATGTATGCCTACATCGACCGTAAGAAAGAAGTTGCCCGTTACGACCCTTCTGCGTGCCATCGGTTTCGAGCCGATCAGCAGATCCTCGAGATTTTCGATCTCGCAGACGAAGTGAAGGTCACCAAGGCCAATCTGAAGAAGGCCGTCGGCCGCAAACTCGCCGCAGCGTCCTTTCGACTTGGGTCGAGGATTTCGTGGACGAGGATACGGGCGAGGTGGTTTCCATCGAGCGTAACAACGTGATCGTAGACCGAGAAACGGTGCTCCAGGAAGAGCACATCGACCAGATCATCGAGAGCGGTGCCAAGACGATCCTGCTGCACAAGGAGAATCTGTCGGGCATCGATTTCTCCATTATATACAATACGTTGCAGAAAGACCCGTGCAACTCCGAAAAAGAAGCCGTGGTGTATATCTATCGCCAGTTGCGTGCTTCGGAGCCGCCCGACGAGGCTACGGCGCGCGACGTCATCGAGAAGCTGTTCTTCTCGGACAAGCGTTACGACCTGGGCGACGTGGGCCGTTACCGCATCAACAAGAAGCTGGATCTGGATATCGACCCCGCTATCCGCACGCTGACGCGCGAGGACATCATCGCCATCATCAAATACCTGATCCAGCTCATCAACTCGAAGGCCGACGTGGACGATATCGACCACCTCTCGAACCGTCGTGTCCGCACCGTGGGCGAACAGCTGTCCAAACCAGTTCTCGGTGGGCTTCGTGCGCATGGCGCGTACGATCCGCGAGCGCATGAACGTGCGTGACAACGAGGTGTTCACTCCGGTCGATCTGATCAATGCCAAGACGCTGTCGTCGGTGATCAACTCGTTCTTCGGGACGTCGCAGCTCTCGCAGTTCATGGATCAGATCAACCCGCTGGCCGAAATTACGCACAAGCGCCGTCTGTCGGCCCTCGGCCCCGGCGGCCTTTCGCGCGACCGTGCCGGTTTCGAGGTGCGAGACGTACACTACACGCACTACGGCCGCCTCTGCCCGATCGAGTCGCCGAAGGCCCCAACATCGGTCTGATCTCGTCGCTGTGCGTTTATGCGAAGATCACCGACATGGGATTCATCGAGACTCCTTACCGTAAAGTTGAGAATGGAAATGTCAATATGGATAATTCCCAAATCCGCTATTACTCTGCAGAGGAAGAGGAGGATTTGGCTGTGGCACAGGCGAATACTCCAATCGACGACGAGGGCCATTTCCTGCAACCCGACCGTATCAAGGCGCGTAAAGGCGCCGATTTCCCCGTGGTGACGGCCCAGGAGGTGACGCTGATGGACGTGGCTCCGAACCAGATCGCTTCGATCGCGGCCAGCCTGATCCCCTTCCTGGAGCACGACGACGCCAACCGTGCGCTGATGGGATCGAACATGATGCGCCAGGCCGTGCCGCTGGTCACGTGCGAAGCGCCGATCGTCGGCACGGGTATCGAGAAGGATATGATCTCCGACAGCCGCATCCAGATCGTCGCCGAGGGCGACGGCGAGGTGGTATTTGCGGATGCAACCAAGATCCAGATCAAATACCAGCGGACGGAAGAGGAGGTGATCTGCTCGTTCGAGCCGGAAATTACGACTTATGAACTGCCTCGCTACCGTCGTACGAACCAGAATACGTCGATCACGTTGAAACCGGCCGTTCTGACGGGCGACAAGGTGACCAAAGGCCAGATCCTGACCGAAGGTTATTCGACGCAGAAGGGCGAGTTGGCGTTGGGTCGTAACCTGAAGGTGGCTTTCATGCCCTGGAAGGGTTACAACTTCGAGGATGCCATCGTGATTTCGGAGCGTATTCAGCGCGAGGACATTTTCACCTCGGTCCATGTCGATGAGTACATCATGGAGGTCCGCGATACCAAGCGCGGCGTCGAGGAGCTGACTTCGGATATTCCGAACGTGAGCGAGGACGCTACCAAGGATCTGGATGCCAACGGTATTATCCGTATAGGCGCCAACGTGCATCCGGGCGATATCCTGATCGGTAAGATCACTCCGAAAGGCGAGAGCGATCCTTCGCCCGAGGAGAAGCTGCTCCGTGCGATCTTCGGCGACAAGGCCGGCGACGTGAAGGACGCTTCGCTCAAGGCGCAGCCGTCGCTGCACGGTGTGGTGATCGACACGAAGCTTTACAGCCGTGCCGGCAAGGAGAACAAGCGTGCGGGAAAGAGCTCGGAGAAGCTGCAGATCGAGAAGCTCGACGAGAAGTTCGCAGCCCAGGTCGCCGACCTGACCAAGCAGCTCGTAAACAAACTTTATACGCTGCTTCAGGGCAAGACGACTACGGGTATCACCGATTACTTCGGCGTGGAACTCTATCCTGCCGGAACGAAATTCACCCAGAAGCTGCTCGATGAGCTCTCCCGCAAAGTCACCGACGAGAAGTCGGGCGTTGCGATGGGGTACCTGAACCTGGGGACCTGCAAGTGGACGGGCGACAGCCACCTCGATGCGCTGGTAGAGAAGACGATCAACAACTATACGATCGAATGGAAGAAGGCCGATGCCGCGATCAAGCGTGAGAAATACAACCTCACCAACGGCGACGAACTCTTCCGCAGACCGGCGTTATCCAGATGGCCAAGGTCTACATCGCCAAGAAGCGTAAGCTGAAGGTGGGTGACAAGATGGCCGGCCGCCACGGTAACAAGGGTATCGTCGCCCGTATCGTGCGCGACGAGGATATGCCGTTCCTCGAGGACGGTACGATCGTCGACATCTGTCTGAACCCGCTGGGTGTGCCTTCGCGTATGAACCTCGGTCAGATTTACGAAACCGTGCTCGGCTGGGCCGGCAAGGAGCTGGGACTGAAGTTCGCTACGCCGATTTTCGACGGTGCTTCGCTCGACCAGATCAACGAATATACGGCGAAGGCGGGTATTCCGCGCAGCGGGCGTACTTACCTGTACGACGGCGGTACGGGCGAGAAGTTCGACCAGCCGGCTACGGTGGGCGTGATCTACATGCTCAAGCTCGGCCACATGATCGACGACAAGATGCACGCCCGTTCGATCGGTCCCTATTCGCTTATCACGCAGCAGCCGTTGGGCGGTAAGGCCCAGTTCGGCGGACAGCGTTTCGGTGAGATGGAGGTCTGGGCGCTCGAAGGCTTCGGCGCCGCCAATATCCTGCAAGAGATTCTGACGATCAAGTCCGACGACGTGACGGGCCGCGCCAAGGCCTACGAGGCGATCGTCAAAGGCGACAACCTGCCCAAGCCGGGTATTCCCGAGGCAATGAACGTGTTGCTGCACGAGTTGCGCGGTCTGGCCCTTTCGGTCAAGCTGGAGTAAGGGAAGGTAGGTAGTAGTATATAGAGGATAAGAAAAAAGCATTGCATTATGTCATTCAATAAAGACAATAAAGTGAATAACGGTTACAGCTCCATTTCGATCGGACTGGCATCTCCCGAGGAGATTCTCGCCCAGTCGAGCGGCGAGGTGCTCAAGCCGGAAACCATTAACTACCGTACCTACAAGCCCGAGCGCGACGGTCTGTTCTGCGAGCGTATCTTCGGCCCTGTCAAGGACTACGAATGCCACTGCGGCAAGTACAAGCGCATCCGCTACAAGGGGATCGTCTGCGACCGCTGCGGTGTGGAGGTGACCGAGAAAGAAGGTGCGCCGCGAACGCATGGGCCACATTTCGCTGGTCGTACCGGTGGTTCATATCTGGTATTTCCGCTCGCTGCCGTCGAAAATCGGCTACCTGCTGGGTATCCCGTCCAAGAAACTCGAAGCGATCATCTACTACGAGCGCTACGTGGTCATCAACGCCGGTGCTGCCGCCGAGCAGGGTGTGGAACGGTTGCAGACCCTTTCGGAGAAAGAGTATCTGGACATCGTGGGCGCGCTGCCGAAGGGCAACCAGTCGCTCGATGACAGCGATCCCAACAAGTTCGTCGCCCAGATGGGTGCCGAGGCGATCTATACGTTGCTTCAGCAGGTCGACCTCGATTCGATGTCCTACGCCCTGCGTCACAAGGCTTCGACCGAGACCTCGCAGCAGCGTAAGAGCGAGGCGCTCAAGTGCCTGAACGTCATCGAGTCGTTCCGTGCTTCGGACGGCCTGAACAAACCCGAATGGATGGTGCTGAACGTGCTTCCGGTCATCCCGCCCGAGCTGCGCCCGCTGGTGCCGCTGGACGGCGGCCGTTTCGCTACGTCCGACCTGAACGACCTCTACCGTCGTGTCATCATCCGCAACAACCGTCTGAAGCGTCTGATCGAGATCAAGGCTCCGGAGGTGATCCTGCGCAACGAGAAGCGTATGTTGCAGGAAGCTGTGGACTCGCTGTTCGACAACTCGCGCAAGAGCAACGCCGTGAAGAACGAGTCGAACCGTGCCGCTCAAGTCGCTGTCGGATTCGCTCAAGGCAAGCAGGGACGCTTCCGCCAGAACCTGCTGGGTAAGCGTGTCGACTACTCGGCGCGTTCGGTCATCGTCGTCGGCCCCGAGCTGAAGATGCACGAGATGGGTATTCCGAAGGACATGGCGGCCGAGCTTTACAAGCCGTTCGTGATCCGCAAGCTCATCGAGCGCGGAATCGTGAAGACGGTGAAATCCGCAAAGAAGATCATCGACCGGAAAGACCCCGTGATCTGGGGTATTCTGGAAAATGTCATAAAGGGACACCCCGTGCTGATGAACCGTGCCCCGACGCTGCACCGCCTCGGTATCCAGGCCTTCCAGCCCAAGCTCATCGAGGGCAAGGCAATGCAGCTCCATCCGCTGGCATGTACGGCCTTCAACGCCGACTTCGACGGCGACCAGATGGCCGTCCACCTGCCCCTGGGCAACGCCGCCATCCTGGAAGCGCAGCTGCTCATGCTCGGTTCGCACAACGTTCTTAACCCCGCCAACGGCGCACCCATCACCGTGCCTTCGCAGGACATGGTACTCGGCCTCTACTACATCACCAAACCCCGCAAGGGTGTCAAGGGCGAGGGCCGCGCATTCTATGGCCCCGAGGAGGCGATCATCGCCTACAACGAGAAGCGGGCCGATCTGCATGCGCAGGTGAAATGTATGGTCAGCGACGTGGACGAGAACGGCAACAAGGTGCGGGTACTGAAGGAGACGACCATCGGCCGCATCCTCTTCAACCAGGTGGTACCCAAGGAGGTGGGTTACATCAACGAGATCCTCACGAAGCGTTCGCTGCGCGACATTATCGCGGTGGTGATGAAGAAGGCGGGTGCCGACAAGGTGGCTGCGTTCCTCGACGATATCAAGAACATGGGTACCGCATGGCATTCCGCGGCGGCCTGTCGTTCAACCTCGATGCCGTTATTATTCCCGACGCCAAGGAGAAACTCGTGCAGGAAGGTTACGAGCGTTCGGACGCGATCATGGAGGACTACAACATGGGTCTGATCACCAACAACGAGCGCTACAACCAGATCATCGACGTTTGGACCAATATCAATACCAAGCTGACCAAGGTCGTGATCGACACGCTGATCAAGGACGACGACGGTTTCAACCCGGTATACATGATGCTTGACTCGGGAGCCCGTGGTTCGAAGGAGCAGATCCGTCAGCTTTCGGGTATGCGCGGTCTGATGGCCAAGCCGCAGAAGTCAGGTGTCGAGGGCGGTCAGCAGGTCATCGAAAACCCGATTCTCTCGAACTTCAAGGAGGGTCTTTCGGTGCTCGAATACTTCATCTCTACGCACGGTGCCCGTAAGGGTTTGGCCGATACGGCGTTGAAAACAGCCGATGCCGGTTACCTGACGCGCCGTCTGGTGGACGTTGCGCAGGATGTGATCATCAACGAGGAGGACTGCGGTACGCTCCGCGGCCTGACGGCTACGGCCATCAAGCGCAACGACGACGTCGTGCAGACCCTCTACGACCGTATTCTGGGCCGTACGGCGCTCAACGATGTGATTCATCCGCTCACGGGCGAGGTGCTCTGCAAGGCCGGTGAGGAGATCACGGAGTCGATTGCCGAGGCCATCGAGAAGTCGCCGCTGGAGTCCGTCGAAATCCGTTCGGTGCTTACCTGCGAATCGCGTCGCGGCGTTTGTGCGAAGTGCTACGGACGCAACCTGGCTACGGCCCGCATGGTACAGCGCGGCGAAGTGGTCGGCGTCATCGCGGCACAGTCCATCGGTGAGCCGGGTACGCAGCTGACCCTCCGTACGTTCCACGTCGGCGGTGTGGCGGCCGGTACGGCTGTCGAGACCAATGTGGTTTCGAAATACGAAGGTCGTCTGGAGATCGACGAGCTTCGCACCGTGAAGGGCAAGAACCCGCAGGGCGAAGCCGTGGACATCGTCATTTCGCGTCAGTCGGAGTTCCGCATCGTGGATCCCAAGACCGAAATCGTGCTTTATACGCACAACCTGCCTTACGGCTCGATGCTCTATATGAGCGATGGCGCCGAGGTCAAGAAGGGCGACATGATCTGCGAGTGGGATCCGTACAACGCGGTAATCATCTCCGAGCATGAGGGTAAAGCTGTTTATGACAGTGTTATCGAGGGTGTTACTTACCGTGACGAGCGCGACGAGCAGACCGGTCTTTCCGAGAAGGTAATCATCGAATCCAAGGACAAGACCAAGAACCCCGTGATCAAGGTGATCAACAAGGAGGGCGAAGAGGTTAAATCCTACAACTTGCCGGTGTCGGCCCACGTGGTTGTCAAGGACAATGCGAAGATCAAGGCCGGCGATATCCTGATCAAGATCCCGCGTGCCGTCGGCAAGTCGGGCGGTGACATCACCGGCGGTCTGCCGCGTGTGACCGAGCTGTTCGAAGCCCGTAATCCGTCGAACCCGGCGATCGTGTCGGAAATCGACGGCGAGGTATCTTCGGCAAGATCAAGCGCGGTAACCGCGAGATTATCATCACGTCAAAACAGGGTGACGTACGCCGTTACCTCGTGCCCCTGTCGCGTCAGATCATCGTGCAGGAGAACGACTACGTGAAGGCCGGCAGCCCGCTGTCGGACGGTGCGATCACGCCGAGCGACATTCTCAATATCCTCGGTCCGACGAAGGTGCAGGAGTACATCGTCAATGAGGTGCAGGAGGTCTACCGCATGCAGGGTGTGAAGATCAACGACAAGCACTTCGAGGTCATCGTACGTCAGATGATGAACAAAGTGCAGATCGAGGATCCGGGCGATACCCGGTTCTTCGAAGACCAGGTCGTCGACAAGTGGGAGTTTATGGACGTCAACGACGCGCTTTACGACAAGGTGGTCGTAACCGACGCGGGCGACTCCACGTCGGTGCAGCCGGGCAGATCATTTCGCTGCGTAAGCTGCGCGACGAGAATTCGAGCCTCAAGCGTCGTGACCAGAAGCCCGTGCAGGTGCGCGACATTGTGCCCGCTACCTCGAATCAGGTCTTGCAGGGTCGGCTGCGGCGAACGATTCGTGGCCGGCCAGGAAAGCGAAGCACTGTGTTTCTTCGCGTAGCAGACGGGCTGCGAGGTTACCGTGGCCCAGGCCTACTTTGCGGTCGTCGGCTACCGATCCGGGAATGCAGAACGCCTGCAACCCCTCGCCGATCGCCTCGGCGGCGTCGGCCGCATTCTTGCAGCCCTTCTTGATGGCGATGGCGGCGCCTACGACATAGGCCCACTTGGCGTTCTCGAAGCAGATCGGCTGCGTCTCCTCGCAGGTCTTGTAGGGATCGAGCCCCTTCTCGGCACAGATCGCCTTCGCGTCTTCCACGCCGTTTATCCCGTACTGAGCAAGTACAGCGTTGATTTTATCAATTCTGCGCTCGTAGCTTTCAAACAAACTTGCCATATCTCAATTTCTTATTATTCGGTTAAACAACGGTTATTCGTGACGCGGATCGATGTACTTCTTGGCCTCGGCGAAACGACCGTAGCAGCCCTTGGCCTTTTCGAGCGCCTCCTTGGGATCGATGCCCTTCTTCACGAAATCCATGAACTTGCCCAGATGCACGAACTCGTAGCCGATCACCTCGTCGTTCTCGTCGAGCGCCATGCGGGTGCAGTAGCCTTCGGCCATTTCGAGGTAGCGCGTGCCCTTGGCCAGCGTGCCGAACATCGTGCCCACCTGGCTGCGCAGGCCCTTGCCCAGGTCTTCGAGCGAAGCGCCGATGACCAGGCCGCCCTCCGAGAAGGCCGACTGGGTACGACCGTAGACGATCTGCTTGAACAGCTCGCGCATGGCCGTATTGATCGCGTCGCAGACCAGGTCGGTGTTGAGCGCTTCGAGGATGGTCTTGCCCGGCAGGATCTCCGATGCCATGGCGGCCGAATGCGTCATGCCCGAGCAGCCGATCGTCTCGACGAGCGCCTCCTGGATGATGCCGTCCTTGACGTTGAGCGTCAGCTTGCAGGCACCCTGCTGGGGTGCACACCAGCCCACACCGTGCGTCAAACCCGATATGTCCTTGATCTCCTTGGCTACAACCCACTTGCCCTCTTCGGGGATCGGTGCGGATTCGTGATTTGCACCCTTCTTAACGCAACACATCTGTTGCACTTCGTGTGAATAAATCATAACCGTTAAATTTTATTGAAATTCGTTGAACGTGTAACTATATTCCGCCGCAAAGGTAGTAATTTTGTTCGGTTCCCGCCATAGAAAACGGCGATTTTTCACTAATTTCGCCCCTCGAACGAATACTCCGGAACATGGTGATTCTCCCCGCAACCGAGGCCGATTTGCAGGCCGTCATCGAACTCGTCGCCCAGGGGCGCGCGGCATTGGCCCGTCAGGGCGTCGACCAGTGGCAGGACGGCTATCCCTCGCCGGAGACGATCCGGCGCGACCTGCTGCGCGGCGACGGACGCATCGTGCGCATCGACGGTGCGGCGGCCGCCTACGCCGCCTTCTTCTTCGACGGCGAACCGGCCTACGACCGGATCGAGGAGGGCGGCTGGGCCGCCGAAGGGCCTTATGTGGCGGTGCACCGGCTGGTCGTGGGCGAGCGCTTCGTGCGGCGGGGCATTGCCGCCGCGTTGCTGCGCGAAGCCGCCCGCGAGGCGCTCGTGCGCGGCATCCGCTCGTTCCGCATCGACACGCATCCCGACAACGGACCTATGCGTGCGCTGCTTGTGAGGGAGGGGTTCGCCTGTCGGGGCAAGGTGCGCTACGAAGCCGTGCGGCTGGCTTACGAGAAGCCGATCTTCGGCTGATCCGCTCAGGTACGTTACCGCCTCCGGTGACGGATGCCGGAATATTCGTGCGGATGATTTGAATCAAGGCGGCTATATCCCGTTTTGCACCGCCGCTCCTCCAAAGCGGGCTTTGTCCGAAGCCCCGCCCGGGCGGGGCCGATCTGAAACGCGGCTTTGCCGCGAATGCTCCGACAGTCGGTCGTGTGCAGCGGCTCGGAAAACCGACGGGGTGCAGAGTTGTATACAGCTGCCTGAATTTTCCTGCCGCCTTTTACCTTACGCGAAACATACGGATGAAAACGACCTACACCCACCTGCTGTTCGACCTCGACGGTACGCTGACCGACCCCATGGAGGGGATCACACGATCGGTGCAGTACTCCCTGCGCCATTTCGGCATCGAGGTGACCGACCTGCGCAGCCTGACGCCCTTCATCGGGCCGCCGCTGGCCGAGTCGTTCCGCGAGTTCTACGGCTTCGACGACGGACGCATCCCCAAGGCGATCCGCCTGATGCGCGAATATTTCAGCGAACGGGGCTGGCGCGAGAACCGCCTCTACGACGGGATGCCGCAGCTGCTCGAACGTTTGTGCGCATCCGGACTTACGCTGGCGGTCGCCACGTCGAAACCGGTCGTGTTCGCCCGGCGCATTCTCGACCATTTCGATCTGGCGCGCTATTTCGCCTTCGTGGGCGGCGCCGAACTCGACGGCAGCCGGCAGGCCAAAGCCGACGTGATCGCCCATGTATTGCAGGGGTTGGGCGGCGTCGATCCGGCGACTTGCCTGATGATCGGCGACCGGCGCCACGACGTCGCGGGAGCGGCCGCCGCCGGCATGGATTCGTGCGGCGTGCTGTGGGGCTACGGAAGCCGTGCGGAGCTGACCGGGGCCGGAGCGACCCGTATCGCCGCCGATCTCGGCGAGTTGGAACGGATCGTAACCGGTCGGTGAGCGGCAGCGGCCCGTGCGCTACTCCTGCCGGACGGCCTCGAAGAAGGGCTTCATGCGCTGCGGGTCGCCCACTGCCCAAACTACGTCGCCCGCGCGGAGCCGTTCGCCGGCGGAGGGATTCGTCACCGGCCCTTCGGGGCGTTCGATGCCCAGCACCAGCGCCGAGGCGCGGCGGCGTACCTCCGCTTCGCCGAGCGTCGTACCGTCGAGCGCCGACCGGGCAGGCAGGGTGTAGGAACCTATCCGCAGAGCCGTGGCGGTCTTCTCTTCGCGGCGGCGTTTGCGTTCCGACCGCTGTTCGTCCAGTACGCGGTGGAAGATGCGGAACTCTTCGTCGGTGCCTACGACCGTCAGACGATCGTAGGGAAAAAGCATCGTATGGCCGTCGGGGAGTTGCAGCCGGCGTTCGCCGCGGCGGATGGCCACGACCGTGACGCCGTAGCGGCGGCGGAAGTCGATCTCGCGGAGCGTCCGTCCTGCGACGATCGATTCGGCCGCGACGCCGAATTCGGCCATGTGGAGCTGCTCGAACGGCAGCTGCCCTTCATTCAGCGGCCGTTCTGCATCGGCCGTGTCGTCGCCGCCGAAGTTCTCGCGCAGACGCTCCTCCATTTCGAACGAACGGCGGCGGAGCCGTTTCGAGAAGACGATGCCGGTGAGCAGCGCCAGCGACACGGCGAAGCCCATGCCCGAAGCGGTGTCGAACAGCGACGCCACGACGGTCATCAGAATCCCGATGCAGAGCAGGCATTTGATGAGAATGAGCGAGACGAGCGGCCCGCGGTTGAATTTGCTGTCGTTCCACAGCTGTCGGAATTCGGGCGAGCGGTTGCCCTGCCGGAGCACGACGAGCAGGATCGGCGCCAGCACGGCGAGGATCGCCGCCAGACTCACCGCAGCGCCCGTCCGACCCGGAATCCGCGCCTCGATCCACGGTGCGGCGTAGCGCAGGAAGGCCGCTTCGGCGAAGATGCAGAAGACCAGATAGAGTGCGCCGGGCAGCATCATGCGCCGCAGCAGCCGCAGCCAGGTGTTGTGGCGGCTTTCGGGGCCTGCGCCCGATGCGTAACGCGCCAGCGACCGCTGCCATTTGGCAGGCAGGTGCCGTTCGAGATAGTCGCAGGCGGGGTCGGCGGCCCGCATCATGTAGGGCGTCAGGAAGGTCGTGACGACCGATACGGCCACGATGACGGGATAGAGGTAGTCGTCGGTCACGTGTAGCGTCGTGCCCAGGGTGGCTATGATGAAGGCGAACTCGCCGACCTGCGTGAGCGAGAATCCCGACTGCACGGCTACGCGCAGCGGTTGTCCCGATACGAGCACGCCGAGCGTGGCGAAAGTCGCCTGTCCGGCGAGTACTACGACCGTGAGCAGCACGATGGGGCCAGCGTAGCGCACGAGCAGCGCCGGTTCGATCATCATGCCTACCGAGACGAAGAAGATCGCGCCGAAGAGGTTCTTGACCGGTTCGACCAGTCGTGTGATCCGTTCGGCTGCGACCGTTTCGGCCAGGAGCGATCCCATGACGAAGGCGCCGAGTGCAGCCGAGAAACCGGCCTTGACGGCGATCATCACCATCCCCAGACACAGGCCGAGCGCCACGATGAGCAGCGTTTCGTCGTTGAGCAGCCGTTGCAGCCGTTTGAGCAGCGTGGGGATCAGGTAGATGCCCAGCAGCGACCAGAAGATCAGGAAGGCTCCCAGTTTGAGGATGCTGCCCAGCATCTCGGCGCCTTCGAACTGCTTGCTCACGGCCAGCGTCGAGAGCAGCACCATCAGCACGACGCCCACCAGATCCTCGACCACGAGGATGCCCAGCACCACGCCCGTGAAGCGCTGTCCGCGCAGCCCCATGTCGTCGAAGGCCTTGAAGACGATCGCCGTCGACGACATCGAGAGCATCCCTCCCAGGAAAATGCTGCTCATGTGGGAGAAACCCAGCGACATGCCCGTTCCGTACCCCACGAACATCATTCCCGCCACGATCGTCACGGCGGCCGTGACGGCCGTGCCGCCCACGCTCAGCAGTTTGCGGAACGAGAATTCGAGTCCCATGGCGAAAAGCAGGAAGATGACGCCGATGTCGGCCCACACGCGGATGCTCGACGCATCGGAGACGGTCGGGATGAACGATACCGAAGGGCCTGCCAGCACGCCGGCCACGATGTAGCCGAGGATGACTGGTTGGCGCAATCCCTTGAAGACGAGCGTAGAACAGCCGGCGGCGACGAGGATGATCGCCAGGTCGGAAATGAGCGGTGCGATGGCGGACATGAGGCGTAGGTTGAACCGGTCGGAGGCCGCGGGCGGGCCGTAGGGTGCCGTCGCCGCCGGCCGGAGGTTTCCGACTGCAAAGATAGGCAATCGGATGCAATGTTGTGCGCGCGGTGCGCGCTTCCGCGGAAAGAGGATTCGTTGCGCGAAGCGCTGCGGCGCTCCGAACGAACGATTCCCTCGTTCCGGACGGAACGAGGGAATCGCCGCCTTTCATTCTCGATTCGGTCGCACGGGGGTTAGACGGCCTCCACCACCGTCACCTCGATACCCTGACTGCGCAGTTGCGCGAGGGTGTGGGGCGAGACGTTGCTGTCGGTGATGATCTGGTCTACGTCGCTCAGGTCGCAGATTTTGCTGAACCCGCGGCGGCCGAACTTCGAGCTGTCGGCCAGCACGATCGTTTTCTGTGCGGTGCGGATCATGGCGCGGTTGAGGCCCGCCTCCATGAGGTTGGTCGTCGAGAGCCCGTATTCGAGGTCGATACCGTCCACGCCCAGGTAGAGTTTGCTGCACGAGAAGTCTTGCAGCATCCGTTCGGCATAGACCCCGACGGCCGAGACCGAGGTGTTGCGCACCATGCCGCCCAGCTGCACCACGTCGACGTTGTGGTCGCGCACGAGGATCGGGACGATGTTGACCGCCGAGGTGATGACCGTCAGCCGCCCCTGCGCCTTGATCTCGCGGGCCAGGAAGAGCATCGTGGTTCCCGACGCGATGAGGATCGAGTCGTCGGGCGTGACGAGCGACGCGGCGCGGATGCCGATGGCACGCTTCTCGGCGGCGTTGTGTTTCTCCTTTTCGTTGACCGGACGGTCGTTGATATAGGGATTGATCAGAATGGCGCTTCCGTGGGCGCGGTAGAGCATCTTCTTCTCTTCGAGCAGCGTGAGATCCTTGCGGATCGTCACCTCCGACACTTTGAGCCGTTCGGCCAGAGCGGCGACGCTTACCGAGCCCTGCTGTTGCAGCAGATCCATGATGAAATCGTGTCTTTCGGCCAATGTCATAATCGTATCATTAGGTATATATTCAAACAAAAATAGTGATTTTCTCGGAATCGGTCAAGCGAAATCCGAAATTGTTGCTCCTTTCTCTGTTACTGCGCGCGCATGTGCGCTTCGTTCGTTCCGGATATTCGGCGGGCCGCGCACCTTTTTTCCCGCGGCGGGCTGTCGGGGGGCTTCCGCTGCCGGAATGGCGGGAGTTCGGGAGCGGGAATACTCCGAAACACAACGGAAACCAATCCGGAATTCTCTTTTCTTGCACTTCGGGTTGACAAGATCGAAAGAATTGATTACCTTTGCCTTTCGGGTAACCGCAAAACCCGCGGGGAGCCGGCAGGTCGCCGGGCCTTCGCAAACCGCTAACCTGACTTACGACATGCAAAGTTTTACACCTGAAGTACAGAAACGCTTCAAGTACTGGCAGATGCGCACGCTCATCGCCACGATGATCGGTTATGCGCTCTTCTATTTCGTCCGCAAGAACTTTTCGCTGGCCATGCCGGGGCTCGAAGCCGACCTGGGTATTTCGAAAACCAGCCTGGGTATTTTCCTTACGCTCAACGGGCTGGTCTACGGCCTTTCGCGTTTCGTCAACGGTATTCTGGCCGACCGGCTCAACGCACGCTTCTTCATGGCCACGGGACTCGCGCTCTGCGCGCTGGCCAATTTCGCCTTCGGTTTCGGCGTCGACGTGAGCGAGTGGATCACGGGCGAGAGTTCGGGTTCGCAGTTCAACAATACGCTGATCCTCTTCATGGGCGTCATGTGGGTGGTCAACGGCATGTTGCAGGGGACGGGCTTCCCGCCCTGCGCGCGGCTGCTCACCCACTGGATTCCGCCCAAGGAGCTGGCCACCAAGATGTCGGTGTGGAACACCTCGCATTCGATCGGCGCGGGACTGGTCGTCATCCTCTGCGGCTACATCATGAGCCACATGGGCACGGGCGACGCCCATGTCGGCGCATGGCGCTGGTGCTTCTGGATTCCGGCGGGCATTTCGTTCGCCGGCGCGATCGGACTGTTCATTTCGCTGCGCGACACGCCCACTTCGGTGGGATTGCCCGAACTGCCCGGCACCGAGAGCAAAAAGAGCGGGGACGCTCCGTCGGCGGCCGACAAGGCCTTCCTGCGCCGCAAGGTCTTCGGCAATCCGCTGATCTGGATTCTGGCCTTCGCCAACTTCTTCGTCTACATCGTCCGTTTCTCGGTGCTCGACTGGGGCCCCACGCTGCTGAGCCAGTCCAAGGGGGTCAGCATGAGCCACGCCGGCTGGCTGGTGGCGATGTTCGAGATCGCCGGCATCGTGGGGATGCTGGTGGCCGGCTGGGCGACCGACAAGTTCCTCGGCGGACGCGCGCACCGCACCTGCGTCTTCTGCATGGCGGGTGCGGCGCTGTTCATCTTCCTCTTCTGGCAGCTGCCCGTCGGCGCGCCGCTGTGGCTGACGTTCCTTTTCCTGATGATGGCCGGTTTCTGCATCTACGGGCCGCAGGCGCTTATCGGCATTGCCGCCGCGCAACAGGCTACCAAGAAGGCGGCCGCCACGGCCAACGGCTTCACCGGCCTGTTCGGCTACGCCTCGACGATCGTGTCGGGTGCCGGACTGGGCTATCTGGCGCAGCACTACGGCTGGAATCACGCCTACATCGCCATGATCGCCATGGCACTCGTCGGCATGGCGGTCTTCCTGCTGATGTGGGGCGCCGGACGCGACGGGTACGAGACGGATGCCGAATAACGTCGGTCTGCGACGGTCGTTTTCTCGTTTCGGCGTAGTCCGGGCGGATTCGGGACTCGTGCTCGGCCTGGCGAAAACGTTTTGCATAGGACACAGGGGGGGGTGTATTCTCGGAATGCACCCGCCCCTGTCGGTTTTCGGGGTACGCCCGATCTTCGCGGAACCGCTTCGGCTTCTCTCTCCGACCGATTCCGGACGTCTCGGCCCGACCTCTCGCCGACGGTGAACACGGACTGTCCGCCAAGAGCCCCGCAAGGTGTTTTTGCGGATTGGAGTTTGGGTCTCCGATCGCGCTTGAAAAATAATCGGTATAAAATTTTGAAAAATGCCTGATTTTTTCATATATTTGCGCAAACGATTGTGCAAGCTCTCCGGCTTCGGTATCCGAATCTCCGATACGAAATCGGCCCCGCTCGGAAGGGCGGCCGGGCGGTGAAGGCTGCAAGAAGGCGCTTTCGGTCGGTGCGATGCGGAAGGGCGGGCGCGGAGGATTTTTATCCGGCTGTCTTGCATCGCGTTTTGTGCGGAACGGCGGTGCGGACGCCGTACGGGAAACCTGAACTGATCTAACCTGAATGTATATGAAGCGAATTTCTATGATTCTGTTTGCCGCGGCGCTGTTGCTGCCGTGGTGCGCCGGCGCCGCAGCGCCGGAGAAGGGGGCTGTCCCCGTCATTTTCGAGACCGACATGGGCAACGACATCGACGATGCGCTGGCGCTCGACCTGCTCTACAAGGGTATGGACGCCGGCCATATCCGTCTGATCGGCGTGAGTCTCAACAAACGCAGTTCGACCTCGTTCGAGTTCATCGACCTGATGAATACATGGTACGGCTATCCCGATATTCCGATCGCCTACACGCCCAGGGCGGTGGACAACAAGGATCGGGACTATACGACGCCCGTCTGCGAATTGAAGGCCTCCGACGGCAAACCGCTCTTCAAGCGCAGCCGCAAGCCCGGCAGCTGGGAGGATCCGGTGGCGATGTACCGCCGGCTGCTGGCGGCCGAGCCCGACAATTCGGTTGTGGTCGTCTCGGTGGGCTTTTCGGGCAATCTCGCGGCGCTGCTCGCCAGCGGTGGCGACGACGTGTCGCCGCTCACGGGCCGCGAACTAGTGGCGCGCAAGGTGAAGTATTTTTCGGTCATGGCGGGCAGCTTCGGGGTGAAGAAGCGCGCCGAGTACAACGTCATCAACGACATTCCGGCCGCGCGCAAGTTCTTCGCAGAGTGCCCCTCGCCGATCGTGCTGACGCCCTTCGAGATCGGCAAGCAGGTGGTCTATCCCGGCCGCAGCATCGCCGAAGATTTCGGTTGGGCGGAGCATCATCCGATGGTCGAAGCCTACAAGGCCTATCACGAGATGCCCTACGACCGTCCTACGTGGGACGTGATCGCAACCTACTACGTCCTGCCGCACGAGCCGTCGTCGCTCACGCTCAGCATCCCCGGCCGCATTACGGTCGACGAGCAGGGCTTCATCTTCTTTACGCCCGACAAGGCGGGACAGCACCGCTACATCACCGCTTCCGACCGGCAGGCGGGCATAATTCTCGGTTATTTCCTGCGTGCGCTGCCCGAACGGCCGCTGCGTTACATGCGATAGTCTGAGCAAAGAGGCGCAGATGCACCTCGTCTGCACCTCTTTTTAACCTTAAAACTTCTTAAAATGGAACAATTAACCTCATTGAAACCGATGAGGCAGAGGGGGGGGGGAAATTCTACGACTCCTGTCCCTGGCTCTGTTGCTCGCCGTAGTTTCCGGGGAAGCCGCAAAGGCTCAGTCCCGGATGGTCGAAGGCACCGTTGTCGGTCGTGAAGGCAGTCAGGCCGCCGTGCCGTTGGTCGGTGTGGCGGTGGTGGTGAAGGGGTCGCTCCGAAACCATGCCGTCACCGATTTGCAGGGACGTTACTCGATCCGCGTCCCCTCTTCGACCGACACGTTGCAGTTTACCTATCTGGGTTATAAACCGTTGGAGCGGGTGGTCGGTTCGCGCACCCGCCTCGATGTGGAGATGCTCTCCGAATCGCAGCAGGTCGACGCCGTGGTGGTGACGGCGCTCGGACTGACGCGCAAGGAAAAAAGTCTGGGCTACGCCGTTTCGACGGTCGGCTCCGAAGACCTCAACAACACCGTCACGAACAATTGGCTCAACGGGATGGCCGGGAAGGTGGCGGGTTTGAATTTCGACACTTCGTCGGCCGGTCCCGGCGGATCGATTCGCGTGACGCTGCGCGGCGAGGGGTCGTTGGCTTATGACAAGAACGAAGCGCTGTTCGTTGTCGACGGCGTGCCGATCAACAGCGGCATGACCTCCAATACCGAGAACGGCTCCTACGGCAGCACCGTCAGTACGATCGATTACGGCAACGGCGCTTCGGATCTCAATCCCGACGATATTGAGTCGGTATCGGTCTTGAAGGGCCCCGCAGCCACGGCGCTCTACGGGTCGCGCGCAGCCAACGGTGCGATCATCATCACCACCAAGTCGGGACTCAAATCCGGAGGGCTGCGCGTGACATTCAATTCGAATGTCACGCTCGAACAGGCCGGTTTCTGGCCCGATTTTCAGGAGGAGTACGGATCGGGCGTCTATGAGTCGGCGCAGATCGACGGCGTGACCACGCCGCCCGAATATTCCTACTGGAACGTGGCGGCCGACAAGAGCGATACGGGGCAGAAGATCACCCGCTATCACGCCCGTTCGTCTTTCGGCGAGCGCTACGATCCCTCGAAGATGCGCTACATCTACTCGTCCCGCAACTGGGATACCGACGAGTATACGCGCAAACCGTGGGTGGCGCAGGACTGGTACAAAGGATTCTTCCGTACGGGCGTCACCTATTCCAATTCGATCTCCATCGAGGGCGGCAACGGCAAGGGCAATTCGGCCCGCGTGTCGTTCAAGGACATGCGCAACGACTGGATCGTCCCCAATACGGGTTACGAGAGCCAGAATCTCAGCTTCTCCTTCTCGACCCGCATTTCCAAGGCCGTTACCGTGAGCGGTAAGGCCAACTACTATCGCAAGAACAGCGACAATCTTCCTTCGGCCGGTTACAGCACGGCTTCGCCGCTCTATGCGCTGATCTGGAATCCTTCGTCGGTGAGCGTCGACGATATGTACGCCGAGTGGAGCGAAGGGCGTATCGCGGCCATGAATGCCGCAGGAACGACCGGATCGGGCAATCTGATCAACCCCAGCAGCGACAATCCCTATTTCATGGTTTACGAGCAGCTCAACACGCAGGATCGCGACCGCGTGTACGGCAACGTCTCGGTGAACGTCAATATCTGGCGCGAAAAGCTGACGCTCATGCTGCGCGGCGGCATGGATCTCAACAACGATTTTCGCACGCAGCGCAAACCGCAGTATTCGATCGGGCACACCAAGGGGTGGTACCGCGAGCAGACGGTGCGCAATTTCGAGATGAACACGGATTTCATGTTCAACTACAAGGACTCGTTCGGCGATTTCCATCTTTCGGCGGCGTTGGGCGGCAACCGGATGTATCAGAAATTCCAGAATGTGACGCAGACGGCCGAGAATCTTCAAGAACCCGACGTCTTTCTGCTGGTCAATGTCGACGGACGGTTGCTGTCGTCCAACACGCGGCGTGAAAAGGGGGTGAACAGCCTCTACGGTTATGTGAACCTCAGTTGGCGCGACATGCTGTTTCTGGATCTGACGGCACGCAACGACTGGTCGAGTACGCTGGCGCCGGGCAACAACTCCTATTTCTATCCTTCGGTGGGAGTCAGCTTCCTGCTGGACGAGGCGCTCGGTTTTCGGGAACGCGCACCGTGGATCGACATGCTGAAACTGCGCGGATCGTGGGCCAATGTGGGCAACGATACCGACCCCTATCAGCTGACGGCCATTTACAGCAACAGCGATTTCCAGGGAGGCTATCGTCTTTCGAGCGCGATCCAGAACTACAACATCAAACCCGAGAACATCGAGAGCTGGGAGACCGGCATCGAAGCCCGTCTCTTCGGCGGACGCATCGGACTCGACGTGGCGTATTACGATTCGACGACGACCGACCAGATCATCACCGTTCCCGCCGACTGGGCCACGGGTGCGGCATCGAAACTCATCAATGCGGGCGAGGTCAACAACCGCGGTGTGGAGGTGGCGCTCGATCTGCGTCCCGTCGAGACGAAGAACTGGCGCTGGGACATCGGTCTCAACTGGTCGAAGAACTGGAACGAGCTGGTGGCGTTGGCGCCGGGCGTGGAGATGTGGCAGCTCAATTCGAAGCTGACGGTCGGTTCGACGGTCTTCACCTACGCCTATCCGGGCGGTGTGCTGGGACGCCTTTACGGAATCGGCTACGAGACGGCGCCCGAGGGAAGTTTCTACGTCGACGAGGCCGGGAAGTTCGTGGATTGCTCCGGAGCCAGGATCATCGATGCCGAAACGGGAAATCCCGTGCTGACGGAGACGCTCAAAGATCTGGGCAGCATCTATCCCAACTACAAGGCGGGTCTGAACACGCGGCTCAGTTACAAGGGACTGTCGCTGGCGATGACTTTCACGGCGCAACAGGGCGGACGGGCCTATTCGGTGACGAGCGCCGTGCTCTCGACGCTGGGCAAACTCGAAAATTCCCTGCCGGGTCGTTACGACGGTCTGATCGCCGACGGGGTCAATCTCCATGCCGACGGAACCTATTCGAAGAACCGTACGGTGACCCAGAATGTCGTCGAATATTACAACCTCTATGCGCAGTACCGCAACAACATCGAGCAGCACGTCTACTCGACTTCGTTCCTGAAACTCAAAGAACTGCGGCTGGATTACAGTTTTCCCGAACAGATCTGCCGCCGGCTGCGTGTGGTGCGGTCCATTCAGCTGGGCTTCTTCGCCACGAACCTCTTCTGTTGGACGAAGTGGCCGCAGTACGATCCGGAAGTGGCGTCGTGGGCCGGCGGGTCGCTCTCGAAGGGTGTCGAGACCGGCGGCTATCCGATGACGCGGACTTACGGATTCAATCTTAAACTAACCTTCTGACGCGATGAAAACGATACGATTCAAATGCTATGCGGCGTGCTGCATGGCGTTTCTGGGGATGGGCTGTACGGCTTCGTTCGAGGAGTACAACACCAATCCCAATCAGATGGAAATGTGGGAGATAGGCCCCGAAAGCCTGTTGGAGAATCTGGTGTTCAAGGAGTTCGAATGCCTGCTCCACCGCACGTGGTACATCAACGGAGAACTGATCCAGTACACGGTGTCGGGTTCGTCGCTCAATGCCTTCCATCGTTACGTGATTTCGAACGGCGTTCCCTCCGACCACTGGGCCACGCAGTTCCAGTGGGCGGCCACGGCCGACCACATGTATCGCCTGGCGTTGGAACAGAACGACGTCAACTGCCAGGCCATCGCGCTGACGATGCGCGCCTTCTGCATGGCGCACTGCACCGACGGTTTCGGCGACGTCCCCTTTACGGAGGCGTTTCAGGGACGCGACGGCCTCGCCCAGCCGCTGTTCGATACGCAGCGGTCGATTTACGAACGGCTCTACGAGGATTTGGAGTTGGCCAACAGCCTCTACGATGTTTCGAAATCGCTCAAATCGCCTTCGCGCGACCTGCTTTACGGCGGCGACATGGCCAAATGGAAGCGGTTCACCAATTCGCTGCACCTGCGGCTGCTGATGCGCTGCATCAACCGCGACGGGGAGTTGGGCATATCGGAACGTATCCGTTCGCTCGTTTCGCAGCCGACGCTCTATCCGCTGTTCGAGAGCAATGACGATAATGCCACGCTCTTCTATACGGGTGTCGTGCCTTTCGTCAACTATTTCAAGAATACCACCTACGAGAATTTCACCACCTACGGCCGTCGGGCCTCCGCATCGTTCGTAGACCGCATGGCTGCCATCGGCGATCCGCGGCTGTCGATCTATTTCGTGCGCCGCGGCGACGCATGGGGCGGCTATCCGAGCGGCGAACCGGTCGACGAGACGACTACGACCGAGAACGTGGCCAATCTCAACTGGGAGGTGCTGGCGCAGAGTACGTCGCCTTTTTCGGTGATGCGCTACGACGAAGTGCTTTTTCTGCTTGCGGAAGCCGCGCAGCGCGGCGTGATTGCGGGCGTCGGGGCCGAGGAGTATTACGAAGCGGCGATCCGCGCTTCGATCGGTTACTGGCACGGCGTCGATACGTCGGGCGCCGAGTTGCCCGAAAGCGTGATCGAGGCCTATCTGCAAAATGTCGCCTACGACGGGACGTTGCGCTGTATCATCGAACAGAAATACATCGCCCTGTTCTGGTGCGGTATGGAGGCGTGGAACGAGTATCGCCGCACCGGATATCCGGAGCTGACGATCGGGTCGGCGACGAGCAACGACCATATTCTGCCCACGCGTTTCGAATATCCGGTCAACACCTCCACGACCAACCCGGTGAATTATGCACAGGCAGTCGCGCGTCTGGCCGAGTCGTGGCCCGGCGGCGGCGACAACATGCGCACGCCCGTGTGGTGGAGTTTGCAGGCGGCGCGACAATCCCAAAAACCTTGAAACGATGAAGACGATACACTATTTGCTCCTTGCCGCCGGCCTTTGCGTGCTGACGTCCGCCTGCGACGACGAGTCGTCCGAAGGGGCGCGTTTGACGTTCGAACCGGCGCTCGAATCGCTCGAATTTACGACCGAAGGAGGTTCGCAAACTTTTCTGCTCTACTCGAATGTCCCCGAATGGTCGATTCGTTGCCGTTACGGCGACGAGTGGATCGACGTGTGGCCCGCCGAGGGCGATTTCGACGGGCGTTTCTCGGTGACCGTCGACGAGAACGACCGTGCCGAGTTGCGCTACGACCATTTGGAGATCTATGCCGGCGGCGAACTGATGCGCACGCTCGAAGTGCGGCAGCAGGCGCCCGCGCCTGCGATTGCGACGAATTTTACCGAAAAACAGGTGGCGGCGTCTGCTGCTTCGTTCGACGTGTTGGTGACCTGCAACGCCGAATGGCGTGCCGAGGTGTCGCCGGAGGACGAGGCATGGCTCTCGCTGGGCGAACGTACCGCCACCCGGTTGAATGTCGTTTGCGCGGTCAACGACACGGGTGCATCGCGCGAGGGCGCGGTGCGGCTCTACATTCCCGGAACGGCGTGCGAAGTGTCGCTCGCCGTGAAACAGTCGAACAACTAAAATGAGAACCGATTATGAAACGCTGTTATAAAATTGCCCTTTGCTGCCTCTTCGTCCTCTTGGGCGGGGTTGCCTGCACGGACGATCCCGTGCAGGAGGCTCTGTCCGACGACGGGCGTTTGGTTACGGGGTTCTGGATTGCGTCGCCGCAGCCGGTTCACGCCGGTCAGACATTGACGATGCTGGGAACGGGGTTCGCCGAAGGCGATGTCGTCCGTTTCGAGAGCGGAACCGGCAGCTTCGAAAGTCCGCTCGCACAAGTCTCCGAGAGCTTTGCCTGCACGACCGTTCCGGCCGGCATGGCTTCGGGCGGTTACGACCTGACACTGGTGCGAGGGGCGGCATCGCAACGTCTGGCGCGGGTGAACCTGCGCATAACGCTCGATCCGACACGGATTCCCGACCGCGAAGGGGCGACGATCAAGGGCGTCGTCTACTGCGGATTGGAACCTGTGGCCGGCGTGCGCGTGTCGGATGGTTTCGAGACCGCCGTGACCGATGCCGACGGTTACTATTGGCTCGCGTCCGACAAGCGGCAGGGGTATGTGTTCGTCTCGTTGCCGTCGGGTTACGAGGCCGAGAGCACCGACACGACCGCTCCGGCTTTCTGGGCGCCGCTCGCGGAGGCGGCGGATGTCTGCGAGCAGCACGATTTCGAGTTGCGCCGCGTCGATCAGTCGCGCCATGTGATGATCGTGGCCGCCGACCTTCATCTGGCCAACCGTCCCACGGCGACGGGCGACCTCCGGCAGTTCGCCGAGGGGTTTATCGCCGAGACGACGGCCTTCGCTTCGGCACAGAGCGTGCCTACCTATCTGATGGTGTTGGGCGACATGACGTGGGACGAGTTCTGGTACTCCAATCTTTACAGCCTGAGCAACTACCGCACCACGATGCAGGGGTATCCCGTGCCGATCTACCACACGATGGGCAACCACGACAACGATCCCTATTTCGCCGGTGATTTCGCCGCCGAAGCGGCCTACCGCAAGGCGTTGGGTCCGACCTATTACTCGTTCGACGTGGGCGAAGTGCACTACGTCATGCTCGACAACACGGTTTACATCAATACGGGCGGCACCGAAGGTTCGATGGGCAAACGCAACTACCACTCCTATGTGACCGACCAGCAACTGGCATGGCTGCGCGACGATCTGGCGGCCTTGCGCGACAAGTCGCAGCCCGTGGTCGTGGGGATGCACTGTCCGGCGATGAACAACTACAACGCGGCGTTCGAGAATAGGGAGAGTTTCAATCCCGCGGGGAAAACGCAGGAGTTGTTCGATTGTTTCGAAGGATTCTCGGACGTCCACTTTCTGACGGGACATACCCATTACAATGCCAATATGGAGCGGGGAGCGATTTTCGAACACAATGTCGCCGCCGTCTGCGAGACGTGGTGGTGGGCCGGCAAACTGTCGGGCGTCGGGGTTTGCAAGGACGGGTCGCCGGCCGGTTACGCCGTTTACGAGGCCGATGGCCGCGAGCTGAACTGGTACTACAAGGGTGTCGGTCAGGATCGCGACAAGCAGTTCCGCACCTACGACATGAACAAGGTGCGTGAATTCTACACGTCGGCCGTGATCGAGATTCTCTCGCAATGGCCGCGGCGTGCGGACGACGGTGCGGGCGACGACTATTTCGACGTGGCCGACAATACGGTCTTCATCAATGTCTGGAACTGGGATTCGCAGTGGACGCTCCGCGTGACGGAGAACGGTCGCGAGTTGCCCGTCGAACGGGTGTGGCATCGTGATCCGCTGCATACGATCTGTCTGGACTATGCGCGGATTCTGAACGGGCTCGATCCGGTCAACGACTGGGAGTCGCTGCGTCACTCGCACATGTTCCGTGTCGTGGCTTCGTCGCCGCGCACATCGTTGCATGTCGAGGCGACCGACCGTTTCGGCCGCCGTTACGAGGAGACGATGCGCCGCCCCAAGGAGTTTACTGCGGATATGAACTGATAAAGCGAAGAGACGATGAAAAATAATCCATTTCTATCTATTCTCATCCCGCTTTGGGGAGTTGTCTCCTTGCTGGCGGGGTGTGCCGACGGCGGCGATGCGGTGAGCCTGTTGCAGGTCAGCGCCGCGAGGGTCGAGGTCGGAAAGAACGGACTGACCGCCGACGGCCGCATCCCGTCGATCGAGGTCGAGTCCGACGGTTACTGGCGCGTGTTCGCGGAGTCCTCCGCCGCGTGGGTGCGGACCGATCCTTCGGCTGCTTCGGGGAGCTGTACGGTGACGTTGAGCGTGGAGGCCAACGACGGCCCGGCCCGGACGGCCGTGCTGCGGATCGGCTGCGGCGACGGTACGACGCAAGAGGTCGAGGTGCGTCAGGAGGGCGCCGGCTCCCGCTTGCGCTACTATGAAGATTCGTTCGGCGCCGGTGCCGACGAGGCCGTCGCACCCTCCGATTACGAGGATTTCCGCATCGCGGGCTGCGGTGCGCTCGAAACGGTCTACGGGGCCGAACGGGCGACGGTGGCCGCCGACGCTCCTTCGACGGGATACGAAGGTGCGAGCGGCGGCGGGAATATCGTCTTGGCTGCGGGCGGACTCTTTACGCTGGGACCGGTCGATGTGAAGGGTGCGCTCGATCTGCGCTTCTCGACGGGGCTCTATCTGCCTTCGGCCGAAGCGGCCGGAAGCGTGCGGTTGCAGGCCAGCCGCAATGCGACGCAATGGATCGACGTGCCGTTCGCGGTCGCGCCGGAGGCAGGGTGGAGTTGTCCGATGACCGCTTTCTACATTGCCGAAGACGTGACGCAGCTCTGGTTCCGGCTCTCGACCGGGGCCGATGGCGTGCGGATCGACGATCCGGCACTCGTCGAGGGAGAGGAAGCCGAGGGCGAATTGCTCGAACTGGGCGGGGAGCTGGCTGCGCCGGAGGGGCTCGAATGCGCGATCGCCGAACGGTCGCTCACCTTCTCGTGGGATGCCGTGCGCAACGCCAAGAGCTACGATTACGAACTGTATACGAAACAGGGCGTGCGGGTGGCCGAAGGGTCGACGCCGCTGACGACGGCCGCCGTCGAGGGGTTGGAGATGGGTACGACCTATCGTTTCTCGGTGCGTGCCGTACCTGCCGAAGGGACGATTTACAGTGCGTCGGAGGCCGCCGAGTTGGAGGCGACGACCGTCGGGTTGCTGCCCGATCCCGAGGTGCGTCTGCTGCGCAAGACGCACGGGATGCTGGTCTTCGAGTGGACGAAGGATCCGTATACGACGACCTACGGCCGCCGCTACAATTTCGTGTTGGTCGACCGCGACAGCGTGGTCGTCCGTCAGCAGAGTCGGGTGAATTACGCCAGCAACGCTACCTACAACCTCTCTTACGTCTACAACCGGCAGGCGTTCGGCGGATTGCAGCCCTCGACCGATTACAGATTCTATGTGCAGTATGTTTCGGATTCCGAGCAATACAGGGATTCGAATTGGGTCTGCTGCGAGGCAACGACCGATCCGCGGCCGCAGTTGCCGATCGGTTGCCTGCTTTACAAGGATTTCGAAGAGGCGTGGTTCGGCGGCAGCGCCATCGATGTGGCGTGGGGGCAGCACCCGTCGGGCAATCAGCTCGATCTGGATTACGATGCCGAGGAGAGCATCGAACTCTATGTGGTCTACCCGATTCGTTGTATGGAGGACAGTTTCAATACGGCCAAGCTGCCCGAACAGTATCGTCGCAAATATTGGAGCGGCTGGGATTGGAGCGATATCGGTGAAAAAGATATCGCCAGAAAGTCGAATACGGGACTGTTCCTGATCTGCGGGGCCGTGAAGTTCGGCAGCGGTTCGGCCTACGGCCGTATGACCACGCCGGCGCTGGGGCAGTACGGTCTGAGCGGAGTTTCGGATATCGTCGTCTCGTTCAAGGCTTGTCCCTACACCGAACCGAATCTGACCACGGGCAATCTGATGGTTTCCCCCTATATTCTCTGCGGCGCGACCTTCAATATCTCGATCTGGGCGGGTGCAGGTACGTTCGAGAACGGTTCGACCGAGATGACGCTCACCAATCTCACCCCCGATCAGACCGATGCCCAGGGCAACGGACATTATTCGTGGACGGAGCATTCGGTGCGGATCAAGGGTGCCGATTCGCATACCCGCGTCTCCATCTCGACCGTTGCGCAGAAAGGCTACTATCGCATGTGGTTCGATGATCTGATGATCGTGCGCGACGACGGCGGTCAGAGCGAAGGATCGTCGGGCTCGGGTTCGGGCGGCGATTACGGCGACGGCGGGGACGGATTCGATACGGAGGGTTCCGCCTCCTCGGGCGGTTCGGCCGGAGGGGGATCCTATGGCGACGGCGGCGACGGGTTCGATACGGGCGGCACTCCGGGCGGCTCGGCTTCGGGCGGCGATTACGGCAACGGAGGCGACGGTTTCTGAAAATAAAATCAAAGTATGAATCGTAAAAAAACAGATAAGGAAATGATACGTGAAATGATGTGTTTGCTGGCCCTTGCGGGAGTGATGGCCGGTTGTACGAACGACGGAAGTTCGGAGTTGCAGCGCCCGGAGACGACGATCCGGCTCACGGCGGAGTTGCAGCAGGGGTCGCGTACGGTACTCGGCGACGACGGCCTGAAAGTGCTGTGGGAGAATCAGGATCGGTTGGGCGTATTTTCGGACAAGGGCGATGCCAACGTTTCGTTCCTGCTTTCGGAAGGGGCCGGAGAGTCGGTGGGACGCTTCGAGGGGGCGCTCTCGAAGGGAGCTGTCCCGCAGTACGTCTATTATCCCTATTCGGCCGACGCGGGAACGTCGACCGCGACGCTGGCCGTGACCGTCGACGCGGAACAGACACAAAACGGTACGACGGCATCGATCGGCGCCAATGATTTCAAGATCGGTTCCTACGATGCCGCGCAGAAGCGTTTTTCGCTTCGCAACAAGTTGTCTCTGCTGGCTTTTACGGTCGATGATCTGACGGGTAGCGAGTTGTTCGGCCAGCCGCTCGACCGGATCGTTCTTGCGGTGGACAACCGCGATCTGTCGGGTGATTTTACTGCCGATCTGACCGATCCGGAGGCGGCGCTTACGCCGGTGTCGGCAAGTGCGGAATCGACGCTTTCGTTTTCCGGTAAGCCCGTGCTGGAAAAACCGGTCTCCGGCTGGCTGCTGGTCAATCCCGTCGTCGAGGAAGGGGACCCGATGACCGTGACGCTCTATGCCGGTTCGAAGAAGGCAACGCTGCGGGTCAGGGCCTCCAAACGTTATGAAGCGGGGGTGCGTTATACGATGCCGTTGGATGTCAACGAATTGGTAGCCGACGGCAGCATGACGGTCGAGACGCTCTCCGAAGAGCTTCCCGCACCCGGGATCAAGGTGTTCCGCAAGACGCACGGCATGATCGTAGCCGAGTTCGAGCAGTCGGTGGACACCTATGAAACGCAGGGGCGGACGTTCAATATCCGTCTGTTGGAGGGCGACAAGGTGCTGCGGTCGTATGACAAATACAGTTTCAAATACGGAGGCAAGAACGGAACGATCTACTCTTATCTCTACAACCGGTTCGCTTTCGGAGGTTTGAAGGCTGCGACGTCGTATACGATTCGCGTACAGGCCGTTTCGACCGATGCCGCGCGCTTCGAAGACTCCGCGTGGACCGACATCTCCGTGACGACCGACGCTGCACCCGTTCTCGGCGACAAGGTGTTGCTGTATAAGGATTTCGAGGATGCACGTTACGGAGGGTCGTCGATCGATAACGCATGGGCGCATAAGGTCAAGGGGACGCAGGCTTCGATCGACTATACCGAAGAGTCGGTCGAGGATGCGTTGCCCGTGTCGGTCTGCCATCCGATGGGATGTATGGAGGATGCGTTCGGCACGAAGCAGCACGCTTCGTATCGTGCGGTGCACTGGTCGGATTATGCGTGGTCGGCCGACAAGGCGGACAATACGGGTCTCTTTCCCGTCTGCGGTGCGTTGAAATTCGGTTCCGCCTCCGCGATCGGCAAGTTGACTACGCCGACATTGGCGTCGCTCGGCGTCGATGCGCCGGCGAATGTCGTGCTGTCGTTCAACGCCGCGCCTTATTATGAGCCCAATCTGGCTACCGGCAAGTTCGAGACGGCTCCCAATCAGGGGTCGGGAACGACCGTCGTGGTGACCGTCAACGGCGACGGAACCTTCGACGACGGCACGCAGACGCAGACGCTCCGGAATCGTACGCCTGTCGAAACGGGCGCCGATGCCAAAGGGTATATGGAGTATACGCTCCATACGCTTCGTGTGACGGGCGCGACGGGCGCGACGACCTTTACGATCGCTACGTCGCTCGACGGAACGGGAGCCGTGACGGGATCGAACTCCTGCCGGATGTGGTTCGACGATTTGCGCATCGAGCGGGAATAGGCCCTGAGAAATCCGAAAAAAGCAGCCGTCCGATCGTCGGACGGCTGCTTTTTCGATAAGGGGAGGTCGTAGGTCGGGGAGCGTTCAATCCTTGCGGGCGAGGTTCAGTTTCTTGCGGATGAACTCCTCGGCGAAGGCGGCCGTGCCGTCGATGCCGAGCACCGACGAGTCGATGCAGAGGTGGTAGGTCGCGGCGGCGCCCCACGTGCGGTTGCTGTAATAGTTGTAGTAGTCGGCGCGCTTTTCGTCGGTCGAATCCATGAGCTGTTCGGCCGCTTCGGGAGTCAGCCGGCGCGTGCGCACGAGCCGTTCGATGCGGTCCTCGCGCGATGCCGAGACGAAGATGTTGACGCAGCGGGGATGTTCGCGCAGGATGTAGTCGGCGCAGCGGCCCACGAAGATGCACGACTCGCGCTCGGCCAGCTGGCGGATCACGTCGCTCTGCATCTTGAACAGCGCGTCGTGGCTCAGCGGGTTGTTGTAGATCGCGTCGTCGCCCGCGAACGGACTGCGCAGATAGCCGAGCAGGGTGGCGAAGAACCCCTTGGCGGGCTTTTCGTCGGCCTTTTCGAAGAATTCCTGGCCGAAGCCGCTGTGTTCGGCGGCCATCTTGATGAGCCGCTTGTCGTAGACGGGGATGCCGAAACGCTCGGCCAGCCGTTCGCCGACGGCCTTGCCGCCGCTGCCGAGCTGACGTCCGATGTTGATGACGAATTTTTCGTTCATGGTAGGGTAGAATCGTTAAATCTGCATTCGTTTGCGGAAGCGGCGCAGTTCGCGCAGCAGCATGAGGGCCGCGACGAGCGATGCCAGAAGGTCCGACAGCGGCATACTGCACCATACGCCCCAGCTGCCGTTGTAGCCCATGCCGGCGAGGATGTCGGGCAGGAATAGCAGTCCGGGCAGCAGGAAGAGCAGCTGGCGCGACAGCGACAGGAAGATCGCCTTCGGGGCCATGCCGATGCTCTGGAAGAAGTTGGTCGTCACCATCTGGAACCCGATGATCGGGAAACAGAGGAAGACGATGCGCATTCCTTCGGCCGCGAGCCGGATCAGCTCCTCGTCGGTCGTAAAGACCGCCACGGCCCAATGGGGCAGCAGCTCGCCCAGCAGGAATCCGAGCGAGGTGACGCAGGTCGCGCCGATGACGGTGAGTTTGAGCACGTGCATCAGACGGTCGTACTGCCGTGCGCCGAAATTGTAGCCTGCGATGGGCTGCATCCCCTGGTTGAGCCCCATGACGATCATCACGAAGAAGAAGGCCAGCCGGTTGACGATACCGTAGGCCCCGATCATCAGGTCGCCGCCGTGCTCTTTGAGCCCCTTGTTGATGAGGATGACGATGAAGCAGGCCGTCACGTTCATCAGAAAGGGCGACATGCCGATGGCCAGAATCTCCTTGACGATCCGCTTGCGCGGCCGGTAGATTCCCCGGTGGAAATGCAGCAGTTCGCTCGAATCGGAGAGCAGCCGGAACTGCCAGACGAGCGAGATCACCTGCGCCAGCACCGTGGCGATCGCTGCGCCGCGGATGCCCCAGCCGAAGCCGTAGATGAACAGCGGGTCGAGGATCGTGTTGATGACTACGGTGTTGATCGTGGCGTACATCGACTTGCGCGGGTGTCCCGCCGAACGCAGGACGGAGTTCAGTCCCAGATACATGTGCGTTACGACGTTGCCCATCAGGATGATCGACATGTAGTCGCGGGCGTAGCCGATCGTCGCCTCGCTCGCCCCGAAGAAGTAGAGGATCGGGTCGAGGAAGAGCAGGGTGACCAGTCCGAAGCCGAGTCCGATGATGAAGTTGAGCACCACGACGTTGCCCAGTATGTATTGTGCCGAGGCATAGTCCTTTTGTCCGAGCCGCATCGAGATGAGCGTGGCGGCGCCGACGCCGACGAGCGATCCGAACGCCGCGGCGAGGTTCATCAGCGGGAAGGTGAGCGCCAGTCCCGAAATGGCCATCGGTCCGACGCCCAGCCCGATGAAGATGCTGTCGACCATGTTGTACAGCGAAGAGGCCGTCATGGCGATAATGGCCGGTACGGAGTATTGGACGAGCAATTTGCGGATTCGTTCCGTTCCGAGTTCAGTAGCTGCTCCCTTGATGACTGTCATAAATGCGATGAGATGTTAGCGGCTTGCCGGAGGCCCGCGGCGGCGGGTGCGACGTAGATTCCGATGCAAAGATACGATTAAGGTGAGAGAAAAAGAAAAAACGACCGTTTTTCTTTTTCCGAACCGCAGTATCTAAGGCGCAGCCAAAGATACGAATAAGCGAGAGCAATGTCGAATTTATTCGAACATTGCCGGACGTAAGTGTCTTCGGCGCAGCCAAGGCGCGGAAAGTCGGACGTAGAGGCGCAAACGCGGGTTTTGCGATTAAAAATCGGGCGAGCCTGTTTCAGCGGTGCAATCGCTGTCGGGGTTGCGGATGCGCCCTTCGTCCGCCCGCCGACGCTCCGATCCGCTGTCGGGCTCCGGCGGTGAAAGTGCGAATAATCTCATATTTTTCGCCGCGGGAGCGCATCGCGTCGGGAAAAATCGTAACTTTGTCAGGGTAAAAGAGAACCCCCGCATTATGATTTACGACAATATCCTGGGAACGATCGGTTCGACGCCGATGGTGCGCCTGAACCACTTTTCCCCCAACCGGCAGGTCAATATTTTCGCCAAGCTCGAAGGCTTCAACCCCACGGGCAGCATCAAAGACCGCATTGCGCTGCGGATGATCGAGGAGGCCGAACGCGAGGGGAGGCTCACGCCCGGCAAGACGATCATCGAACCGACGTCGGGCAATACGGGCATCGGCCTGGCCATCGTCGGCATCGTCAAGGGATATCCCGTGGAGATCGTGATGAGCGAGGCCGTGTCGATCGAACGCCGCAAGATCATCCGCTCCTACGGCGCCAAGGTGATTCTCACTCCCGCCGAGGAGGGTACCGACGGGGCGATCCGTTATGCGCGCGCGGCCGTAGCGTCGGACCCCGACCGCTATTTCATGCCCGATCAGTTCGCCAACGCCAGCAACTACCTGGCGCACTATCAGTCGACGGCGCTCGAAATCTGGCAGCAGACGGGCGGCGAGATCGACTATCTGGTCTGTGCCCTCGGCACGTCGGGAACGCTCATGGGGTTGTCGCGTTTTTTGAAGGCGATGAAGCCCGACATCAAGGTCGTCTGCGCCCAGCCTACGCGCGGCCACTACATCCAGGGATTGAAGAATATGGAGGAGGCTATCGTCCCGGACATTTACGATCCTTCGCAGATCGACATGCAGGAGATGGTCGAGAGCGAAGAGGCGATCGCCATGGCGCGGGAGATCATCGCCAGGGAGGCGATCTTCGCCGGCATGTCGAGCGGCGCCGCCCTGCTGGCCGCCGTACGGACGGCCGCCCGCATCGAGCGGGGCAACATCGTGGTGGTCTTCCCCGACCGTGCCGAGAAGTATCTCAGCACGACGATGTTCGACGAATTCAACGACTGATCCTCCGCCGTATGCCGCGCCTTTCGCTCATCGTCGCCACCTACAACCGTGCGGAGCAGTTGCTCACGACGCTGCGGTCGGTCGCCGCGCAGACGGCGCCCACGGCCGAGTGGGAGTGCGTGGTGGTGGACAACAATTCGACCGACGATACGGCCGCGCGTTTCGAGGAGTTTCTCTCGGCGCATCCCGGGCTGCCGCTGCGGCGGGTGTCCGAGACGCGGCAGGGCCTTTCGTGGGCCCGCAACCGCGGCATCGCCGAGACGACGGGCGACATCGTGGCCATCATCGACGACGACGAGCGCATCGTGCCGGAGTTCATCGCCGCATACATCGCCTTTTTCGATGCGCACCCCTCGGTGGCGTCGGCCGGCGGCCCCATCGTAGCGGAGTATCCCGCAGGGCGTCCCGCGTGGATGTCGCGCTATACCGAACGGCCGATCGCCAACCCGATCGATCTGGGGCCGACGCCCCGTCCCTTCCCGCGCGGGCGGATTCCCGGCGGAGGGAACATGGCGCTGCGCCGCACGGCGCTGGGGCGCTACGGAGCGTTCGACCCGCAACTGGGACGGCGCGGCGCGCGGCTGCTGGGCGGCGAGGAGAGCGACCTGTTCGCACGGCTGCGGCGCGGCGGCGAACAGTGCTGGTACGTGCCCGGGGCGGTGATGTACCACATCATCCCGCCGTCGAAGCTCACACGCGGCTATTTCGACCGTCTGTGCCGCAATATCGGCGTGAGCCAGCGCACGCGGGCCGCGATCGACGGCGGTCTGCTGCGCCTGTGGACGGGCGAGGCGGCCAAGTGGTGCGCCACGCTGGGGATCGCCCTCGGCTATTGCCTGACGGGCCGCGTGCGGCGTGCGGCGTGGCTCGTGCGGATGCGGCGGCAGATTACGGCGGGGTTGCTGACCTCGGCCGAGTAGGTAGAAGAATGCGGGACTTGCGGGTCTCCTAAAATTCCATCGTATGAAAAAGTTTCTGAAAATCGTTGCGATCGTGGCGGTCGTGCTCATCGCCGTCGCGCTCGTCGTGCCGCTCGCACTCAAATCGAAGGTGGGCGACATCGTGAAGAAAGAGGCGGGCGAACTGCTCACCGCCGAAGTCGATTTCCGTTCGCTCGACCTGAGTCTGCTGCGCCATTTCCCGCACGCTTCGGTCGAGTTGGAGGGGTTGACGGTCGTCTGCGCCGCGCCGTTCGAAGGGGATACGCTGGCTTCGGTCGGGCGCATCTCGGTGGTCGTCGACCTGATGTCGCTCTTCGGCGATTCGGGCTACGAGGTGACCAAACTGCTCGTCGACAAGGCGCATCTGCATGCGCGCAAACTCGCCGACGGCAGCGTGAACTGGGACGTGATGAAACCTTCGGACGAACCGGCGGAGGAGAAGGAGCCGGCCGAGGCGGACGAACCGTCGGCCTTCCGTCTGCGGATGCGCGACGTGCGTCTGTCGGAGGCCGTCGTCCGCTATGAGGACGACTCGACGGGAATGTGCGCCGGTGTCGATCCGCTCGACCTGCGTCTGAGCGGCGACCTGTCGGGCGAGCGCAGCGACCTCGACCTGCGTTTGGAGGCGCATCGCCTCTCGTATGCCGCCGGCGGGGTGGCGCTGCTGCGCGACGCCGATCTGACGGCCGACGTCACGCTCGACGCCGATCTGAAAAACAAGCGTTTCACTTTCTCCGACAACAGATTGATCCTCAATGCGATCGCTCTGAGCCTCGACGGCTGGGTGGCGCTGGCGGACGACCGCACCGAGATGGACGTGCGCGTCAACAGTTCGAAAGTCGAGTTCCGCGACGTCCTGTCGCTGGTTCCGGCCTTCTACACGCGCGATTTCGAGAACCTGACCGCTTCGGGGCAGCTGACGCTCGACGCATGGGCCAAAGGCGTGCTGGCGGGCGACCGGCTGCCGGCCTTCGAAACGACGCTGGCCGTGCGCGACGGCAGCTTCAAATACGCCTCGCTGCCTAAGGCCGTGACGGGCATTACGATCGATGCCAGGGCGGCCAATCCGGGCGGGACGGCCGACGCTACGACCGTCGACGTGCCGACCTTCGCGTTGACGATGGCGGGCAACGCGCTGCGCGGCTCGTTCTCGGCCGCAACGCCGATGAGCGACCTGCGCTTCAAGGCGGCCGCCGCCGGCAAGGTCGATCTGGGGGCTGTGAAGGAGGTCTATCCGTTGGGCGATTCGATCGCGCTGGCGGGCGTCGTGACGGCCGACATGCAGGCGTCGGGGCGGATGTCCGACATCGAGCGGGAGCATTACGAGGCGATCGCGGCTTCGGGGCGGCTCACCGTCGAAGGGGTTACGGCGGCACTCACGGGATTGCCCGAAGTGAAGGTGCGCCGCACCGCGATGAGCGTCAGCCCTGCGGCGCTGACCCTTTCGGAGCTGGGCGTCACGGTGGGGCACAGCGACATCGAAGCGTCGGGCACGCTGTCGAACTATATCGGCTATCTCCTGCGCGACCAGACGCTGCGCGGGCGGCTCGACGTCCGTTCGTCGCTGCTCGATCTCAACGAACTGCTGGGCGACGCTTCGGAGGCTTCGGCCGATACCGGTGCGGCCGCCGCTCCGGCCGATACGGCGGCGATGCGTGCCGTCGTCGTGCCGCAGAACCTCGATCTGGCACTCGGTGCGTCGCTGAAAAAGATACTGTTTCAGAAAATGGTGCTCGACGATTTCACCGGTTCGCTGACCGTGGCGAAGGGTACTGTCTCGATGAACCGGCTGGCGATGAATGCCTTCGGCGGCCGGATGTCGGCTTCGGGCAGCTACTCGACGGCAGCCGACGCGCAGCGGCCGGCGTTGAAGTTGAAGGCCGAGATCGCCGATGCGTCGTTCTCGACGACCTTCGACCAGCTGGACGTCGTGCGCCGCATGGTGCCCCTGTTCGAGAAGACGGGCGGGGACTACTCGATGTCGCTCGATCTGGCGACCCGCCTGACGCAGACGATGGATCCCGACTATGCGACCTTGCAGGCCGACGGGGCGATCCGTTCGAAGAACATCCGCGTGCAGAATATCGCCGTCTTCGACCAGTTGGCCGCAGCGCTCAAAAACGACGCCCTGCGCCGCATCGAGGCGAAGGATGTCGACATCCGTTTCACGATCCGCGACGGACGCATCGCCACGCAGCCCTTCGATCTGAGCGTGGGCGGTATTTCGCTCAACCTGTCGGGTTCGACGGGGCTGGATCAGACGATCGACTATACGGCCCGGGTGACGCTGCCCGAAGGATCGGCGGGCGGTATTCTTACGGCGGTCGACGTCGGCATCGGCGGCAGTTTCTCGTCGCCGAAGATCACGCTCGACGTGAAGAATGCCGTGAAGGACGCCGTGAGCAATGCGATCGGTGAGAAACTGGGCCTGTCGGTCGGATCGTCCGAGGGCAAATCGGCCGACGAGATCCGCGCCGATGCGAAGGCCAAAGGCGATAAGCTCGTCGAGGAGGCCAGGGCGCAGCGCGACAAACTCGTCGGGAAGGCGTCGGGCAAACTGGCCAGGATCGCGGCGCAGGCCAGCGGCGACGCGCTGGTGTCGGCCGCCGAGAAGCAGGCGCAGAAACTCATGGAGCAGGCCGAGCAGCAGATCGCCGCGCAGCAGTGAGCGGCCGTGTCGTGAAAACCGGTGCAGCGTCCCACGATCGTGGGACGCTGCATGTCGTTTTACGGTCGCACGACTGCGTTTACCCGAGTTGCTGCGTCCGGCTTGCCGCCGGCGATTTTTCGGAGAGGTGTGTAAATTGGTCGAAAGGTTCGCTGTTGTGTCAAAATTTCCTATATTTGCCCCGCAATCTATCTATTATTATTTAAACGCACAACACATGAGGAAATTTTTGACGATTTTCACCCTCTCCCTGCTTGCGGTGTCATGTATCGACAACGACTACGATCTGTCGGATATCGATACGGACGACATCGGCATCGGAGACGAAAACTCGGTCTTCACCTGCCCGCTGATGACGCTGAGGGTCGCCGTCGCGGACATCGTGAACGAACAGGGGGATCTCGACGGTATCCTGGCCGAAGCCGATGTCTGGCTGCCGAACCGGCTGCCGGACGGCGCGGAGGCGGTCGACGTGAAACGGCTTACCGGCGGCGACGGACAGCAGGCGCAACAGGCCTATGTGCAGACGTTGCTGACGGCCTTGCAGGAGGAGATCGACGCCGATGCTTCGGACCAGAAGCTCGAACAGATCGCCCGACAGATCTATGCGGAGTATAGGGAGGATTTTCTCCCCGATTATCTCCCTGTCGATGTGGACGAGGCGGAGTATATCGCGGCGTTCAGGACCGTCTACCACCAGCAGGCGACGCACGATCTGATCTGGGAGAATATCGAACTGTTCGCCGCCCGTTACCTGACGACTAACCTTCGGATAGATGTCCGGCCCTTCGTCCTTTCGGGCATCGACGTGGGGGCGGACGTGCGCGACATGATCGTCGGCGGGGACGAATCGAAAACCTCGTTGTCGCTCTTCGGCGATATTGCGACCGACCTGCCGATCTCCTTCTCGGCAGAACCGTCGTTCGAGGCCGAGGTGGAGGGCAGCGACCGCACGTTGTTCAGCTTTCCTTCCTTTACCGTCTTCCCGACGGCGGAGGCCCCCGTCGAAATCGAGGAGACGTCCGTCTCTGCGGATGCACTGACGGTCATCTTCGACCAGGAGACCCGCATCGAACTGAACATGCAGCTGGAAAACTACTATCCCGGGCGTTCGCTCGATCTCGGACAGGGAATTACCATCAACCTGAAAGTTCGCAAGAAGGGCGGTTTAATCTTTAACGTTTAGTGACAGCCATGAAAAAATTGCTCTATACGCTGGCCGCCGTTCTCGTTTGCACGGGCGCTGCGGCGCAGAATCCCACGTTGTATTTCATGGAGGGGGTGCCCCTGCGTTCGCAGATGAACCCCGCGCTGGCTCCGCAACGGGGTTATTTCAATATTCCGGTACTGGGCGGTCTGGCCGTGACGGCGGGCGGAAACACGTCGCTCGACCACCTGCTCTTCCGCCGCGACGGCAGGCTGGTGACGCTGCTCAGTCCGTCGGTCTCGTCGGCCGACGCCCTTTCGGATCTCCATTCGAAAAATCTGGTCAACGCCGACATTCGGGTCAATCTGCTCGGTTTCGGCGCTTATACCGCCAACCGCAAGCACTTCTGGTCGTTCGACCTCAATCTGCGCACGAGCGTTTCGACGCAGTTCCCCTACGAGCTGTTCCACTTCTTCAAGACGGGCGAGAGCGCGCAGGTACGCAATCTGGGCCTCAGTTCGGATGCCTATGCGGAAGCCGGGTTCAACTACTCGTTCCCTATCGGCGAGAAGTTCTATGTCGGTGCGCGCGTGAAGTTCCTGGTCGGGCTGGCCCGTGCCAAGTCCTATTTCACGCAGTTCAACGTCTCGCTCGGCGAGAACGAGTGGTATGCCGAGGCCGTCGGCGAATTGGAGGTCAACAGCAACCTGCTGACCATTCCCACCCGTCAGGAGGCGGGACAGGACGGAGTCTACCGCAATTACTACCAGCTCGACGACATGGAGTTCGACGCGAAGTTCAAGCCCGCCGGCTACGGTGCGGCCTTCGACATCGGTGCGACCTACGAGCCGATTCCGAATCTGCTGGTTTCGGCGGCGGTCAACGACATCGGTTTCATCGCGTGGAACAAGGCCAGTTCGATGCACGGCACCGTAAGCCGGAGGCTGACCTTCGACGGTGCGCAGGTCGATGCGTCGGGGGTTGCCGACATCGATTTCGATCTGGGCGAGTTGAAGTTCGAGCAGGTCGACGAAGAGAGCGCGACGCGGATGCTCCATTACACGATGAATCTCGGCGCCGAATACCGGCTGTGGGATCGGCGCGTCGGTTTCGGGGCGTTGTACCAGATTCACAAGTACGACTATGCGGCGCTGCACAACCTGACCGCTTCGGTCAACTTCCAGCCCGTGCGCTGGTTCGGGCTTTCGGGCAGCTATTCGTTCATCGACAATCGGGCCAGCGCGCTGGGGTTGGGACTGAACCTCAATCCGGGCTGGATCAATTTCTATATCGCTACCGACGTGTTGCTGACCAAGAAGAGCGCGCAGTGGATTCCCATCAAGCAGGGGCGGATGAACTTCAATCTGGGCATCGGCGTGCCGATGGGGAAACGGGGGCTGCGCCAGCGCGATTGCATTCGGGTGAGTGCGGCGTGCTGTCCGTCGCAGGAGCCGCTCACGGAGCAGCAGGAGCTTCGTATCAGGGAGCAGCAGCTCCGCGAGCAGGCGTCGGCGACCTCCGAGCAGATCGAAGAGGCTACCGAGCGCAGCGAGAAGGCGATCCGCAAAGCCGAACGCAGGGCGGCGAAGGCCGAACGGAAGGCGCGTAAAGCGGCCGAACGGGCGCAGCAGGAGGGCGATACGGCTTCGGTCGTCCGTGCCGCGGCCGATCTGCTGGCCGTGCGCTACTGAGGCGGGCGTATCGTCCGACAGAAATTCACCCCGGCGCAGCGATCTGCGCCGGGGTGAATTCGTCTGGGTCGTCCCCGTTTTTGTCCGTTCCGGCGGTCAGGGCCGTGCGGCCAGTTCGGCGACGATCGCCCGCATCGCGTCGTAACGCTCCTCGGCGCTGCGGAGCAGTGCGTACTGCGCCCGCGTACGGACGAGGTTGTGGTCGGGCGACTTGATCTTGTAGTAGGTGTCGCCGTCGAGATAGTCCATCAGGAAGCGCAGCACCTGTTCGTAGGTGATGTAGCGTACCGAGAAGGCGAGTGCGTCGGTTTCGGCCGGCGTGAGGAAGGCGCGCGCCTCCGAGAGGTAGCCCTCGGCGAAGCCGCGGAACATGGTCATGTCGAGCCATACGTCGTCGAGGTTTTCGTCGTCTTCGCGGCCGTGGTTGGCGTAGGTGCGGATCGCGTCGCCGAAGTCGTTGAAGCAGGGGCTGCGCAGCACCGTGTCCAGATCGATCACGCAGAGCACCCGCCCCTGGCGGTCGAAGAGGATGTTGTTGATCTTCGTGTCGTTGTGCGTCACGCGGCGCGGGATCTCGCCCGTTTCGACCCGCTGCCAGAAGCGGAGCATCTCGTCGCGGCGACATTCGATCCATTCGATTTCGCGCGCCACCGACGCACGGCGTCCCGCGGCGTCGCGCGCGAGGGCATCGTCCCATTGCCGGAAGCGGAAACGGATGTCGTGGAAGCCGGGCAGAATGTCGGCCAGCGGTTCGCCGTAGTCGGCCAGCATCCGCTGGAAGCGGCCGATGCCTTCGCCGCCGCAGCGGGCCAGTTCGGGGGTCGAGGCGGACTGGCAGGTCACCGAATCCTCGATGAAGAGCGTCGCGGCCCAATAGTCGCCCGCCGCATCCTCGTAATAGAGCGCTCCGTCGTGCGTGGGGATGACGGTCATCACTTCGCGCCGCGGATCGCCGCCGGCGCGGCGTACCTTCTCCCTGAGAAAGGAGGTTACGCCCTCGATGTTGCGCATCATGGCGGGGATGTCGGTGAAGACGTTGCGGTTTTTGCGTTGGAGGACGTACCGTGCACGTTCGGTCGTGACGATGTAGGTGTCGTTGATGAATCCTTCGCCCAGCGTGGCGACCGACTGCACGGCGCCGTCGAGACGGAATTGTTCGGCTATTCGTTTCATGCGGTAGAGGGTTTGGGCAACCGTATCCGGGAATTGCGGAGAAGTCGCGGACTCCGCCTTCGGTTTTCCCGTCCGGTAGGATAAAGGTAATGAATTTTTTCTAACTTTGTGAACAGAACCCTGAAAAACCTCTTTCTTATGAAAACGCTCTTTCGTACAGCACTTCTTCTCGTCTGCGGTTTTCCGCTCTTCGCCTGCACGCCGCACGCCGCCTCGGACGCGCCTTACCGGATCGAGGAGGGGACGATCGTCTTCGCGGAACCCGCGCGCGCCGAGGGGCAGTGCGACGTGCTGCAACTGCGCTGCGATCCGATTCCCGTCGTGCGCGTGGCCTTCATCGGCCTGGGTATGCGCGGCAGCACGGCCGTCGAGCGTTTCACGCAGCTCGACGGCGTGGAGATCGTCGCCCTCTGCGACAAGGTGCCCGCCCACGTCGAGCGGGCGCAGCGGACGCTTTCGGTACACGGCCTGCCGGCGGCGCAGGAGTTCACGGGCGCCGACGACTGGCGCCGCGTCTGCGAGTTGGAGGGCGTCGATCTGATCTACAACTGCACCGACTGGCAGATGCACGTCCCCATTGCGCTCTACGCCATGGAGCGGGGCAAGCACGTGGCCGTCGAGGTGCCTGCGGCGCTGACCGTCGCCGACTGCTGGGCGCTGGTCGACGCGGCCGAACGGACGCGCCGCCACTGCATGATGCTCGAGAACTGCTGTTACGACTTCTTCGAGATGACGACGCTCAACATGGCGCGCGAGGGGCTGTTCGGCGAGATCGTCCATGTCGAGGGGGCCTATATCCACGACCTGCGCGAATTGCAGTTCGACCGCCGGCACGGCTACGTCGACATGTGGCGGCTCGAACACAATGCGCTGCATACGGGCAATCCCTATCCTACGCACGGCCTAGGTCCGTTGTGCCAGCTGCTCGACATCCACCGCGGCGACCGCATGGAGCGGCTCGTCTCGCTCTCGTCCGACCAGTTCGGCATGAGCGCCTACGCCACGGCGAAGTACGGCGCGGAGTCGGCGGAGGCCGAGAGGTCCTATGCGTTGGGCGACATGAATACGACGCTGATCCGCACGGCCAGGGGCAAGAGCATCCTCATCCAGCACGACATCACCTCTCCGCGGCCCTACAACCGGCTCCATACGATCTCGGGAACGAAGGGCTTCGCACAGAAATACCCGATCCGCAGTCTGGCGTTCGATCCCGACGCCCACCACCGGCTCTCGGACGAGCAGCTCGACCAGATGCTGCGCCGCTACGAGCATCCCATTACGCGCGAAATCGGCGAGAAGGCGCGCGAGGTGGGCGGCCACGGCGGCATGGATTTCATCATGGACTACCGGCTGGTCTACTGCCTGCGGCACGGCCTGCCGCTCGATCAGGACGTTTACGACGCGGCCGAGTGGTCGTCGCTGGCGGAGCTGACCGAAGCGTCGGTGCGCAACGGCTCGATGCCTGTCGCGATGCCCGACTTCACGCGCGGCGCATGGCGCAAGGTCGAGGGCTTCTCGCACGCGATGGCCGAGTGACGCCGGCCGCCCCGAACAGGCTCCGCCCCTGCCGCAGATCGTTGCGACAGGGGCGGAACGGTTTGAGGGGCAGGACTATTTGAGCGCCTGCAACACTCGGGGCATCAGCTCGGAAAGGGTGTTCTCGGTCTGAGCGGTGTAGAAATTCCCGTCGACGACCGCCTTGTCGTCGGTGGGGATGCACTCCCGCACCACCGTTTTGAGGAAGGGATGCAGTGCTACGCGTCGTCCCCGGGCGATGCCCAGGTTGTCGTAGAGAAGCGCTGCGGCGCAGTGGCCGATCATCGGTTTACCCTGCTCGGCGAAGCGTTTCATGATGCGGAGCATCTCCCGGTTGAAGGGCTTGTCGGCGTTCTCGGCGAATTTGGGCATGGCGTCGCCGCAGGCGAAGACCAGCGCATCGTACTCCTCCTCGCGGCCCGCGAGACGGGACACCGTGTCGTCGAGGCGGAGGGCGACGCCCGAGTTGGTCGTCACCTGCGGCGTCTCGGCCACCGCGAACGTGCGGAATGGAATCCCGTTCTCGAAAAATGCTTCCAGATAGTGGAACAGTCCCGCTCCGTTGACCGGATCGACGACCAGAACAGCTGCTTTCTTTGCCATGATTGTGCGATTTTAAAGGTTCGTTTGTTTTCAACAGTCGTTTTCCCGCCTCGGCATAGCCTGAATAAGTTCGGCTCTGCCCTCGGCTTGGCGAAAACGTTCATTTTCATGCTCCATTTCTCGCCTCGGCATAGCCCGAACTGCGTTCGGCTCTGCGCTCGGCTTAACGAAAACGTTGACTGCACGGGCCCCGACGGGCCCGCATGATGTAAAGATAGGGCGGGGAATCGTAAAAAACAAGTACTTACCTTCGGGTAAGCAACTTACCTGCGGGTAACGAATCCTGATCCGCAGCCGGTTGCGCGACGATTTTTCGTCGCGCGATTTTCCGCCGCGTGCCGCGCAGGGAGCCGAACGGGGGGGCGTGCCGCACGAGTGTGCCGAGCAGAGGGGGCATCGTGCCGCCGTCAGGCCGTCTGCGACGGTTCCGCACCGGCGATGTCGATGCGGCGGATCGCGTCGTCGAAGGCGTTGCGGTCGCCGATCGCGGCGTTGCGCAGCTGCGCGCGGTAGGTGTGGATCGTGGCGACCGAACAGTTGAGGATCGCGGCGATCTTGGCGCTGTGGGTCACTCCCAGCCGGATCAGCGCCAGGATGCGCAGCTCGGTATTCAGCGTCCGGGGCTGACGCGGCGAGAAGCGCTCCGCGTCGGTCATCAGCCGGTTGACGTGCGCCACGAAATCGGGGAAGAGGTGCAGGAAGGTCTCGTCGAAGATCGCCAGAAACTCCTTGTATTCGGCGTCGGCGGGGTTCTTGGTGCGCAACTCCCGTATCAGGGCGTCGCAGTCGCCGTCCTTGTAGACCTTCAACAACAGTTTGCGGTAGTCGTTGATGCGGACGATGTAGCGGGAGCAGAGGGAGAGGTAGTGGCCGACGTATTCGTCCTTGATGTTGTTGGCGTCGCGCAGTTCGCCGTTGATGCTGCGGATATGTTCGTTCAGCTCCCGGAGCTGGTGGTTCATTTCGAGCCGTGCGGCGCTGATCTGCCGGATTTTGCGGTAGTAGACCAGGATCGTGAAGAAACTTCCCAGCAGCACGACGACCAGCAGGCTGACGACGATCGTGACATAGCCCATCGCGCGGCGTTTGGCGTCGAGCGAGTCGATGTAGGCGCCTGCGATCTGCTGTACCATCTCGGACGACTGCTGCATCCGCGAACGGTAGTTGCAGTAGAGGGCATCCTCCATCGAGCAGTTGATATAGCGGTTGGCGCGCTCCACGTCGCCCTCTTCGAGCAGCAGCCCTGCCAGCGTGTAGAGTGCCATGCCCTCGCGCACGGGGGTGCGCAGGTCGTCGGCCGTCGCACGGATCAGGTACTCCTTGCGGCGGTCGGCGTCGCCCAGCTGTTCGTAGATGAGCGCCAGCCGGTAGGCGACCATCGCCCGCAGGTGCGTGTCTTCGATGCCGGCTTCGTATTCGGGCAGGAGCAGATCCAGCGCCTTGCGGGCTTCCCCCGCCTTGCAGTACATCATGGCTTCGAGCTCCTTGCGCGGGACGGAGCCTTCCGGCAGATTGCGGATGCGCAGCACGTTGTAGAATTGCAACGAATCGCGGTAACGGGCTTTGAGCGCGGGATCGGCGCCGGAGAGCTGTTTGGAGAGGTAGGAGCGGTAGACGTTGTAGTATTCGCTCTTGTTTTCCGGCGCCAGACGGGTCGTGTCGACCTGATGCAGGATGCGGAAGGCTTCGCCGTACATGCCGCCGTTGAGAACGGTTTTGGCCAGATAGACCCGTGCACAGTTGATCCGCGTGCCGTCGCCGTAGCTTTGGGCCAGGGCGAGCATTCTGCGGGCGTAGTGGTAGGCCGAGTCGATGTCGTAGTTGTAGTACTCCTTGTAGATCTCCTCCGCCAGGGCGATCCGTTTGCGCGGGTCTTTCGCTGCGGCGAGTTCGTCGCGCCGCGCTGCGATGCGGAGATTCTTCGTGCGGCCGTATGCGTCGCGCCGTTCGATGATACGGTCGAGCTCTTCGAGCGCCTTCTGATGGCGATCGGTACGGTCGGTACAACTCGTACCGATGCCGAAGAGCAGGACGGCGAGAAGGAGAGGGAACGGTTTCATGCGTTTGTATTCGACAGTCGTTTTTCGCCCCGGCGTACCCCGCACGGGTCGGGAGGGCTGTCGTGCGAAAATAGTAAAAAAAAGCGAGTTGACGGCGGTTTCGACCGTTTTTGTTGCTCTGCCGCCGGTTCCCGGAGGGAGATCGCCGCGACGAAAAAAGGAGGAAACCGTCGCGGTTTCCTCCTTCGGGTGAATCGTCTCCCGACGGTCGTTGCGTCAGAAGTTCAGGCCGTCGTCCCAGCCGGGGTTCTGTGTCAGCGCAGGGTTCAGCGTGCGCTGTGCGGCGGGAATGGGCCAGAGGTAGTCGCGCGCGTCGTCCCAGTTCCGGCCGTGGACGACGCCCGGGTAGCCGACGATGTAGCCTTTGGTCTCCTCGCTGAGAATCACCTCCTTGCCGATCTGCAATTTCGTCGGGCAGGAGGAGGTCGCCTCGTCGATGTAGAGTTCCAGATCGGGCGTGCCGTCGTTATCCATGTCGTAGGTTCCCGCACCGGCGATGTAACAGCCGTAGTAGGGCCGGTAGTGGTTGAGCGCCTGCTTGCACTCGTTCCAGCGGAAGAGGTCCCACGAACGGTAGGGGGGCTCCATGACCAGTTCGACGGTGCGCTCGCGGCGGATTTCGAGGATGACGCCCGTGTGGGCGCTCTTCGTCACGTTGGGATAACATTCGAGCAGGTAGGGATCGGGCGAAGCGTCGGCCTTCGTGAGATCAATGCCGGTCATCTTCGCGCGTTTGCGGATCAGGTTGACCGAGATTTCGAGGTCGTTCTGCGTGATCGTTCCCAATTCGGCCACTGCCTCGGCGTAGTTGAGGTAGACTTCGGCGGCACGCATCAGGATCCAGTCGCTGCTCGCGGCACCCGACGTGGTCGAGTTGGCGGCCGTGCCGACGAACTTGATCGGTTCGTAGCCGGTGTGCGACGAGAGGGTGTTGCGCGTGACGGTCGTGGCCTCCACCTGCTTGTAGCCCGGACAGAGGACGGTCTGCGCCATGCGCGGATCGCGGCCCTGCGTCTCCTCGCTGTACGGCATCGTCTCCCAGCCCTCTTTGTCGGTGAAGCGCGAGCCGTCGGCCATGAGGTAGTGGTTCATGAAGCGGCGCGTGAGGCTCGTGCGGCCGAACTTGATGTTGTAGGGCACCGAGTGCGAGATGCCGAAGGCTTTGTCGTAGCGTCGGCAGAGCACCACCTCGCAGGTCTTGGCGTTCTCCGAGTAGAAAAGTTCGCGGTAGGGTTCCGTTCCCTCCTCGTAGAGATAGAAGGGCGAGTCGGTGATGAACTCCTTGGCCGTGGCGGCCGCCTGCCGGAGGTATTTGTCGGCGTCGGCCATGCCGTGATACTTGCGGAACGTCCCCTCGTAGAGCGCTGCGCGGCTGGCGTAGGCCAGCGCGGCCCATTTCGTCACGCGGGTGTTGCCGCTCTCCCACGTGCCCGGAAGGTTTCGGGCCGCGAAGTCGAAATCTTCCAGCACGCGGTCCATCACGTAGCCGCGGTCGTCGCGCGCCTTGTAGACGTCGGCGTCGGTCGAGCCGAGCACGTGGTCGTAATAGGGCACGTCGCCGTAGGTGCGCACTTTGAGGAAGTAGAAGTAGGCGCGGAAGAACCGGGCCACAGCCTCGTATTTGGTGGCCAGCGCTCGGTCGGGACACTGGTCGAGGTGTTCGAGCAGGTAGTTGATCTTGCGCAGTGCGCTGAACGACCAGGTCTGCGAGGCGGCGTTGCGGCTGCCGGTGATGTAGTCGCTCAGTCCGTTGTCGATCTTGTCGTCGGCGTCGTTGATGCCGATGTCGGCCGATTCGAGGTTGTCGTTGTAGAACTGGTTGCTCCATAGGGTGAGATCGGACTCGTTCTGGAAATATTGTTCGGGCGAAAGCTCGTGTTCGGGGAGCATCGTCAGGTCGCAGCCGCCGACGCTCAGTGCGATGGTTCCGAAAGCTAAGATTTTACAGATGATTTTCATATTCTTTCCGGCTTGAAGTTGTTAGAAGGTGATGTCGACGCCGAACGAGAAGGTGCGGGGCATGGTGTAGCCCGTTCCCGTTCCGCCCTTGTAGGTGCCGCTGGAAATCGCCAGCTCGGGATCGATGAGCTTGCAGTGCTTTTTGAGCGGCGACCAGTAGCAGAGGTTCTCGCCCGAGACGTAGATGCGCAGCTTCGAGAGGTACTTTTTCAGCACCGGCAGCGTGTAGCCGATCGTAAGGTTCTTGAAGCGCAGGTAGGCCACGCTTTGCAGGTAGCGGTCGTTGTTCTGTCCCAGCGGGCCGCCGTTGTAGCTCTGGATCGGCCGCAGGCGGGGGAAGTAGCCGCCCGGATTCTGTTCGCTCCACACGTCGTCCATGAAGTCGTAGGTGATGAACGACGGAATGGTGTAGCCGTAGAGCTGCCAGAACTGGTTGGCGCCGTAGATATCGTCCTTGTTGGCCGTCGGATACCAGTCGCGCTTGCCGACGCCCTGGAAGAAGGCCGAGATGTCGAATCCGTTCCAGCTCGCTTCGATGCGGAACGAGTAGCTGTAACGCGGCGTGGTGTTGCCGATGATCATCATGTCGCCCGGATCGTCGACCGTCCCCGCGCCCGTGCCGATCGAGCCGCTGCCGTCGCGGTCCTCGAACATCACGTCGCCGGCCATCAGCTTGCCCAGGTTGTTCTGCATGTTGTAGACGCGCTGGTAGACGTTCGAACTGTTGTTGATCGCCACCTGGTAGGCGGCGGCCTCCTCGTCGGTGTCGAAGAGTTTCGGCACGTGGTAGCCCCAGATCTCGCCCAGCTTTTTGCCTTCGTAGTAGCTGTCGAAGAGCTTCGTGGGGTTGTTGTACTTCGTGATTTCGGTCTGGTAGTCGCCGATCTGACCCGTCAGGGCGTAGTGGAAGGGTTTGCCGCCCAGCTTGAACTGGTCGCGCCACGTGATCGAGAGCTCCCACCCTTTGGTGCGCAGGTCGGCGCAGTTCTCGGTCGGCGTCGCCGCGCCGTAGACCGAAGGCAGCGTCAGCGACTGCGTGAGCATGTCCTTCGTGTCGCGGATGAAGAAATCGCCCGTGAACGAAAGGCGGTTTTGCAGGAAGCTCAGGTCGAGGCCGAGGTTGTAGGTATAGACCGTCTCCCACGTGAGGTTCGACGACATGGGATCGGATACCGATGCATAGCTGGCTTTGCCGCTGTCGTCGAAGAGGTAGTTGAGCGTGCCGGTGCCGATCGTTTGCAGGTAGAGGTAGTTGCTCACCTGCTGGTTGCCCAGCGCACCGTACGACAGGCGGATCTTACCGTTGTCCCACCAGTGGCGGACGCCCTCCATGAACCGCTCTTCGGTGAAACGCCAGCCGGCCGACACCGAGGGGGAAGTAGCCCCAGCGATCCTTTTTGGCGAAGCGCGACGTGCCGTCGGCGCGCATCGAGGCTTCGAAGAGATACTTGCCCTTGTAGTCGTAGTTGATGCGGGCGAAGAAACCGAGCGTCTTGTAGGCCGAGATATCCTGCTGTACGAGCCAGTAGGTGTCGTCGTTGACCGAGTTGAACGAATCGATCTGGTCGCTGCCCAGTCCGAACTGCTCGACGATGTTGTCCACGAGTCGGTATTTTTCGTAGTTCATACCCGCGACCGCCTTGAAGTTGTGCTCCTTGTTCCAGCTGTGTTCGTAGGTGAAGTAGGCGTCGACGTTGTGGTAGGTGTACTCGTAGGGGCGTTCGCGGTAGGTGTCCTTCTGGTAGTGGGTCGTGGTCTTGGTCACACCCACGGCGTCGGAGTAGATGTTCGCCGCCGTGCGATCCTTGTAGAGGCGGCGGTAGTTGTTGATGTTGTAGCTGGCGTCGAAGGTCAGATCCTTGTGGAGTTTGAGTTGCAGGCTGTTCGAGAGCGTCAGCGAGAGGTTCTCGATCGTGTGCTTGTTCGTGGGGTCGGCCAGCGCCGCCGTGCGTCCCTTGCCCAGCGCCACGTTGCGCAGGTCGGCGGGATACATCACGATCGAACCGTCGGGGTTGTAGGGGACGAACATCGGCGCGACGTTCTCTTCGAGCGCGGCGATGGTCTGCGCCTCGTTGAGCGGCCCCGGATACTTCTGGTTCACGGCGTTGAGCGAGGCGTTGGTCGACCACTTGGCCCATTTGAAGAGCTGTGCGTCGAACTTGGCGCGGAACGAGTAGTTCTTGTAGTTCTCCTTGTTCCGGATCATGTTGCCGCCCAGCACGCCGTCCTGCTGGTAGTAGCGGCCGCTGACGTAGTAGTTGACGTCCTTGCCGCCGCCCGAGAGCGAGAGGTTGTGCTCCTGATGGAAGCGGTTGGTGTTGTAGATGCTGTGGTACCAGTCGAAGTTGCCGTAGTAGTGGTACTTGCCGTCGTCGCCGATCACGACCCACGGCCGGTCGGGGTGTTCGGTGGTGTCGTAACGACGCGCTTCGAGCGCCGCCCAGTCGGCGTCGGTGTAGTTGAAGGCGTTGTAGGCGTAGCGCGAGAAGTAGAGGTCGTTGACGATCGTGGCGTAGTCGTAGCCGTTGGTGATGAAGTCGGTGGGCGTCGTGGGCTGCGTCCAGCCGATGTTGTTGGAGTAGCTCACCGTGGCTTTGCCCGCCGCACCCTTCTTGGTGGTGACGAGGATCACGCCGGCCGAAGCCTTGGCGCCGTAGATGGCGCTGGCTGAAGCGTCTTTGAGCACCGAGATCGACTCGATGTCGGCGGCGTTGACCAGCCGCAGCGAGACGCCCGGCACGCCGTCGACCAGTATCAGCGGCGAACCGCCGTTGATGGAGGGCACGCCGCGGATGTTGAGGCTGTTGCCTGCCGTGGGGTTGCCCGAGTCGATGCTGATGTTGAGCGAGGGGTCGATGCCCTGCAACGCCTGCATGGTCGAGACCACGGGCCGCTGGGCCAGCTCCTCGCCCGAGATCGACGAGACGGCGCCCGTGACGTTGATCTTCTTCTGCGTGGCGTAGCCCACGACCACTACGTCGTCGAGCTGCTGCGCGTCTTCGCTCAGCTCCACGTCGATCGCGCCGGAGGCGGGCACCTTGACCGTCCACGAGGTATAGCCCACGCAGGAGATCGTCAGCAGCTGTCCCGTGGCTGCCTGTACGGTGAAGGCTCCGGCGGCATCGGTCACCGTTCCGGAACCGGTCGAGTTGTTGGCCACCGTGACGCCGACGATCGGATCGCCGGTCGCACGGTCGGTGACGCGCCCCGTGACGTCGCGCAGCTGCGATTGGGCGAGTGCGGCCTGCGAGGTGTCGTACACCGGCGTTTCTGCGGCGTGAGCCGTGCCGAAGGGAAGCGCGAGCAGTCCTGCGGCCATGATTGCGAATATCTGTTTTCGATTTTTCATATCGCGTTCGTATTTGGGTTAGTTACTTCACGAGTTTCCAGAGGGCGTGAACCTGATCGGCGTTGATCGGATCGTCGTAGATGCGTGCGATGACCACCTCTCCGTTGAATGATATCTGCCCCTTGTCGTTGGGATTGGGGTCGGCGCCGATTCCGAACCAGCGTTTGTCGACGTTGGTGTTCATGTGGCGGAATTCGCCGCCGGCTGAATTGTTGGTGGCCTTCAACTCGCCGTCGACATAGATTTTCTGCGTGCCGGCGGCCTTGTCCCATACGGCGACGATGTGGTAATAGACATCCTTCAATGGGGTGACGCCGCTCTTGGCGGTTTTCCACACGTTGCCGCCCGTGGCATTCTTCGTGCCCGTCTCCATGACGATCTGGTTCGAGTCGTCGGCCCAGAAACAGATGCTGACGCCGCCGCCTTCGCTCGAAGCGAAAGGTTTGATCTGCAATTTTTGGGGATCGTCGTAACGGCGCAGGAGCACCTCCATTGCGTAGCCGTCTTCGAGTTTGCTCTTGAAGGCGGCGTTGTCGTTGTACTCCACCTTGTAGAATCCGCTTTCCAGCACGGCCGAAGGACCGCTCGGTTCGCGCGTGAAGCGTGCGGCGTACCGGTCGTATTTTTCGAGGAAGACGGTCGACAGGGTCGGGTCGGGAAGCAGTTCGACGGTCATGCCCATCGCCGAGACATCCTTGGCGGTGCCGTCTTCGGCGAAGACCACGTCGAGCAGGTCGGCCGTCGGGGCCGGAACCACGTACCCCTGCGTGACGGTGACGTAGTTGAAGACTTCGGGATGAAGCTCCGAGACGAATTTGAGCGTCGCCGTGCGGTTCCTGCCCGTCGTGTTCTCTTCGGCCAGGAAGGTGATCGAGGCGCTCTCTTTGGACTGCTGGGTGAGCCAGCCGTCGCCGTCGGGGCTGTCGATCTCGACCTTCCACGGGCTTTGGTTGGTCGAGACGGCGACGGTGAACTCCGTACGGTCGCCGACGATCGAGATCGTCGCGGGATCGACGTCGAGATAGGGCTGCTCCTCGGTCTGCGAGATCGTGTAGGCGTAACGCTCCTCGCCGCCGAGACGGAACGACACGGTAGCCGAGCGGGTCGCGCCGCTGAGGTTGCGGGCCGCTACGACAGTCACCTTGGTGTTGCCCGTCGCGCCGCTGCGGTCGGAGAGGGCGAAGCCCTCGTCGCCCGCGATGTCGGCCGTCCAGTCGGCCGTGGCCAGGACGGTGAAGGCCACCTCCTGGCTCTTGCCGTCGATCGAGATCGGCTGCGACGGATCGGAGCCGTCGGGACCGACGACTTTGAGCAGGGGCGTGCGGTTCAGGTCGCCCCCTTCCGAATCGCACGACGCGAGGAACGCGCATACGATTGCGAACATGGTCAGTAGTTTTTTCATAGTGAGATAAATTATTAGGTTAGATGAAGAGATGAATCGGGATGCGGACGCCCTCTGCCGCCGCGCAGGGCCGCCGGTCGGAGCGGAGCCTTCCCCCTCGCTCCGCTTCCGTCCGGACGGCGGCCGTTACCACTGCGGGGAGACGGACATATCGTAGAGTTCGCGCGGGCGCGACATCGTTTCGGTATAGCTGCGGCCGAATTCGTCGGTCACGGTGATTTCGAGCGCGGTCGTGGGCGAGGAGCAGACCGCCTCGAACATGTGCGACGTGAGCAGCGTCGGGAAGGTCATGGCCGTCGAATTGGTGTTCATGCGGTTCATGTTGAAATGGATCGTATGCAGCGGGTCGTAGGTGTCGACCTGTTCGACGGGGAGTCGGTTGCCGGTCTCGACTTCGCGTACCTCCACCTTCCATTTCTCGTTCCAGTTGAAGACGTTGATCAGCACGGCGTTGTCCGAGCGCGGACGGTCGTAGCCGTTGGCGTACTGCGCGAAGAATTCGGCGCTGACCGTCCCGAAATCGTTCTTGATGTCGGGGCAATATTTGTCGCGCGTGATGAGGCAGCGGTTGAGGTCGTAGGCGCGGAACTGATAGTCGGCTGCCTTGCCGATGCCCTGATAATGCCATTGCACGTCGTCCGCTCCGGCGGTTCCGATCTCGAAGAGTCCGTAGCCGGCCGGTGCGCCGTCGCGGCACATCTGGGTGCGGCCGTTGGTGTAGTTGCCCGTCCACCACCATGTGGCGCATACGGCGGCGATATTGTGTTCGGTCATGCGCTCGGTGATGCGGTTGGCGTAGTTGATATGGGTATGGCCCGTCACGAAATGGACGGTGTAGGGAGCGAGCAGGTCGAGCATCTTCGCGCGGCAGTCGGCCGGCATGGCATAGCTCCACGAGAGTTTGCCGTCGGCGATGCGGTAGCGGTTCGTGAACTGGATGTGCATCCCCACGAAGACCGTTTTCCCTGCCGGAACCCGTTGCAGGTCGGCTTCGAGCCACCGGAGCTGGTCGGCCGTCAGTCCCTCCGTATAGTCGAGTTTCCCGACGGTTCCCTGTGCGCCGCCCGTGTTGGTGAAGAGGGTGTTGTCGAGCTGGATGTAGTGGATGTCGCCGATGTCGAAGGAGTAGTAGGTAGGGCCCAGATTTTCGCGCCACGGGTTTTCGGATTCGAAATCGTCGGCCACGTAGGGATCGTTGTCGTGGTTGCCCGGAATGTTGTAGATCGGAATGTCGAGATCGGCCATTTGGCGCACGTAGTGCGACGGCTGGTAGCTGTTCTTGTACCAGTATTCGTCCCACGTCAGATCGCCGAGCGCCATGGCGTAGAGGCTCACGCCCTCGGCTTTCGCCTGTGCGATCTGTTTGCGGAGGTCGGCCTTGAAGCCGTTTTCGAACTGGTGGATGTCGTTGGTGCGGTTGGCCAGATGCGTGTCCGTGAAGACGATCATGCGGTGCCGTTCGTTGGCTTCGGGCGCCAGTACGAAACTGCGCTGTTCGTAGGTCTGGGGCGAACCGCTCAGCCGCCGGAAGAACTGGGGAATGGTGCGGTTGACCGCTGCGCGGTATCCGGCGGGGACGGTAATGAAGACGTAGCCTCGCTGTTTGAGCGAAGAGAGGTAGTAACGCCCCTCGTCGTCGGTGGCGGTCACGAAGACGCCGTCCGAAACCGAAACGCCCGCGATCGGTTTGCCCGTATGGTCGATCACGCGGCCGTAGACGGTGCTGCCGGGTACCTGCGGCACGTCGGTGCGGTCGACCACGTCGACGAAGGCCGTGCCCAGGTCGAGGGCTTTCCCGTTTTTATAGAAGGTGAAGTCGTACATGCCCCCGATGAAACCGGCGGGCGTTTGCAGGGAAGCCCCCTGCGTTTGATCGACCTCCGTCACCGGCATCCGGTGGATTTCGGAGGCATCGCTGCGTGCGGTCAGCAGCAGGTAATCGTCGGTGCCGGCGCCGCTGCACGGAAGCAAGAAAGTGTCGGCGAAGCCCATCTCCACGACATCCGGAACCTTGTAGGCGGCGACATCGGGGAGCTTGTCAGGTTCGTCGGGATCTAAATCCCCCCCCCTCCTCGGCAGGAGCGTCGGGCGTAGCGGGATCGGAGCTGCAACAGAGGCAGATCGTGCTGGTCGACAGGAGCAATGCGAAGACTCCCAGGAGGCGGCCGAGCGGTTTCATAGCGTCGTAAGGTCTTTTCATAACGGTCGAGTTTTTTCGTTCGTTTTCAACAGTCGTTTTCCCGCCTCGGCATAGTCCGAACTGCGTTAGGCTCTGCGCTCGGCTTGGCGAAAACGTTGAATTTCCTTCTTCGTTTTCTCGCCTCGGCATAGCTCGCGCAAGCGCGGCTCTGCGCTCGGCTTGGCGAAAACGTTGAATTTCCTTCTTCGTTTTCTCGCCTCGGCATAGCTCGCGCAAGCGCGGCTCTGCGCTCGGCTTGGCGAAAACGTTGAATTTCCTTCTTCGTTTTCTCGCCTCGGCATAGCTCGCGCAAGCGCGGCTCTGCGCTCGGCTTGGCGAAAACGTTCATTTCATGCGGTTTTTATTCCATCGGATTTTGATAGCGATCTTTCTGTCGCGTATCCGGTTGGTGGATTCCGTATTGCGCAAACGTTTGTGCAAATATAAAAATTTACTGTAAATTTCACAATCAAATAAAATATATTTTTCGTTTTCGAATGAAATTAAATTTTTTTGAAAAATCGTTTCCTTGAATTATTCCGTTATAAATCATGAAATTATGAGAAGCGATCGATTTATATTAATAATAAAATTTAAAAACGGATCTGTGCGGAAGTCCCCGTTTCTCCTGTTTCCGGAGGATTTTCCCGCACTCGATTTTCGTTGCACAACGGTTTGAGCGCGATCTTTTGCGAAGACTGCTCCGCTTGCTGCCGTTTTGCGGGACGATCGTTTTCGATAATGCTTATCCGTACCTATGGTTCGTTCGTCGGGCGTTCGGATCGCCCGACATCATGCAGCGTGCAGGACTGTCGATACGAAACCTCGTCGGGGTATTTTGGCGGATGATCCTGTTTCCGACCGATCCGGACGGAGGAGATGTTTACAGCCGTTGCAGAAGGGGGGGGGCAATGCGGTGTTTTTTGGGTGTGGAGAAGCCGTTCATCCGGACGGAGCGGTGGGGTATCGGCGGGTTCCGGCATTGTCGGCTCTGTTCCATACCCTGAGCCAGCCCTTGCCTGTTCCGAAAAACGGAACGTTTTCGTTAAGCCGAGCGCAGAGCCGAACTTGTTCAGGCTATGCCGAGGCGAGAAAACGAAGAATGAAATTCAACGTTTTCGTTAAGCCAAATGAGCAGAGCCGCGCTTGCGTGAGCTATGCCGAGGCGAGAAATGGAGCATGAAAATGAAGGAATCATCGAGGCTTTCCGTGGGGGGCTGCCGCCCACGACTGTTTGTCGGAGCAGGACCGTTCACCTCTCCGGAATGCCGGCCGGATCGGGCCAGCGACTTCGGAAACGATGGATTATCCTCTCTGAAAGGACTATATTTTTTTAGCGTTCGATCTGGCTCAATCGATTGTATATCTTGTGATTGAAGGTTTATATCCGCTATATTTAAGAGCGATATTTTCAAACGTTTGTTTATCTTGTAAAATTAACTTAATTTTGTACAACGGGCGGAGGGCTCCGGTCTGGACAGGCTCCGGAAGCGGGCCGTCCGACGGGCATGTTTTCTACAACCTAAAATAAATAGTTACTGCAAAACGAAATGAATCCTATTAAAATCGGTATGATCGGCTTCGGCAGAATGGGCGGGTTTTATCTCGAACAGATGCAGAAGAGCGGACGGTGGGAGGTGGCCTACATCTGCGACGTCTCTGCCGAATCGCGGGAGGAGGCCCGCCGGCTGGCTCCGCAGGCGCAGGTAATCGCCGATGAACAGATCATCTTCGACGATCCCGAGGTGGCGGTCGTCGGTCTCTTCGCGTTGGCCGACTCCCGTCTGTCGCAGATCGGCAAGGCCGTCGCGGCAGGCAAGCATATCATCGCGGAGAAACCGATCGCCGACAGCGTGGAACGCGAATGGCAGGCGGTGTCGCTCGTCGAAAAGGCGCCGCTGTTCTCCACGGTCAACCTCTATCTGCGCAATTCGTGGTATCACAATACGATCAAGGAGTTCATCTCCTCGGGCGAGATCGGCGAACTGGCGATCATCCGCGTATGCCACATGACGCCGGGGCTGGCGCCGGGCGAGGGGCACGAATACGAAGGCCCTGCGTTCCACGACTGCGGGATGCACTACGTCGATATCGCGCGCTGGTACGCCGAATCGGAGTTCAAGACATGGAACGCGCAGGCCGTGCGCATGTGGAACTACAAGGACCCGTGGTGGTTGCAGTGTCACGGAACGTTCGAAAACGGCGTGGTGTTCGACATCACGCAGGGGCATGTTTACGGGCAGTTGTCCGCGAAGCAGACGCATAACTCCTACGTGGACATCGTCGGGACGAAGGGTATCGCGCGCATGACGCACGATTTCAAGACGGCGGTGGTCGAACTTCACGGCGTGACGCAGACGCACCGGATCGAGCGCCCCTACGGCGGCAAGAACATCGACGTGCTCTGCGAACGGTTCGCGCAGTCGATCGAGTCGGGGCGGCGGTGCGAGGAGCTTCCCCGTTTCCGCGATGCGGCGGTCGCTTCGGAGTATGCGTGGAAGTTCATCCATGATGCACGGACGCACGACTTGCCGGCCATCGGCGACCTGCGGACGTTGCAGCAGATCCGCGAACGGCGGCGGACGATGAAGAACGGTTACGGCCTGTTGCGCAAGCGCGCGTGACCGCATTTCGGACGAGACCTGAATTTAACCTTATAAAACTTGGATCATGAACAAATTACTGTTTCTCGGTAACCTGGGCGCCGGCGAAATCTTCGTCATCGCGCTCGTAGTCCTGCTGCTTTTCGGCGGCAAGAAGATCCCTGAGCTGATGAAAGGGCTCGGCAAGGGCATCCGCAGCTTCAAGGAGGGGATGAACAACATCGAGAAAGAGATCGAGAACCCCGATCAGGAGAAGAAATAGACGGTTCCGGCCGCCGGGGCGGAGGAGCCTGCCGATCGGCCGGACGCGGACGGGGCCGTTGCCCTGCTTCGAAACGGGCGGGGTGTTTCGGCGGACCCGCCCGGAGACGGAGGGCGGACGGTTTTTCGCAGGCGGCGGACGCCGTGCACGGAGTGCGGCCGACGGGATGGCCGTTTCTCCGGCGGGAGCGGGAACTCGTTGTCGAATGCAATCAATTGTTAACCTAACCCAATAAATCTTAGAACGATGGCAAAAGAAATGTCGAGAAGAAGCTTCCTGAAAAAGGGGGCTGCCGCCGCAATCGGGCTGGCGGTCGTACCCAGCACGGTTCTGGGTAAGAAATTCGGGCATACCGCGCCCAGCGACAAACTCAATATCCTGGGTGTCGGCATCGGCGGTCGCGGCGCTTCGGTATTGAAGGGCCTTGAAAGCCAGAACATCATCGGCCTGTGCGACGTCGACTGGAAATACGCGGAGCATGTCTTCCAGCGTTACCCTGCGGCCAAACGCTACAACGATTACCGCCGCATGTACGACGAGATGCTCAAATCGGCCGATGCGGTCATGGTGGCTACGGCCGACCACACCCACGCGATCATCGCGGCCGACGCCATTACGGCCGGCAAGCACGTCTATTGCGAGAAACCGCTGACGCACACGGTCTACGAATCGCGTCTGCTGACCAAACTGGCCGCCAAGCACAAGGTAGCCACGCAGATGGGCAACCAGGGCGCTTCGGCCGAAGGCGTGCGCAAGGTCTGCGAATGGATATGGAACGGCGAAATCGGCGAGGTGCGCAAGGTCGAGGCCTTCACCGACCGCCCGATCTGGCCGCAGGGGCTGATGCGTCCCGAAAACGACGAGCGCGTGCCCAAGACGCTCAACTGGGACGCCTTCATCGGGCCAGCGCCGATGCGTCCCTACAACTCGATCTATACCCCGTGGAATTTCCGCGGCTGGTGGGATTTCGGTACGGGTGCGCTGGGCGACATGGCCTGCCACATCCTGCATCCCGTTTTCAAGGGGTTGAAACTGGGCTATCCGACCAAGGTGCAGGGCAGTTCGACGCTGCTGCTCTCCGAGTCGTGCCCGACGGCGCAGACCGTGAAGTTCGTCTTCCCGGCACGCGACAACATGCCGAAGGTCGCCATGCCCGAAGTCGAGGTATACTGGTACGACGGCGGTCTGATGCCGACGCGTCCCGAAGGGCTGCCCGCAGGCAAGGATCTCAACGTCAAGGGCGGCGGTGCGATCTTCTACGGTACGAAAGATACGCTGATCTGCGGTTGCTACGGCGCCGATCCCTATCTGGTGTCGGGCCGCGAGCCCAAGTGCCCGCCGGTGATGCGCGAGGTGAAGGAGTCGCACCAGATGGACTGGGTGCGCGCCTGCAAGGAGGACGCCGACGACCGTACGCTGTCGGCATCGGATTTCAGCGAGGCAGGCCCGTTCAACGAGATGGTCGTCATGGGCGTGCTGGCCGTGCGTTTGCAGGGACTCAATCAGGAGCTGCACTGGGACGGCGAGAAGATGCGTTTCACGAACATCCCCGCCGACGCTACGATCAAGACGGTCATCAAGGACGGTTTCAGCATCAAGGACGGACACCCCACCTTCAAGAAGACGTGGACCGATCCGGTCAACGCCAACCAGTTCGCCGAGGAGCTTATCAAGCACAACTACCGCGAAGGCTGGAAGCTGCCCGACATGCCGATGTAATTTTTCAGAACCATTTCGTCAGGCCGAGCGCAATCGAGCTCGTTCGAATTGCCGAGGCGAGAAATGGACGAAAGAAATTCAACCATTTCGTCAAGCCGAGTGCAATCGAGTTTACTCGAATTGCCGAGGCGAGAAATGGAGCATGAAAACAAACCCAATTTAAAACCATAAAACGAATATGAAAAAGACGATTTTATTCTCTGCATGTGCCGCGCTGAGCCTGTCGATGGTCGCTTGCGGCGGAAACCCCAATAAGGCGAAGAACGCCGAGGCGGCTGCCGAAACGAAGGCCGAAGCGAAAGCCGCTCCCGTCTACAACGTAATCGACAAGCCGCAGGTCGACTTGGCGACGCTTCCGGTCGACAAGGAGGGCTACTACGTGATCTTCGACGGCAAGACGTTCAACGGCTGGCGCGGTTACGGCAAGGACAACGTTCCGGCCAAGTGGACGATCGACGACGGTGCGATCAAATTCAACGGCACGGGCGGCGGCGAAGCGCAGAAGGCCGACGGCGGCGACCTGATCTTCGCGCACAAGTTCAAGAATTTCGAACTCGAATTGGAGTGGAAGATCTCCAAGGGCGGCAATTCGGGTATCCTCTACCTGGCCCAGGAGGTCGAGGCCGAGAAGAACGGCCAGATGAAATTGCAGCCGATCTATATTTCCAGCCCCGAATATCAGGTATTGGATAACGAGAATCACCCCGACGCCAAACTGGGCGTGGACGGCAACCGCAAGTCGGCGTCGCTCTACGACATGATCCCCGCCGTGCCGCAGAACGCCAAGCCCTTCGGCGAGTGGAACAAGGCGAAGATCATGGTTTACAAGGGTACGGTCGTTCACGGCCAGAACGGTCAGAACGTCGTGGAGTACCACCTCTGGACGCCCCAGTGGACGGAGATGCTCGAAAACAGCAAGTTCTCGTCGCAGAAGTGGCCGCTCGCATTCGAACTGCTCAACAATTGCGGCGGCGAGAACCACGAGGGGTACATCGGTTTGCAGGATCACGGCGACGACGTCTGGTTCCGCAACATCCGCGTCAAGGTGCTCGACTAAACGGCCGTTCGTGCGATGAAACGAAAACTGTTTACAGCGGTCTGCTTCCTGCTCGCTGCGGCGATGCTCCCTTCGGGGGCATCCGCCGCAGGCGCGGGGAAGGGGTCCAAGAAGGAGGTCGGCATCCAGCTCTATTCGGTACGCTCGCTCATCGGGGTGTTCGGCAAGAGCGAGGGAGACTATAAGCCCGTGTTGCAGGCGCTCGCCGATATGGGATATACCTTCGTGGAGGCCGCCAGCTACAAGGACGGACTGCTTTACGGAACCCCCCCCCAACAGTTCCGCCGCGACGTGGAGGCGACGGGCATGAAGGTGCTGTCGACCCACTGCACGCTCAACCTTTCGGACAAGCAGCTGGCCACGGGCGATTTCACCGAGGCGCTCAAATGGTGGGACGAATGCATCGCGGCGCATAAGGCAGCCGGCGTGGAGTATATCGTCGTGCCGTCGATGCGGCGTATCGAGACGCTCGACGGGCTGGCGACCTACTGCCGTTATTTCAACGAGGTCGGCGCCCGCTGCAAGGCCGCCGGCATCAAGTTCGGCTACCACAACCACTCGCGGGAGTTCGAGAAGGTCGAAGATCGCGTGATGCTGGACTACATGCTCGAAAATACCGATCCCGACAAGGTCTTCTTCCAGATGGACGTCTACTGGACGGTGATGGGGCAGGCCAGTCCGGTCGACTACTTCACGAAGTATCCGGGCCGTTTCCGGCTGCTTCATATCAAGGATCGCCGCGAGGTGGGACAGAGCGGAATGGTCGGTTACGACGCTATTTTCCGCAATGCCGCGACCGCCGGCGTGGAGAACATCATCGTCGAGATGGAGGGATCGAGCTACGGCGACGTGCTGCGCAGCGTGCGCGAGTGCGTCGACTACCTGAACGAAGCCCCCTTCGTCGAGGCTTCCTATGCGAAATAGTCCGGCCCTGCGGTCGGATCGGGACGATTCGGTTGTCGCAGGATAACCGGATCGTCCGTCGCATGGAGACCCGTTCCGTCGTGCGTGCGGCGGGGTTCCGCTGTTGGGAGAACGCCCGTAGACGTGTGTCTCCGACCGGCGGAGACGACGGCCGCCGGTCGGACGGAGTTGCGGCTGTTAGGTAAATTGACAGAATCATTTCGTTAAGCCGAGCGCAGAGCCGATTGTTCGGACTATGCCGAGGCGGGAAAACGACAGTCGAAGACAAACGTTTCGATAAGGCGAGCGCAGATCTGAACTTGTTCGGACGATGCTGCGGCGGGAAGCGAACGTTGAAAACGACGAATGAAATTCAACCATTTCGCCAAGCCGAGGGCAGAGCCGAACTTGTTCGGGCTGTGCCGAGGCGAGAAATGGACTGATGAAAACGAACCTGAACGATGGAAGAGAAGGAAATGTCATTTTGGGGCCACTTGGAGGAGCTCCGCCGGACGTTGTTCCGCGTGGTGGCGGTGTTGCTCGTATTCATGATCGCGTGTTTCTGCGTCATGCCCGACCTGTTCGATTCGTTCGTGCTGGGGCCGACGACGTCGGATTTTTTCCTCTACCGGTGGCTGTCGAACCTGGGCGGTACGGGGATGTTCCTTCCCGATTTCAGCAACGATGATTTCGCGGTGGAGATCATCAACATCAACGTCGCTTCGCAGTTCCTGACCCACATCAGCACGTCGTTCTGGTTCGCGCTGGTGCTGATGTTCCCCTACCTGATCTTCGAGGTGTGGCGCTTCGTGCAGCCGGCGCTCTTCGAGAACGAGCGGCGCAGTGTGGGGCTGGCCTTTCTAGGCGGAACCGTTATGTTTTTTCTGGGCTGCGCCGTGGGGTACTGTCTGGTCTTCCCCTTTACGTTCCGTTTCCTGACCGAGTACCAGCTCAGCGCGTCGATCGTCAACCAAATCTCGCTGAACTCCTACATGGGCAATTTCCTGATGCTGGTTTTCGTCATGGGGATCGTCTTCGAACTGCCGCTGCTGGCATGGCTGCTCTCGAAGCTGGGGCTGGTGAACAAGACCTTTTTCCGCACCTACCGCCGCCATGCGGTGGTCATTCTGCTGGTACTTTCGGCCGTCATTACCCCTTCGGGCGATCCGTTCACGCTGATGGTCGTCTTCCTGCCGCTCTACCTGCTCTACGAACTGGGTATCCTGATCGTCCGGGAGTAGCGGGCTGCGGTGCCGTCGAGAAAAGGGAGAGCTATGCTCTCCCTTTTCTCGTCTTTCGGGGAAGGTGCGGGCGCTCCCGAAAATAGGCGGTGAAGTTGTAAAAATAAGATATTATCCCTACTTTTACATTGAAATCCATGCCGCCGGCCTTGTTGCGGATGCAACGTCCGGCAACGGGGCGGCGTGAAACGGAGTGCGTGGAGAGAGCTGCCCCAATGGTATCGGAACAGGAACTGATAGAACGGATTCGCCGCGGCGACCTCGTATCGTTCAAAGCGGTGTTTGAACGGTATTACGGCGGTGTCCATGCCTTTACGCGCGGGGTCGTCGACAACGGGTTCCATGCCGAGGAGATCACGCAGAACGTCTTTATCCGCCTCTGGCTCAAACGGGAGGCGCTCGATCCCTCCCGCAATTTCAAAGCTTTCCTCTACACGCTCGCCAGACACGAAATCGCCGACTACTTCCGTTCGGATCGCTACGACCGGCGCAGGCTCCGGCTCTACCTGCTCCACGACGCGGAACATGTGCAGGAGCAGTTCGCCGCGGCCTACGATGCCGACCGGCTGCGGCAGCTGGTGCTGGACGAGATCGACCGGATGCCCGCCCAGCGGCGGGAGGTTTTCCGGCTGAGCCGCATCGAGGGGCTGACGAACGATGAGATCGCACGGCGGCTCCGCATCTCGAAACGCACTGTCGAAGGCCATCTGAACGCGGCGCTCAGAACGTTGCGTGTCAAAGTCGGGAAGTTCGTCTGTTGGCTCACCTTCTTTATCCTGTTGCAGTAGTTTCCGCCGGAAGGGGGGCGTTCCCGCATCGTTCTTCCGCGGGCTGCCGCTCTTCGGGTTTTGGCCGAAGAGCGAATCTTTTTAGCAGAATTTGACTGTGGACATATCAGAAATATCCCGACTTTCGATTGGGCATTTCCTGCGAGTAGCAGTTTTTACCACCTTTTGTCACCGAAAGGTGGCGCCAAAAGTGTCCGCAGGGCGAAAAGCTGCGGGAAACTCACAGCGTCTCGCTAAAACGGGCGCCTGTCGCGGGTTACGACACGAAGTGTCGTTTCGACTGTGGCGGCTCGGCAAAGTAAACTTTGCGCTCACCTGCAGATCGTCGTTTGCAAGCAAACCGGCCCCGTTTTTTAACGCTTGTCGCTGCTCGTTTCTGTTTCCGCACTTTTCGCAATGCGGAACGATTGTGCGCTTCGCGCAACCATGATTTTGATTCCTTTTACTCGGTTTTAGCAGGCCGTAGGCCTGCGGGATCGCACTGCGAAGACGGCGAAAACCGACGGCCGTATTTTACAGCAGAACGAATTTTTCGAAAAAAAACGCATGTCCGACCGGGTGTGCCTGCTGCCTTGTTGCGTATTAGTATTAAAAGCCGGAAGTCCGATGGAAAAAATAGATAAGGAGCTGCTCAGGCATTACCTCGAACACGGGGGCGATGCCGGCGTGCGCGAACGGTTGCGCGAATGGTTTCTCGAACACGACGCCGAGGAGGAATTTACCCTGCGGGAAGACGATCCCGTGAGCGGGGAGCTGTACGCCTTCTGGGAGCGTTCGCTGCAACGGTCCGTGCCGCAGCGGACGCTCGACGAGCGTTACCGTGCTCTGGCCGGGCGGCTCTTCGGCCGAAAACTCCGCCTGCAACGGCTGTGGCGGAGGCTGTCGCAGGCTGCGGCGGTGCTGCTCGTACCGCTCGTCGTCTGCGCCTATCTGTTCGCGTCGCGGCAGGTCGCGGAGCAGCCGGAGTGGGTCGAGGTCTACGCGCCCTACGGGCAGACCCGCTGCATCACGCTGCCCGACGGGAGCCGCGTATGGCTGAATTCGGGGACCTATGTCTTTTACCCCGACCGTTTCGACCGCGAGCGGCAGCTCTTCGTCAGCGGCGAAGTCTACATGGACGTGACCAAGGATCCCGAGCGGCCCTTCCGCGTCGATACGCGCAACGTCAGTATCCGAGTGTTGGGAACCCGTTTCAACCTCCGCTCGTACAACGAGGACAAGTATGTCGAGACGTCGCTCGTGGAGGGAAGCGTTGCGCTGGGATTGAAGCGCGACGGCGGCGCGACCATCCTGATGCGTCCGGGCGACAAGATTCTGGTCGACAACGCCACGAACGCGGTCGTCCGCGAGCGGTTCGACTGTGCGCACTACATCTCGTGGCGCGACGGTTTCCACGTCTTCCGTCACAAGACGCTCGGTGAGATCGCCCGCGATCTGGAACGTATGTTCGACGTGCAGATCGTCATCCGCGACACGTCGCTGCTCGGCGAGGAGTATTTCGCCACGTTCGCCAGCGGCTGGGAGATCGACGAACTGCTCGACGCGCTGAATATCCACCACACGCTGCACATCCGGCGCGACGGCCGCATCATCGAGATCGAGCGCGCCCGCCGGTAGGGGCCGTATGACGCACCGAAGCCGACTGTTGAAAACGAATCTGAAACACGCATATATGCCTATGGGAAAGGACTGATGGAAAAAGCCGGAAAATGTCGTTGCCCATTTTCCGACTCGGAATTTTGAGACCTAAATTAAATCTGCAAAACCTGAACAAACCTATGAATTATCTCTACACGAACCGAAGAAGCGTGGGAATATTCGGAGGCCTGCTGTTGCTGATCCTCTTCTCATGCTGCGGAATCGGGAGAGCGGCGGCCCAACAGCAGGGCGCCGAACAGCGCATCACGCTGTCGATGCGCGACACCGCGATTTCGGACATCCTCGAAAACATCACCAAACGTTACCAGTACGCCTTCATCACCCGCACGGCCAACGTCGATACCAACGCCCGCGTTTCGATTGACGTGGTCGACGAACCGCTCCGTGCGGTGCTCGACCGGATTTTCGCCGGGCAGGAGGTCGCCTTCGAGTTCGACGGGCGGCTGGTGCGCATCTCCAAGGCGGCCGTACCCCCCCCCTCCTCCGCGTCGACGATCGCGGTTTCGGGCGTCGTGCGCGACGGGTCGGGCAATCCGCTGGCGGGCGTTACGGTCATGGTGGCCGGAACCTACAAGGGCGTTACCACCGACAACGACGGGCGCTATGCGCTGCGTGTCGACGGCGAGGCGTCGGTGCTGCAATTCCTCTATCTGGGCTATAAGAACGTCGAGGAGACCGTCGGCAAACGCACGACGATCGACGTGGCGATGGAGGAGGATCTCAAAATGGTGGACGAGGTGGTCGTCATCGGCTACGGTACCCAGTCGCGCAAGACGCTGACCACCTCGATTTCCAAAATCGACGGCGACAAGCTCTACGGCGCTCCCGTCTCGACCGTGGGCGACGCCCTCAAAGGCAAGGTCGCGGGTCTGCGGGTGGCCACCAACAGCTCGCTTTCGGGCGAGGCGCCCCGTTTCCTGATCCGCGGCGGATCGTCGATCAACATGGGCAACGACCCGATCTATATCGTCGACGGTGCGCTGCGCGACGACCTGAGCGGCGTCAACCCCAACGACATCGAGTCGATGGAGGTGTTGAAGGACGCCGCTTCGGCCGCGATCTACGGCGCACGCGCATCGAACGGCGTCATCATCGTCACGACGAAGAAGGGCAGCCCCTCGCAGGGACCCCAGGTCGTCTTCGACGTACAGGTGGGTTTCTCGGCGCCGACCAAGAAGTGGGACCTGCTCAGTTCGCGCGAGCAGATCGCGCTGGTGCGTCCGGCCATCGCCAACATCTACGCCAAGTCGACCGGCACGCTGGCCGCCAGTTCGTGGCTGGACGGCGCCAATGTCGCCGTGGGAACAGGGAACACGTCGAACAGGAACCAGTTCACCACGCGCTATCTGGAATACGGCGGTACGGTGCCCGACGGCTACGAGTGGATGTTCGATCCGCTCGACAACAGCAAAGTCATCATCTTCACGGATACCGATTTCCAGGATCAATGGATGAGCGAAGCCTTCTGGCAGAAGGAGTATATCGGCGTCAACGGCGGCAGCGACAGGATGAGCTACGCCGCGTCGATCAGCTACCTCGACGACGGCGGCGTCTTCGCCATGAGCGACTACGACGTCTTCACCACGCACGGCAACGCCAGCTTCAAGATCACCAAGAGCCTCGAAGCCTCCACGACGTTCGACATTTCGCGCCAGCGGAGCAGCAAGTTCGTGGACAACTACTTCAACGCCTTCGGCCGGGGAATCATGTTCGCCCCGACGGCGCGCGGCTTCGACGAAGAGGTCGGCTGGATGTCCAGCGGCGGCAACGCCAACGCCCAGCTGGCCTCGTTCTACGAAGCGTTCTACGACCGCGAGGCCGCCACGGATCGTATTTCGAGCACCTTCAACCTCAAATGGCGGATCATCGACGGGCTTACGGCGACGGCCCAGTACAACTATTACGGCAACAACTACCGCGGCAGCTACTACGCCCGCGGCGAGGTCGACGGCTACCCGAACCTCATCAGCCAGACGCGTTCGACTACCGAGACGCGCACGCAGACCGTCCGCGACACCTTCACGGCGCACCTGGCCTTCAACCGCACCTTCGCCGACAAACATACGGTAGGGGCGACGCTCGGTTACGAGCTGATGAGCCAGCGTTACTGGTACCTCACCTCCAACTCGACGGGTTCGGCTTCGGACGACGTGCCCATTCTCGATTCGGGCATCAACTTCAAGGCGTCGAACAAGGACGAAAAGCAGGCGCTCATGTCGTTGTTCGGCCGCGTGTCGTACGACTTCGCACAGAAATACATCGTTTCGGCCACGTTCCGCTACGACGGCTCCTCGAAATTCGCCAAGGGCAACCAGTGGGGATTCTTCCCGGCGGCTTCGGCGGCGTGGGTCATCAGCGAAGAGCCCTTCTTCGAGGGGGTCAGACGCACGATGAACAACCTCAAACTCCGCGTGTCGTACGGTCAGACGGGTAACAACGGCATCGGACTCTACGACACCTACGGCGCCTTCGCTACGGGACAGTACAACGGCCATACGACCTTCCTGCCGTCGGCCATGCAGAACGCCGACATGCAGTGGGAGTCGACCACGCAGCTCGACGTGGGGCTGGACGTCGGGTTCCTCAACGACCGCGTGCGCTTCATCTTCGACTACTACAACAAGAAGACCGACAACATGCTCTTCTCGATCACCATGCCCGACACGGGCCCCTATTCGAGCGTGAAGGCCAACGTGGGCAGCGCCCGTTTCTACGGTTTCGAGGCCGAACTGAACGCGGAGGTGATCCGTACCAAGAACTTCTCGTGGAACCTCGGGCTGACCTACTCCTACAACCGCAATAAGGTGCTGTCGCTGCCCGAGGAGTACGCCTACGACGAGGTGGACATGTACGGCAACCCTACCGGCCGGAAGGCCTACCGCATAGGCGGTTACAAGATGTCGGAGACGGGATACCGATTCGGCGGCACGGCTGTCGGCGAGTCGCTGGGGCGTATCTACGGCTACAAGATCGACCACATCATCCAAACCGAGGCCGAGGCCGACGCAGCCTATTACGACGCCCTGTCGAAAGGCCACCGCGTGAGCGACGGACAGCAGATTCCGGGCCGCAAGGACGCCGGCGACTACGAGTGGTGCAACCGCTACGGTTCGGCGCGCGATGCCGACGGCAATGAAATCATCAACGCCGAGGACATGTTCTACCTGGGCAACGTCGTGCCGCACTCGACGGGCGGTATCAGCAACACGTTCCGTTACAAGCGGCTGACGCTGTCGATCTACCTGGATTATGCGCTCGGACATTCGATCTACAACTACATGAAGACCCGCATGATCCAGAACACGATCGGGCAGAGCAACTCGGCCATCGCCTCCTACGTCTACGATTGTTGGAAGTACCCGGGCGACACGAATGCGAAATACGCCCGCTATTTCCCCAACGACGGCGATTACGGCAACGCCAACTGGGGCCGCGCCTCCGACTTCAACGTCGAGAAGGCCGATTACCTCTGTCTGCGCGACGTGTCGCTCTACTACGACCTGCCGGAACGGTGGGTGCGCAAGCTGCACATGAAGAAGCTGACGGTGGGCATTACCTGCAATACGATCGCCTACTGGACGGGCGTCACGGGTGCGATCAACCCCGAAACGGGTATGGGAGCCACGTCGAGTTCGGGCCACTACACCTCGGTGTCGACGGCCAATTCGAGCTCCGATTCGCGGCCGAACATCTTCCCGCCTACGAGCAAGTTCCTCTTCAACCTGAAAGTCACCTTCTAAATCGGATCAACCATGAGAATCGAAAGCAGCATAAAGGGATGGTTCGCGGTCGTCGCGGTATCCGTCTCGGCCGTATCCTGCGACATGCTCGATATAACGCAAGACAATAAGCTGTCTGTCAGCAATATGTGGAAAACGGCGGAGCAGGTCGAAGGTTCCACCTACGGCATCTACTCCGAGCTCCGCTCGAATTTCGTCCAGAGCCAGATCAACGTCTTCTACTGGGGCGAGTTGCGCGTGGGCGAATACATGTGGGGGCCGTCGTCGCTCTTCAACGTATGGGTCGGCCGCGAGGTGATCCAGAACACGATGACGGCCAACATCACCTCCTGCGGGTGGTCGAAACTCTACTCGGCGATCGATCAGGCCAACGCCGTGCTCAAATACGCGCCCGACACCGCGATCCCGATGACCGACGCCAAGCGCAACTGGGCGATGGGACAGGCCTATTTCGCCCGTGCCTACGCCTATTTCTGGGCCGCGCGCCTGTGGGGCGACGTGCCGCTGAACCTGCGGCCGATCGAATCGGTCGACCAACCCGAGACCTACCCCGTGCGTGCGCCGAAAGCCGACGTCTATGCGCGGATCGGCTCCGACATCGAATCGGCGCTGGCGCTCTCCGACGCGCTCGGATCGGACAAGTATCTGGCTACGAAGACGGCCGTGCTGATGCTCAAAGCGGAGTATTGTCTCTGGATGTACTCCGCCCAGAAGGGCGGCGACGCCTACCTGGACGGTGCCGAGGATGCGCTCGAAGCGATCGGCATCTCCCCGTCGCTGCTGTGCGACGACTACGGCCAGATTTTCGACCGTATGGCCGACAACGCGAAGCCTTCGAAGAACAGCAAGGAGGTGGTCTTCGCCCTCTACAACGACCAGACCGAATCCAAGACGGGCGGTTACAGCTGGTATTTCGCCTTTCCCGAAGCCTACGTGGCCAAGGGCTATCAGGGCAAGCCCGTGCCGATCTACGAGACGCAGTGGCTCGACTACGGCGAGGGATTCCTCGCAAAACTCCGCGACAGCCGCGACAACCGGGGCGACACCCGTGTCAAGTACAATCTGGGCGAGGGCGACTACGGCGCCGACGGCGGCCGGCTGACCTTCTGCCGCAAGTTTCTCGGCGACATGAGTGCCGGCAAGATGGTGCTCGACGCCGATCTGATCTACTATCGTGCGGCGTTGGCCGTGATGATGGATGCCGAGTTGAAGTACTACCGCAAGGACTACGGAGGTGCGCTCAAATCGCTGAACATCATCGCAAAACGTGCTTACGGAAAAGACAACTACTATACCGATGCCTCGCAGGAAGCCGTGCTCGAAGCGCTCGTGGACGAGTATTTCCTCGAATTCCCGGCCGAGGGCGTCATCTGGTGGGCGCTGATCCGGCTCGACAAGATCTGGGACTACAACGACTACCTCGCGGCGAACCGGAACAAGACGAACATCCTTCTGTGGCCGATCTCGAAATCCGCGCGGGACAAGAACTCGAATCTCACGCAGACCGAGGGCTGGTATTGATACACATCTAATTCGACAGGAACATGAAATCTACGATAAAAACAGCGGCATGGATCTGTGCGATCCTGCTCGTTTCGGTGTCGTGCTACGACGACGGCACCGATTGCTTCGACACCGCGACGCGGATCTCGCTCTATCCCGACGTGGAACTTTTCAATGCCGACGGCACCACCGCATCGGGGAACGAGAGCTTCGTTTCGGCCGTGACCGTCAACGTCGGGCCTGCGGTTTCGGATATGGCGTGGGAGGCCTCCGTTCCGGCCTCGGCCGCATGGGCGACGGTGCGCAGGACGACCGTGGCGTCGATCTTCGAGGAGGCGGCCGGCGGCGCGCGCCACGATCTCTCGGCGGACGGCATCGAACTGGTGCTGCAACCCAACACGGAGTATCGCCGCACGGTGGTCGTCACGATCGCTGCGGCCGACGGCACGACGGCCGACTACGAATTCACGCAGCTCGGCCAGAAGGCCGACGCTGCGGTTACGTCCGAGATCGCGCAGCTCGTGTTCATGGCTGCCGGCGGATCGGAGACGGTGACCTATACGAGCAACATGGGCGATGCCTATGCGTATGAAGTCGTCTATGGCGAGGGCTCCGCCGACTGGCTGACCGTCGTCGACGGCGGCGTCGGCACGCTGACGCTGACCGCCTCGCAGTGGGACGATCAGGAACGGCCGCGTGCGGCGACGCTCCGCATCGTCGTGGGATCGGCCGATACGAGTATGGCGACGCTCGAAATTCCGGTGACGCAGAATGCCGCCTACGACTACTACTACATGTACGGCGCGTCGGCCGACGCGCTGGCCGTCGGCGATGCCTATGAGCTGACGCGCAAGGCGGCCGGCGAATATACGGGGACGCTCTACTTCCTGCGTTCGGCCGACGGCGGCAATCCCGTGCTGCTCAACAAGAACGGCCGCACGGTTTCCTATCCCTGCTATGCGTTGACGAAGGAGGGTACCGTCGCGGAGATCCCGACGGCGGAGACGCAGCTGCCCGCCGGCCCCGACATCGACATCGACGGCGTGCGCAGGTTCACGGTCGATTTCAATGCGATGACCTGGTCGTGGGAGCGCGTGACGACGCCCAACTGCTTGCCCGATACGGAGGTGGCGGCCTATCCGACCAAGGCATACGTGACGCGCGACGGCGGTACGAAGACGTGGATGACCGTCGGTCTGCACTGGGCGGGCGACGCGACGATCGGCCGCTACAAGCTCGGCAGCGGACTGGTGAGCGGTCATCAGACGGGAGGCTACGGCAACGAAGCGCCCTACGCTTCGCGCAATCCGGCCTACGATACGGAGGAGAACGGCGGATCGATCGTCGAGGCGAAGGACGGCTCGGGCCGGCCGCTGGCCGAGACCTACGGTCGTCTGTACAGCTCCTACGAGTCGCTGACGGGTTCCGCCAACGGTGCGCTGAACGCCTGCGAGGGCGGTAAAAATGCGTTGATAAACAGTCCGATCGGAGAGCCCGGGTCGACGTTGGTCGACGCCGTGGGCGATCGCTATGTACTGGAAAGCATCATGCCGGCCGATCTGGCCGTCTATGCGGCTACGGCCGCGGGCGACGCGCAGGCCGAAGCCGAGCATCCCAACCTGAAGATGCAGATCCAGGGCATCTGCCCCTACGGCTGGCACATCGCCAACATGCAGGACTGGAAGGACCTCGTCTGGGCGGCCCATGCACAGGGTGCGGCGGACTATCCCGTCGATGCCGCAACGGCCACCTACCGCGCCTTCGGCAGCGGTACGCTGACCAACTTCGCGGCGCTGCTCTTCACCTCCGACTGGAACATCTACAATCCGGACTGTCCGGCCGAGAAGATTTCGACGGCGGCCGCCGATTTCGGATTCAACATGTTCAGTCAGGGCTGGCGCCTCTACAAGACGGGTTACGATTACGGTCCGGGCGACAACGATCCGCGCATGTACTCGTTCATCCCGCTCATCGGCGACTATTCGGCCACGAAGAAGGCCGGCTGGCGCATCTGGAACCAGAGCCGCGAGGCCAACATGCGCACCAACGGCGGATTCGATTTCGGCAACGGATGCGGCGGTGCCGTGCGGTGCGTCAAGAACTACAAGAAGTAATGCCCGATCTCTCTGCGTCGTCCGTCCGGCCCCCGATTCTCCCTTTGCGGACGGATCGGGGGTACGGAGCGGCGGCGAAACGATCGCAAACGAATAGCATGTTCAAAAAACGAAAACCATGTTGAAAAAGATATTTTCACTGACTGCGGCCGCGCTCCTGCTTTTCGCCTGCACCGACGACGAGTGGCCCGCGCAGCCCGATTGGAGCCAGATTCCCAATCCCGACGAAGAGGTCGACGACGGCTTGTTGAAGCCAGCCGCGTGTACCAATAACATCGTCGCCCACCGCGGCGGCGCGACCGAGTGCAAGGCGCCGGACAATTCGCTGGCTTCGCTCCGCTATGCCATCGGGCAGGGATGCTACGGCTCGGAGTGCGACATCTACTGGACGAAGGACGACAACGTCGTCGTGGCCCATGCCGACGGCCAGTGCAGGATCAACGGCATGCACCCGTGGGAGCATACGCTGGCCGAACTGCGCGCGGGAGGCGGACTCTCCAACGGCGAACAGCTGCCCTCGCTGGAAGATTTCCTCGGCGAGGTGATGAAGGAGGGATGCCCCACGCGGTTGTGGCTCGACATCAAGAACATCACCTATCCCTCGACGCTGACCGAGTATGCGATCGCCGCCGCGCGCCGTTCGTGCGAGATCGCGACGGAGATGGGGGCGAAACATTTCGTGGAGTTCATCTGCACCGGAAACACCACCGTGATGAAGTCGGCATTCGCCTATGCCGGGGCGGCCGGCATACCGATCGGCTGGATGAGCAACCGCCCGGCCGGCGAATACGTCGGACTGGGGTATTCCTGGGCCAACCTCTCGGCGGCGAGCTACATGTCGGCCGAGGCGGGAGGTAAGGGTACGCGGACGCTCGAAGAGTTCGAAAAGGAGGGCGTGGCGCTGAGCGTCTTCAACGTCGACCGGCAGGCGGGCGACGGCAATGCCGTCTATACGACCGAAGCGGTCGACTACTACTGCTCGGCGGCCGGACGTTTCAAGGCGCTCTGCACGAACTATCCCGCATGGCTGATCGAAAAGGTCGAGGCCGCGACGAAGGTCTACGACGGCATCCGCTCCGAGGCCGACCTGCGGGCCTTTGCGGCCGAAGTGGCGGTCGATCCCACGGCGAAACGTTTCCAGAACGCTGCGGGCGAGGTCGTCCTGCACACCGACATCGCGGTGTCGGAGGCATGGACGCCGATCGCCGGATTCGCGGGTGTGTTCGACGGCAACGGCAAGACGCTCACGGTGAACTATTCGGGCAGCGACGAACAGGCGGGAATCTTCGCCACGCTCGACGGTACGGTGAAGAACCTGCGGGTGGCAGGCTCGTTCACGACGACCGCGACGGCCAAGGTGACGCTGGGTGCCGTCGCCGGCAAGCTGGGCGAGAAGGCGCAGATCGTGGGTTGTACGAATACGGCCGGCATCGCGATGAACGTCGATGCGAGCGGTACGACCGTTATCGGCGGAATCTTCGGTCAGGGAGCTGCCGGCAACGTCATCGCGGACAATACCAACGAGGGGCGGATCACCGTCCGCCGCAAGACGCCGGGCGACGCTGCGGCCGTGGCCGGTGTCGGCGGCTGGGCCTACTCGGACGTTACGGGCTGCGTCAACAAGGGCGAGATCCGTTACTCGGACGAGGTGTCGGCAGCCAAGGCCGTCTATGTGGGCGGCGTATTGGGACGGCTCGATATCGGAAAGGGGTATGTCGTGGAGGGCTGCCGCAACGAGGCCCCCGTCACGCTGGCGACCGCCCAGGCGGCCAACAACCTGCTGGGCGGCATCGCGGCCTACGCCAACGGCGAGAACCGCGATACGCCCAATACGATCCGCAACTGCGAGAACCGGGGCGACGTTCTGGCCGATGCCCCCGTGTCGGACAAGGCGAAGACCGGTCAGGCCCGCATGGGCGGTATCTGCGGCGGTACGGCGGTCTTCGAGGGGAATACCAACTACGGCAAGGTCGAGGCCCGGGGCGGCGGCAAGGGCGCGTCGGAGTTCTCGATCGGCGGTATCAGCGGCATGATCGCGCACGATGCGACCGGCTGCCGCAACTTCGGCGACGTGCTCAACAACACCGGCAGGGAGAATCTTCTCGCCCATACCGGAGGTCTGTTCGGATGGGCGACGCTCGCCTTCACGATCACCGACTGCGCGCTGGATGCCGACGTGGTGTCGACGACGCTCTACAATTACGACGGCGACAAGGGTACGACCGCCGATCCGGCGCACGAGAACAGCAGCTGCGCGGGCATTCTGGTCGGACGTATCAAGTCGAAGATCGAGGTAACGGTCGAATCGGTGAAGATCTACGGCAAGCTGACGCGGACGATAAACGCCGAGGGGCAGACCAGGACGATCGATTTCACGACGACGGTGCCGGCCGACAACTATCTCTACGGTGCGTTGCAGGATGCGGCTTCCAAGCTGGTCGTCGGGCAGGGAGCGATCACCTGCGTTTCGACTGCGAAGTGATTCGAAAATACGCGAATGGGGGACTCCGGTTCCCTATTCTTTTCTGAAAATGCAGTCCTCCGCTCCGTTCCGCGAAGGCGGAGTCCGGTACGGGGAAGCGACTGCCGGAAACGAACAACGATCATGAAGAGAGCCATTCATTTCGGGGCCGGCAAGATCGGCCGCGGTTTTATCGGCGCCCTGCTGTCGCAGGCCGGATACGAGGTCTGTTTCGCGGAGGCGGATCCGCAGCTGGTGGACGAGATCAACCGGCGGCGGGGCTATACGGTCCATGTGACGGACGAAATCTGCGCCGAGCTGCGGATCGCCGGCGTGTCGGCCGTGCGGGCGGACAGCGGGGAGGCGATACGGCGGCTGGTCGACGCCGATCTGGTGACGACGGCCGTCGGGCTGGGTGTCCTGCCTCGGGTCGCACCGGTCATCGCCGCAGGACTGCGGGCGCGTAAAGCGGCCGGAGTCGCTGCGCCGCTCAACGTCGTCGCCTGCGAGAACGGCGTGCGTGCGACCTCGCGCCTCAAAGCGTCCGTATACGAGGCGCTGGATGCGCCGACGGCCGCATGGGCGGAGCGCACGGTCGGATTCGCCGACTGTTCGGTCGACCGCATCGTGCCGCCCGTCGCCTTTCCCGAACCGCTGGACGTGGCCGCCGAGGCGTTTCACGAATGGAACGTCGAGCGGAGCGCGTGGGTGGGCGAACCGCCGCAACTGTCGGGAATGCACCTGACCGACGAGTTGGAGGCGCACATCGAACGCAAGCTCTTCACGCTGAACACGGGACACTGCGCGACGGCCTATCTGGGACATCTCAAAGGGTATGTCACCATCGCCGAGGCGCTCGCCGACGAGCGGATTTTCGGGCTAGTGCGAGGTGCGATGCGGCAGAGCGGGGAGGCGCTGATCCGCAAGTTCGGTTTCGGCAGGGCGCAGCACGCCGCCTACATCGACTCCGTGCTGCGGAGGTTCCGCAATCCGTGGCTGCGCGATACGGTAGCCCGCGTGGGGCACGATCCCGCCCGCAAGCTCTCCGCACCGCTCTATTTCTCCTATCCGATCACGCTGGCGGCGGGCTACGGGCTTGCCGTGGACAAGCTGGCGCTCGCGGCCGCCGCAGCGCTGCGTTTCGACGATCCGGCCGACGGGCAGTGTGCCGAGATCAGGGAGACGATCGCCCGGATCGGTCTGCCGGCTGCCGTGCGGCGGATTACCGGCATCGACGACGACAGGCTCGTGGCGGCGCTGGTCGACGCTTATGCGCGGGTGCCGTCGGCCGTCGGGGCGTGACGGACGGGTCGCATGTAATTTTTCGTAACGAATACAACCGATGAAACGCTATTTGACGATACTCGCCGCGGCGACGATGCTCTCCTGCGGCGGCCGGCAGGCCGATTATCCGGTCGCGGGCGAAGACCACACGGTGAAGATCGCCTCGTTCGAGGAGTTCCAGTCCTATTTCCGCTATGTCCCCGGGCGGGACATCATCATCAGCGCCCATCGGGGCGGTATGCAGGAGGGGTATCCCGAGAACTGCATCGCTTCGTGCGAGAAGACGCTGTCGATGATGCCGACCTTCTTCGAGATCGATTTCAGCTTCACGAAGGACAGCGTGATGGTGCTCATGCACGACCTGACGATCGACCGCACGACCGACGGCAAGGGGCGCGTGGCCGACTACACCTACGAGGAGTTGCAGCGGTTCCGGCTGGTCGACCGCGACGGAAACGTGACCGACTACCGCATTCCGACGCTCGCCGAGGTGCTCGAATGGGGGAAAGACAAGGTGGCGTTCAATTTCGACAACAAGTATATCAACACGAAGGGCGTCGGTGAGGCGGAGAGACGGCGGGCGCTGGATTATTACGTCGAGCAGTTGTTGCCGGGCGGCGCGTGGTCGGAATACCACAACATCTTCCTGAGCGTCCGCTCGCTCGACGAGGCGCTGTACTATTGGAATGCGGGGGGTGCGCAACGCGATGTTCTGCATCGAGATCAGCACGCCCGAGCAGTTTCGGGCTTTCGAGCGGAGCGGGATTCCGTGGAGCTACCTCATCGCCGCGAGCCGCAAGGCGATGGATCCCGCCATGACGGAGATCTACGAAAAGCTCCACGACCGCGGCGTGATGGTGATCGTCTCCGTCACGGGATCGGCCGATCGGGTGAAGGATCGCCGCGACCGGCGTGTGGAGTACCTGCGCACGCTCCTCTCCGAACCGGATATTATCGAAACCGATTATCCGGCCGATTTCGTCGGTCTTCCCGTCGGGCGGGAGGAGCTGCGCGCGATCCGCGACCGCGAGGCGGAGCGGATGGAGCGGTAGGCTTGTCGAGCGGCGGGTCTGCCGATTGCATGCCGTGCGGAGATCAGAAGAGCAGCGAGTGTTCGGCCAGAAAGTCGAAGAACGCCTGCCGGTAGTTCTCCGAGACGGGAATGTACTCCTTGCCGAAGACGATGCGGTTGCGTTCGATCGAGCGGATCTTCGAAGGCTGCACGATGAAGGAGCGGTGGACGCGGACGAACCGGTCGGCGGGCAGCTGTTCTTCCAGCGATTTGAGACTGGTCAGCGTGAGCACGGGATGCGTCTCCTCCTCGACGTGGATCTTCACGTAGTCTTTCAGCCCCTCGATGTAGAGGATGCTGTCGAATCCGATCTGCCGCAGCCGGTATTCGGTCTTGACGAAGAGGCTTTGCGGAGCTGCGGCCGGCGGGGGTGTTTCGGCGCGGTTTTTCAGTTCGAACCATGCCAGCGCCTTGTTCGCCGCTGCGAGGAAGTCGGCATAGCTGATCGGTTTGAGCAGGTAGTCGACCGCGTTGACGCGGAAGCCTTCGACGGCGTAGCGGCTGAAAGCCGTGGTGAAGATCACGCGCGTGTCGGCGGGGAGCATCCGCGAAAGTTCCATGCCGCTCAGCCCCGGCATCTGGATGTCGCAGAAAAGCAGGTCAACGGGGCGGTCGCGCAGCATGTCGAAGGCCGCCGAGCCGCTGCCGAACGAGCCGCACAGCGTCAGGAACGGTGTCTTGCGCACGTATCCCGCCATCAGCTCCACGGCCAGCGGTTCGTCGTCGATGATCGCGCAGTTCAGTTTCATCGTTCGTGCAGTTTGATGCGCAGCGACGCCGTGTAGGTGCCGCCCCGCTCTCCGTATTCGAAGGTGTGGCGTTGCGGATAGATCATCTCCAGCCGTTTCGAGAGGTTTTTCAGCCCGATGCCCGAACCGCTCCGATCCGAAGCCGTTTTGGGGAAACAACTGTTGCGGATGCGGCAGACCAGTTCGCCGTCCCGCTCGTGGATGTTGATCCGGATGAACGACGGTCTGTCGTTGCTCGTGCCGTGTTTGAAGGCATTCTCGATCAGCGAGATGAACAGCAGCGGGGCCACGGGCGTCGGCGACGGTTCTTCGGGCAGCGAGACTCCGACTTCCACGTGGCGCGGCAGGCGGATGCGCATCAGTTCGATGTAGTCGCGCAGGAACTCGACCTCGGCGGCCAGCGGCACCGTGGGGCAACTGCTTTCGTAGAGCACGTAGCGCAGCATCCGGCTCAGGTCGTGGACGGCCTGCTGCGCGCGGTCGGCGTCGATCTGGATGAGCGAATAGATGTTGTTGAGCGTATTGAACAGAAAATGGGGGTTGAGCTGGCTTTTGAGGTTTTGCAGTTCGGCCTGCGTGCGGCTGTGTTCCAGCTCCTGCCGGGCCGCTTCGGCCTTGTACCAGCCGCCCGTCATGCGGATGGCGACTCCCGCACCTACCACCAGCAGGTAGAGCGCGGCGTTTCCGGCGAAAAAACGCACGGAGTCCTGCCACGGCCGCGGCAGGGGCGGGTGCTGCGCATCGGGCGGCAGCACGTAGCGGAACAGGAGGTGCAGCCCGACGATCACCGCGGCGATCAACAGCGCGTTGCCGCCCAGGAAACGGCCTGTCTGACGGGTGAAGAGGTATCGTTCGATCAGCAGGAAATAGTTCGTGTAGAAGACCACCATGAACGAGAGCGGTACGAGCAGGAAGCGCAGGTACTCCGAACCGGTCATCAGCGGCCGGTCGGGGGAGGTGACGAACAGCGGCATCCCGAAGATCACGGCCCATGCCGTCAGGTGGATCAGCCAGCCCGAATATTTCGATTGCAGCGCGGTCATAGCCGAACAAAATTAACGATTATTTCCGATTATTCATAACGGATCGCCTCGATCGGGTCGAGCATCGCCGCCTTCTGCGCGGGGTACCACCCGAAGAAGACGCCCGTCAGCGTGCAGACGGCGAACGAGAGGAGGACGCTCCACGGCTGGATGTAGATGGGGAAGGCCGCCGCCAGATTGACCACCACGGCGGCCCCGATGCCGAATACCACGCCGATCAGGCCGCCCGTGACGCTGATGAGGATCGATTCGATGAGGAACTGCGCCAGAATGTCGCGTCCCTTGGCGCCGATCGACATCCGCAGGCCGATTTCGCGCGTGCGCTCCGTCACGGAGACGTACATGATGTTCATGATGCCGATGCCGCCCACCAGCAGCGAGATGCCCGCCACGGCCGCCAGCAGGACGGTCATCATGTCGGTCGTCGAGGTGAGCATCGACGAGAGTTCCTGCTGCGAGCGGATCGAGAAGTCGTCGTCGTCCGTGGCTTTGAGGCGGTGGTTCGTGCGCAGGATGTCGCTGATCTCGGCGATCGCCTCGTCCGTGCAGGCTTCGCTCAGCGACGAGCAGACGATCTCCTGCAAGTGCGTGATGGCGAGGATGCGCTTCTGCACCGTCGTGTAGGGGGCCACGATCAGGTCGTCCTGGTCCATGCCCATGCTGTTGTAGCCCTTGCTTTCGAGCACGCCGACGATCCGGAAGGGGATCGTGCCGAAGCGGATGACACGCCCCACGGGGTTCTCGCCGGCGGGAAAGAGTTCGTCGACGACCGTCTTGCCTACCAGACACACCTTGGCGGCCGTCTTGATCTCCTGCTCGGAGAAGGCATCGCCGTCGGCGATCTTGTAGCGGCGGATCTCCAAGTAGTCGAGGTTCACGCCGTAGACCGTCGTGGGCGTGTTGTTGGCGCCGTAGACCGCTTGTCCGGCGCTGTTGACCGCCGGCGAGACGTAGGAGACGTAGCGGGTCTTTTCGCGGATGTCCTCCATATCTTTGAGTTTGAGCGACTCCATGTCGTCGGCGTCGAGCCGGACGCCGCCCCGCATGTCGCCGCCCGGATGGATCATGATCATGTTGGACCCCATTTCGCTGATCTCGGCCTGAATGCTCCGCTTCGATCCCTGCCCGATGGCGAGCATCGTGATGACCGACGCCACGCCGATGATGATGCCGAGCATCGTCAGAAATCCGCGCAGTTTGTTGTTGCCGAGCGCCTTGACGGCTATTTTGAAGAGATTCGTGAAATTCATGTTCAATCCTCCTGTTCGGGCAGCTGAGCCAGCGTCTCGGCCGCGTCGAGAATAGCGGCGTTGCGCACGTCGCCCGTGACGCGGCCGTCGCGCAGGGTGATGTTGCGGCTGCTGTATTGTGCGATTTCGGGGTTGTGCGTGACGAAGATGATGGTGCGTCCCGCGGCGTGCAGCTGCTGGAAGAGCACCAGCACCTCGAAACTCGTCCGCGTGTCGAGGTTCCCCGTCGCCTCGTCGGCCAGAATGACCGCCGGATCGTTTACCAGTGCGCGGGCGATGGCCACGCGCTGCATCTGTCCGCCCGACATCTGGTTGCTGCGGTGCAGCAGCCGGTCGCCGAGTCCGACGGCTTTGAGCGCGGCCACGGCGCGGTCGCGCCGTTCGGCCGACGAACAGGAGGGGTTGTACATCAGCGGCAGTTCGACGTTCTCGATGGCCGTCGTCTTGGGCAGCAGGTTGTAGTTCTGGAAGACGAAACCGATCTTGCGGTTGCGCAGCGTGGCGCGCTGGTTCTTGTCCATCGAACGCACCGCCGTACCGTCGAGGTAATATTCGCCCGCGGAGGGGGTGTCGAGGCAGCCGAGCGTGTTGAGCAGCGTCGACTTGCCCGATCCGGAGGTACCCATGATCGTGACGAACTCCCCTTCGCAGATCGTGAAGGTGACGCCGCGCAGTGCATGTACCGTCTCGTCTCCCACCCGGAAATCGCGCCGGATGTCGTCCAGCCTGATGATCTCTTTCATGGGTTTATTTCTTCTTTTTGTCGCCGCCCGAAGGGGCAGGCATGAAGGGACTCCGTTCGGCGGCGGCTTCGGGCTCCGTCCGCTCCGCCGTCAGGCAGACGGCCACCTCCTCGCCGTCGTTCAGCCCGTCGACGATCTCGGTCAGTTCGCCGCTGGCCGAGCCGGCGGTCACGTACCGCGGTACGAGCGTCGTCCCCTGTTTTACCCACAGCTCCCGTTTGCCCGGTTCGGCCTCTGCGGCGGCTTCGGCATGCAGGCCGAGCGCCGCGAGCAGCTCCCCGTCGGGGACGAACCGCAGGGCTTTGGTCGGGACGGCCAGCGCATCGTCCTTTTCGAGCGTGAAGATCGTCACGTTGGCCGTCAGCCCCGGTTTGAGTTTCAGTTCGGGGTTGTAGGCCGTGATGACCACCTCGTAGGTCACGACGCTCGATTCGGTCGTCGCTTCGAGGCGGATCTGCTCCACCACCCCCTCGAAGGTGTCGTCGGGGTAGGCGTCGACGGTGAACTCCACCCGCTGTCCGTCGGATACCTGTCCGATGTCGGCTTCGTCGACATCGGCCACGACCTGCATCTGCGTCAGGTCGTTGGCGATGGTGAAGAGCGTCGGTGTCTCGAAGCCCGCCGCCACGGTCTGCCCCTCCTCCACGGCGCGGCTGATGACCACGCCGTCGATCGGGGAGGTGATCGTCGCGTAGCCCAGATTGCGTTTGACCTTGACGATGGCGGCCTGGGCCTGTTCGTAGGCGTTGCGCGCCTTCTCGTAGAGGTAGAGGGCTTCGTCGTATTCGGCGTCGCTTACCAGCTCCTTCTCGTGGAGGGTGCGCGTGCGCGAGTACTCCTTCATGCGGTATTCGTATTCGGTCTTGCAGCTCGCCAGCTCGGCCTGCGACGATTCCAGTTCGGCTTGCAGGGTCACCTTGTCCATTTCGGCGATGAGTTGTCCGGCTTTCACCACGTCGTTGTAGTCGACGTAGAGCCGGTCGATGATTCCCGACACCTGCGTACCCACCTCCACTTCGGTGACCGGCTCCACCGTCCCCGTAGCCGTGACGGAGTTGCGGATCGTGATGCGGCTCGTCGCAGCCGTTTCCAATGTGATTCCGGTCTGCTTCGAAGGGCGCAGCGCGAACCAGAGCCCGCAGGCCGCGACGAGGGCCGCGACGAGGACGGCCGTGCTTTTTCGTTTCATCTTCATGTGCTTTTCGTTTGTTTTCAGCGGTCGTTTTCGATCTCCGGAGGGGCTATCGTCCCTGATAGATGTCGAGCAGCCTGATGTTGAGCAGCGCCATGTACTTGGCCTGCAACACCTCCTGCCGTGCCGACGAAAGTTCGTTCTGCGCCGTAATCAGTTCGACGGTGTTCTTCCGGCCGACGCGGAACTGCTCGTCGGTGAGGTCGTAGCTCTGCCGGGCATAGCGTTCCTTCTGCCGGGCGGCCGTGTAGCGCGATTGCGACGAGATGGCGTCGAGGTAGGCCGACTCGACCTTGCGGAGCAGCTCCTTTTCGAGACCGAGCTGTTCGAGACGGCTGTTCGAGACGGCGATGCGCGCCTTGTTGACGGCCGTCCGGTTCTTGCGGTTCGAGAAGATCGGGATGCTGACCGAGAGCGCGACATTCTCGTTGAAGCAGTTCCAGATCTGACTTCCCGACTGGAATCCGCCGCCCGTCATGTGTCCCGTGCCGAGACCGGCCGTAAGCGAAACGGAGGGATAGAATCCTGCGCGCGCCTCTCTTATCCCCAACTCCGCCGTCTCGACGCCCAGCCGTCCCCGTTCGATCTGCGGCATGGCGTCGAGCGCCGTCGCGTAGATGTCGGTTTTGGCGGGCAGGGCCTGCAAGACGGTCTCTTCTCCCTCTGCGGGCGCGGCAAGATTCATCTCCTCCGTGATGTCGAGTTCGAGCAGCTGTTTGAGCTGCAACTTGTAGTCGTCGAGCGACGACCGGGCGACGACTACTTGGTAGAGGTCGCTCGCATACTGGCTTTCGAACTGGGCGAAATCGACCTTGCTGATCGATCCCGCCTGCCACATCTGCTCGGCGCGGTCGCGCTGGGCGCGCGAGACTTCGGCCGTACCGGCGGCTACCTCCACGGCTTCGGCGGCGTAGAGCGCCTGCATGTAGACTTCGACGATGGCGATGCGGATGTCGTTCGCGGATTCGGCGACCGAGAGTGCGTCGATGCGGTTTTGGAGCCTCTGTTCCTTGACCGCCGTGCGCAGTTTGCCGCCTTCGTAGAGCGTCAGCCCTGCGTTGATTCCGTAAGTGCCGGTGTAGCTGTTGTTGTCTTCGGCGTTCGACGAAGGGTAGTTCGTGTAGCCCTGTGTCGCCGAGACTGCGAGCGACGGCAGCAGCGCGGCCTTCGCTTCGCGGGTATCTTCGAGCCCTGAGAGGTAGTCGTTGCGGCTCTGCTGCAACTGGATATTGTTTTCCAGCGCATAGTCGAGGCACGTTTGCAGCGTCCAGACTTTCAGCGAGTCCTGCGCCGCGACCGCGTGCCAGACCAGCAGTGCGGCGCATCCTGTCAGCAGTTTGCGATTCATGGCATTCCGTTTTGCCGCGAAGCTACCGCACGGCGCGCGCGAATGCAATTAAAATAGACGGACGGGCTTTTTCCGTCGACGAAACGGGCGATAACGGCGACACCCTCTTCGCGCCTATCGCGAAAGAGGGTGTCGCTTCATACGGCTTCGGGGGGGGGCGTTCCGTGCCCCTCGGACGTTATTCCAGCCGGATCGTTTCGCCGCAGCGGCGGCTGCGCTCGGCCTCGAAACAGATGCGGTGGCTCTCGATCGAATCCTCGATCGTGCAGAGGAAAGGGTGGCCGGGGCGGGTCAGCGCGTCGACGAAATCTTCGATCAGCCGCAGGTCGGCGCCCGCATGGAAGGGGTGCCCCGCGAGCTCCTCGAAATCGTAGACGCGGTTGTGGCCGCGGCGGAAGCGATGCACGTGGAGCTTGCGTTCGTCGCCGAAGATCTCGCCGTGCGTCATCTTGATGTGGGTGCGCCGGCAGTCGTCCTGCGTGAAGATGTCCATCGAGAGCGAGAGGATCGTCTCGTCCGCGAGTTCCATGGTGAGCAGCTGGTGGTCGACCACGTCGTTGTCGCAGCGGTAGACGCAGCGGCCGTAGGGGCCGTGGCGCAGTTCTTCCAGGAGCACTTCGTCGAGCGTGCGTCCCTGCGGTACGTCGAAGTTCGAGATCCAGTCGCGGCGCGTGCAGTAGAGGTCGACGGCCGAATAGGGGCAGTCGTGCTCCACCGGACAGTCGATGCAGCGTTCGGCGCTCGTCTGCGGTGCGTTGGCTGCGCGGAACCAGCGCAGCGAACCGAACGAACTGAGTTTGCGGCAGGGGCTTCGGGTGATCCAGAGCAGGAAATCGACGTCGTGGCAACACTTGGCCAGCAGCATCGGGTTGGAGGTCTCTTCGCGCCGCCAGGGGCCGCGGACGTAGCTGTGCGTCGTGCGGTCGATACCCACCGCCGCGACGTGATTGACGGAGATGATCTGTCCCAGCTCGCCCGAATCGACGATCTCCCGAATCTTGGCGAAGTAGGGGTGGTAGCGCAGCACGTGGCAGATGCCTACCAGCACACCCCGTTCGCGGGCGCGGCGCGCGATGGCGCGGCATTCGTCGAGCCGCTGGGCGATCGGCTTTTCGAGCAGCACGTGGAGTCCGGCGTCGATCGCCTTCATGCAGGGATCGAAGTGTACGTCGTCCGGCGTGGTGATGAGCACGGCGTCGGCGTCGGCCGGTCGGGCGAAGAATGCGTCGTAGTCGGCGTAGCGGCGTTCGGCCGCAAGCCCGAACCGCTCGGCCGTTTCGTTGCGCCGCAGTTCGTTGCCGTCGACGACGGCAACCGGTTGCAGCCGTTCGGGGTGCCGCCGTGCGTATTCCAAGTATTTATTCTGGATGCCGGCACCATGGCCCAGCAGGCCGATATGGCCCGACTTATTGAAAAGCCCCGGGTGGTTGCGGTGGTCGACCGTATAGGGATTGACCTTCGAACCGTCCTCGGAAACATTATGCCCCCGGCAGGCTTCGCGGATATTGCCGTCGAGGATCACCCGACCGTTGACCGTGACCGTAATGCGGTCGCCCACGGCACGGATCTCCTCGGTATTCCACTCACCCAGCTCGCCGAACTTCACGCGGTCGGCCGCGATGACGCCGTAAACCGAACCGTGCTGCTGGTAATCGCTGATGTCCTTGTAGATCGGCGCATCGTGGTCGAGAATCTGGATCTCCATGCCGTGGTAGGCGGCGTCGACGCCCATCGGCGTACGCATGCCGATGCCGTTGTTGACGCCCTCGGTGAGGGCAGCGGCGCGCGCCGTCGCCTCGTCGTCGAGATAACGGCCGGCGAGCACGAGCGCCGGGAATTCACGGATGCCTTCCAGCTTGCGCAGGATGCCGACGGCGATCTTCGGCGAGGGATTCAGTTCGAGCGCTTGGCGGTAGAGCTGATATTTGCGCACGGGCGTCGCGTCGAGCGCCGCCACGCAGGCCGTGTAGCGCGTCAGCGCGCGGTCGGCCAGATCGGGATTGCCCGCGGCGATCGTATAGAGCACGCCGGCGATCTGCGGAGCGTCGACGCGCAGCAGCGCGTCGAAGGCTTCGGCGCGGCGGCTGCCGGCGAAGTTCTCCACCAGGCAGTCGATCGCCTGCTGCGTACCGGTCTGCGCCAGTGTGGGGTAGTAACGTTCGGGACGGGGCGAGGCGCTCATCCGGGCGTAGACGGTCTCGTATTGCTTTTCGGGTGCGAGCGTGCGTACGGCATGGGTGAGCGCAGCCGAGAGCTGTCCGGCATGTGCCGCGTCGGCGGTGTCGAGCAGCCGGCTCAGGCGGTCGACGTCGGCGGGGGCGGCGATGCTGGCCAGCGCACGGTAGGCGGCCTCCGAGACGGCGGCGTCCGGTGCGTTGAGCAGGGCGAAGACCTTGTCCGCGACGGCGTCGATACGCCGTGCGGCAGCGAGGTTGAGCGCCTGTACCTGCATCGTGCCTCGGCCGTCGAGAGCCTTGACGACGCCTTCGTCGATACGGCCGTTGAAGGCCAGCAGCGTCTGTGCCGCGGCGTCGGAGTGCGTGCCGCCGAGCGCGGCGATCAGCGCGGCGAGCGCCTCGTCGCCTCCCAGGCGGCCTGCGGCGCGGATGCCGGCCAGAGCCACGGCGTCGTTCGACGAGCCGACGGCTTCGGTCACCGCTCCGGTCTGCGACGCGGCGTGACGCACGCCGAACCACTCGATCACGTCGGCCCACGCCTCGTCGCTCAATCGTTTGCGGTCGGCGGCGATCGCGGCGTAGACCGCGTCGTCGGCCTTGTCGCCGATGTAGCGCAGGGCGGCGTTGCGGTATTGGATGTCGCCCTTTTCCAGTGCGGCGAGCACGTAGGGCATCGCTCGGGTGCCTTCGGCGCGGACGATCACTTCGAGCGCCGCACCGCGCACGTTGGCGCGTTCGCATTTGAGCAGCCGTTTGGCCGCCTTCACTGCGTCGCGTGCCGCGCCTTCGTCGACCATGCGGTCGAGCAGGCGCAGGTAGGAGTCGGTCGCAGCGGTTTCGTCACAGCCGTAATCCACGGCGCGGGCTGCCGCTTCGAGCGCCTTGGCCGAGGCGGCCGTGCCGCAGGAAGCCAGCGCGGGGTAGAGGGCCGCACGGGTCGCGTCGTCGGCGCCGTCGATCCAGCCCAGCAGGATCGGTTCGGCCGCTGCGGTGCGTTTTTCCCCGAAGGCATAGGCCAGCGCAGCGCGCTGCGCATCGCTAAGGTCGCTGCGGCGTGCGAGCGACAACAGGGTCGCTTCGCTGTCGGGAATGGAGATCATGGCGGCATCGTCGCCGATGACCGTAGCTGGCGTTCGTCGAGCGGTGCGGGGACGTTCGAAATGCAGGATCAACGTTTGTCTTATCGTTTTCAAACGCAGGGCGCAGGCACCCAGATTCACGAGCGTCGAGCTGCGGTGACCGATCTGTTCGTCGAGCGCAAACCTGCTCCGCGTGCGGACGCATTCCAAAAAGTCGGTGTTCTGCGGCTCGGGATCGGGCAGTCTCGGCCAGCTTCTCCATGACATCGGGAATCGTGCAGCGGAACCCTTTGTAGACCTTGCCCAGCGGGCCTTCGATGTAGGGCGTGTCGCCTTCGCTTTCGAAGCCCTCGCCTTCGAGTACGATCTGGCAGCCGTCGTCGTAGGTGTAGACGATCTTGCGCCAGATGTCCACGGCGTCGGGGTGCTGTTCGGGGGCGTCGACCTCGACCTTCACGGGCGACGTACGGTCCTTGCCCAGCAGATACTGTACGGGGTCCATGTAGTGCTGCCCCATGTCCGTAAGGCCGCCGCCGTCGTAATCCCAATAGCCGCGGAAAGTCTGGTGCACGCGGTGTTCGTTGTAAGGCTTGTAGGGGCGCGGGGCCGAGCCACATGTCGTAGTCGAGATTCGACGGAACCCTCTGCGGGACGAGGTTCTCCTTGCCGACCCAGTAGAATTTCCAGGCGAAGCCCGTGGCGCCCGAGATGGTCACCTTCAGCGGCCAGCCCAGCATCCCGCTGTCGACGAGTTTCTTGAGCGGTTCGACCGTCGTGCCGAGACCATAGAAGGTGTCCTTGAAGCGGAACCAAGTGTTCAGGCGGAAGATGCGGTTGTTGCGCTTGACGGCTTCGACCACGCGGCGGCTCTCGCCGATGGTACGCGTCATGGGTTTCTCGCACCAGATGTCCTTGCCCGCGCGCGCGGCTTCGACGGCCATGATGCCGTGCCAGTGCGGCGGCGTGGCGATATGTACGATGTCGACATTGGGGTCGGCGATCAGGCGGCGGAAATCGCGATAGGACTGCAACGTCTCGTTGAAACGCTTTTTGCCCAGGTCGAGCGCGCTTTGGAGATGCTTGCTGTCGACGTCGCAGACCGCCACCAGCCGGCACTCCTTGGTGCTGGTGAAGTGGTAGCTGCTCTTGCCGATGCCGCCCACGCCGATGATGCCCTTGGTGAGCTGGTCGCTCGGAGCCACGTGGTTCGGGCCGCCGAGCACATGGCGCGGGACGACCGTCAGCAGTGCCATGCCGCTCAGTGTTTTCAGAAAATTCCTGCGGGTACTCATATCGTGTTCAGGTTAGTGGTAATTATAAGGTTGTCAGACGGAAATTGCGCCACAGCACCTTGATCCCGCCGCCGTCGTGGATCTGCAAGGCGATGCGGCCCTGTGCGGCGCCGATCTTGGCGTCGGTGATGTCGACCATCTCCTCGCCGTTGAGCCACGTCTGCACGCGGTCGCCCTCGACCCGCAGGCGCAGCGTATTCCACTCGCCCTCCCGCAGGATGTTCTCCTTCTCGTCGGGAATCTGAACCAGCCATCCGCGGCCGTAGGATTCGTAGATACCGGCCGTATCGAAGCCCTTGGGGGCCACCTCGCACTGCCAGCCGTGGACCTTCACGGGCGGCTCGACGAACGAGCGGAAGAAGACGCCCGAGTTGCCGTTGGCCAGCTGCTTGAATTCGAGCGTCAGGTCGAAATCGTTGTAATATTCGCGCGTGGCGAGATAGCCGTACTCCTTGTCGGGGCCGCTCTCGCAAACCATGTTGCCGTCCTTGTCGACATACCACTTCTCCGTGCCGTAGGCCTCCCAGCCCGTCAGGTCTTTGCCGTTGAACAGCTCGACCTCGCGGCCGGCCTTGCGGCGGCAGCTCCTTGATCTTCAGGTTGCGGAACGAAGCGGGCGAACCGTGATCCTGCAGGCAGATCACACCGCGGCGCGCCAGTCCGTATTCGGGTGCGGTCTCCCATTTGCCGCTGTGCTTGCGGGCGAACCAGTCGTCCGTGCAGGCATCGAATTCGAGGATCTTGTGGCCGTTGAGCCAGTGCTCGACATGGCCGTTGTCGCAGACGATGCGCGACGAGTTCCACTCGCCCTGCGGGTTGACGAACAGCGAATCGGGATCGGGCAGGTGCATGGCGTAGTCCACGCCCAGTTTCTGCCACTCTTCGAGTTTGTTGGGGGCATTGACTTCTTCCCAGCCCTCGTTGTCGATCAGCTGGTATTCGGGCCCCGTGACGTAGGGCACCTTGAAGTAGGGGTCTTCGACCACGTGGTAGAGCATTCCGCTGTTGCCGCCGTAGGAGAGTTTCCAGTCCCAGTCGAGGATGAAGTTTTCGTACTGTTTCTTCGTGACGATGTAGCCCGACAGGTCGCTGCCGTCGCCGTTGGCCTGGATGCAGCCGTCGACGACATGCCACGGCATGGTCAGCTCTTCGCCGTTGTAGTCTTTCCACTGGTCGAGCGTCTTGCCGTCGAACAGCAGCTGCCAGCCGTCGGCAATCTCCTCTTTGGTCAGCACATTCTGTTGTGGCGCACATGCAGCGGCAGCGCAGAGCACGAGTCCCAGCCCGCACGCTTGCGCGAGCTTTCTGCGAAAATAAGTTTTAGTCAGCATAATTTATGATTGGTTAAATGGTTCCGTGGCCGGGGTTAGGACAAAAATACCTATTATTTATGATTATTCCAGCGCACGTATAGAACTATATAGAGGTTTGACAATCTATATAGCATTACATATCAGGGTTTTAAAAACCGAATCCACACCCCGGATTATATAGACTATCCGAAAGATCAGAGACCGATCCGCGACACCTGCTGCTCGAAATTGTCCCGATCCAGCGCCGCATTGCGGAGTTTGGTGCGGATGCAGGAAGGGATTCGACGCCGATGCGGATGTGCCGGATGCGGCGCAACGAATCGAGCCATGCCCGGTGTTCGCCGGGATCGGTGGCTTCGGCCTGCCGCCGCCATACGATCGCATTGTACCGCGCATACCAGTTCCGGTATTCGAGCGTCGTCATTCCGGCCGTATCGATCTGCCGGAAGAGCGTCTCGGCCTGGTCGGTCAGTCCGCGTCCCATCAGGACGTCGGTCTCGGCCAGTGCGGCGATCCGTTCGAAGTTGTGCGATTCCCTGCTGCGGGCGAATGCGTAGAGGCTGTCGACGAAACGGGCGGCCGAGTCGAGTTCGTAGGTGACGAAGACCTGTTGCAGGTCGAGCAGTGCCCGAACGCGCTCTTCGTCGCTGCGTGCGGCCGTCAGGTTGCGACGGAGCGACGCGATGCGCCGCTGCCGTCCGGCGTCGTACTCCCCGCCGCGGAGCATCGCTTCGTCCAGCTCGTTCAGGGCGCGGAGCGTCTGCGGCGCATAGCCGTAGTCGACGGTCGGGGAGCAGGAGACGGCGAGAAGGCCGTACAGACATGCGGCCGTCAGAAGCGATAGGGTGCAGTGCGGTCGGATCATGGCGGAGTTCGGGGTTCCGAAGTTTGGGTTCCGACAAAAATACGAATAAGCGAGGGCAATGTCAAATTTTATTCGAACATTGCCGAGACGGAGTATCTAAGACGCAGCCGAAGATACGAAAAGTCGGGTGCAGAAGCAAATGACGATGCGATGCTGTCGGGATGAAATCGTTGAGATGAAGTTGGAATACGGGAAAATAAAGATGGAATCGCCTATTCGGGGACACGGCTTTTCGTCGTGATTGTCGGAGACATCCGGTCGGGATGCCGCGTGTTCTGCGGAAGGGGCCTACCGTGCGGATGTTCGGTTCCGCAGCGGGGCGGCGCCCTGTTTTTGTCAGCGGCGCTTGGCGGGAAATGGAAAAAATTTTATCTTTGTTTAGATTTATGCGAAAAACTCGGTCTGAACGACAGTCCGGCGTTAAAGAGTTTTAGGGATGCACGACAGGGCCATATGGAATAATTTCGAGCGGTTGTATATCGATTATCAGCCGCGGTTGATCGCCTATGCGCTGCGGTTCGTGGGCGATTCCGTCGAAGCGCAGGACTTGGTGCAGGATTGTTTCGTGAGACTGTGGGACGACTATGCCGAACTGGAAGAGGACGAGGCGCCGATGCTGCTCTTCACCATGATGCGGCATCGCTGTCTGAATTTTTTGAAGCACAAACGTATCGTCAGGGAGTATGCCGACCGTCAGATCTCCCGAATACGTCCCGACCGGAGGGGGGGAAGAACGTCTCTATAATCTCTGTTTTTCCTATAACGAGGCTGAATACCCTTATCTTTATCAGGAGTTGGAGCGTGAGATCCAGCGTATCACGGATTCGCTTCCTCAGCGCTGCCGCGAGGTTTTCATCCTCAGCCGTTTTCAGGGGATGAAGAACAGGGAGATCGCCGAGCGGCTGCATATTTCGTTGCAGGCCGTCGAAAAGCATATCCAGAAGGCGCTCCGGATTTTTTCCGAGATGCTCGGCCGCGAGAATTCCCTCTATACGATTCTGATTCTGCTGTGGATGATGAACGCGAACCGCTGATGCGGCGCGGTCGCCGAACTCCGTCCGATCCCGCAGGGTTCACGCCTGCTTCGGTCGGCGTTCGGAGTCGTCCTTTCATTTTTCAGGTCGCGGTCGGCATCCGCGGCGGCTTGCCGTATCGGGCGTGCGCTCCGCGAATCCCGACCTGTTTCCGGCAGAAAATTTCACAGCTTCTTTCGGGGGGGGGAAGCTCTGACAGCGGATTTTTCCCTTGAACTTTTGATCCCGAAGGGCTTTCGCTGAGGCGTGTGCCGAACCGGACTCGTCCGGATTCCGTACGTGCCTCGTCGTTCGCGCGACCGTTCCGGCGTGCGTCGGCTTCTCTTTTTTATTCTTTATGTCGTGCGGTCGCGAAGATTGGGAACTGCCGGGACGGGCGGCGAACGGGCGTCGTAATAAAAATAGGTGCAGCCGGCGCGAACGAGCGGACGAAATGCCGGAAGGAGCGTTTTTTTTCGATAAGGCAGGTTGGGTAAAGGCTCTTTGAGTTGTTATAAGATTTAGAACGAGCAACGAAAATACGGGCCATGAACGAACGGATCAGAGAGATCGCCCTCCGGTTCTTCGAGGGGACGATCACGGCGGAAGAGGAGTGCGAACTGTATGGATTTCTCAACGGAAATCCGCAGGGCCTCGCGCAGATGAGGGAGTGGGAGAGCTGTTGGAAGCGCGACCATGTTCCGCCGGCCGACGTGCTCGATTCGCTCGATTCGCTGAGGCGGAAGATTCGGCGGCGGCGTCCGCTGCGCCGTCTGTGGCTGCGTATCTCGGCTGCGGCCGCGGTGCTGGCGCTCGTCTCGACGCTCGTGCTGCATCTCCTTCCGGCAGAAAGGCCCGAACAGCTTTTTACGGTCGAGGCGCCGCAGGGCACGCACAGCCGTATCTCGCTGCCCGACGGTACGCAGGTGTGGCTCAATGCGGGATCGGCGTTGAGCTACGGATCGAGTTTCAACGAAACCTCGCGCGAGGTCTCCCTCTCGGGCGAAGCCTATTTCGAGGTGGCGCGCCATGCGGCACTGCCGTTCCGTGTCGAAGCGCGCGGTTGTACGTTCACCGTTCTCGGCACGAAGTTCGACATCTCGGCCTATGCCGAAGATCCCGCCGTGACGGCTGCGCTGCTGGAAGGGGCGCTGCGTTTCGAGTCGGAGGACAAGCACGAGGCGATGACGCCGGGCGATCTGGTCACTTACGACTGTGCGACAGCGACCGTGCGTCGGGAGCAGGTCGACGTGCGGCAGTACCGGGCATGGATCGACGGGGTGATCCGTTACGACGCTATTACGTTGCCGTCGCTGCTCAGGAGGCTGGCCCGCGAGTACGACGTGGAGATCGACCTGCGCACGCGCAGGTTCGACGATACGACGTTCCGCATCTCACTCTCGTCCGCCCAAAATATCAAATCGGTCATGCGGGCGCTGTGCGACATCCTGCCCATTTCGGTCTCGTGCGAAGGCTGCCGCTATGTGGTGGACGCCCTGCCGCAGTGATGCCGCCGCTCCGATCCAACTGAAACCTGATTCACTAACTAACCTTAATCCTTAAACTTTATGCATTTACATCTACGATTCAGACGGATCGTCGCATTGGTCGCGGGGCTGTTGCTGACCCTGTCGATCCATGCGCAGGTCATTACCAAGTCGTTTCGGGGCGTTCCCCTGAAAACGGTGTTGGAGGAGGTCGAAAAGCAGACCGGCTACTCGTTCCTTTTCGAAAGCAAAGAGGTCGATGTCGACAAACCCGTCACGGCCTCGTTCAAGAATGCAACGATCCAGACCGTGCTCGACAAAGTACTGGACGGATCGCTGCGTTACACGATCAACGACAAGCTGGTGACCATTTCGCAGCGGCCCCGGCAGGGTGCGACCGTGGCGAAGGACGGTTCGGTGACGCTCTCCGGTACGGTCATCTCCTCGTCGGACAACCAGCCCATCGTGGGGGCCAACGTCTATGTCGAGGGGACGACGCTCGGCGTGACGACCGACATCGACGGCAACTATTCGCTTACCGTGCCGGCCTCGACACGGCAGGTGACCTTCTCGTTCCTCGGCTACGACATGAAGAAGATCGCGGTCAAGGACAGCGAACTTTTCAAGCTGGTGACGCTCGTCGACGCCTCGAACGAGTTGGAGGATGTCGTGGTCGTCGGCTTCGGCGTGCAGAAGAAGGAGTCGCTGGTGGGTGCCGTCCAGTCGGTCAAGCCCAGCGAGTTGCAGGTGTCGTCGAGCAACCTTTCGACCTCGTTCGCAGGTAAGATCGCCGGCGTGATCGCCGTGCAGAAGACCGGCGAGCCGGGCGCCGACGGGGCGAACTTCTGGATCCGCGGCATCTCGACCTTCGGTTCGGGACAGTCGCCGCTGCTGATTCTCGACGGCGTGGAGATCACCAGCCAGATGCTCAACAACATCCCGCCCGAGACGATCGAATCGTTTTCGGTGCTGAAAGACGCCACGGCCACGGCCCTCTACGGCTCGCGCGGCGCCAACGGCGTGATGATCATCACCACCAAGAGCGGCCGCGACTCGGAGAAGATGACCATCAACCTGCGCGCCGAGGTCGGCATGTCGGCGCCGACGCGCGTGCCCGAAATCGCCGACGGCGTCACCTTCATGGAGACTTACAACGAGGCCTGCCTCACGCGCGGACGTTCGCCGCGTTACAGCGACCAGAAGATCATGGGTACGCGGCTGGGGCTCGATCCGTATGTCTATCCCAACGTCGACTGGTACGACATGCTCTTCAAGGACGCTTCGTTCAACCAGAATTTCAACTTCAACATGACGGGCGGTTCCAAGAAGCTCGACTATTTCCTCAACGCCACGGCCTATAACGAGAACGGTATCGTCCGCAAGCCCGATATTTCGAAATACGACACGAACATCAACGCGCAGAAGTACCTCTTCCAGGCCAACGTCTCGGCCGACGCCACGCCGACGACGCGCGTGTCGCTGAAAATGAACACCCAGCTGCACTACCGCCATGCGCCGATCGAGGACGTTTCCGACCTCTTCAAGTATGCGCTGACGGCCATGCCCAGCGAATTCCCGGCCACGCTGCCCGGCGAATCGTCCGACACCTTCACGCGCTTCGGCGTGACCGACGCCTGGAACGGCAGTCTGTTCACCAATCCCTATGCCCAGCTGTGCCGCGGGTACGGCGACCAGTTCCGCGGCCATTTCACCTCGGCGCTGACCGTGGATCAGGATCTCGGGTTCATCACCAAGGGCCTGAGCGCGACGGGAATGGCGACCTTCTACAACCGCGTCTATTCGGCCGTCTACCGCTCGTTCACGCCGTTCCTGTACAAGTTGACCGATTACAGCATCGACGATGCGGGCAATTACAGCTACGTGAGCGAATCGGCCAACACGGGCACGACCTATCTGGGCACCTCGCGCGGCAAGGACGGCTACCGCGAGCTGGCCTTTCAGGTGAAGCTGGACTATAACCGCACCTTTAACGAGAAACACGACGTGGGCGCCACGCTGGTCTACCACCAGAAGGAGCGCATGATGCACATCTCCGACTCGGAGGAGTACGCCGTGCTGCCCTATCGCCAGCAGGGTCTGGCCGGCCGCATCACCTACGGATTCGACAAGCGCTATCTGGTGGAGGCCAATTTCGGCTACAACGGCTCGGAGAACTTCGCGCCGGGCAAGCGCTTCGGCTTCTTCCCCTCGGTGGCCGCAGGGTGGGTCGTTTCGAACGAACCCTTCTGGCGCGCCATCAAGGATAAGGTGAATCTGCTGAAATTCCGCGTTTCGTACGGTCTGGTCGGCAACGACGTCATCTCGTCGGAGTATGCCGACCGCTTCCCCTATCTGACCACCGTCGATATGGATCAGGGGTACGACGTCTACATCGGCACGAACCATATTCGGAAATACGGGCCCATCTTGTCGGTCTACGGCAATCCCGACGCTACGTGGGAGGAGAGCCGCAAACTCGACGTGGGCGTGGAGATCGGCCTGTTCGACAGCCTGAACATCATCTTCGACTGGTTCAAGGAGAAGCGTTCGGGCATCTTCATGCAGCGCGCGTCGCTTCCCTCGTCGTTCGGCATGTCGAACATCACGCCCTGGGCCAATATCGGCAAGGTCGACAACCGGGGCGTCGACATCTCGGTCGACTACAACAAGGCCTTCTCGAAGGATCTGATCCTTTCGCTGCGCGGTTCGTTCACCTACGCGCACAACGAGGTGGTCGAGATGGACGAACCCGCCTACAAATGGGACTACCTCTCGAAGGTGGGCCATCCGATCAACTCGATCAACTGCCTGATCGCCGAAGGACTGTTCCAGGACGAGGAGGAGATCGCCTCGTCGCCCTCGCAGGCCGCCTATGCGACGGAGTTCCCCCTCAAACCCGGCGACATCAAGTTCAAAGACCTCAACGGCGACCGTGTGATCGACGACAACGACAAGTGCTGGTACGGCAATCCGACCGTGCCCGAAATCATCTACGGATTCGGATTTTCGCTCAAATACAAGGGCTTCGACTGCTCGGCCTTCTTCCAGGGACAGGGCAAGGTGTCGATCATCATGTACGACTCCCATCCGTTCGGCACCAAGGCGACGCCGGGCGGCGGCCTGATGCAGTGGATGGCCGACGAGCACTGGCGCGAAGAGGCGCCCGATCCCAACGCCCGTTATCCGCGTCTGTCGCCCGAGTGGAATACCAACAACACGCAGGCCAACTCGCTCTACGTGCGCAACGGCCGGATGCTGCGTCTGAAAAATGCCGAGATCGGCTATACCTACAAGTTCATGCGCGTCTACGTGTCGGGCACCAACCTGCTCACCTTCTCTCCGTTCAAGTATTGGGATCCCGAAAAGGGATCGGGCAACGGCCTGAGCTACCCGCTGCAACGCACGTGCAACCTCGGTTTCCAATTCACCTTCTAACCCTACAACCATTCGACAGATCATGAAAAAGATAATCAGCATACTCGCATTCACCTCATTGCTGTGCTGCTCGTGCGACTATCTCGACGTCGTGCCCGAAGGCAAGGCGACCGAGGAGGACATCTGGAAAACGACCGAGCAGGCCGACAAGTTCCGCTACTACTTGCAGACCTACATGCCCAATCTGATCGGCTACGACTGGTCGCCCGACCAGTTCGCCGGCGACGATTTCATAACGGGTGCGCGCGGCACGACCTACTACTTCTCGAGCAAGAGCCTCCTCTACAACGAGGAGACGTCGAGCAACACCTATTTCGGCCGCTGGGAGCCGAGCAGCGTGAGCGGCGGTACCAACTACGACATCTACCGGGGCATCCGCTACTGCTACTACATGCTCGACAACGTTTATAAAGTGCCGGTCATCTCGCCCGAGAACGCCGACCGTTATGCCGGTGAGGCGTGGTTCCTGATCGGCTACTACCACCAGTGTCTGCTCGAATACTACGGGCCGGTGATTCTGGTGAAACGATTTATCCCGATCGATGCGCCCGAAGAGGAGATTTTCGTACCCCGTACGCCCTACGACGATTGCGTGAAGTTCATCGCCGACTGCTACGACAAGGCGGCCGGACTGCTGCCCGAAACGGTCGTGCCGGCCGAACTGGGTATGCCGACGAAGATGGCGGCGCTCAGCTACAAGGCGCGCCTGCTGCTCTACGCCGCCTCGCCGCTGGTCAACGGCAATCCCGATTACGTGGGATTCAACAATCCCGACGGTACGCCGCTGATGAACACCACCTACGACAGGGAGAAATGGAAGTTGGCGATGGATGCCGCCGAGGCGGCGATCCAGCTCTCGGAGAAGTCCGGCCAGAACGGCGGCAAGCAGAATTACTACCTCTACACGAATATCGATTCGACGCTCGATGAATTCGAACAGGGCGTGAAGAACTACCACGGTGCCTTCGTCGATCAGCTGTGGAACGGCGAGGAGTTCATCATGGCCAAAGGTGCGGAAACGGGCGTTCAGAACATACAGCGTTACGGCGGACCGCGTTCGATCGCGGGCGACATGTCGAAAGGCTGGAAGACGACGTGCGTGCCGACGATGGAGGCCGTCGAGATGTACTACACCAAGAACGGACTGCCGCTCGAAGACGACCCGCTGACCAAGGACGCCGACCTCTATCGCGTCGCGCCGGGCGACAGCACGGCGCTGCTGCACCGCAACCGCGAACCCCGCTTCTACGCCTGCATCGGCTTCGACCGCGGGACGTTCGAGATCGACGGTACGACCATCACGCTCAAACTGCGCGGCGGCGAGCTGCACGGCAGCACGTTGAAGGAGACCGACGAGTATCAGAGCTGCACGGGATACGTCTGCCAGAAATGGATCAGCCGGACGAGTTACTACGACAAGTCGCTGAACACCTATACCTACACCCGCTATGCCTATCCCTATCTGCGGCTGGCGGAGCTCTATCTGAGTTACGCCGAGGCCGATTTCGAGTACAACGGATCGCTGAGCGGCAAGTCGCTGGAATACATCAATCGGGTGCGCAGACGTTGCGGCCTGCCCGATTTCGAGGATTCGTGGGCGCTCGCGGGCGGTATTCCCTCGGGCCAGAAACTGCGCAAGGTGCTGCATCAGGAGCGTTCGATCGAGTTCCTGTTCGAAGGCCGCCGCTTCCACGATCTGCGCCGCTGGAAGGAGGCGCCCGAGGTGATGAACAAGCAGCCGCGTTCGTGGAACCGCGACGCCAAGACGCAGGACGACTTCTATCAGGTGATCCAGGCCGCTCAGGGAGGCCGCGTGCGCGTGTTCGAATCGCCGAAGAGCTACTGGCTGGCCATTCCGCTGAACCAGATCAACAAGAATCCGCAGCTGGTGCAGAACCCGGGCTATTGAAAAACAGGATGATAACGCACATTAAATGGTGAAAAGATGAAAAGACTATTGATATATGCCCTGCATCGGGTGGGCCGCGACGACGGTCGGATGCAGCGATGACGACGAACGACCTGTCGCTTTCGAGGTGTCGCAGGATACGTTGTTGCTCGACAGCGATGCGGGGACGGTACATGTGATCGTTTCGGCTCCGGGAGCGTGGACGATCACCGATATTCCCGAATGGGTGACGGTGGTTCCGACCGAGGCGGACGGCTCGCGCGAAATCACGATCGACTATTCGGAGAATCTGGACGCCCTGCGTGAAGCCGACTTGAAGGTGACGTGCAACGGCGAGTTCCGCTACATCGGCATCGGACAGGAGGGTAAGAATCTCGCCGCGGCGCCTACGAACGTACGGCTCTATGCCAAGAGCAGCTCGTCGCTGACCTTCGCGTGGGACGATACGAACGCCGCACGCACCTACACGGTGCAGTGTGCGGACGCACCTTCGGAGGATGCCGAGCTGATGGCGCAGTATACCTACACGTGGACGACCAAATCGACCTCCGACAAGTGGCCCTACGACTATCCTACGCGCATGACCTTCCTCGGCCTGATGAAGGGCGGCGACCGTTCGGTGGGTTCGGAGGAGAATCTGATCCGCCCGGGCAAGACCTACTACTTCCGCGTGCGCGGCGGCGGTGCGAACGACGAGGCCAAGTGGTCGGAGTGGATTTCGGCGACGCCCGAGACGCGCACTGCACCTGCGGGCGAGATCTTCTACGAAGGGTTCGACCGGGCCTGCGTGGGCGGCGGCGACTGGCTCAATCAGGCTGCGTGCGCCCGCACGAAGAACGACAATACGCAGACGAGTATTTGGAAACTGCAATGGGATACGGCCGTGAAAGCAGCCGTGACGACCTACGGCAACTACTACACGGCGGCCAATTTCAACGCCGAAGTCTACAAGTGGATCGGCTATACCCGCATTTGGGATCGGGGCACCGGCAAGGGCGACATACAGCCCTGTCCGGGCTACACGAAGTGCGGCAACGGCAGCAACGTGGGCGCGTTCCGCATCCTCGCGCTGGGTGCAGAGAAGCTGAGCGCGGAGGGCGACGCCGTGACGCTGACGTTCAAGGCGACGCCGTGGAGCGAGGTAACTACCGGTGCGGGGTACACGATGGACAACAAGCTGGTAGACGTCTATGTGAACGATGCAGTCGTGGCTGCCGATGTCCGCATCACCGATTCCGATGCCGCCGACGGCGATCCGGCCGTGTTGACGGATATGGTGTGGAAAGAGGTCGTGGTGGAGATTCCCAATCTCAAACCGGAAGATACGATCACGATCATGGGTAAGACGAACGAGGCGAAGGCCGGCAAGGGGCGTTTCTTCATCGACGATGTGTCGATCGTGAAGAAATAGCGGCAGTCGCCCGATAAGTACGAGGGAGTCCGTTTTGAAGCGGACTCCCTCGTTTCGTCGCATGGCTGCGGGCGGATCGCAAGGCGGCGTCCGGACACCGGTCGTATTTTTCCCGCATCGCATCGTGCACGCCGTATCTGCGCATTGCGGCTGGGTGTTGAAAATTTTAACGGATGACGGCTGTGGAGGGTGCCGTTCCCTGCCGACATGAAAAATCATGTCTTGTGGAGATTACACCCCGCCGCGCGAGGTAAGCGGCCGGGGAGGGACGAAAATAAATCGCGGGTCAGGTCTCGGCCTTTGTCGTCTTGGAAAAATTGCGGATAGGGTGCGGACACGAAAAGCAAAATTCTGTCTGAATCGACGCGGTGGGGAAAGTGTGGAGAATATCCTCGAAACAGGAATCGCTTAATTCGCTGATAATGGCGAATTAAGCGATTCGTTCTGTACCCGGAGCCGGGGTCGAACCGGCACGATATTGCTATCATTGGTGTTTGAGACCAACGCGTCTACCGATTCCGCCATCCGGGCATGACCGTTCTTTCGTGAAAGAATCGGGTGTGCAAATGTAGGGATTTATTCTCAATTTGCAAATTCTGAACCGATAAAAATGGCTGTCGCGGTTTTTCCGCAGTCGTTACGGCCGCATCGCAGGGATACGGAGGTGCCGTATTGCGTCGGTAAGGGGCGTTCGGCGGAGCTTTCCGCATACAGGCTGAGAGTGGCGGAGATGTCGTGCGGCCTCGGAGGATCGCCGGCGGACGGTCAAGAGGATGCGAAGTGCTTGCGCAGGCGTTGCGTCCTGGCCGCACCGATCAGCTCGATGAGTTCCTCGTCGGAGGCGTTGCGGATGCGTGCGACGGTGCGGAAATGCCCGAGCAGCGTCTCGACTGTGCGGGGGCCGATACCGGCGATGCCTTTGAGTTCGCTTCTGAGAAAGTCGTTGCTGCGTTTCTGGCGGTGGAAGGTGATGCCGAAGCGGTGCGCCTCGTCGCGGATATGGCATACCACTTTGAGCGGTTCGCCCGTGCGGCTGAGGTAGTAGGGCATCGGATCGCCCGGGTAGTAGATCTCTTCGAGCCGTTTGGCCAGTCCCACGATCGGCACCTGTTTTTCGAGTCCCAGTTCGCACAGGACGGCATAGGCGTTCGAGAGCTGTCCCTTGCCGCCGTCGACGATCACCAGGTCGGGCAGCTCCTGTCCCTCGGCCATGAGGCGCGTGTAGCGGCGGAAGACGATCTCGCGCATCGAGGCGAAGTCGTCGGCTCCGACGACGGTCTTGATGTTGAAATGGCGGTACTCCTTGCGCGAAGGGCGGCCGTCGCGGAAGACCACGCACGAGGCGACGGGGTTCGTTCCTTGCAGGTTCGAGTTGTCGAAACACTCGATGTGGCGCGGCTGCCGCGGCAGCCGCAGCTCCTTCTGCATGGCGTTCATCAGCCGTTCGGTATGGCGTTCGGGATTCTTGATCTCCATGTTTTTGAGCTGCTCGGCGCGGTAGATGCGGGCGCTGCGCTCGGAGAAAGCCAGCAGGTCGAGTTTTTCGCCCCGCCTGGGTACGGTGAAGGTCACCCCGTCGAAGAGCATCGTAGCCGACGGCAGGAAGGGGACGATCACTTCGCGCGCCAGTTCGCCGCCGGCGATCTGCTCGACGACGTGCTGAATGGCCAGTGTCAGCATTTGCGCGCGGTCGGTATCGACGCCCGGCGTGAGCCGCACGGTCGAGACGGCCGTGATCGAACCGTTGCGGATGCGCAGGAAGTTGCAGTAGGCGGCATCGTCGTCCTCGACGAGCGAGAAGACGTCGACGTCGACGATGCGGGCGCTGACGATGACCGAACGGGCCGAATAGTTCTCCAATGCAGCGAGCCGCGATTTGTAACGCTGCGCCGTCTCGAACTGCAACGCCTCGGCCGCGCGGCGCATCTCCCCTTCGAGGTAGGCGCGCACGGGGCGCAGGTCGCCTTTGAGCACCGAGACGGCCATGTCGAGCAGCTGCCGGTACTCCTCGGCGCTCTGCGCGCCGATGCACGGCCCCTTGCAGTTGCCCAGGTGGTATTGCAGGCAGACGGTGTACCGGCCGCGCGCGATCGCTTCGGGAGCGAGATTGAGCGAACAGGTGCGCAGCGGAATCACCTCGCGGATGAATTCCAGGATGCTGTGCTGCATCGTCATCGACGAGTAGGGCCCGAAGTATTGCGAGCCGTCGCGCTGCAACTGGCGCGTGGACTGGATGCGGGGGGAAGTTCTCGCGGCGCACGACGATCCACGGGTAGGTCTTGTCGTCTTTGAGCAGGATGTTGTAGCGGGGTTGCAGCTCCTTGATGAGCGAATTTTCGAGCAGCAGGGCGTCGGTTTCGCTGTCGACGACGATGTGGCGGATCTCGGCGATCTGGCGCACCAGCACCCGCACCTTGGGGGGATGCTCCTTGTTCTGCATGAAATAGGAGGAGACGCGCTTGCGCAGGCTCTTGGCCTTGCCGACGTAGATGACCGTACCCGTCCGGTCGAGAAATTGGTACACCCCCGGTTCGAGCGGCAGCAGCGCTACCTGCTCTTTGAGCGGATTGCGGTCGGAGGGAGTCATCGCGGCGGTTATTTGGCCAGCAGCCACCAGAGGTAGGCGCCGTAAATAGCGAGGAAGAGCACCCCTTCCCAACGGTCGAGCGCACGGCGGCGGAAGGTGAAGGCGGCGGCGAAGAGGAGCAGCGAACTGAGGACGACGGCACCCAGCGTCACGGCGTCGATGCCGCCCGGCGTGAGCGGGACGACGGTGGAGCAGAGTCCCAGGATGAGCAGGATGTTGGCGATGTTCGATCCCACGACATTGCCCAGTGCGATGTCGGGCCGGCCCTTGACGACCGAGACGACCGACGAGGCCAGTTCGGGCAGCGACGTGCCGCCCGCCACGAGCGTAATGGCGATCACCGACTCGCTGACGCCCAGCTTGCGGGCGATGGCCACGGCGTTGTGGAGGAAGATTTCGCCGCCGAAGACCAACGCCGCCAGTCCCCCGACGATCATCAGCGCCATGAGCCAGCCGGCTATCGGCCGTGCGGCGGGCGTCTCTTCGGCCGGCTGTTCCCTGCGGGCTGCACGGGCGGCCGTCCAGACGCTCAGTACATAGAGCAGCAGCATCGCGAGTCCCTCGATGCGGCCGATGCGTGCCGGATGCGTCGGGTCGAGCACCTCGTCGGCCAGCACGGCGCAGAGCACCAGCGACGCCGCGACGCCGACGGGCAGGTCGCGCCGGATGTTCTGCCGCGTGAGCGGCAGCGGGCGGATCAGGGCGCAGACGCCCAAGATGATGAAGACGTTGAAGAGGTTCGATCCCACGACGTTGCCCACGGCCATGTCGCCCTGCCCTTCGAGGGCCGAAAGGAAGCTCACGACCAGTTCGGGCGTCGAGGTGCCGACGGCTACGATCGTCAGTCCGATCAGGAAACCCGGTACGCGGAAACGTTCGGCCAGCGCCACCGATCCGTCGGTGAGGTAGTTGGCTCCGGTCAGTATGAGAACGAGTCCCGCGAGGAGGTAGAGGTATTCCATAATGAGTCGATGTTGTACGATTCGTCGGTAAAGACGGGCGGTCGAACTGAAATCGGGTCGGTCCGATCTGTCGGAACGTCGTCTGTCCGGACGGAAATTCCGCATGGCAAAGATACGAATAAGCCGAGTGCAAAAGCAAATTTATTTGCATTTTGCCGAGGCGAAGTATCTAAGACGAAGTCAAAGATAGAAAATATCGTGCAATTATCCGCCGGTCGCCGGATCGGAATTTGGCCGTTCGGCGGAAAAAGCCTACCTTTGACGCAATTTCGGTTGGAAAAATGAAACTTCGGACGATCTTCGGTTGTGTGCTTGCCGGCGTGCTGTGGGTGCTGCTCGCGGCCGATGCGCGGTGCGTCGCATCCGACGGGGAGACGCTGCTGCCCGCTCCGAGCGAACTGACACGGCAGGTGCCGGTGCGTGTGGCCGACGCCTACGGTCTGCGGGCGCTGTTGGTGCGGTTGAGTTTGGAGGCGGGCGATACGTCCGCATTCGACCGGATGCAGGATATCGGCCGGGACTTTCCGTCCCGCGACGGAGCGTCCGGCGGGTGGGGACAGGATGCCTCATATGTCCTGTCGGCGGTCGAACGGCGTGTGTCCGGCGACGCGGATCTGATTCTCCTGCTGCGGAAAATCCGGATTTAGCGGATGCTCCGACCCCTGCCGGTCGAGGGTTCTTCCCGCCGGCGCGCAATTTGCCGTTGCGCAATCTTTCCGACCGTTTTCGACCGGCGGGTGCCGAAACTGCCCGAATTGTGCCGAATGCGGAAAATAAAGAAGGAAAATTTTCGTTTTCGATCAGGAGGACCGCATTGTCGGCAGGCTCTTCCGGGTGCAGAAAACATCTCTTGTAAATAAACGGATTTAAAGCGATCGAGTAATTATGATTACAACCATGCTTATCCTGTTTGTCGTAGGCTATGCCTTCATCGCCTTCGAACACAAAACGGGAATCAATAAATCGGCCATCGCCCTGCTGATGTGCGGTATTCTTTGGAGTATTTTCAGTCTGGAATACCCCTCCGCCCTGCCCGGTCTCACCCAGACGACCGTGAGCGACGAGATCCTGCGGCATCTGGGGTCGACGTGCGAAATCCTCGTCTTCCTGATCGGAGCGATGACGATCGTCGACCTGATCGACTTCCACGGAGGGTTCGAGTTCATCACGCGGCGCATCACCACGCGGCGCAAGGTGCGTCTGCTGTGGCTGGTGGCGCTGCTCACCTTCTTCATGTCGGCGGTGCTGGACAACATGACCACCACGATCATCATGGTGATGCTGCTGCGCAAGATCGTCCCCACGACCAAGGAGCGGATGCTCTTCGCCTCGGTGATCGTCATTGCGGCCAACAGCGGCGGCGCGTGGTCGCCCATCGGCGACGTGACGACGATCATGCTCTGGATGAAGGGCAACGTCTCGTCGGCCAAACTCATCGAGAGCCTCCTGCTGCCCTGCCTCGTGTCGCTCGTCATCCCTCTGCTCATCGCTTCGCGCTGGCTCAAAGGGTCGCTTCCTGAAACCGATCCGGCCGATGCAGGGTCGTCGCAGCCCGATTATATCTCCGACGGCGAGAGCCGCGCGATCCTCTTCCTGGGCTGCGCCCTGCTGGTGGCCGTTCCGGTCTTCAAGAGCGTGACGCACCTGCCGCCCTACATGGGAATGGTCACGGCGCTGGGCATCATGTGGGTCTTCACCGAGCTGATGTACCGCCGCAAGCGCGGCATCGAGGAGTCGATCAAATGCCGCGTGACGAAGGTGCTCAAGCATATCGACATGCCGACGATCCTCTTCTTCCTGGGAATCCTGATGTCGGTGGCGGCGCTCGAAAGCGCGGGCATTCTGTCGGGTTTCGCCACGGGACTCAACGAACACCTGCACAACGTCTACGCGATCAATACGCTGATCGGCATCCTTTCGTCGGTGGTCGACAACGTGCCGCTCGTGGCGGCGTCGATGGGCATGTATCCGATTCCCGATGCGGCGGCCGTGGCGGCGAGCGCCGATCCGACCTATGCCGCGATGTTCGTGCAGGACGGGTTGTTCTGGCACCTGCTGACTTACTGCGCCGGGGTGGGCGGAAGCCTGCTGATCATCGGCTCGGCAGCCGGCGTGGTGGCGATGGGGCTCGAAAAGATCAATTTCGGGTGGTATTTCAAGAAGATTTCGCTGATGGCCTTCGTCGGTTATCTGGCCGGCATCGGGGTCTGTATGCTCGAAGTGTTTCTTTTCGGAATTTAGCCCGCATGAGCGGAGCGGATCGGGCGGACTTGCCGAAAAGTCCGCCCGATTTTCGTATCTTGCGGGGGAAAACGAACGAGTTTATGATACGGATTTACGAAGCGACCGAACCCTCCGACCTGTTGGCGGAGGCCTTTGCGCGGCTGCTGCCGCAGCTGTCGGAACGAATGACGGCACCCGACCGGGAGGCCGTCGCACGGATCGTCGCCTCGCCTGCGACCCGTCAGCTGGTCGCTGCAGCGGAGGACGGCCGGATCGTCGGGTTGCTCAGCGTGGCCCTTTACGACGTCCCTTCGGGGCGCAAGGCGTGGATCGAGGACGTGGTGGTGGATGCGGCGGCGCGCGGTCGCGGCATCGGCGAGGCGCTGGTACGCGAAGCGCTGGCGTTGGCGCGCCGTGAGGGCGTCGCACGGGTGATGCTCACCTCGAATGCGACGCGCAGGGCGGCCCACCGGCTCTATGAACGAATGGGGTTCGTGCGCTACGAGACGGATTGTTTCCGGCTCGATCTATGATTCCTGCGGCAGATCGCTCAGGTCGAGCGTCTCGCCGGCGAAGGGTTCGCCGGTGAGCGGCAGCACCATGGCGCAGTCGTGCGCAGGGTCGCCCGTGCCGAAGTCGAAGTCGTCGTGCGTGCGGAAGCGCGCAGGGTAGTCCCCCGCGAAACCGAAGCCGGCATACCAGCGTCGCAGCTCCTCGCTGCCGGGGATGAGCGCCGCGTAGCGGAACCCTTCGGCGCGGCAGCGGTCGAGCGCTTCGCGCAGCAGTCCGCCGGCCAGTCCCTGCTGCCGGCAGTCGGGTGCCGTCGCCACGGCGTAGATGTAGGCCGTATCGCGGAACGGCACGATGTGGAGCATCGCCGCGATCCGCCCGTCGCGTCGTGCGACGAGGCATCGCCGTTCGTCGTAGCGGCTCAGCAGAAACTGTTCGACATCGTCCTGCGTGTCTTCGGGGAAGCAGGCGAGCCACAACGCGCGGAGCTGCAACTGCTCCTCGGTGAGCCGCTGCGCCGTGAGTTTCGGTTGCAGGAAAAGGGGGTGGTAGGAGAGTTTCGACTGCCGCAGCCCTTCCAGTCCCAGATCCTCCTCGCGGTCGATGAGGGTGTAGTGCGGCGGCAGGTGTTGCGCGAAGAGACGGTTTATCATCGTGAAGGCGCCGTCGTAGCGGGTGTCGGCCTTCTCGACGTGGATGCAGAAGGCTTCGTCGTTGATGGCCGATCCGATCGTGAAGGCCACGAGCTTCTCCCCGACGAAGAGCGCGCCTCCGCGCAGTTCTAGCTCCCCGAAGTGGTCGAATGCCCGTTGCATGGCGCGCTGTTCGGCCGTCAGTTCGGCCGCATGGCTGTCGTGGCCGGCGCGCCATTCACGTTCGAGGCGCATGCATTCGGGGGCGAGTGCAGGCGTCAGTTCCTCGTAACGGTAGTCGTAGGCAGCTTCGAACCGGTTGATATGGTTGCGTTTGGGCTGGTAGCGCCGTCCCGTGAGGTTGCGCAGGTCGTCGGCGCGGTAGACGTAATCCTCGTAGTCGCGGTTGCGCCAGATGCCGAATTCGGGATGGGCGCGGCGCACGGCTGCGGCCCCTTCGGGCGTAAGTCCCGAAATGCGCAACGGTTGTCCCGCGGCGCGGGCGTCGGCTTCGAGACGGGGGATGAGGTGCGTGAAATCGCCCTCGCCCAGCGGTTGCATGTAGCCGATGTGATGGCTACCGTCGATGTAGAAGCGGATCAGCAGAAAACCCTCCTCGACGCACCATGCGCTGCGGTAGGTGCCTTCCCAGCAGTACATGTTGGCGAAGGCCAGATCGCAGTTGCAGATGCCCGAAGGGCGGGTGAAGCGTTCGATGGCGGCCTTGTCTTCGAGCCGCACGGGTCGGAATTCCATAGGATTATTCGACGGTGAAATCTTTTTGTTCGAGGTGACGGTAATATTGCTGGACGAAGGCTTTGACGCGTCTTTCCAGCGCTGCCGCTTCGGGATCGTTTCCCAGATCGTGTTCGCGGCGCAGGTCGTCCGTGCGGTAGGAGCCGGTCGTGCGCCGCTCGTCGAAGAAGAGCAGGCGGTCGCCGCCGACGGCCTCGAATCCGCTGTCGTAGGCGAGGGCGAAGCCCCCTTCGGGGGTCTGTTCGCCGAAGAGGTCGCGCCCGAAAGCGAAGTAAGGCTCGCGGTTGCCCATGAGTCCGAGCAGCGTGGGCATGAGGTCGATTTGCGAGACGGCCTCGTCGCAGCGGCCGCGCAGTGCGCCGTCGGGGGTGTACAGCAGGCCGATGATGTGGTGGTCGCCGGGGAAGACGCGCGTGGCGTCCGCGAATTTTTCACTCGATACATGATCGGCCACGAATACAAAAACCGTGCGACGGAACCACTCCTCGCCGACGTAACGCGCGAAAAAGCGGCGGAAGGCGTTGTCGGTGTAGGCCACGCACTTGTGGTTGCGCGTAAGCCCTTCGGGCAGCAGGTCGCGGTAGGCGTCGGGAACGACGAAGGGGTGGTGCGACGAGAGGGTGAACAGCGCGGCGAAGAAGGGTTCGGGCAATGCGCTCATCTCCTCGCCGGCGTATTGCAGGAAGGGTTCGTCCCAGATGCCCCAGTAGCCGTCGAAATCGTCTCGGCCGTGCCTGGCCTCGTAATCCTCGCGGCTGTACAGGCGTTCGATGCCTGCCGAACGTGCATAGGCGCCGAAACCCATCGAGCCGGCCGCCGAGCCGCAGAAGAAGGCGGTGGCGTAGCCCTTGTCGCGCAGGATGCGCGGCAGCTGCCGCGTCGGTGCGAGCGCCTGCGGCATCAGCACGAAGGGGGTCTTGAACGAGGGGATCGATCCCAGTACGGCGGGCAGCGCCTGAATCGAACGGGTGCCGTTGGCGTACATGCGTTCGAAGCAGTAGCCCGCCTGCATGAGCGAATCCAGAAACGGCGTGTAGCCCTTGACCTGCCGGTCGGCGTAGAGTTCGGGATGGAGGAGGGCCGAGTGTTCGGCCGACATGCTCTCCATGACGAAGACCACCACGTTGCGTCCTTCGAGCGGTGCCGCGCCGACCGAGCCGGGACGGTGGACGGGCGTGTAGATACCGTCCAGTTCTTCCGGTGCGAAGTAGCGTTCGTAGCTGATCTTTCCGCCTGACCCCACGGTGCGCAGGATGCAGAAGGGGTTCGAGAGGATCAGGTTGGCGCGGGCGTTGTCGGAGGCGTAGAGCGTGGCGTTGGAGAGCGTGACGGGGCGCGTCATGCGCGTGACCCCCCCCCGCATTCCCGCTACGGAGAGCAGGGCAGCGACGACGAGCAGAACCGTACCGCCGCCATAGTAGCAGAGCGGACGACGGCAGAGCGGTTCGGGGCGCGCCTTGCGGCCGCCGGCCAGCGCCAGCAGAGCGATCAGGCCGATCCCTGCGAGCAGCAGGGGGATGTTCTCGGCCATGAATTTGCCGACGAGTTGCAGCGAATTGTCGTTGTCGGCGAAGAAGATCTCTTCGGCCGTGAAGCGTTTCTGCGTATAACGGAAATAGACCGCATCGCCGAGGTTGACCGCCACGACCAGCAGGGCGTTGACGACGACGTAATAGAAGTAGAGCATCCGCTGCCACCAGCGCCGTTCGCGCAGATGGAGCGGGATGAGCGAGAGCACGATGAGCAGGGCGTTGGCGTAGAGCACCGACACGGTGTCGAACAGCAGTGCACCCCTTGCGAGTGCCGGCAGTTCGGCGTCCGCGAGGGGGCCGATGCCCGCATAGTTGTAGCGCCAGAAGATCGCACGACAAATCGCCAGCACCGCATAGAGCAGCGCCAGCCGCCACGCCAGCAGGGCGATATGGCTTTTCAGCAGCCGTTTCATGATCTCTCTCGATCGGGGTGTTCGCACGCCTGCCGGCTCCTGCACCGGCGGGCGGTCACTGCCTGCGGCCTGCTACTCGCAGGCTTTGAGCGACATGTCGAGCGAACGGATCTGGTGCGTGAGCGCGCCCACAGAGATGAAGTCCACGCCCGTCTCGGCGTAGGTGCGCAGCGTATCGAGCGTGATGCCGCCGCTCGACTCGGTTTCGCAGCGTCCGGCGACCTTTTCGACCGCCTTGCGCGTCATCTCGGGCGAGAAATTGTCGAACATGATGCGGTCGACGCCGCCTGCCTCGAAGACGAGGTCGATATCTTCGAGCGTGCGGACTTCGCACTCGATCGGGATGTTCTTGTCGCGCTCGCGCAGGTATTGCTTCGCGCCGCGGATCGCGGGGACGATGCCGCCGGCGAAGTCGATGTGGTTGTCTTTGAGCAAGATCATGTCGAAGAGGCCCATGCGGTGGTTCTCGCCGCCGCCCAGTTTGACGGCCATTTTGTCCAGCACGCGCATGCCGGGCGTCGTCTTGCGGGTGTCGAGCACCTTGGTGTGCAGCCCTTCGAGCCGCGCCACGTAGACCGCCGTCTGCGTGGCTACGCCGCTCATGCGCTGCATGATGTTGAGCAGGATGCGTTCGGCCTGCAACAGCGAGCGCAGCGAGCCCGCCACGTAGAAGGCCACGTCGCCCGGACGCACGCGCGTGCCGTCGGCGATCCGCTGGTCGAACTCGACGGTGGGGTCGAGCCGTTCAAGAACGAGTCGTGCGATCTCGATGCCGGCGATGATGCCCTCCTGCTTGCACAGCAGGCGCATACGCCCCCGCTCGTCGGCGGGGATGCAGCAGAGCGAAGTGTGGTCGCCGTCGCCGATGTCTTCGCGGATGGCCAGTTCGATGAGCGCATCGACGAAAGGTTTGTATTCGGGTTTCATGATCGTGATGGTTTCTGATTATTCGGGTGCAAAGATACGAATAAGCGAGGGCAATGTCAAATTTATTTGAGCATTGCCGAGCGGGAGTATCTTCGGCACAATCAAAGTACGAATAAGCCGAGGGCAAGAGCAAATTTCGGTTGCATTTTGCCGAGGCGGAGTATCCGTACAGTCGGTAATCGCGGAATAGAAAAGTTGATTTTCTCTCTTCGTTTTCTCGCCTCGGCAATTCGAGTAAACTCGATTGCACTCGGCTTAACGAAATGGTTCGTGCGGCGGCGTTTCGTCTGGCACCGGACAAAAAAATGCGCCGCGTTCCGATTTTCCTTTCCGGCCCGGAGTGTCGCGGCGCTCTTTGGCGGCGAGCGGCGTGCGTTCAGAACCGTCCCAGATATTCGACGTCGTAGCCGATGCAGGAGAACTCCACTTCGAGAAGCGTGCCGTTCAGCTCGCCTTCGAGGTCGTAGAGCGTGTAGCGCGGCATCGGTTCTCCGCGATAATAGGGAACCGCCTGTCGCAAGTCGAATTCGAATCCGGCGGGAGTCGGGTGAATAGGGATTCCCGGCACCTCCATGTCGAGCGCCGGCATGTTCTGGACGAAGCGCGTCTTGTTCATGTAGAGGTCGATGCACGTCACGCCATAGGGGTCGGTGTAGGGCTCGGAGTATTCCCAGAAGACGTCGTAGTCGTAGAAAACGAGCCGGTCGTTTTCGAAGACGGCGATCGTGTTGTCGCCCTGTACGAACTCGTCGGGGGTGTCGTCGTCGTTGCAGGCGGCCAGTGCGAAGGCCGCGAGGGCCAGAAGGAGAAATTTTTTCATCGTTCGTTATGTTGTAAATTGATTGTCAGTGTGACGCCCCATTCGCGCGGCCGGCCGCGTTGCAGGAAGGCGTTGCCGATCGACTCGAAATAGAAGACGTCGTAGCGTGTCTGCGTGAGGTTGCGGCACCAGAGGCTCAGCGAGCCGTGCCGTTGTTCGAACCGGATCGCGCAGCCTGCCAGCACATAGAATTTCTGCCGCAGCGAGTTGGCTTCGTTCCATTCGATCGGCCCGACGCCCCGGCCGTCGACGCTCAGGACGATTCCGTCGAGCCAGCTGCGGCCGACGGAAACCGTGTACTCCGCCACGGCAGCCGCCGTATGGCGCGGTGCGTAGGGAATCCGCTTGCCTGCGTAGTCGGCGTTTCCGCTGCGGAATTCGGCGAAGGTGGTGTGGGTGAAGCCGTAGCTCAGCCGCAGGTCGAGCCGGCGTGCGACGAGCGCCTGCACCGAGAGCTCTCCGCCGCGGCTGCGGGTGCGGCCGGCGTTGGTCATCATGCGTCCGGTGGTCTGCCCTTCGGGAAAGACGGTGAGCTGCTGGTCGCGGCAGAGGATGTAGAAGAGCGTCGCCTCGCCGCGGATGCGGCCGTCTGCGAACGCGAAGTGGCTGCCGACCTCGAAGTTCCAGCTCTTTTCGGGTTTGTAGGCTACCACGCGGTCGATGTCGTAGTGACGGTCCCAGTAGACGCCCATGCGTTCCATGACGCTGTTCTGCAACACTTCGGAGAACATCTGGGTGTTGAATCCGCCCGCCTTGTAACCCTTGGCGACCGATGCGTAGAGCGAATTGCCGTCGTTGATGCGGTAGACGGCCGCCGCTTTGGGAAGCAGCTGCACGAACGACTTGTGCAGCGTGCCCCGTTCGGTGAAGGGCGTGATGCGTCCGTCGCCGAACGTGCAGTCGATGTCGGTCGAACTGAGATAGCGCAAACGTGTGCGCTCGTAGTCGATGCGCAACCCCGCCGAGAGGTCGAAGCGTCCCAGCCGCAACTGCGACTCGTGATAAAGCGCCGCCCCCCACGCGGGGTTGCGGAAATCGCTGTCGAGCGCCATGCGGTCGGAGGCGAAATGCGGCCGGAGGCCGGTGTACTGCTCGGCCTTGTCGGCGATCAGACGCTCCAAGCCGTCCTCCTTGAAGAGTACGGGCGCCTGCATCGAGCGGTGGCGGTAGAAGCCGAAGGCGCCCACCAGCCAGCCGTAGCGCCCCTCGCCGCGCGAACGGACGACGATGTCCTCGGTCAGCCCGTGATCCTGTTTGGCCTGCGTGAGCGTGAAATAGGATTCGGGCAGGAAATCCTGGTCGAGCGTCATGCGGTCGTCGCTGTACTGGTAGCTGGTGATCGAGGCGATCTCCCACCCGTCGGCGGCGTAGCGTATCGTCAGACCGTCGTTGAGCGTCGTGCGGCGGTAGCCGCAGGGGTCGTTGTAGGCGATGCGCCCCGTCGCGGCCGAGGCATAGGGGTAGCCTCCCTGCCGGAGCATCCCGAACGCGAGGGTGTTGTCGATGCTCCACCGCTCGTCGGGGCGGAATTGAAGCCGCATCCGTGCCCCGCCCGAACGCTCCCAGTCGCAGGTGCGTCCCGTGTATTCGTTGGTGAAAAAGCCGTCGCCGTGCATGAACCGCGCCGCCAGCGAGACACCCGTGCGGGGCGAGGGGCGGTGGTAGGTCGAGGCGCGCAGCCGCAGCGTGTTGCCCGAGGCATACTCCGCACCCAGCCGCGTCCCTTCGTAGGCGAGCGGCGAGAGGGTGTAGATGTTCATCACGCCGCCCATGGTGTTGCGGCCGTAGAGCGTGCTCTGCGGGCCGCGCAGCACCTCGATGCGTTCGATGTCCGCCAGGTCGAAGTCGTAGTCGTCTTTCGAGAGGTAGGGGACGTTGTCCACGTTGAGGCCCATGACCGGCTGGTCGATGCGTGCGCCCAAGCCGCGCACGTAGACCGACGAGGTCATGCGCGAACCGTAGTCGGGGATGTGGAAATTGGGAACGAGCTGCGAGAGCTCCTTGATGGCGGTGACGCCGCGCCGCTCGATCGTCTCGCGTCCCACGACCGAGGCCGCGACGGGGCGGTTGCGCAGCGTAAGTCCCTGTTTGATCGCCGTCACCTGCACGTTGTCCATCACTACGGCCGTGTCGATCGCCTCCGGTGCTTCGTCGTGCGTGCGCACGGTGCGACGCGGCTCGGCGTGTGCGCATAGCGCGGCGACGCAAAGCAGGAGGCATACGCAGAAACGGCGGCGGAACGGTGTCGGAATCATCGCATTGAATTTCACGGCAAAGTAACGACATTATTTCCGTTCCCGCAATCCTCATTTGTAAGGAGAAGAAAAAGGCGGCGGAGGTGGGGGCGTGCCGCACAACCTGCGGAGGGGAGCCGTGGTAGGCCTCCGGCGGAGGAGGCTGCGGCTCGCGCAGCTCGCGGAGCCGTTCGGATGCCGGCGATAGCGGTGGTCGGACGGTGCCTTTTTACTGTTCTCCCAGTTGCTCGGCGTCGACGTACCCTTTGGTCACGGCGTAGATCGTCAGTCCGGCCACGGAGCGGATGCCGAGCTTGCGGACGAGGTTGCGGCGGTGGGAGATGACCGTCGTCAGGGCGACGTCGAGCCGTTGGGCGATCTGCTTGTTGAGCAGCCCCGCCACGACGAGCCGCAATACGTCGATTTCGCGCTGCGTGAGGGATGGCTGCACCGTCTCGTCCGTCGTGCGGCCGTGCGGGTCGCAGGCAGATCGTGCGGAGGGATGCGTCGGGTGCGTGGCCGGATATGCGGCGGCCGTCCCGTCGGGATAGCCCTCGCGGTGGGCGTGCTGGTGCAGCCGCAGGATGTCGCGCACGAGCCCCTCCTCGCTCTGGGCGATGTCGAGGCAATGCAGTTCGCGCAGCGTGGACTGCGGCGCGCCGTCGGTCAGCAGGATGCTCTTGTGCCGCCGTTCGAGGAAGAAGGCGTTGTGTTCGACGAAGGTCTGCGAGGCGACGAAGTAGTGGAAAAAGCGGTCGGGGCGGTCGGCTGCGAAACGCTCGAAACGGTCGTAGACCTCCACCTCGGCCATCGGGATGATGCGGCGCAGGATGCTTTCCAGCCCCAGACCCGTGAGGATCGAGGGGGTGACGACGGCGATGGCGGGACGGTGGGGCTGCATGGGTTATTCGTGGTGATAGGGTTCGTGGTTGAGGATCGCGAAGGCGCGGTAGATCTGCTCGGCGAAGATCGCCCGCACGATCTGGTGCGAGAAGGTCATGCGCGAAAGCGACAGCCGGCCGTCGGCGCGGGCGTAGACCGCATCCGAGAAGCCGTAGGGTCCGCCGATGACCAGCACGAGCCGCCGCACGCCGCCCAGCATCCGTTTTTGGAGCCAGTATGCGAACTCCACCGAACGCATCTCGTCGCCGCGCTCGTCGAGCAGGACGACATGGTCGCCGGCGGCCAGCTGCCGCAGGATCGCTTCGCCCTCGGCCGTGCGCTGCTGGTTCTGCGTGAGCGAGCGCGTGTTGCGCACGTCGGGCAGCGCCGTGACGGCGAACCGGCAGTAGCGGTTCACGCGGCGCGCGTAGAGTTCCACGAGCGCTTCGACCTCCTTCGAGTCGGTTTTTCCGACGACCAGCAGTTCGATGTTCATTGCACTCGGAACGGAATGGCGTCGCTGTTCCACTCCCCGTCGGCGCCGACGTAGAAGACGGGTTTCGACGGTTCGACCGATTTGAGCCACTGGTAGGCCTTATACATATTGTATCCGTTGCCCGAATCGCGTCCCAGCGTGAAGCCGATGATCGAGGTGTGGTTGCGCGAACGGTGGTACATCGCCTTCACGCGGCCGAGATACTCGTCTGTCAGACGCGGGTCGTTCGACGGAGTGCCGCCTACCGAGCGGTCGTCGCGCGCGTCGGGGGCATAAATCGCCGCGCAGTCGACCACGTAGAACCCCGTGCGGTCGGCCAGCGTGTAGAACCAGTAGGGCTGCGGATAATCGGGCAGCAGGGTATTGATGCCCCGGGCTTTGAGCGCCTTCATCTCGGCGGCGGTCGTCTTCTCGTCGGCTGCGGCGTTGTAGCGTTGGGGCCGCAGCGAAAGTTCCTTGTCGAAACGGTAGAAGCGGCCGTCGCGGTATTCGCTCTCTCCGAAGCCGACGTAGAGGGGGATATACTCCCACAACATGCTGTTGCGCTTGGTGTAGAGCGTCACCTTGTAGAGCGGCTGCCGCTTGTCGTCCCACTGATTGGCGTAGGCGTGGTAGATGAGCCGCTCGATGTGCACCGTGTCGCGCGAGCGGCCCTCCACCATGATCTCGCGCGAACCGTAGTCGAGCAACTTGCCCTTCGGATCGTAGATGTCGTAGCCGGCGGTGATCGGCTCTTCGCCGTTGTAGGAGTTCTCGACCACGATGTCGAGTTTCAGCACGCCGTATTTGCGCGTCGAGTCGGGAACGAGCGCCACCGAATAGTCGTCGATGTGGAGCCGGTGCTGGAAGACGAGGTAGCTGTTGGCGTAGGCCAGCCGCGGCGCCGGCGCGTCGGCCTGCAACTGCGGAGTCTTCGAGGGGCGCAGGTCGAGCATCACGGCGTTGCGTCCGGGGCGGATGTAGGGAGAGATGAGGAATTCGCGCGGCGTGCGGTCGTCCTCGACGTCGGCTACGCGGGCGTCGTTGACCAGAAGCGTGTAGGCCGAGCCGACGTTCTCCAAATGGAGGTAGATGTCGCGGTCGGTCAGCAGCAGCGGTACTTCGACGACCTGTCCCACCGTGGTGGTGTCGGCCTGCTGCACGACGATCTGCGGGGAGAACGTTTCGTAATGGGCGATGTTGCCCCGACGCAGCAGCGCGGCGTCGTCGCGCGTGTCGAAGGGGACGAATTCCGAACGGAATACCTCGGCGGTTTGCGCTCCCGCGCCCGCAAGGGCGAAAAGAGCCGTCCAGAGTGTAATGAATCGTTTCATCTCGATATTCTTAAATTACCGGCCGCAATGTCGCAGGCCGGCGGGAGCGGAACGAGTCCGATCGTACCGCAGTGCCCGCCGCCTCTTCATGCCGGAGGTCGAGGACAAAGATACGATTAAGCCGAGCGCCATGCAAATTTATTTTATTTGCATGGCTGAGGCGAAGTATCTAAGACGAAGTCAAAGATACGAATAAACGAGGGCAATGCAAATTTATTTGCTTTTTGCCGAGCGCAAAAGTGATGCCTTGCAATTGAAAATTCTGATTTATCGTCCTAAGGGTACAGTCTGCAAAGGCTTTCGTCGTAAGGATCGGCGGTTTTCGTATTTGCAAGGCGAAATCTGCGGAGGACGCGTACTGCGGGCCTCCGCAGGCGAAGGCTCGGCCCGCACGGCGCCGTGGCGCCGCAGTGTCGCAGCGGGAGTTGCGGGTTTTGACAGGCCGGCAGGCCGGTCCGGTCGCATTGCGAAAATAGCGGATGAAGTGTCGGCGGCAGTGCGGAGTCGTAATAAATCGTCGTCGGATACGATCGATTGTATGCGTTTTTTTTGTACTTTTGTAACTCGGGGAGAAGACGATGCGGATCGACCGCGGAATCGGGGCCGTTCCGTTTCCGCCCGTGCGGTCGTCTGCGCCGGAATTCTGCAAAATGCTAAAATAGATAAAACGTTATGAAAACACTACGAATCGTAGAATTGATCAAGTCGGATGCGGTCGATTGCGATGTGACCGTCAAGGGGTGGGTGCGTACCAAGCGCGGCAACAAGAACGTCGCCTTCATCGCCCTGAACGACGGTTCGTGCGTGGCGAGCATTCAGGTGGTCGTCGAGCTGGCGAAGTTCGACGACGAGACGATGCGTCAGATCGCCACGGGCGCCTGCATCCGTGTCGACGGCCGGCTCGTGAAGTCGCCCGGCGAGGGCCAGGGCGTCGAGGTGCAGGCCTCTTCGATCGAGATTTACGGCACGGCCGACCCTGCGACCTATCCGTTGCAGAAAAAGGGCCATTCGCTCGAATTCCTGCGCGACATCGCCTACCTGCGTCCGCGTACCAATACGTTCGGCGCGGTGCTGCGCATCCGTCACGCCATGGCCTTCGCCATCCACAAGTTCTTCAACGACCGCGGCTTCTACTACTGGAACTCGCCGCTCATCACGGCCTCCGACTGCGAGGGTGCGGGCGCCATGTTCCAGGTGACGACGCTCGATCTGAACAATCCGCCCCGCACCGAGGACGGGCGGATCGACTATTCGCAGGATTTTTTCGGCAAACCCTGCAACCTGACCGTATCGGGACAGCTCGAAGGCGAGCTGGGCGCGTTGTCGCTGGGGCGCATCTACACCTTCGGCCCCACGTTCCGTGCCGAGAATTCCAACACGCCGCGCCACCTCTCGGAGTTCTGGATGATCGAGCCGGAGATGGCCTTCTACGAGTTGGAGGACAACATGGAGCTGGCCGAGGAGTTCCTCAAATACCTGATCGGCTATGCCTTGGAGAACTGCCGCGAGGATCTGGAATTCATGTGCAAGATGTGGGACAAGGAGCTGATCGAACGGCTGGAATTCGTGCTGCACAACGATTTCAAGCGGCTCGACTACACCGAGGGCATCGAGATTCTGAAAGCTTCGGGCCGCAAGTTCGAGTTCCCGTGCGACTGGGGATGCGACCTGCAATCGGAGCACGAGCGCTACCTGGTGGAGGAGCACTTCAAGCGTCCGGTGATCCTCGTCAACTACCCCAAGGAGATCAAGGCCTTCTACATGAAGCAGAACGACGACGGGCGGACGGTACGCGCAATGGACGTATTATTCCCCAAAATCGGCGAAATCATCGGCGGATCGGAACGCGAAGCCGATTATGGCAAGCTTTGTGCCCGTATCAAGGAGTTGAACATGAACGAACGCGAGTTGTGGTGGTACCTCGACACCCGCCGCTGGGGATCGGCTCCCCACTCCGGTTTCGGACTCGGTTTCGAGCGTCTGCTCCTCTTCGTTACGGGCATGGGCAATATCCGCGACGTGATACCTTTCCCCCGCACCCCGCAGCACGCCGAATTTTAGGCGCAGCGGCCCGCCGACCGAAAATCGGGCATACGGGGTGTGCGGAGGGTGTGCGGCGGCTCCCTTCCTCGTGTGCATTGATTTTAATTTTATCGACCCATGGCTATTCATCAGAAACAGGTGATGACGCTTCAGCAGAAGCTCTCCCCGCAGCAGATCCAAATGATTAAATTGCTCGAACTGCCTGCCGTGCAGCTCGAACAGCGCATCAAGCAGGAGATCGAGGAGAACATCGTGCTCGAAGAGGCCGAACAGCAGAACGAGGAGGAGGAACCCCAGCAAATATCGGTCGACGAATACCTGCGCGAAGACGACACGCCGGCCTACAAGATGCGGGCCAACAACTATTCGAAAGACGACAAGCCCCGTCAGATTCCCCTGTCGGGCGGCCGTTCGTTGCAGGAGTACCTGATCGAACAGCTCGGCTACCGCAACCTCTCGGAAGAGGAGATGCGGCTGGCGGTCTATCTGGTGGGAAGCATCGACGAAGATGGGTATCTGCGCCGCGATCTGGAATCGGTGGCCGACGACATCGCCTTTACGCTGGGCGAAGAGGTCTCGCCCGAACGGCTGGAAGCGATCTTGAAGGTCATCCACGACCTCGAACCCGCGGGTATCGGTGCGCGCAACCTGCGCGAATGTCTGCTGCTGCAACTCTCGCAACTGCCTATGACGACCCGTTCGCGGCGGCTGGCGCGCAAGATCCTGACCTCCTATTTCGACGAATTCGCAAAAAAACACTACGAGAAGCTGATCTCGCGGTTGCAGGTCACTGAGGACGAGTTCCGCGATGCCATCGCCGAGATCCGCCACCTCTCGCCCAAGCCCGCCAACGGCTACTCCGACGGCGGGTCGGACGCCGCGCCCTACGTGGTGCCCGATTTCATCCTGGACTATCACGACGGCCGTTTCGAACTGTCGCTCAACTCCTACAATGTTCCCGACGTGCGGATCAACCGCCGTTACGTGGAGATGATGCGCGATATGGTGTCGTCCGACGGCCGCGTGCAGGAGAAGAACCGCGAGGCGGTGCAGTTCGTCAAGAACAAGATCGATTCGGCCAAGTGGTTCATCTCGGCGATCAAGCAGCGGCGCGACACGCTGATGCGCACCATGCAGGAGATACTGGATTTCCAGCAGGAGTATTTCAAGACGGGCGACCAGTCGAAGCTCCGCCCGATGATCCTCAAGGATATCGCCGACCGCACGGGACTGGACGTTTCGACCATTTCGCGCGTGGTGAACAGCAAGTACGTGCAGACGCAGTTCGGGATCATCCTCCTGAAATCGCTCTTTTCGGAGGCGATGCAGACCGCATCGGGCGGGGAGGTTTCGAGTTACGAGATCAAGAACATCCTGCGTAGCTGCATCGACGACGAAGACAAGCGCCGTCCGCTGACGGACGAAACGCTGATGGACATCCTCAACGGCAAGGGTTACTGCATCGCGCGCCGCACGGTGGCCAAATACCGCGAAATGCTGGGCATTCCGGTGGCGCGTCTGCGAAAACAGATCTGATGGACGAATCCCGAATTGCCGATCCCTCTTCCGCACTGCGCCGTAGCGACCGCAGCCTGCCCACGCGCCTGTCCAGAGCGGTGTCGGTGGTGCTGCATCCGCTGGTGATGCCGCTCTACGTCATCTTGCTGCTGGTGGCGGGACCGACCCAGCTCTCCTATTTCCCCGCGTCGGTCAAGTTCTACCTGCTGTGGGTGACCGTGCTCTACACGGCCGTCATTCCGTTGCTCTCGGTGGGGCTGCTCCGTTCGGTGGGGCGTATTTCGTCGCTTGCGATCGACGACCGGCGCGAGCGGATTCTGCCGCTGGCGATCGGTATCGTCTGCTACCTGCTCTGCGCCGCTACGGTGGCGCGGATTCCTTCGGCGATGATCGTGCGCAAATTCATGCTGGCGGGCGCCTGTTGCGAACTGTTCTGTCTGGCGGTGACCTTCTACTGGAAAATAAGTCTTCATCTGGCTGCGCAGGGAGCCGCCGCGGCATTGCTCGTGTTGCTGACCTTCGGCAACGCAGGGAACCTGACCGGTGCGCTGGCCGTGGCCGTGCTGGCGGCGGGTGCGCTCGCCTCGGCACGTCTGTGGCTGGGATGCCATACGATCCGCCAGGTCGCCGCGGGTTATGCCGGCGGGTTCATCGTCGCGACGCTCGCCGTGCTGCTGTTGTAGGTGTGCGGCGAAAGGATTCTCTTCCGCTCGTTCCGCCGCTCGATCTTTTGCCGCTTTTGGCGCGATCCCGAAGCAGCGAAGGTGGCCGTTGATTTCCGCACGGCGCGTACTGAATTTCGGCTGGCGGCAGTTCGATAAAAAAACAGCGAGGTAAACTGCCTCGCTGTTTTCTATTCCGGAATCGGGATCGGGTTCTCAACGTGCTGCGATACGGCAGTAACGGTCGTAGCGTTTCAGAACGTCGCGGACGTAGGCCCTCGTCTGGCTGCCGCCGGTGAACCGGCCGCAGCGTACCTCCTGCTGCTCGTAGTATTCGGGCAGCGCTTTGAGCGCCAGATAGCGGGCCACGGTCTCCCATGAATCGGGATTCTCGCCGTGGCTGCGCGCCAGCCGGCGTGCGTCGTTGACGTGGCCGATGCCGCCGTTGTATGCGGCCAGGATGATGCTCATCCGGTCGTCGTCCGGCGTGCCGGGCGCGAAACGCAGTCCGGCGTCGATCTTCGAGAGCACCTGTGCCGCCAGCCGGACGTTGGTCTCCGGATCGAGGAGCCGGTCGCCCGTCACGTTGAACTGGCGCGCCACGGCGGGCATGATCTGCATCAGTCCGGCGGCGCCCCGTTTCGAAACGATGTCGGGCGAGAAACGCGATTCATGGTAGGCGATGGCGCTCATCAGACGCCAGTCGTAACCCTCCTCTTCGCTGACCGAACGGATCAGTTCGTCGTAAACCGAGATGGTGTGGGCGATCTCCGTCCTTTCGGCACTGCCGATGAAGCTGCCTGCCGTGCGGTTGCCGTAGGGGCCGAAATTGGCGTTCAGACCGTAGAAGGTAGTCAGCAATGTTAAGAACACGAACGTTAAAAATGTCTTTTTTAACATAAAGTTTTACGTTGCGGGCAGCTCTCTGCGTGCCGTACAGTACACCGATCGATCAGTCGTAGAATCCCCACGAAATACCCATCTTGAACATGCCGGGGTTGAGCGGGTAGCGGGCCACGGAAAAGTAGTCGCCGTTGCCGAACAGCCCCCTGTTGACATGCTGATATTTCAGAAAGATGCGCATTCGTTTCCACTTGCCCATGACGAAAACGTCGGTGTAGGGATAGTTCCCCACCTCGGTTTCGCGCTGGTTGTAGAACGCCGACAAGGCCGGATTGTAGCCCGGGGCGTAATACTTCGTGTTGTAGCGGCCGTCGAGACCGATTTGCAGCCTCAACACGTCGCGCACCACCCAGAACTCGTAATAGTACGAGAGGAAGGCGCTCACGAGCGGAACGGGTATGACCTCCTGATTTGTACTCCACTGCAACAATACCCTGTTGTCCAGATGGAGTCCGCCGATGCGGAAATCCTTGCGGGCATACAAACTCGTCAGGCTGACGTTGCCGTCGTGTTGCAGGACGCCTACGTTGGAGTCGCCGGGACCGACGGGGCCGTAATAGATCTTGTTCTTTACGACACCCTGCCATGCGGCGAGTTCCAGCGCGTAGTCCGGCACGCGGAACGAAGCCTCGATACGGGTTTCATTCTCCTTGGCCAAGGAGTTGGACCACACGTAGTGGTTCGAGAAGAGATTCTCCTGCCAGTAACCCGGCGAACGCTTCTCGTTCGAGAAACGTCCTTCGAGAATCAGGGCGTGACCGCGGAGATAGCCTTTGAGCGCGAGGTGTGCGCCCAGCGACATGTCTCCGCCTCTGTACCCCGACGGGTAGACCTTCATGTTGGCGTCCCAGTCGACGTATTTCTTGATTTTGCCGGCGATCGACCCGTAGGCGAAATAGCTGGTCTTTCGCGTGCGGCGGTATTTGCCGGTGATGTAGTCGCCGAGCGCGAACTGCGAGTAGGTGTGGATGTCGAACCCCACGCCGCCGTCGATGGTGCCGATCACGCCGTTGCGGTCCCACGGCTGCGCCTGCACGAACAGGCGGTTCGAAAGCCTCCGTTCGCAGAGCGTGTCGCGCGAGGCGTCGGGGTGGATGAACCAGTTGTCGTAATACTCGTGGCCCTCGGTGGCGACGAAGTTGCCGTTCTCGTCTTTCGACCCGCGTTCGTCGGTGTAGGTGCCGAAGATGTCGGTGTAGGTCTTGCTCCAAATGTCGTACTCGATCGAGTGGCCGATGAATACGGCCGAGAGGTCGGCCAGCGAAAAATCGTTTTCGGTGACGCGTTGCAGCGGAATGGCGTAGGACTGCGTGAGGAAGAAGGCGTGGTTGCGGTAGATGTTTTCGGCCTTGGCGTTCGTCAGCCGCATCGGTACTCCCGACGGCATCTCGAAGACCGTGTCGCGGATCGCCCATTCGCCCACCACGCCGCCGTTCTCACGCGTCTCGATGTGGTTGTTGACGTAACCGGCATGTACGGAGTAGCGCTTGCCCGTGTGGGCGACCGTCACGGCGATGTTCTGATTCTTGGTACGCGACCATTCGTAGAGTCCCCGCGTGCCGCGCGACTTGTAGTCGATGCTGAAACTGGTCGAGGGAGAGATGTTCTGTGCGTGGCGGATCTCGAAATTGGTCTCGCGGTAGCGTTTCTGTCCCGATTCGATGTAGGTCATTTGCAGGAAGGGACGTTTGCCGTTGTAGAACGGCGCGTTCCGCATGTCGTAAATATAGGAGTGGAACGGGGAGGCGAAACTGAAATCCTGCCACTGGGGCCGCTCGAAATAGTTGAGCGGAACCGATCCCTGGCCGAGCGCGCCGATCGGCGCATCACCCACGCCGTTGCGGTAGAAGGGGTAGTCGATTCGCCACGCCGTGAGCGTGGTGTCGAGCGGTTCGATCCGCACGCGGTTGTAATCCTGGGAGACGTTCCATTTGAAGTTGGGCAGCGCCCGGATCGAATCGCTGAAAAAGTAGGATTCGAGCGGTTTTTTGATGCGCTTCTCCTTGGTCGAGTCGACGGGCTGCTGCGCCTGCCCCTCCTCGTCTTCGGGCGCGGGGTTCGGTACTCCGTAGAGGTTGGTGTTTTCGCCGCGTTGCTGGGCTCGCATGAGCGAACGGGCGTCGAGCTGGGCACAGACACGCCCCGGCAGCAGCGCCGCCAAGAGCAGCACTGCCGGGAGCAGATATGTTCCGAGCCGTTTCGACATGCGTTTTCTTTACTTAGGCTTCGGCCGCCCTGCGCCCTTGCAGGAGCCACCGGACGAGCGAGACTACGACATAGAGAACGAAAATCGCAGGAATTGCGTATGCGCCGAGCGTAAGAATAAGTACGACGCACGCCCCCAGAAAGAGATAGCGCAGCCGGTTGCCCCTCCAGCCGAAGCCGTGGAATTTGAGTGCGAACATGCGGATCGGGCTGATCATGAGCCAGGCCGTCGCCGCCGCGGCGAGCAGTACGGCTTCATAGGGCAGCGAGAGCATTCCTTCGGCGTGGAGCAGACCCAGCGAGGCGCAGAAGAGTCCCGCCGCGGGCGAAGGCAGTCCGCAGAACTCGGTACGCTGCGTGTCGTCGATGTTGAATTTCGCCAGCCGCAACGCCGTCCCGACGGCCAGCAGCAGTACGATCCAGCTCCAAGGGCCTCCCGTATCGGCCGCCCACCACGAACTGCCGGCCTGCCATGCCAGCGTGAGCATGACGGCCGTCGGTGCGACGCCCGACGAAACCATGTCGGCCAGCGAATCGAGCTGCAACCCGATCGGCGAGGACTGGTGGAGCAGCCGTGCCGTGAAGCCGTCGAAAAAATCGAAGACGGCCGCCAGCACCAGCAGCCAGAAGGCCAGATGCAGGTCGCCGTCGGTGAGTATCGCCACCGTCGCTATCATCCCGCAGAGCAGATTCGAGAGCGTGAGCAGGTTGGGAATGGTAAAGAGCTTGATCTTCATATTCGTGCCCGACAATTGATAGATTGACCGGCAAAGTTACGAATTATTTTTCGGTTTTCGGGCAAATGTGCCGAAAACCGATCGGACACGGCCTTTTTCTCCGCTGTTTGCGGGGCGATGCAGGGGTCGATGCCTGTGTCGGAATTGGTTTGGACTTCCTCCTGAGGATGACAGGATTTGTCGTTCCGAACGGAATGCAGTGGAGCGTAGGAATCTTTCCGCTCTTTTCGCAGTGCGATCCGGCAGGCCGGAGACCTGCTAAAACAGGAGACCAGCAAATAATCATCGTTGCGCGCAGCGCACCGCAAATTCCGCATTGCTCCGTCCGATCCCGACGTAGGTGCTCTGCGGACACTTTTGGCGCCACCTTTCGGTGACAAAAGGTGGTAAATCCGCTCCTTGCAGGAGACACCCAATCGGAGGTGCGGGATGCTTCCCGAAGTGAGAATTAGGTTGTTTTTGCAGTGCGATCCCGCAGGCCGGAGGCCTGCTAAAATACAGTTTCGAAAGATTCGCTCTTCGGCCGCAGCCGAAGAGCGGAAGCCCGCAGCCGCTCATGCAGAGGGCGGCATCGCTCCGCCTGCGGCCTCCGGCACATCCTCCGCCGGCCGCGGACTGACAAAGGGAGATCGCACTTTGGCTGCACCGAGAATATTTCGCCTCGGCAAAAAGCAAATTAATTTGCATTGCTTCCGGCTTTTCGTATCTTTGGCTTGCCGAAGATATTTCCGTTCGGCAATGTTCGAATAAATTTGACATTGCCCTCGCTTATTCGTATCTTTGACTTCACCGAAGATACTCCGTCTCGGCATAATCAAACATGAATGTTTGCTTCTGCCCTCGACTTTTCGTATCTTTGTATATTATTTCAGGAACAATCAAACGAGATACGATATGAATCGCTACTGTATCATCATGGCGGGAGGCGTGGGAACCCGCTTCTGGCCGCTGAGCCGGCAGAACAAGCCCAAGCAGTTCCTCGACATCATGGGGACGGGCAAATCATTCCTGCGCCATACGTTCGAACGCTTCGCGCCGTTGGTGCCCGACGAAAATTTCATCGTGGTGACCAACCGACGTTACAAGGAACTGATCCGCAATATCCTTCCCGAGATCCGCGAAGAACAGATTCTCTGCGAGCCGATCGGCCGCAATACCGCGCCGGCCATCGCCTACGCCGCCTACTGGTTGCGGAAACACGATCCCGAAGCGCAGATGATCGTCACGCCGGCCGATCACTGGGTGGTCGACGAGGAGGGGTTCCGCTCGATCATCGGCGAGTGCCTCGATTTCGTGACGGGCCACGATGCGTTGATGACCGTCGGCATCCGTCCCACACGCCCCGAAACGGGTTACGGTTATATACAGGCCTCGGCCGACGAGACCATTTGTCCGGTGAAGAGTTTTACGGAAAAGCCCAATCTGGAACTGGCCCAGACCTTCGTGCAGTGCGGCGAATTCTTCTGGAATTCGGGTATTTTCGTCTGGAAGGTCCGCGATATCGTGCGGGCCTTCGCCCAATACCTGCCCGAACACCATGCGCTGTTCTCGTCGGTCGAGGCGGCGTTCGGTACGCCGCAGGAGGACGAGGCCGTCGAACGGGTCTTTTCGTGCAGCCATCCCATTTCGATCGATTACGGCGTCATGGAGAAGGCCGGCAACGTCTACGTGCGCTCCAACGCCGACGTGGGTTGGAGCGACGTGGGGACGTGGGGTTCGCTCTACCAGCTCTCGCGCAAGGACCGTTACGCCAACGCCAAGCCTGCGGAGGGTTGTTACGCCTACGATACGCGCAACTGCATCATCTCGCTGCCCGAAGGCAAGGTGGCCGTCGTGAGCGGGTTGAAGGAGTACATCGTCGTCGATACGGAGGACGTGCTGATGATCTGCCCGCGCGGCGAGGAGCAGAACATCAAGAAGTATATCGACGAGGTGAAGTTCAACAAGGGCGAGGAGTATATCTGATAATCGATGAATAACGATTGACAATTGAACGAAAACGAACGGCTCGGAACGCAGCGTCTCTATGCGTTGTTCGAGCGATACCCCGCCGTCGCGACCGACTCGCGGCGGGCAGGTGAAGGGACGATCTTCTTCGCCCTCAGGGGCGACCGTTTCGACGGCAACCGCTTCGCCCTGGCGGCGCTCGATGCCGGTGCTGCCTGCGCCGTCGTCGACGATCCGGCGGTCGCGGCGTCGGCCGGAGAAGCTTATGCCGGACGGATCGTGACGGTAGACGACGCGCTGGCGGCCTTGCAGGCGCTGGCGTGCGAGCATCGTCGCAGGCTCGGCATTCCGCTGCTGGCGATCGTCGGCAGCAACGGCAAGACCACGACCAAGGAGCTGGTGAGCCGCGTGCTGGCCGAAAAATACGCGGTCTACGCCACGCAGGGCAATCTCAACAACCATATCGGCGTACCCCTTACGCTGCTGGCGATGACGCGCGACACGGAGTTGGGCGTGGTGGAGATGGGGGCGAGCGCCTGCGGCGAAATCGCCCTGCTCTGTGCGATCGCCGAGCCCAATTTCGGCCTGATTACCAACGTCGGGCGGGCGCACCTCGAAGGATTCGGGGGTGTCGAAGGTGTGCGGCGCGGCAAGGGCGAGCTGTATGACTATCTGGCTGCCAACGGCGGCCGTGCCTTCGTGCGGCGCGACGACGGGACGCTGGTGAAAATGGCCGCCGAACGGGGAAATCTGGCGGTGGAATTCTACGATCCGGCGATCGCCGACGGCGTCGGGCATCGGCTCGAAGGGGCGTTCAACCGCCTGAACGTAGCGGCGGCGATGGCCGTAGGCCGTTATTTCGGCGTGGACGAGGAGCGTATCCGCGACGCCGTGGCCGCATACCGGCCCGACAACAACCGCTCGCAGCGGCGATCGACGGCCCGCAATACGCTCGTCGTCGATTGTTACAACGCCAATCCGTCGAGTATGCAGGCGTCGCTGGCCAATTTCCTCGGCGAGGAGTCGGTCGGCGGCAAGGTCGCCGTGTTGGGCGATATGCTCGAATTGGGGGCGTGGAGTGCGGCGGAGCATCGTGCGGCGGTCGAACAGGCGCTTGCGGGCGACGTGGAGCAGTTGTGGCTGGTGGGGACGGAGTTCTCCGCCGCGTGGCGTGCGATGGGGTGCGGCGACGAACGGGTGCGTCTGTTCGCCACGTGCGACGAAGCGGCCGCCGCGTTGCAGGCGTCGCCGTTTGCGGGCAAGTTCGTGCTGCTGAAAGGGTCGCACGGGATCGGACTGGAACGATTGATCGAGTGGTTGTGATCGGTCAGTGCTTTGGCTGATGCTTGTCCTGTGTCCGGCAGGAGAAAGCGCGGATAGTATGCGGATGCCCGACGGTCGTCGGGTGTCCGCGTTCGTTCCTTTCGGATCGGCCGAATTCGGCGGGCGGAAGATCGATTTTTCGAAAAAATTCCTAACTTTGTCAATCAGACGCGAATTCAAACTTAAAAAACGAGAATGGAACAGGAAAAACAATTGACCTCGTTGCCGGAGAACGCCTACCGCGAGCTGGCGCCGGGCGAGGAGTACACGCCGATGCTGCCGGCGTCGGCCGCTCCCGCCGAAGTGACGCCCTATTCGGTCGGGATGGGCATCGTCATGGCCATCGTCTTTTCGGCTGCGGCGGCCTATCTGGGGCTCAAAATCGGACAGGTGTTCGAGGCGGCGATCCCGATCGCCATTATCGCCGTGGGCATGGGCAGCGTGCTCGGCAAGCGCAACATGCTGGGCCAGAACGTCATCATCCAGTCGATCGGCGCTTCGTCGGGCGTGATCGTCGCCGGGGCGATCTTCACGCTGCCGGCGCTCTACATCCTGGGGCTGGACGCGGCGTTTTACCAGATCTTCCTTTCGTCGTTGTTCGGCGGTCTGCTGGGCATCGTGCTGTTGATCCCGTTCCGCAGCTATTTCGTCAAGGAGATGCACGGCAAGTATCCCTTCCCCGAAGCGACGGCCACCACCGAGGTGCTCGTGTCGGGCGAGAAGGGCGGCGCGCAGGCCAAGCTGCTCGCCGTGGCCGGTGCCGTGGGCGGACTGTACGATTTCGTGGTGTCGACTTTCGGGGCATGGACGGAATCGGTTTCGACGCGCATCTGCGATTTCGGCGCGATGTGCGCCGACAAGTTCAAGGTGGTCTTCGGTCTCAATACCGGCGCGGCGGTGTTGGGCTTGGGCTACATCATCGGCCTGAAATACGCCACGATCATCACCGCGGGTTCGTGGCTGGTGTGGTTTCTCGTCGTGCCGTTGGTGGGATCGGTGATCCCCGATGCGGCGAGCGTGTCGCCCGAACAACTGTTCAAGGATTTCGGCCGGCCGATCGGCATCGGCGGCATCGCGATGGCCGGGCTCGTCGGCATCGTGCGGCAGGCGGGGATCATTCGTCAGGCGTTGGGGCTGGCCGTGAAGGAGCTGGGCGGTAAGAAGACCGCCGAGCAGACGACCGTGCGTACGCAGCGCGACCTGACGATGCGGCTGATCCTCACGGTCGTGATCGCCACGCTGGCGGCGTTGCTGGTCTTCTTCCAGTTCGGCGTGCTGGGCAACTGGGCGCAGACGCTCGTGGCGCTCGCGATCGTCTTCGTGATCGCTTTCCTTTTTACGACCGTGGCGGCCAACGCCATCGCCATCGTGGGGACGAATCCTGTGTCGGGCATGACGCTCATGACGCTGATCCTTTCGTCGCTGGTGCTCGTCTCGATCGGACTGAGCGGCAAGAGCGGCATGACGGCCGCGCTGGTCATCGGCGGCGTGGTCTGTACGGCCCTTTCGATGGCCGGAGGCTTCATCACCGATTTGAAGATCGGCTACTGGATCGGTACGACGCCGGCCAAGCAGGAGGCGTGGAAATTCCTCGGCACGGCCGTTTCGGCGGCGACGGTGGCGGGCGTGATGATCGTGCTCAACCGCACCTACGGTTTCGTGGGCGAGGGTGCGCTCGTGGCGCCGCAGGCCAATGCGATGGCGGCCGTGATCCAGCCCTTGATGGAGGGCGGCACGACGCCGTGGGTGCTCTATTTCATCGGCGCCGTGCTGGCGCTGGTGCTCACCTCGATCGGTGTGCCGGCGCTGGCCTTCTCGCTGGGGATGTTCATCCCCATGGAGCTGAACGCCCCGTTGGTGGTGGGCGGTCTGGTGGCGTGGTACGTCTCGACCCGCTCGAAGGATGACGCCGTGAACAAGGCGCGGCTCGACCGCGGTACGCTCATTGCGTCGGGCTTCATCGCCGGCGGTGCGCTGATGGGTGTCGTTTCAGCCGTGCTGAAATTCGCGGGCGCCGACTGGTACTTCGGGCAGTGGGCGTCGTCGAACGGCGCCGAATGGTTGGGGCTTGCGATGTATGCGGCCCTGATCGGCTATATGGCCTGGCACACGATGCGTGCGAAGCCCGAACAGGAGTAATTCATTTGTAACGAATAAGATATGGAACTCAAAGATCGATTTCTGAAATACGTCTCCTACGACACGCAGTCGTCGGAGCAGAGCCGGACCTTCCCCTCGACCGACAAGCAGCTGGTGCTGCTGCGCGAGCTGGCCGACGAAATGAAGGCGTTGGAAATGACGGAAGTGACGATGGATGCGCACGGCTACGTGATGGGTACCGTGCCCGCCACGCCGGGCTGCGAGTCGGCGCCCGTCGTCGGTTTTATCGCGCACGTCGACACCTCGCCCGACATGAGCGGCAAGGACGTCCGTCCCCGCACGATCGAGGAGTACGACGGCGGCGACATCGTGCTTAACGGTCAGTTGACGATGCGCGTGGCCGATTTCCCTGAACTGGCGTTCTTCAAGGGGCATACGCTCATCCACACCGACGGTACGACGCTGCTGGGCGCCGACGACAAGGCGGGCGTGGCCGAGATCATGACCGCCGCCGAGTATCTGCTGGCGCATCCCGAGATCGCACACGGCAAGATCCGCATCGGCTTCACCCCCGACGAGGAGGTGGGACGGGGCGTCGATTACTTCGACGTCGCGGCTTTCGGCGCCGATTTCGCCTATACGGTCGACGGCGGCATGGAGGGCGAATTGGAGTACGAGAACTTCAACGCCGCCAGCGCCAAGATCGCCGTGCAGGGCCGCAACGTCCACCCGGGTTATGCCAAGAACAAGATGATCAACGCCATCGAGGTGGCCTGCGAGCTGAATGCCATGCTGCCCGCCGCAGAGCGTCCCGAACATACCGAAGGGTACGAGGGGTTCTACCACTGCGTGGGCTTCGACGGGACGGTCGAGCGCGCCGAGATCAGTTACATCATCCGCGACCACGACACCGCGAAGTTCGAACAGAAGAAGAGTTATCTGTGGAGCGCGGTCGACCTGTTGACGAAAAAATACGGCGACGGGGTGTTGACGCTCACGCTGAAAGACCAGTATTTCAACATGCGTAAAATGGTCGAGCCGCATCCGCAGCTCATCGACAAGGCGATGGAGGCGATGCGGATGGCGGGCGTCGAACCGCTCGTGCGTCCGATCCGCGGCGGTACGGACGGTGCGCGGCTCTCGTTCATGGGACTGCCGTGCCCCAATCTCTTCACGGGCGGCATGAATTTCCACGGCAAGTTCGAGTACTGCTCGCTCACGACGATGCGCAAGGCCGTGCAGGTGATCCTGAACCTGGCGCAGCTGTGGGCCAAATAGCGCCTGACGATGGATCGGTACGGATATCTGAAAACGGCGGCGGCCATCCCTTCGGTGCGGGTGGCCGACTGCGCCTATAACGGCGAGCGGATCGCCGCGCTCGTGGCCGAAGCGGCCGGACGCGGCGTCGAGGTCGTTCTCTTTCCCGAACTGTCGGTAACGGGCTATACCTGTGGCGATCTCTTCCTGCAACCGGCGCTGCTGGCTGCTGCCGAACAGGCCCTTGCGGAGCTGCTGCGGCGTACGGCGGAACTGAACACGGCATTCGTGGTCGGCCTGCCCGTCGCGGTGGACGACATGCTCTACAACTGCGCTGTCGTGGCGGCCGCGGGCGAAGTGCTGGGTGTCGTGCCCAAGTGTCATATTCCCGACTACGCCGAGTTCTACGAGTCGCGCTGGTTCGCTTCGGGTCAGGGGCGCCCGACGGTCGAGATCGAGTTGTGCGGGCAGAGTGTGCCGTTCGGGCCCGACCTGCTGTTCGACATCGGCGGTGCGCGGTGCGCGGTGGAGATATGCGAGGACCTGTGGGTGCCGGCCCCGCCGTCGGCGGAGGCGGCTACGGCCGGCGCCGAGGTGATTCTCAATCTCTCGGCGTCGCCCGAAACCGTGGGCAAGAGCGACTACGTGCGGCAGCTGGTCGTACAACAGTCGGCGCGTACGCGTGCGGCCTACCTCTACTGCTCGGCCGGTTTCGGCGAGTCGTCGACCGATCTGGTCTTCGCCGGCCATGCGCTGGTGGCCGAGAACGGTGCGGTGCTGGCCGCATCGGAGCGTTTCTCGCTCGGCGAGCAGCTCGTCGTGGCCGACGTCGACTGCCAGCTGCTGCGCAACGACCGCTGCCGCACGACGACGTTCCGCCACAGCGGCGCGGGCGGCCGTACCACGGTCGCCGTGACGATGCCCGTGGCCGACGACCGTCCGTTCGACCGCACGGTCGAGGCGATGCCCTTCGTACCGGCGGAGGACGACCGGCGGCACAGCCGTTGCGAGGAGATTCTCAACATTCAGGCGACGGGATTGGCGCGCCGGCTGGCGCATACGCGGAGCACGAAGGCTGTCGTCGGCATTTCGGGCGGACTGGATTCGACGCTCGCACTGCTCGTGACGGTGCGTGCGTTCGACCGGCTGGGACTCGACCGGCGGGGGATCGTGGGGATCACGATGCCCGGTTTCGGGACGACCGGCCGCACCTACGGCAATGCCCTGACGTTGATGCGCGGACTGGGCGTCACGGCGCGCGAAATACCGATCCGCGCCGCCTGCGAACAGCATTTCCGCGACATCGGGCTGCCGGAAGACGACCGCTCGACGACCTACGAGAATGCGCAGGCGCGCGAACGGACGCAGATTCTGATGGACGTGGCCAACCGCGAAGGTGCGCTGGTCGTCGGTACGGGCGACCTGTCGGAACTGGCTCTGGGCTGGGCGACCTACAACGGCGACCAGATGTCGATGTACGGCGTCAACGCCTCGGTACCCAAGACGCTCGTGCGCCATATCGTCGAGTGGTATGCTGCGCACTGCGCCGAAGGGAGTGTGCGCGAGGTGTTGTGCGACGTGACTGCTACGCCCGTCTCGCCCGAACTGCTGCCGGCCGATGCAGAGGGCGGTATCGCGCAGAAGACCGAAGAGCTGGTCGGCCCCTACGAGCTGCACGACTTCTTCCTCTACCGCTTCGTCCGGCAGGGGTTTCCGCCCGCGAAGATACTTTTTCTGGCCGAACGTGCGTTCGGCCGGCGTTACGACCGGGCGACGATCCTGCGGTGGATGAAGACCTTTTTCTCCCGCTTTTTCTCGCAGCAGTTCAAACGTTCGGCGATGCCCGACGGGCCGAAGGTGGGTTCGGTGGCATTGTCGCCGCGCGGCGACTGGCGGATGCCGTCGGATGCGAGCGCCGCGGTATGGCTCGCCGAGATTGACCGGCTCGAAAAGGAGTGAACGAAACAAATTATCGGAATTTATGAAGAGACTTTTGATGTGCCTGCTGGCCGCGTGCTGCGTTGTACCGGCCGTCGGGCAGGATTGGAAAGAGGCGTTGAAGAGCGCGGCCTCGAACGTCGTCGACAAGGCGACGGGCGGCAAGGCGACCGAAACGCTGATGATCGGCGACTGGCAGTACGAGGCGCCGGGCGTGAAGTTGGAAAGCAACAACGCGCTGGCCGACGTCGGAGCGTCGGCCGTGACGGGCAAAATGGAGGAGCAGCTCGAAAAGCTCTACGCGCTGGCGGGTATCCGTGCCGGTGCGTGTAAGTTCTCGTTCGCGGCGGACAAGCGCTTCACGGCGACGTTCGGCAGCCGGACGTTCACCGGAACCTACGAGTTCACGGGCGAGAGCCACGACATCGCGCTGCATTTCGAAATGTCGTCGAAATACGATCTGGGGACGCTCAACGGCAAGACCTACTTGTCGGGAACCGACCTGCAAATCCTCTTTCCCGCTACGCGGCTGCTGAAAATGGTCGACGTGCTGGGGCAGAAACTCGCTTCGTTCAGCACGACGGCCGCGACGGTCAGCACGCTGGTCGGCAAGTTCGACGATCTCTATCTGGGATTCGAATTTACGAAGCAATGACGATGAGACGCCTGTTTTTGATCGCGGCCTTCGCCGCCGCCTTCGCGACGCCCGTTTCGGCGCAGTCGTGGCAGGACATGTTCAAGAGCGCCATCCAGTCGTTGACGGGCGGTACTTCGTCGGAGTCCGCCGCGGCGACCGCTGCTCCCGAACCGCTTCCGGAGAAGGAGCTGTTCGGCACGTGGAGCTATCAGGCGCCGGCGATGGAGTACACGGGCGACGATATGCTCGCCTCGCTGGCGACCTCGACGCTCAAAGGGCAGCTGCCCTCCTATTTCCAGCAGGCGGGGCTGCAACCGGGCAAGGCGACGGTCTCTTTCTCCCGTCGCGGTGTCTTCAAGGCAGTGCTGGACACCCATAAGGTAGAAGGGGTGTACCGCTACGACGAAGATACGGGGGAGTTGACGGTCGAGTGCCTCTTCGCCGGCAATCCGGTCTCTTTCACCGGTCGGGCGAAACATGCCGACGGCGTGCTGACGCTGCTTTTCGAAGCGAATGCCGCGCTCGGTTCGCTGCGCGCTTCGTCGCAGCAGTATGCGCAGAATCCGAAGTTGCAGCAGATCGCCGCGATTCTGGAACGTTATCCCGGCGTGATGCTGGGCGCCGAGTTGAAGCGGCGGTAGCGCAGGAAGAATGATACGCGAGGGGTCGGCGCTTTCGAAAGCGCCGACCCCTCGCGTATCGTGTTCCGGGCCGTTATTCGTAGACCAGTTCGAAGTCGTCGACCCACATCACGCTGTCGGAACTGCCGGTGAAGTAGTCGCCGTAGCGCGACGCCGAGCAGACGATCATCAGATGCGTGGGTACGACGTCCGTGGCCGTGTAGTCGAGTTTGACGGTGAATTCGCGCCACTCGTCGACGCTGGTGGTGAAGACCACCTCGCCGTAGGCGATGACGTCCTTTCCTTCGGGGTCGAAGAAGGTCTTCGTGTCGCGGGTGTAGACCTGCACGGGCGACTGCTCCGTTCCGCCGTATTCGGCGGCCGTCCAGCGCCCCAGCGCCATGTAGATGATGCCTTCGTCGGGGTCGCCCTTGGCGAAGCTCATGCCCACGGGGCTGCCTTTGATGTAGTCCATCTTGCCGCGGTTGTATTTCACCCAGCCGTGCAGCGCCACGGGGCGCGAGGTGAAGGGCTGGCTGAAATTCACGATGCCGTCGGTACCCTTCGTTTCGGCGTAGTGGCCGGAGAAGAGGTTTCCGGCGGCGAACTTGCCGACGCCGAGGAAGGCGACGTACTGCGATTTGAGCTGTGCGCAGTATTGGCCCTCCGAACCCGGACGCGGGTCTTTTTCGTTGGTGGTGACGAGTTTTTTGAGCGTCATCGAACCGGGATTGCCCGAACCCCAGAACTGCTCGGCCAGCGGCGCGTCGGCGGCGTAGGGGTAGAGGATGTCGCTGCGGTCGGTGCTCCACGTCTCGAATCCGGCGTTGGGCAGCTGCGGAGCCGCTTCGGTGGTGAATTCCCGCATGTCGCAGCTGTCCGTGTCGGAGAAGGCTCGCAGTTCGTAGGTCGTTTCGGGGTCGAGGCCGGCGAGTTTCGCGCGGAAGGTTCCGCCCTCGATCTCGACGTCGGGTACCGCGAGCCACTCCGTGTCGCCCTTGCGGCGGTAGACGAAGCCCATTTCGGTGTCGCTCAGACCGTCGGCCGCGAGCCATGCGATGCGCGCCCATGCGTCGCACTGCGTGATGCTCACCGTGACGTCGGTCGGCACGACGCGGAGCCGCCACTGCTCCGTGCGGCCGTGTGCGGTGACATCCACCAGCCGTACCGTCTCGAACGAGGTCGTTCCCTCGATTTCGGGCGAGTAGGTCGTGATTCCGGCCGGGCCGAGTTTGAGCTCCTTGACCGGGACGTTTTGCAGGTCGGTGCTGCGCGAGACGTAGGCCGTCGCCGTGCGGTTCGCAGGATCGATCTCGGCCGCGCCCACCTGCTTCTTCACGCGGAAATAGCGTTCGATGGTCTGCGTGGCTGCGATGCTCCACCCGTACTCCTGATAGAGCGACAGCGTCGTGTAGAGCGGCGTGCGCAGGTCGAACGTGCCGGGGAAGGCTACCGACGACTGCCCGCCTTCGGTGAGCGTCACCGAGGTGATGTGCACGTTGCGGATGTCGGTGGTCTCCAAAAGCGGCAGGATGACGGTCTGCTGCGCGGCGTTGATCTGGGCTGCGCCGTCGAGCCCTTCGGCCTCGATCGCCTCGATGTTGATCGTCACCACGGGGTAGGGCAGGTCGTTATGGATGCAGCCGGCGAGGAGCGCCGGAAGGCACAGTGCGCCGAAAAGGATGAGTCGTTTCATGGTTACTCTTTCTTTTTGTTCCACAAATGAACGGTCATACCCACGTTGATATTGGCAAGGTTGAGCCGAAAACGCATTTTCGACGCCGTGCGGCTGCCGGTTTTGCCGTCCTGGTCGGTCTGGTCGATCTTCGAATACTGGAAGCCGCCCAGTCCGAACGAGAGGGTTCCGCAGACGTTGGGAAAGATGTAGACCGCCACGCCGGGATTGAACGAAATGTTCATCTTGAACGACTTGCTGTGGGTCGATTTCGGCGTGTCGCCCGACAGGTAGGAGAAGTCCGAGCGGCCGATCATGCCCGACAGCTCCAATTCGGCGAACAGACCGAAACTGCCCTTGGGGTCGATACCCGTATAGGAGCGGTGGAAGAGTCCGAACGAGTAGGCGTTGCCCGAGTAGTCCATGTTGTCGAGCGAGATGTCCAGATCGTTCTGAGAACCCAGATCGACTTCCAGATTGCCCAGTCCCATGCCGATATGGCGGTAGCCGAGCCGCAGTCCGACCATGTTGTTGTCGCGGTAGAAATAGCCCACGAAGGGGTTGACCTGCGCCATCGTCCCGTCGAGGTTGATGTGGTCGAGGATGAGCATCATGTCGGTGTCGTCGCTCGAAATCGTGCCGTAGGAGGCCGTGATGCCGAGCGCCACCTCGCCTTTGTAGGCGAATTTGTTGCGGTCGATGCGGCGGTCGATGCGCTTGGCCGTGGGCAGGAAACGGTGTTTCTCGACGAAGGCCGAATCTTTGCGCACGACGACCGAGGCGTCGGCGCCGGAGTCGGCCGCGGCCGACAGTGCCGCCGGCGCGAGGAGCATCAAAAGTAGGAATTTCTTCATTGCCGTGCGGTTTTAGAGGTAGAACGATATGCCCAGCCCGATGGAGAGCAGGTTGACTTTGAAATTCATGGCGCTCTGGTGGCGCGTGCCGGTCGTCACCTGGTTGTGTACCTGCCGCACACGGCTGTACCCGATGCCCATCATGCCGACGTTGACCTCGACGGCCATGCTGTTCGTGGCGAAGGCGATCAGGCCGGGCGAGAGGCCCAGTTCGAAGTCGAAGCCCCGCTGGAACGTGCCCTTGATCGGCGAATCGGCCGCGAACTTGCCCTGCGAGCCGCCGAAGAGCAACTGGATGTCGGTGAAGATGCCGAAGCGCTTCGACTCGCCGAAGGGGATGTAGCGGCGGTAGACCGCAGCGAACGAATAGGAGTGGCGCAGCGCGTAGTAATAGTCGACGCTCAGGTCTGTCGACGAGTCGCCGTTGCCGAAGCTGACGTTCGCCCCGTCGAGTTTGAGCAGCGTGCGGCCGTAGATGAAGCGCACGCCGAGCGTCGAGTTGTTGCCCAGCGCGTAGCCGATCATCGGACTGACCTTGAAGGTGTAGCCTTCGGAGGTGATGTCGTCGATTACGAGCACGTCGTAGTCGCGGTTGTTGTGGGTCGAATAGGAGACCGTACCGCCGAAGACCCATTGTCCCTTGGGGACGAAGAGGCTGGTCCGCGAGCTGATGCCGCGCTCGGCGCGCCGCTGGTTGACGGTTTTCGCCGGCTGAGGCTGTTCCCCGTCCGCGATCGCCGTGAGTCCGGCTGCATGGTCGCCGGCCGGCGTCGTGGCAGTCGGCCCGTCGGGTGCCTCCGATACCGGAGCGACGTCGGTCGCGGGAAGGGGTTCGGCGGTGAGCGGCTGCACCGCGTCGGCGATGTCGGACGTTTCCGCTGCCATAGGATCGGGTGCGGCGGCCGTTCGGTCGACGGGCGATTCCGGCCGCGGGGCGGCGGCCGCGACGGCCGTCCCCAGCAGCAGAATCAGTGTCAGAAGTTTGAGTTTGCGCATTTCGAAGTGCGTTAATCGGTTCTTTGCATATCGCGGGAGTTTTTCGGCGGCCCTCCCCGCAGCCGTTTCCGACCCTAACGAATCTCCGGGCGGTCGTCGGGCCGCCCGGAAATTTGCAGGGTTGTCGTTTTCAGAGGATTAGTATACCCACTCGAAGTCGCCGACGTACATTTCGGCGCTCTTGTATCCGTTCAGATAGTCGCCGTATGCGCTGGTGGAGCAGGAAATAACGAGGCTGTAATTGGCATTTGCCGGATTCACGTCTTCTGCATACCAGTTGAACGGCAAGGTCACTTCGTTGAACGAACCTTTCAGTGCTGTTTGGCTGATCCACAACGAAGCATAGGCTACGATTTGGCCTCCTCCACAGTTATCTCCCGAAGGATCGCTCGAGGTTTCGGGGTCCCAGCATCCTTTTGGTGTAGACATACCGGATGTAACATCTCGAGTCTTTTCCCAATTAACAATCGCTACGAAAATACGGGCGTAATCCGGAGACCCTTCTGCAATTTTCCATCCGTGCTTTCCATTATTAACATTGCCCGTTTTCGCATCGTATTGTACTTTTACTCCCGAAGGACGTTTTGCCCATTGATAGGGTTGCCCGAAATAGACGGTGCCATCAGTGCTGGGGCGGTAGAATTTACCGGAGAATAGGTTGCCAGGGGCCAAGCCTACAAAGGAGACTAATCCTCCACTTTCGGCTTTTAAATGTGCACCTTTGTAAGTAGCGTCGTGTTTACATAACGATTTTGCGAAAGTGTTGTTTCCGCTACCCCACCAAGTTGCATCCGTGTTGTTCTCTGTGGTATAGCAGGATAATTCTTTCTGATCCAGCGTCGGAATTGCGGGATTCGTCAGATTGGCAGCGGCAGAATCGAATTCGGCGACTTCGGACTCGAAGGAGTCGACAATCAATTTATACTGATAGGTTTTTCCGTCGAGAATACCGGTGCCGGCGACTTTACGCTTGTACGGTTTGACGTTGGCGGCTTCGAGTGTCGTCCAATCGGCTGATGTATGCGATGTAAATTCCGGACGTGCGATCGCAGCCGTGCGTTCGGAATTTACCTCGGCATCGTGCCATTGCGATTCGTCGGTCGTTTTGTATTGTACCTTGACCGTTTGCGCATCGGCAGGAACATTCTGCAATGTAAAAGTTGCCATATCGTTCCATGCTCCCGCTGCGTAGGTAATCGTCGGGTTGGGTGCGGGAACATAAAAGACCAATGTCTTTTCGATCGAACGGCCGAGAGCGTCGCTCATGATAAGCGTAAATTTATGGTTGCCGAAGATGTCTTTTATTCCCATGTTCGGCAAATCCAGAATGAGAGGAACGAGTGTAGAAAGGTCGAGCTGGAATGCCTCCGTATGACCGGCTAGCGGATCGGGAAATCCCGGAATCATGCTTTTGATCGCTTCCGTGTTAGGGTCATTTATCATATCCATTGTGGTGACGGTTCCTACTACGGGCATTTGCATTTGTCCGAGAATGGTGGCCAGTCCTTTTGAGTCGACCTTGATAACAAATCCTTCGATACCGGCTGCTGCTTGCAGATTGACCTTTACACTCATGCCTGCCTTGATCTCCTGCGGCTCGAAGGTGGGGTTGTCAACCCATTCGAGTGTCGGAGCGGCAGCGAGTGCAGTCCAGCCGCTCACGGCTTTGGTCGTGTAGGCCAACTCGCCGGGGAGCAGCTCGATGCCGTCGGTCGTCAGGTCGAGCGATGCGGTGTGGCCTTCGGTGGTGATGACCACCGACAGCTTGCCGTAGGTGGCGGCCGGAACGTTGAAATAGGCCTTGAACGAGGCGGCGGTCGGTTCGCTGCCGGCTTCGTAGCTCAGCGTGATCGTCTCCGACGGCTCGGAGGCGTTGAGGGCGCCCGACTGGTCGCCAAGCGTGATGTCGAACGACTTGGCGGCGATCGTCTTGCCGGCGGCGGTCAGTGCTACCGACTTCACCTTTTCGGCCTTGACCGTGGCGTCGTCGGTCTCGAACGTGAGCGCCAGAATGGCCGTCAGACGGTTCAGACCGAAGGTCACGGCTTCGCCCTGCGGGGTCTTGCCCGGCTCGGCGCCGACATGGGTTACGGGTACCGACACGAGGGGATCGTAGGCGCCGTTGAAATTGCTGCCCTTCTGCGTACGCTCCGCACCGAACGGGATGTTGAGCGGCGTAGCGTCGACGGCAGGGTAGACGGCCTGGTAGGTCCAGTCCTGCGTGGCGTTGGTCAGCTGGCCTTTGAACACTTTGGCGTCGGCGTCGTAGGTGAATTTCGGAGTTTCCTCGCCGGAGGTGCTGCCTTCGGCATAGACCGTCAGCTCGTCGGTCGCCTCCCACGAACCGGAGAAACGGCCGTTGGACTCGTCGACCTCGATCTGCGCGCGGCTCTGGGGCAGCGCGGCTTTGAGGCTGACCTCGATTTTGCCGGGTGCTACCGGCATCTGGTCGGCTGCGTCGTCGGTCGAGCAGGCCGCGATGAGCGTTGCAGTGGCTGCAACGAACAATCCTTTGGTAAATGCGTGTTTCATATGGATGTCTGTTTTATTATTCTTCGATCGGATCGCCGTAGGCATCGAACACTCGATCGCCCCACGCGTCGAAAGGTTTGGCATTTCCGCCGGGGAATGCCTCGCTGGCTGCAAAGCCGGTCTCCACGACAACTTCCGTTGCGGTGACTTCCGGACGGAGATAGGTCTTCGACCCCCCCCCGAAATTCGTAATGTTCTGCTTCATAATCATCGGATTGTGGTTATTTTTTGTGTGTTGTGAATCGGTTTGGCGTCGCCGCCCGGATAGGGTTGTCCGGCGTGGGGCGGTTCCAGCGGTTTGGCATCGCCGCCCGGATACTCCTCTTCGGGGCCTTCGGGTTCGGGTGCTTCGCCGTTGGTGCTGTGCACCATGATCGAGGCGACGGTGGTCTGCCCTTCGTTGTCGGTGACCGTCAGACGGAAATCGCTGTCGCCCGTACCCAGCAGCGGAATGAGCGGCATGAAGGGCGAGATGTCGAACGATACGGAGGTCTGGCCGACGACCTTCTCTCCGGTGGGGAATCCCAGCCCTTCGAGCGGTTCTTTGTAGTCGCCCGGCGAGACCAGATCGAGCTCCGGCGCGAGCCCCACGGCGTCGAGCACTTCGGGCGTCAGCACCTCTTCGGAGATGATCTCCACGGTGAAGGCGCGGATGCCGGCTGCGGCGGTGACGACGATCTGCGCTTCGAGTTCGTCGTTGGCTTCGTAGCGCTGGGAGGTGTCGTGGCCGACCCATTCGATGTCGGGCGCCGAGAGCGATTCGCCCTTGACGGTGAAGCGGTAGAGTTGTCCGGCCTGCACGTCCGTGTAGCGTCGCGTGAACGACACGGGCGTTCCCTCGCCCGCGGTTCCTTCGACGGTCAGGGTCAGCGTCCGCGCCGTCCCGACTGCGAACCAGCCCGTGCGGCTCTCGGTGGTCGTGAAGGCGAGCGCTTCGCCGCCGCAGTCGACCGTGGCGGTCGACTGCGTACCGAATGCGGGGTCGAAGACCAGCGCGACGCCGACGGCGGCCGGCGTGCAGAGCACCTCGCCCACTTCGACGGTCGCGTTCCGGTCGATCAGCACCTCCTGACGGGCGGCGTAGACGGGGTCGTCCCATACCGCGGCTTTCGGTTCGGCCGACTCGACCGTCAGCGTATAGGCTCCGGCGGGTAGGGTGAGCGTCTCGGGGCGTCGGTCGTAGGGGAACTGCGCGACGGCGGCGCCCGCCGCATCCGTAACGGTACATGTATAGGTGGTCTCGGCTTCCGCACGGGCGGCCGTTTGCAGGCGGCCGGAGGCGGCCGGAGCGCTCGTCGCGGCTGCGGCGTCGGGGCGCACGACCGCGTCGTGCGTTTCGGTCTCGGTGGAGAGGACGACGGTCATCGCCGCGAGCGACAACGTGCCCGTGGCGGTCCCGACGGGCTGCTGTCCGTCGCCGTATTCGGCCTTCTCGCGGTCGCACGACACCGGCGCGAAAGCCAGTGCCAGCAACATGGAAACGCTCAGGAGGATCTTTTTCATCTTCGTTATCTCGATGCGGCCTTCTGCGGGACGGCCGTCGTTTTTCGGTTTGAACAAACTTTCAATTTGTGTACAAAAATAGCCGGTTCGATAATATATAGGAAAAAATTTCAACGAACACCCCGTTTTTCATCATGAACAGGTCGGAGTAATCGTAAAACGACATCGGGAACGCATCCCTGTCCGGAGGGGTGCGCTCCCGATGCGGGGCTCGTCGGAAGAGGCTACCGGGCCTCCTTGACGTATTTGTCGAGCCAGCCGAAGAATTCGCGGTTCCAGACCACCGAGTTCTGTGGCTTGAATACTTGGTGCGCCTCGTCCTCGAAGGCCACGAGCCGTGCCGGTATGCCGTGCAGACGTGCGGCTGTGAAGGCTTCGAGCGACTGCGTATAGGGGATGCGGAAGTCGTATTCGCCCGTGACGATCAGGATGGGCGTGTCCCAGCGGTCGACGAACTTGTGCGGCGAATTGGCGTAGGAACGCATGGCCGTGGGGTTATCCTTTTCCCAGTAGGCCCCGCCGTAGTCGTGGTTGATGAAGAACAGCTCCTCGGTCTGGCCGTACATCGACTCGAAGTTGAAGATGCCGCAGTGGGCGATGAAGGCCTTGAAGCGCTTCTGGTGGCAGCCGGCCAGGAAATAGACCGAATAACCGCCGTACGAAGCGCCGACGCAGCCCAGGCGGTCGCGGTCGCACCACGGTTCGCGCGCCACGTCGTCGATAGCCGAGAGGTAGTCGCGGATATTCTGGCCCGAGTAGTCGCCCGAAATCTGTTCGAGCCACTCCTGCCCGAACGAGGGTACGCCGCGGCGGTTGGGCGCCACGACGACGTAGCCCTGCGAGGCCATCAGCGCGAAGTTCCAGCGGTAGCTCCACGCCTGCGAGACGACGCTCTGCGGGCCGCCCTCGCAGAAGAGCAGCGTGGGGTATTTCTTCGCCGGATCGAAGTCGGGCGGCAGAACGACCCACGTCAGCATCCGCTTGCCGTCGGTGGTCTCGACCCAGCGTTTTTCGACCGTTCCCAGGCGGATGTGGTCGTAAATCTCCTTGTTGACGGCCGAGAGTTGCGTGAGCTTGCCGTCGGCGGGGTCGACCTCGAACTGTTCGGTGGCCATGCGCATCGTCGTCACTTCGGCGACGATGCGTCCGCCGGCCATCGTGAAGGCGTTGATGTCGTGGTCACCCGACGTGACGACCTTCGGCAGGTCGACGGTGCCGCACGTGGCGTCGGGGGCCGGCAGCGCGAGGCGGCAGAGTTGGTAGGTTCCCTCCATCGGGGCGATGAACCACAGCGTGCGGTCGTCGGCCCACGCCACGTTGGTGGCGTGGTAGTCGAAGGAGGGCGTGAGGTCGGTGATCTCCGCCGTGCGGCAGTCGTAGCGCATCAGGCGCTCCTTGTCGGCCTCGTAGCCGGGCGTGGCCATCGAGCGGAAGGCGATGTAGCGGTCGTCGGGCGACCAGACGGGGTATTTGTCATAGCCGGGGAAGGGCGTATTGCGGTGTACCATGGCGTTGAAGCGGACGCGGCCCTCCATCGGCTTGCAGATGTTGACCGTGCGGCCGCTCGCGCGGTCGTAGACGAAGATGTCCGAATCGGTCGAAAGGGCGTAGTCGGTGCCGGCGAGGGGCTTGCAGGTGTAGGCCAGCCGGTCGCCGGCGTTGCTCCATGCGATCTCGGCCGTGTCGAAGTAGGGCGCCGTGGGTACGTCCCACGCCGCGTCGGCGCCTACGATGTCGACGCCCTCGGCGGCTTTGCCGTCGGTGAGGGCGGCGATGAAGAGGTGGCGGTAGCGCCCCTCGTCCCAATAGTTCCAGTGGCGGGCCATCAGATCGTCGTAGATGTGCGCTTTCGACCGGGGCATGTCCTTATAGAGGTCGGCCGAACACTTCTCGGCGCCGGGGACGGCTACCGTCTGCACGTACCAGATCGCATCGCCGGGCTTGTTGACGCCGAAGCCCTCGACGTCGGCGTCGAAGGCGGTCACCTGCTGCGGCTCGCCGCCCGCGGCGGCCATGCGCCATACCTGCTGCGTGCCGCTGCGGTCCGACAGGAAATAGAGCGTGCGCCCGTCGGCCGACCATGCCGGCGACGTGTTGTTCGACGTGTGGTCGGTCAGCTGGCGCACCTCGCCCGATGCCATGTCGCGCAGGTAAAGCGCCGTCACGCCGCGGTTCTCGCCGAGATTGTAATAGGTGACCGTGTAGACGAGCCGTTTGCCGTCGGGCGAAAGCTGCGACCCTCCGAGCCTTCCCATCTTCCACATCACCTCCGGGGTGAAACGTCCCGCGGCGATCTCTTCGGCCGTGAGCGCGTTGTCGATTTCGAGAGGTCGGGGCCGCTCCGTACAGGAGCCGAGTCCCAGAACCGTACATGCCATAAACAGGAAAATTTTTTTCATATTTGCCGAGTTGGGTTTCTTCATTTCGTTCAAATCTTCGTACTTTTGCCGGAACAAATCGTATGCTTCATGTGCCGAACGATCTATTTCGCCGATAAGATTCTGCTTTTTTCATCGCGTCCCGTCGGAGAGCCTTACCATGAGATTCCGCTCGAAGCCGGCACGACGCTTCCGCAGGCGAAGATACTCAATTTTTTGGAAACATTCAATTTCGTGGCGGTCGTGACTCCCGACCCCGACCGCTGTTTCGCGGCCTTCGCCGCGGCGTTCCGGCTCGTCGAGGCGGCCGGAGGCGCGGTCGTCAACGACCGCGGCGAGCGGCTGATGATCTACCGCAACGGCCGTTGGGATCTGCCCAAGGGGCATTGGGAGCGGGGCGAGACGATCGAGGCGTGCGCCCTGCGCGAGGTTCGGGAGGAGACGGGCGTCGCGGCTTCGATCCGACGTCACCTGTGCGACACGCTCCATTGTTACCAGTTGCGCGGGGAGTGGGAGATGAAGCGCACCCATTGGTTCGAGATGGCGGCCGCGGCCGACGCGACGCTCCGGCCGCAGACCGAAGAGGGGATCGACCGCGTATGCTGGTGTACGCCTGCCGAGGTAGAACTGCATTTGCAGCAGACTTTTCCGACTATCCGGCGGGTTTTCGCCAAATTGTAGGCGGGCAGAAGGGATTGAAAAGCGGGCGTCTGAATCGTCGGACGTCCGCTTTTTCGATAAGGTCGTTTATCCCACGAAATTGTCGTGTTCCCACCGGCCGGCCTGGCGGGTGCCGTCGGCATGGTATTTAATACCGTAACCGTGGAAATCGCCGTCCGAGAACTCTCCCTCGTAACGGTCTCCGTCGGCCCAGTAGTAGATGCCCTCGCCGTTGAATTTTCCCTCGACGAAATCTCCCTCGTAGCGGTCGCCGCTGGTCCAGTAGAAGACACCCTTGCCGGTGCGTTTGTCGGCGACCCAGTCGCCGACGTATTTGTTTCCGTTGGCCCAGTAGTAGGTTCCCTTGCCATGACTCTTTCCCTCGACGAAGTCACCCTCGTAACGGTCGCCGTCGGGCCAGTAGTAACATCCTTTTCCCGTGCGCGAGCCCTTGATGAAGTCGCCTTCGTAGCGGTCGCCGTCGACCCAGTAATAAACGCCCTTGCCGGTGCGTTCGTCGTTGACCCAGTCGCCGACGTAATAGTTGCCCGAATTCCAATGGTAGGTACCCTTGCCGTGGCATTTCCCCTCGACGAAGTCGCCGTCGTAGTGGGAGCCGCTCTTCCAGTAGTAGGAGCCTTTGCCGGTGCGCTTGTCGTCGACGAAAGCGCCGGTATAACGGTTTCCGCTCTTGTAGTAGTAGGTACCCGTCCCGTGGCATTTCCCCTTGACGAAATCTCCTTCGTAGCGATCGCCGTCGGCCCAGTAGTAGGAGCCCTTGCCCGTGCGTTCGCCGTTGATGAAATCGCCCTCGTAACGGTCTCCGTCGGGCCAGTAGAACGTACCGCGGCCGGTGCGCTTGTCCTCCGCGAAGGTGCCTTCGTAGCGGGTGCCGTCCTTGTAGTAGTAGACGCCCTGGCCGTGGAGTTTGTCGTCGGCGAAATCGCCCACGTAGCGGTCTCCGTCGGCCCAGTAGTAGGAGCCCTTGCCCGTACGGCTGCCCTTGATGAAGTCGCCGTCGTAGTGGGAGCCGCTCTTCCAGTAGTAGGAGCCTTTGCCGGTGCGGTCGCCGTCGATGAACTCGCCTTCGTAACGGTCTCCGTCGGCCCATTGGAACGTGCCGCGGCCCGTGCGTTTCCCTTCGCGGAAATCGCCTTCGTAGCGGTTGCCGTTCTTGAAGAAATAGATGCCGCGGCCGTGCCGGTTTCCGTTGAGGAACTCGCCTTCGTAACGCTCTCCGTCGACCCAGTAGAAGGTGCCCTTTCCGGTGCGCTGGTTATCGATGAAATCGCCGACGTATTTGTCTCCGTCTTTCCATGTGTAGGTGCCCTGCCCGTCGCGTTTGTTGTCGAAGAGTTCGCCTTCGTAGCTGTCGCCGTTGTCGTAGTTCTGTTTGCCGCGTGTGCGATTGCGTCCGGCCAGCGGGCGCGGAACGTCGACGGGAGTAATCGTCGGGCGCGGCACTGCGGGCGGCGGAGTCGCCGTGGCGGGCGGCGGCGTGGGTGTCGGAGGCGGTGCCACGACGGGCGTCGTGTCGAGTTTCAGCGTCCGGGCGATCGATTCCACCAATTTGGCGAAGTGCTGTTCGGGGTTGGGAAAGGCCGTGAGCCAGTGCTTGCGGCTGAGGTAGTAGTCGAACTCGTCGCTCATGCGCGTATCGTCGGCGATGAAGGGGATGATGACCTTCCCGTAGTTGAACGCCTTGTCGATCTCGTTGAGCACGTGCTCCGATGCGTTGGAGTCGTTGGTATAGATCAGCACGATGATCTGGCAGTCGCGGATGCCACGGATGATTTCGCGGGCGTAGGGCTCTCCGGGCAGGACGTCGCGCGGGGCGATCCAGCAGGAGATGCGGTGTTGTTCCAGCGTGTGGCAGAGCGCATCGGCCAGTTGTTTGTTTTTACTTGCGTAACTGATGAAAACGTGGTGTGCCATGAGCCGAGTATTGGTGGTTGATAGTTCTTACAAATATAACGTATTTCGGCGGGATTTCAAAATCCCGCCGTCGGAAAAAAGGATCGGCAGCGTCGGCCGATGCGGACCGTGACGTTTGCCGGGCGGTGTCGGTCGTCCTGCAAACACCGTTTCGCCTGTGGCGGTATGGCGGACGGCTTTTCTTGCGAAAAGCGAGGCTCGTTCGTCCGTGAGGGCCTTCGCACCTCCGGTGCCGGCCCTCCGGCCTTCCTCGCTCGCCCTGCGGGCGGCGTCCGCTCAGACCTGCGGGGCGGCGTTGAACGACTTGGCGAGCGCCTCGGCGATCTGGTCGATCGCACCCTGAATCTTCGAGCCGATCATCATGCGCATCATCATGTTCAGGTCGATGTGCAGCACCAGCCGCATCCGCGTGTCGTAGGGTGCCACCTCTTTGAGTTGCAGCCAGAAGGCGAAATCCATCGGTACGCCGCCGTCGCCGCCGACGATCTTGATCGTCTTGGGCGCCTCCTTTTCGGCGATGCGCAGCTTCACGGTGAAGCCTTTGGCCTTGAACGAACAGGTGTCTTCGTCGGCCTGCCACTCCTCGACCCGGTCGGCCAGGGCGGGGGTGAGGTTGTCGAATCGGCTGACGACGTCGTAGATCTGCTGCGCCGAGCGGCGGATCTGCTGTTGGCGGGAGGTATATTCCTGCATGATCGTAGTTGTTTTCGGAGGAGCAAAAATAACGATTTTTCCGGAATCGTCCAACTTTCGCACCGCTCAGGAGGGCTTGTCGTTCGAAATGTGCCGGACGCGGGCGGACGGCGCGCTTTCGGGGATCGCCGCGCGGACGCTGTCGCGGTATTTGCGCGAAACCTCGAGCGTTCGTCCGTCGACGACCACCGCGCCGGCCGTGTGCCTTGCGACGCGGTCGGCGTTGACGATATAGGAGCGGTGGATGCGCAGGAAGCGGTCGTCGAGCTGCTGCTCCCACTGCGAAATCTTGGTCTTGGTGCGTAGGGATTCGCCGGTCGAGGTGTGGATCCACACCTCCGAATCGTTGGATTCGAGGTAGGAGATCCGCTCCGTTTCGAGGCGGACGCGGCGGCGGTCGGAGATGAATTCGACGTAGCGGTCGCGGGCGGGCTGCGTGTTGCAGCGGAGTTCGATCCAGTGCATCGGCAGCGTGCAGGCGGCGAGCAGCAGCAGGATGAAGAGCGGGTTTTGCAGCAGATCGGGCATCGTGATGTCGTAGCGCCAGACGGAGGCGTTGTAGCGCAGGTAGAAATTCGTCAGCATCAGGGCGACGTACTCGAAGGTGAGGACGGCTCCCGTCAGATAGAACAGTTGCAGGGCCCCGCGCCGTCGTTCGGCGAACCGGATTTGCGGCAGGAAATGGCGGAAGGCGAACAGACCGGGCAGGAACATGACGGCCAGCAGCGACGCTTCGCCGAGGGTGTAACCGAGGCTGACGAGCAGCAGCGCCACGAACGGCACGGCGGCGAGGGCCGAAAACAGCGGGAAGAGTCGTTTCATGTGCGGACGGTCGGTTTGCGAACGCAAAGGTAGCGATTTTCGGCCGATTCCGCCGTGCGCCGGCGCCGGAAAAGCGCGACGACGGGATTCTGCACGGCAAGAGGGGGATTCGACGGCCCGATCGTTTGGCTGCGTGCGGCGTTCGGCCTATCTTTGCAGCGGGGATTCCCCGAATTGTTGAACCTTAAAAATCCGTGCGTTATGTTCGATCTTTTCATTGCAGGCGGTCCGGGCGCAATGTCGCTGCTCTCCGTCGAGTTGGTCTGTCTCTTTTTCGCGGCGTGGAAAGCCCCCGCGTGGGTGCGTGAAATCGGCCTGCTGGCGTTGGTCACAGGCTGCTTTTGGCAGTTTGCGGGGCTGTTTCAGGCGGCCGGTGTCGTCGCCGAGGTCGGCGAGTGGCCTTCGGTCGGGTTGCTGTTGAACGGGTTCAAGGTGTCGTTGATCCCCGTGATGTACGGCATGATGATCTATGCGCTTTCGCTGGTGATCCGCCTCGTGCAGAAACCGCGCATCTGACTCCTGCGGGGCGAAGACACGGCGGCGCACTGCGACAGTGCGCCGCCCTGCCGGTTCGTCGGGCCGCCTCAGTCGATGAACAGCGTGCGCTGCTCGGGGCCGTCCACGCGGATGCGAACCGTCATCGTGTCGTCGGGGAGCAGCTCCTCGATTTTTTCGGGCCACTCCACCAGACAGAGGTTGCCCGAATAGAAATACTCTTCGTAGCCGAAGTCGTAGGCCTCCTCGATGCGGTCGATGCGGTAGAAGTCGAAGTGGAAGACGGGGCGTCCGTCGGCCGTGTCGTACTGGTTGACCAGCGCGAAGGTGGGGCTGGTGACCGTGTCGGCGGAACCCAGACGGTCGAGGATCGCGCCGATGAGGGTCGTCTTGCCGGCGCCCATTTCGCCCCGAAAGGCGACTACCGTGCGGCCTGCAAGTGCGTCGATGACGGCTTCGGCCGCGTCGGGAAGGTCGTCGAGCGAATCGATAGCGAGCGTTTTCATGCTTATTGTTTGGGTTTTAATACGATATAGGGCACGATCATCTCCTCCATCGAAATGCCGCCGTGCTGGAACGTGTTCTTGTAGTAGCGGATGAAGCGGTTGGCGTCATTGTTATAGACGAGAAAATCGGTGTTGTAGGCGAAGATATAGCTCGATGAGAGGTTGATGCGCGGCAATTGGATGTCTTCCGGCCGCGTGATTTCGTAGACTTCGCGCGGGTTGTAGGAGAGGTTGCGCCCCGTCTTGTAGCGCAGGTTGGGCGAGGTCTCGCGGTCGCCCGTCACGCGGATCGGGTTGTCGACGCGGATCGTGCCGTGGTCGGAGGTGATGATGACCGTGTGTCCCCGCTTCGAGAGGAGTCTGAGCAGCGTGAAGAGGTCGGAGTGTTCGAACCACGAGCGCGTCAGCGAGCGGAACGACGCCTCGTCCTCGGTCAGCTCGCGGATGATGTCGGTCTCGGTGCGCGCGTGCGACAGGATGTCGAGGAAGTTGTAGACGATCACCGAGAAATCGGCGTCGTAGATGCGTTGGATGTTGTCCACCAGCTTGCGGCCCGCTTCAGGGCGCACCAGTTTGTCGAACGTCCAGCGGTAGTTCTTGCCGTTACTCTGCAACTGGCGGCGCAGGAACTCCTCCTCGTACTGGTTTTTGCCGCCCTCCTCGTTGTCGTTGAGCCACCGTTCGGGCATCAGACGGTCGATGGCCAGCGGCATCAGTCCTGCGAAGATGGCGTTGCGGGCGTATTGCGTCGCCGTGGGGAGAATGGCGCAGTAGAAGTCGTCGACGGCCACGTCGTAGTAGCCGCGCAGCAGCGGGTTGATCGAACGCCACTGGTCGTAGCGGAAATTGTCGATCAGCAGCAGCGTCGTCTTGGAATTTTCGTCGGCGACGGGGAGGATGCGCGAACGCATGAGCGTATGCGACATGACGGGCGTGAGGTCGTCGCGGCGGTTGATCCAGTCGAAATAGTTGCGGCGCACGAATTTCGAGAAGGCCTGGTTGGCCTCCGACTTCTGGAACTGGATCACCTCCTTGATCGAAGCGTCGCTGGACTCCGACAACTCGATGTCCCACGAGGTGATGCGCCGGTAGATGTTGCACCAGTCGGAGAAGTTCTCGGCCATTTGCAGCGCATTGGAGATGCGGCCGAACTCGACGCGGTAGTCGGCCGTCGTCTGCTCGGTGACGAGCTGCTGCTGGTGGACGTTCTTCTTGATCGACAGCAGTACCTGGTTGGGGTTGACGGGCTTGATGATGTAGTCGGCGATCTTCGAGCCGATCGCCTTGTCCATGATGTTCTCCTCCTCGCTCTTGGTCACCATGATGACGGGCGTGGTGGGGCGTACCTCCTTGATCTTGGGGAGGGTTTCCAGTCCGGTCATGCCGGGCATCATCTCGTCGAGGATGATCAGGTCGTAGCCGCCTTCGGTGGCCATGTCGATCGCGTCGTACCCGTTGTTGCAGGTGTCGACTTCATACCCTTTCTGACGCAGGAAGAGCACGTGGGGTTTCAGCAGTTCGATCTCGTCGTCCACCCATAGGATTTTCACCATAATGTCGCTGTCGGTTAGGTTGTGCAAAAGTAACGTTTTCCATAGGATAATGCAATTTCGGGGCAAAATATTGCGTGCCGGACGTTTTTTCCGCATCGCCGGCCGGCCGCCATGCAATTTCCTCCTGCTTGGCGCGTTATTTGTTATATGGCACTCACACACTGACGGATAGATTTTTTCCTGCGGGAGGGTGCCGCGCGGATGCCGGAAATGAAAAAAAATGTTAGCGAATTGTGGATTAATCAAATAAATAGTATATTTGCACACCTGAAAAAGCGATTTTTTCCGGAATCCGAGGCTGAACGACCGACCCGCAGGCGGACGGTTGCCGTGGTGAGCGAAAGGTGTAGAAGGTGTGGCAGAAGCAGGGATAGAAAGGAATTAACATATTAACTCTTAATTTTTTACAACTATGACAAAAGCAGATATCGTAAACGAGATCGCCAAAAGCACCGGTGCCGAGAAGGTACAGGTACAGGCCATTGTCGAGGCTTTCATGGAGAGCATCAAGGGATCTCTGGAGAAGAAGAACAACGTATATCTCCGCGGCTTCGGCAGCTTCATCGTCAAGAAGCGCGCCACGAAGGTAGCCCGCAATATTTCGAAGAATACCACGATTACGATTCCGGCACACGACATCCCCGCGTTCAAGCCCGCCAAGAGCTTCGCCGCGAAGGTGAAATAGGGCCGAACCGGATCCAAACTTAAAGTCAAACCATTAAATTTACAACTATGCCGAACGGAAAGAAGCATAAGCGTCATAAGATGGCTACGCACAAGCGGAAGAAACGTCTGCGCAAGAACCGTCATAAGAGAAAAAGTAGCACTCTTATGTATTGACAGATAGTAAAGCTAAAAGGTCCGAAAGCCTTTTAGCTTTAACTATTTTTTTTCGTAGGCAACTCCGCCCCGCTCCGTTTCCGGTCGGCCGGTCGTTTCGTTTTCAGACCGGAACCGGCTGAAAAAAAAGAGGCGGCATGCGTCTCCGGCTCCGGAAACGGCGGTCGGAAGCGAATGCGGAAATCCTTCGCCGGCCGGCGGTGTCGCAGAGGCGTTCGCCGCCGCTTTCCGCGAAACGGGTCCGAGCCCGTTCGTGAAGGGCGGGCCGGTTCGCAGGAGTGCCTTTTTGCAGGAAAACCATATGAATCGAGAATTAATCATCAACGTAACCCCGACTGAAATCTCCATTGCGCTGGCCGAAGACAAGGTGCTCGTCGAGCTCAACAAGGAACAGTGTCAGACGGGCTTCTCGGTGGGAGATATCTATCTGGGCAAGGTTCGCAAGATCATGCCCGGTCTGAATGCTGCGTTCGTCAACATCGGACACGAAAAGGACGCTTTCATCCATTACCTCGATCTGGGGTCGCAGTTTTCGTCGCTCAAAAAGCTCGTGGCGGCGCAACAGCCCGGCAAGCGCGGCATCCGTCTCGAAGGAATCAAGCTGGAACCGGCGCTCGAAAAGAGCGGCAAGATCGGCGCCCACCTCGAAGTGGGGCAGACGGTCATGGTGCAGGTGGCCAAAGAGGCCATTTCGACCAAAGGCCCGCGCCTGACGGCCGACATCTCGCTGGCCGGCCGCAACGTCGTGCTGGTGCCGTTTTCGTCGAAGGTCTTCATTTCGCAGAAGATCCGCTCCGCCGACGAGAAGAAGCGGCTCAAACGCATCGCGCAGGGGGTGCTGCCCAAGAATTTCGGCGTCATTATCCGCACGGCGGCGATGAACGCTTCGGACGCCGACGTGGAACACGACATCCGTTCGCTGGTCGACAAGTGGCACACGGCCTTGCAAAATATTCAAGAACCCTGCTCCGGCCCTGTTGATGAGTGAGATGAACCGCGCCAATACCATCATCCGCGACTCGCTCGACTCGTCGTTCTCGCAGATTACGGTCGACGACGAGACGATGTTCAACGAGATCCGCAACTATATCCGCGTCATCGACCCCCGAAAGGAGAAATCGTCAAACTCTATCGGGGCAAGGTGCCCATTTTCGACAATTTCGACATCTCGAAGCAGATCAAGTCGCTCTTCGCCAAGTACGTGTCGCTGAAACGGGGCGCCTACCTCATCATCGACATACCGAGGCGATGAACGTCATCGACGTCAATTCGGGCAACCGCACCAAGGCCGAAGACGACCAGGAGCAGACGGCTCTGGACGTCAATCTGGCCGCTGCGCGCGAAATCGCCCGCCAGCTCGCCTGCGCGATCTGGGCGGCATCGTCATCATCGACTTCATCGATCTGCACAAGGCTGCGAACCGTCAGTTGCTCTATGAGGAGATGAACAAGCTGATGGCCACCGACAAGGCCAAGCATACGGTGCTGCCGCTGACCAAGTTCGGGCTGATGCAGATCACCCGCCAGCGGGTGCGTCCGGTCGCCGTGCAGGATGTTACGGACGTCTGTCCCACGTGCAACGGCACGGGGCGTATCGAGCCGACCGTTCTGCTCGACAAGAAGATCGAGAACAAGATCTCCTATCTGGCCCAGGATGCGGGGCACAAATATATCAAGTTGCGCGTCAGCCCTTACGTTTCGACCTACTTGAATCACGGCCTGTGGTCGTTGCGCCGCCGCTGGATGTGGAAGTATAAGATCCAGTTGAAGATCGTGGCGGACCAGAGCGTCGGTATCGTCGATGTCCACTACTACGACAAGGAGGGCAAAGACCTGTATAAGGATTAGAGATACCGGATGCCGCAGGGGCGGAGGCATGGACTCGGTCGATGTGCCGGATGGGATTCGGCCCCTTTTACTGGCCGGAAGGCGGACGAAGTCCGGAGCCGGACAAAGGCGGAAGGTGGAAAGACATACATGTTCGGTCGCAGGTACGATCTGCAGCCGATACGAATACACGGAGTTGAATAATCGTTTGAGCGCCTTGCGGAATCGATTCCTGCAGGGCATCTTTTAGCTGGGCGGAATATGGGTCCCGGAAATAAACCGAATATCTTGCAGTTGATCGCCGGAGCGGAGCCTCTCGGCGCGATGCGTCGTGCGTACGATTCGGCGGGGCGGACCGTTCTTCTGCGCGATATGGTCGGCGGGGCTCTCTCGGTTTATGCCGCTGCCCTGATCGCCCGAACGGGCGGTACGCACGTCTTCGTGGCGGAAGACCGCGATGCGGCGGCCTACCTGCTCAACGATTTTATGCCCTGCTCGACGAAAAACAGGTTTACTTTTTTCCGGGCTCCTACAAGCGTTCGATCGTTTACGGTACGGAGGATGCGCAGGGTGTCGTGCAGCGGACGGCGGCGTTGAGTGCTCTGCGTCGGGAAATGGCTGCGGGCGAATACCGGATTATCTGTACCTATCCGGAAGCTCTGGCCGAACGGGTGACCGACCCCGACTCGATGCGGCGCGAAACCGTGCGGGTGAAGGTCGGCGACCGGCTGGCGATCGGAGAGCTGGAGGAGTTGCTGGCCGATTCGGGGTTCACGAAGGTGGATTTCGTTTACGAACCCGGACAGTATTCGCTGCGTGGCGGTATCTTCGACGTGTTTTCCTTTTCCGAGAGCAAACCTTACCGGTTGGACTTTTTCGGGGAAGAGGTGGATTCGATCCGCCGATTCGAGATTTCCAGTCAGCTTTCCGCCGACCGGCTGAACGAGGTGGAGATCGTTCCGAACCTGAACGGTTTTGCCGGGGATCGGATTTCGCTGCTCGCATTTGCAGGAGAGGCGACTTACTGGTTTTTCGATCCCGACTACGTACTGCGGCGCGTGAACGATCTGCGTCGCAAGGTTCTGGGGGAGATGGAGGAACCTGCGGAGATTGACACCCATCTGGTGAGCCGGAAGGTGTTGTTGCAGGACATGGCCGGGATGCGTTTGTTCGAATTGCGTGATAGCCTGAAGGAGCGGCCGGCCGATGCGACGGTCGCGTTCCGCATGGCTCCCCAGCCCAAGTTCAACAAGAATTTCGAATTGCTGGCCGACGACATCATTTCCAATGGACAGCGCGGTTATAAAACCTATATCCTGTCGGAAAACCGGGCGCAGCTCGAACGGCTGGAGAACATTTTCTACCAGTCGGGGCGTAAGGAGGCGCAGATCAACCCCCTGCCGATCACGCTGCACGAGGGTTTCGTCGATCACGACCTGAAACTTTGTTTCTATACCGACCATCAGATTTTCGACCGCTACCAGCGCTATCGGATCAACGGCGAGATCAAGCGCGACGAGCAGATGACCGTCGCAGAGTTGAATCAGCTCCGCATGGGCGATTATGTGGTGCATATCGATCACGGCGTGGGGCGTTTCGGCGGTCTGGTCAAGATCAACGAGAACGGCAAGGTGCACGAGGCTATTAAATTGATTTATAAGGATAACGACGTGCTGTTCGTGCATGTGCACGCCTTGCACCGTATTTCGCGATACAAGAGCGGCGAAGGCGAAGCGCCCAAAATCTACAAATTGGGCAGCGGAGCCTGGCAGAAGCTCAAGACCGCGACCAAGAAGGCCGTCAAGGACATCTCGCGCGAACTGATCGCCCTCTATGCCAAGCGCAAAGCCAGCAAGGGATTTGCCTTTTCGCCGGATACCTATTTGCAGCAGGAGCTGGAAGCTTCGTTCATGTGGGAGGATACGCCCGATCAGCAGACCGCGACGCAGGCCGTCAAGCGGGACATGGAGTCCAATCAGCCGATGGATCGTTTGATTTGCGGCGATGTGGGCTTCGGCAAGACCGAAGTGGCGATCCGAGCGGCGTTCAAGGCCGCGACCGACGGCAAGCAGGTGGCCGTGCTGGTGCCTACGACGATTCTGGCCCTGCAACATTACCGCTCCTTCGTACATCGGCTCCGGGATTTTCCCGTGAAGGTCGAATATCTCAACCGGACCAAGTCTTCGAAAGAGACGTCCCGCATCCTATCTGAGCTGGCCGAGGGTCGCATCGACATCCTGATCGGTACGCACAAGATCCTGGGCAAGCAGGTGAAATTCCACGACCTGGGATTGCTTATTATCGACGAGGAGCAGAAGTTCGGCGTGGCGGCCAAGGAGAAGCTGACGCAGATGAGCGTCAATGTCGATACGCTGACCCTCACCGCGACGCCGATTCCCCGCACGCTGCAATTCTCGCTCATGGGGTCGCGCGACCTCTCCGTCATCTCGACGCCGCCGCCCAACCGACAGCCGATCATTACCGAGTCGCATCTCTTTTCGGAGGAGATTATCCGCGACGCTGTCAATGCCGAGCTGGATCGGGGTGGACAGGTCTATTTCGTCCACAACCGGGTGGAGGATCTGATGACGCTTCAGGGTATGGTTACTCGGCTCTGCCCCCGGGGCGCGGGTGGGAATCGGCCACGGCAAGATGCCGGCCGAACAGCTCGAAAAGCTGATTATGGATTTTATCTACGGGGAGTTCGACGTGTTGATTTCGACCACGATCGTCGAAAACGGCATCGACATTCCCAACGCCAATACGATCATCGTCAATAATGCCCAGAATTTCGGCTTGAGCGATCTTCATCAGTTGCGCGGACGTGTGGGACGCGGCAGCCAGCGGGGGTATTGCTACCTGCTTTCGCCCGGCGACGAGCTGCTGACTCCGGATGCCCGGCGGCGCCTGCGGGCCATCGAGGAGTTCTCAGATCTGGGTTCGGGATTCAATATCGCCATGCAGGATCTCGACATTCGGGGCGCCGGCAATCTGTTGGGCGCCGAGCAGAGCGGCTTTATCGCCGACATCGGTTTCGAAACCTACCAGAAGATCATGCAGGAGGCGATCGCCGAACTCCGCTCGGAGGGACTCGAGATGCCCGGCATGAGCGATGCCGAGCAGGGCGTGGTCGATAAGATGGGCAGGGCGTGATGAACGGCATCGCCTTCGAAATCGAAGGATACATCGCGCGTTTCCGGCGGGAAAATGCGGATATTTGCATAATTTTTACTGGTGGCGCCGCAAAAAACTTTGCGAAAAGAATTAAAAATGCGATATTTGCAGACTGTGAACTCGTCTTCTTGGGTCTGAATCGGATTTTGGAGTTTAATGCCGAATGCTAAAACGAATGATAGTGAAGAGATTAATGTATAGACTGGCTGTCGCTGCGATGCTGGTCGTGCCGGTTTCGGCAATGGCTCAGACAAGCAGTATCAATGCCTTTTCTCCCTATTCGATGTACGGCATCGGCGAATTGCAGACGCCCGGCGTGGTGGCCCAGCGGTCGATGGGAGGCGTAGGCTTGGGAATGCGCAGCTCGGTGATGGTCAATCCGCTCAATCCTGCGGCGTACAGCCTGACGCCCCGCCAGGGATTTCTCTTCGATTTCGGCGTGGAGGGGGTCAACTTTTACAACCGCCAGCAGAAGTATGCCGACGGTGCGCAGACCACGTCGCGCACGAGCTACAATACGTTCAATTTCCACGACATCGCCTTTCAGCTGCCGCTGGCCAGGCGGCTCGGACTGGGATTCAGCCTGACGCCGTACAGCAGCGTCGGCTACCGTGTTTCGGCCGATGAACAGAGCGACGACGTGTGGGGCAATATCGGCCGCGTGCAGTACCTTTACGCCGGCGAGGGCGACCTGACGGAGGTGAAGCTGGGCATCGGCTGGGAGGTGGTCAAGCGCGTTTCGATCGGCGTCGCCGCCCAATACTATTGGGGCGACATCGAGCGGACGTATCAGACGGTGGTCTCGAACAACATCGTCAACGGCGGTTCGGTCAATACGGTGACGGGCACCGACTCCTACGGGATTTCGCGCATCAAGATGCAGCTGGGGCTGCAAGCCGATCTGATCCAGTCCGAGCGGCAGGTGTTGACGCTGGGCGCGACCTACGATATGGGCGGCAATCTGCGTCCGTCGGTGAATCAGACGGTCGTCAACGGCGATATTTACGGCACCGTGGTGCGGGGCGATACGACGCGCATGGCACTCAAATTGCCCGTTCAGTTGGGCGTGGGGCTCTACTACCAGAACGCCAAGATCGCGGCGGGCGTCGACTACATCTACCAGAACTGGGAGAACAACGAGTCGCCGAAGTCCGTTCCCGGAGCGGTCAACGTCGCCTATAAGAACACGAACACCGTCAAGTTGGGATTCGAGTATACGCCCAACCGGATGGATATCCGCAATTACCTGAAACGCTGGTCTTACCGCGTGGGATTCCGGTACGGAACCTACTACCAGACCTTCGAGGGGAAGACCTTGTCGCAATATGCCGTGACGGCCGGATTCGGTATGCCGGTGCGTTTTCTGGGCCGGTCGAGCATCGATTTCGGCGTGGAGTTCGGCCAGCGCGGAAACGATTCGCCGCTTCGGATCGACAACCGGCAGATCGGGCTGGTACGGCAGCGCTATGTGAAATTCTCGCTCGGTCTGACGCTCTTCGGTGAGGATTCGTGGTTCGTGCGTTACAAATACGATTAAACTTGACAAAATCTAAAAATAAGAAGGGAATAGTTAAGATGAAAAGCGTAAAAATTCTGCTCTCTGTAGCGTTGGCCGTCGTCGGAGTGGTGGCGATGGCCCAGGATTTCAGCGACGATGCGAAGTACGGCAAATACGGCGCAACGCCCGAGGAACGGAAAGACAACATCTATTTGCTCAACTTTTTCAACGAGGCGGTCGGCAACCAGGATTTCCAGACTGCTTCGGGGTACCTCAAACAACTGCTGGACAAGTGTCCCAAGGCTTCGGAGAATATCTATGCCAAGGGCGCTACGGTGATGAAGAACAAGATCGCGCGTGCCAAGAGCGTAGCCGAGAAGAAGACCTACATCGACTCGCTGATGCTGCTCTACGATCTGCGTATCGAGAATTTCGGCGATCATGCGACCCGCGGCAAGGCCTACATCCTCGACCGCAAGGCACGCGACTTTCTGATCTATAATCCGCTCGACCACGAACGGGTGTTGGAGCTGTTCCGCGAGGCGATCGCTGCACAGCCCGATCCGGAGTTGGTAGCGATCTATTTCAAGCAGCTCACCGACTACTATAAGGACGACGGCGAAGGTTCGCCCGAGGAGATCATCGCCGAGTACGACCGTCTGTCGCCAGTCTTCGACGGCGCTACGGGGCAGGCTGCCGAGTATAAGGATCAGTTCGACAAGTGCTTCGGCCTGTCGGGCGTGGCTTCGTGCGAGAATCTGGAAGCGATGTTCAAGGAAAAGATCGCCGCCAGCAACAACGATCCCGACGTGCTGGCGCAGGCCGTCGATCTGATGACGCGCGCCAAATGCGACAGCGAGTTCTATCTGACTACCGCCGAGAAATATTACGAAGTGAAGCCGTCGGCCGAAACCGCGTTGTTCCTCGCGCAGGCTTTCCAGAACAAGCAGGAGTACGACAAGGCGATCAAGTATCTGACCGAGGCGCTGGCCGTCGAGACCGACAATGTCGAGAAGGAGAAGCTGCTGGTGCGCATCGGCGTCGTACAGCTGGCTACGAAGAACTATGCCGAGGCCCGCAAGGCCGCGCTCGAAGCGCAGGCGCTCAATCCCGAGGACGGCATGACCTATTTCGTGCTGGCGCAGTGCTACGGCGCACAGGCTTCGGGTGCCAACTTTACCTCGCAGGCGATGTACTGGGTGGCTTACGACACGATGGAGAAGGCCGCTCAGCTGCTCGAAGAGGCCGATCTGAAAGAGACCGCGACCAAGATGATGGCCGCCTTCCGCAGCGCATGGCCCTCGAAGGAGGAGTGCTTCTTCAACGAAGTGCAGGCCGGTCAGCGCTATGTCGTCAACGGCATTGCGACGACGGTTCGCTGCATCCGCTAATCAGGCGCCTGCGAAGATGGCCCGTCTGATCGGACGATATGTTCTGGTAGCACTCCTCGTTGCGGGGAGTGCTATCTTGCTATTCTCGTGCGACAAGCCTCCTGCCGCAGCGAGCGGCGGCGACGAGGCGCTGATGACCGAGTACAGCGAACACCTGTCGGTCATCATGTCCGAGAACGGGCGGCGCTCCTATTTCTTCAAGGCGCCGCTGCTCGAAGGATATACGCTGGTCAAGGAGCCGTACCGCGAGTTCCGCAAGGGGATCGAGATCACCACCTACCAGGACGACTCGCTGACGACGGTCGACGCCGTGCTGACGGCCAACTACGCGATCTATTACGAGAACCGGAAGCTGTGGGAGGCCAAGGGCGACGTGGTGGTCGTCAAGTCCGACGGCAAGACACTCTACACCCAGCAGCTCTTCTGGAATGCCAAGACGCAGCGCATCTATTCGAACGTCGATACGAAGATCGTTCAGAACGAAGGCGGCAACGTCTTTCAGGGCGAGGGCTTCGAGTCGGACGAAGCCTTCAAGGAGTGGCGTTTCCGCCGCTTCACGGGGAAAATGGATGTCGATGTGAGCCAGGAGGACGACGAACCGTCCGAATCGGAAGCTGCCGACGGGGAAGACCGGCCGGCCGGCGAAAAGACGCCGCAGTCCGCGACCCGCCCGCCTGCCGGTTCCGCACCTGCGCCTGCCGCTACGGGCGAACGCGGCCCTGCCGGCTCGGTCGGGAAGGAACAGACCGTTGCCGGACGCGAGCCGGCGCCTGAAACGGGCGGAAAGCCTGCCGCCGGATCGGGGGCTGCCGCAGCCGAACGTGAACGGGCCGCCGAAGCGAGCGAAAAGCCTGCCGCCGGATCGGGGGCTGCCGTCCCCGGTGAAACCCCGACCGGAGAGAAGACTCCCGATAACGGCGATCCTGCCCCTGCGGCCCTTTCGCCGCAGACGGACGAACCGCAAACCGAAGCGTAGCGATGACCGTATCCGTTATCCTGATCCTCGTGATGCTGCTCCTCTCGGCCTTCTTTTCGGGCATGGAGATCGCCTTCGTGAGCAAGAACCGCCTCAAACTGGAGATCGACCGCAAGCAGAGCGGCCTGCTCGATTTCGTGGCGAAGGTCTTCGAGCGGCATCCGGGACAGTACATCACGTCGATTCTGGTGGGCAACAACATCGCGCTGGTCGTCTATTCGCTCTACATGTCGTCGCTGCTGCGCGCGCTCGCTGCGCTGGCCGGCTGGGACGCCGTGGCGCAGGGCGGGTCGGTGCTGGCCGAAACGCTCATCTCGACGGTCGTCATCATCTTCGTGGCGGAATATCTGCCCAAGTCGATCGTCAAGGGAAATCCCAATTTCTATTACCGAGCCTTCGCGCCGCTGCTCTTCGTCTTTTACATCCTGCTCTATCCGATCGTATGGCTTACGACCGTCGTTTCGTACGTCATCCTGCGGCTGTTCGGCTGCCGGATGAAGAGGCAGGCGCCGGCGGCCGACTTCAACCGCACCGATCTCGAAAGTCTGATCGAGGGGTCGACGGAGGTGCAGCACGACGAGGAGAACGAGATCAAACTATTCCAGAACGCGCTGGACTTCGCCGATCTGCGCGTGCGCGACTGCATGGTGCCGCGCATCGACGTCGAGGCCGTCGAGCTGTCGACGAGCGTCGAAGAGCTGACGCGCCGCTTCGTCGAGAGCAAATATTCGCGCATCTTCGTCTGGGAGGGCAGTATCGACAATATCGTGGGATACGTCAACTCCAAGAGCCTGTTCCGCCAGCCGGCCGATCTGAGGAAGGTACTGATGACGGCCTATTTCGTGCCGGAGACCATGCCGTTGCAGGCGTTGCTGGAACACTTCATCAAGCACCGCTCCTACATCGCCGTGGTGATCGACGAGTTCGGCGGTACGGCGGGCATCATCTCGCTCGAAGACGTGCTGGAACAGATTTTCGGCGAGATCGAGGACGAGCACGACGAGCAGGATATGATCGAGAAGCAGGTCGACGAGAACGAGTACGTCTTTTCGTGCCGGCTCGAAGTGAAATACCTCAACGAACGCTACGGGCTCGGCATCGAGGAGAGCCGCGAATACGACACGCTGGCGGGTTACATCATCTCGCATCTGGACGGGATTCCTTCTGCCGGTCAGTCGCTTACGGTCGACGGCCTCGAAATCCGCGTGTTGCGCACGACCCGTTCGCGCATCGAGCTGGCGCGGGTCAGACGGTTGTGAGCTTTTTTTCGGCCGATCAGCGGGTTAATTACGAATAATTTACTATCTTTGGAGGCCCGAAAAAAGGACGTTTTCGATAAGCCGGATGCAGAGCCGCACCCGTTCGGGCTGTGCCGAGGCGAAAAAACGTCCGCAGGAAAGCAAACTAATGAAAAAATAAATACAGTTTTATGGCAAGTTTGAACACTTTACGGACCAAGTTCGGCGCGCTTCTGTCGGTGATTATCGCACTCGCCCTCTTGGCATTCATTCTGTCGTTGAAGACCGACATGGGCTTCTCGGACAACGATCCGAAGGTCGGCGTGATCGACGGCGACAAGATCCGCTACTCCGAGTATCTGAATCAGTACGACGCCATCAAGAACCGCAACGGCGGCGTAGAGGCTTCGACCGATCAGGAGTCCGACCAGCTGGCCGCCGCGACGTGGCAGGCGCTTTTCGCCGACCACGTGCTCGTCCCCGGCTTCGAGCGGATGGGGATCGAGGTTCCCGAGCAGGAGCGTCTGGACATGGTCAGCGGCAAGATCCCTTCGCAGGCCTTCTATTCGGCTTTCGGCGATCCGCGTACGGGGGCTTACAACGCTGCCGCCGTGTCGCAGTTCCTGTCGCAGGCCGCTTCCGACGCCCGCGCGCAACAGGCGTGGAACGACCTGAACGAGCAGGCCCGGCTGGAACGCGCCGTGCAGAAATACGCCACGCTGATCGGCAAGGGCGCCTATGTCAACAAACTCGAAATCGAGGACGGTGTCGATGCGGCCAACCAGGTCTTCGGCGGGAAGTACGTCGCCAAGCGTTATTCGTCGGTGCCCGATTCGCTGGTGAGCGTCTCGTCGGGCGAGATCAAGTCGTTCTACAACGCCCATAAGGAGATGTTCAAGCAGTCGCCGTCGCGCACGCTGTCGTACGTGGTCTTCGAGGTGAACGCTACGGACGACGATATGCTGAACCTCGAAAAGGAGGTGCGCGCCGTCGGAGAGAAGTTCGACGCCGCGGAGGACGTGAAACTCTTCGTGCGTCAGGATCGCCACGGCGAGATCGCCGACCGTTATGTGACGGCGGCGCAGCTGGGCGAACAGGCCGAGGCGCTCGTCGCGGGCAAGATGTTCGGCCCTGAGTTGAAGAACAACGTCTGGACGATGGCCCGTGTGGTGGAGAGCCGCATGGCTCCCGATACGCTCGGTCTGAAAATGATCGTGCTTCCGTATACCGCCGAGAAACTGGCCGACAGTCTCAAAACGGTGGCGACGAGTGAGAATTTCGCCGATCTGTCGCGTCAGTATTCGGCCAACGAGGAGTTGGCCGCCGCAGGCGGCGAGGTGGGCGTCTACCCCTTCTCGGCCTTCAATACCGTAATGGCCGAAGCGCTTTCGGACGCCAGAAAGGGCGACGTGGTGAAGGTGATGAGCGGCGACGCCATCCAGCTCGTCAACGTTTACCGTGCCGACAAACCCTCGAAACATTACAAGGTGGCGACGGTAAGCTATCCCGTGGAGGCTTCGGCCGCAACGCTGCGCGACGTTCACAATCAGGCCAGCACCTTCGCCGTGAACGCCAAAGGTTCCGCCGCCGCGTTCAACGAGGCCGCCTCGAAGGCTGCCGTGACGCCGCGCATAGCGACGCTCAACATGGGTGACCGCTCGGTTCGCGGTCTGGAAGGTTCGCGTGAAGTGGCCCGCTGGGCCTACGGCGCGGACAAGGGTGACCTGTCGGAGATTTTCAAGGTCGGCAAGGACTATGTCGTGGCGCTGCTCACGGAGATTGACGACGACGAGTACGCTTCGGTGAAGAAGGCTGCCTCGCAGATTCAGAACCGCCTGTTGCGCGACAAGAAATACGACTATATCGTGAAGAACCTCTCCGATGCGTCGCTCGCAGGCGCCGCCGAGAGCTTCGGCAGCGAGGTGACCGATTTCAAGGACGTGACCTTCGGGTCGTTCTACATCGACGGTGCGGGTGTCGAGCCGGCGCTCGTGGGTGCGATTACCGAGACGACCGAGAAAGGCAAGGTTTCGGCTCCGGTCAAGGGCATTTCGGGCGTTTACCTCTTCGAGGTGACTGCGATCGATCCGGCCGAGCGGCAGCAGACGGCCGAGGACGAGAAGGTGCGTGCCGAAGCGATGGCCGAGGGAATGATGCAGCAGCGCCTCCTGCCGGCTTTGCAGGAGATGGCCGAGATGAAGGATTTGAGCGGCCGTTATTTCTGACGAAAACACCCGATTCGTAAAGTGGTCGGATTTTCATAAATATATAGGTAAGCGTTTATAATTTGTAGGAAAGCGTTATCTTTGCAGCAGATTTATGTTACGGATCGATCCGAAAAGACAACGGGTAACGGGTGGCATGGCGACTCTGTTTTTCGGAGCCGGATGCCGTAGACGAATGGAAATCTCCCTTTTTATTAATCTAAACTTATACTTATGAGGAAACTTGCCTTTTTATTTTTGTCGCTGTTCGCATTCTGTACGGCTTCGGCACAGGTGACGACGTCGAGCATGAGCGGTCGCGTCGCCGACACCGACGGCCAGCCGATCATCGGTGCGACGATCGTCGCCGTGCATACGCCGACGGGTACGCAGTATGCTACGGCATCGACACGCAACGGCCAGTTCAACTTGGGCGGTATGCGTGTGGGAGGTCCTTACGATGTGGAGGTCAGCTTTATCGGCTGCAATACGGAAAAGATCGAGGGAATCTATCTGACCATCGGCGAGGAGGCTACGTTGGACTTCGTGTTGCGCGAAGACTCGCAGTCGATCGGCGAAGTGGTGGTCGTAGGCAAGGCCAATCCGGTCTTCAATGCCAACCGCACGGGCGCGCAGGAGGTCGTGACGCTCGAAATGATGGAGAAACTGCCTACGACGAGCCGTTCGCTTGATGAATTCGTCAAACTGACGCCCATGTCGAGCGGTAAGAATTTCGCCGGTACGTCGTATCGTTTCAACAACGTGACCGTCGACGGTGCGTCGTTCAACAACTCGTTCGGCCTGTCGTCGGCGCTGGGCGCCCAGGGTACGGAGCCCATCTCGCTCGAATCGATCGAGCAGGTGCAGGTGATGATCGCTCCCTACGACGTGCGCAACGGCGGCTTCACGGGCGGCGGTATCAACTCGGTGACCAAGTCGGGTACCAACGAGTGGCACGCTTCGGCCTATATGTATACCAAGAGTCCCGAGTTGCAGGGCCACCGCGTGCGCGACTATGTCGGTCAGGTGTCGGAGTTCTCCAATCGTCAGTACGGTGTGAGCCTGAGCGGCCCGATCGTGAAGAACAAGCTCTTCTTCTTCGTCAACGGCGAGCTGGACCGTCAGGACGAACCGATCTCGAACCGTCTGGCCGATTCGCGTGTCTCGGCCGCCGATCTGGACGATCTGGCCAAGTTTCTCGGCGATCAGTTCAACTACAATCCGGGCGGTTACGATCTGTCGAAGACCGAGACGCGGGCCGATCGTCTTACGGCGCGTATCGACTGGAATATCAACGATCGGAATACCTTCTCGTTGAAGTACTACTACCTGAAATCCTATAATACGAACGCACCTTCGACGTCGGGCGCTCCTGCCAACGGACGCGGCCCCAACGCCTATGCCATGCCCTTCTCGTCGAGCTACTACCGCACGAACAACGATTTCAACATCGTCATGGCCGACTGGAACTCGACGATCAACGACCACATGTCCAACACGTTGAAGGTGGGGTACTCGCGTCTGCGCGACTATCGCGACATGGACGGCGGTTTCTTCCCGCAGGTCGACATCCTCAAAGACGGATCGAGCTATACGGTCTTCGGTACCGAGGCCAACTCCTACAACAATCAGCTCGATACCGACATCTTCCAGATTCAGGACAACTTCACGATGAACTACGGCCGTCATCAGATCACCGTCGGCACGCAGTCGGACTATCGCAGTTTCAGCAACGGCTTCGCGCAGAACTATCCGGGCTCGTGGGTCTTTTCGTCGATCGACGACTTCAAGTTCAACGTGCTGGCCGCGAAGGATTACATGGCTTCGCACGGCAATATGACGGGCTTCGACATTACCAAGTACAAACCCTCGGATTTCGGCCTGACGGGCGTGGTCAACGGCGGTCTTGCCAACAGCGCCGGTACGGGGCAGACGCATTACTTGCAGAAGTATTCGCTTATGGAGGGCTTCCCCTTCGCCGAGATCGACGTGCTGCAACTCGGCTTCTACGTGCAGGACAAGTGGACGCCCAGCAACCGTTTCTCGCTGACGTTCGGTCTGCGCGTCGATATGCCGATTTTCATGACCGACCTGCCCGAGAATCCGCGCGTGGCGGCCGAGACCTATCGTGACGGCATCAAGGTCGACGTTTCGAAATATCCGGGCGTGCACCCGCAGTTCTCGCCGCGCGTGGGCTTCAACTGGAAACCGCTCGAAGACGGTTCGTTGCAGTTGCGCGGCGGTACGGGACTCTTCACGGGCACGCCTCCCTATGTCTGGATTTCGAATCAGGCGGGCAACAACGGCGTGCTTTTCGGGTCGATCGACATGGAAGGCGAGGCGCTGAAAAATCTCGGTTTCCTGGGCAGCATCGATCAGAACGCCAATATGTACAAACCCGCCGAGGCGGCCTATTCCCGTGCCGAGATCGCCGTGACGGATCCCGATTTCAAGTATCCGAGCCTGTGGAAGAGCAATCTTGCGCTCGACTACAAGTGGCGCGGCTGGGTATTCACGCTCGAAGCCCTCTACACGAAGGATGTCAATGCGATCTACCATGACAACATCGGTATCGAGGTCGCTGAAGGCAAATACGTGAACGACGGCGGTCAAGGACAGCGCACGGCCTTCACGGGGAGATATTACGCCGAGAACAAGACGCTCAACCCGATGAACGGAGAAAACGGCGCCGCTTCGCACGTCGTGATGCTCCGCAATACGAACAAGGGCTACTCGTTCTACACCACGCTCCAAATCCAGAAGGAGTTCGTGCAGGGGCCGCTGCGCGGTCTCTACCTCAATGGATCGTATACGATGGGTACGGCGCGCAGCGTGACCGACGGTACGTCGTCGGTGGCTACGTCGGCCTGGAAATATACGCAGAAGGTGGCTGTCAACAGCGAGGAGCTGGGCTATTCGGCCGGCTCGTTCGACGGGCGGCTGTTGTTGAGCGCCTTCTACACGGCACGCTGGGGCAAGCACGGTGCGACCAACTTCGGTCTGGTCTACCAGCGTTACCGTCCTTTCCGCTTCTCCTACTGCTACGGCGGCGACGCCAACGGCGACGGTCAGACGGCCAACGACCTGATCTACGTGCCGGCCAACCGCGACGAAGCGGTCGGCCATCTGGTTTCCGACGGTTTCGCCGACAACAACGGCAACATGGCCGGTGACAAGGATTTCGACGAGGCGCAGGCCTGGGAGAATGCCTGGCAGGCGATGGACAAGTTCATCGAGCAGGACGCCTATCTGAGCAAGCACCGCGGCGAGTACACCAAGCGCAACGGCGCCGTGGCACCCTTCGCCAATCAGCTCGACCTGAGCATTTCGCACGACATCATCGTTCCGCAGCGCAACGGTCGCGAGCACAAGTTGCGATTCAGTTTCAACATCGACAACTTCCTCAACCTGCTCAACCGCAACTGGGGTGTAAGCTACTCGCAGTATCTGGGGACGAACGGTCAGCAGTATCAGTTCTTGTCCGTCACGCAGAAGCCGACGGCGGCCAACGACTATACGCTTCAATACAAGATGACCAACGGATTGAAGGACATCTACGGCAACGACATTTCGCTGGATCGTACCTACAAACCCGATATCGGCTCCTATTGGACGATGCAGTTCGGTATCAAATATATGTTCTAAGCGGAGGAATCCGTCTGCAAACACGAAGGGGCGTCACATCAGTGACGCCCCTTCGTTGTCGTTTCGCTGCGGGATCAGGACTCGGCGGCGGGGAGTTTGAGCAGCAGCTCGCCGATGGCTTCGCGCAGCGTCTCCTTGGGCAATGCCCCGGTAGCCATCTGCGGCATTCCCCGGGCGGGGATGAAGAGCAGCGTGGGGACGGAGCGCACGCCGAAGGCTGCGGCCAGCTCCTGTTCGCAGTCGATGTCGACCTTGTAGATATCCACTTCGCCGGCGTACTCCTCGGAGAGCTCTTCCAGGATCGGTGCGAGCGTGCGGCAGGGGCCGCACCAGGTCGCATAGAAGTCGACGATGGCCGGTCGCGAGCCCAGATAGTGCCATTCGGAGATGGCGGAGTCGAGGTTGGCGATTTTTTCCGAGAATTCGGTTTTGGTCAGTTGCGTGATTGCCATGATTGCGGTTGTTTTGCGGTTATTGTACGGGAACTTCTTCGGACTCTTCCTGCGGCAGCGGCCGTGTGCAGAAGAACCAGTCGTAACACTGCGTCCCTTCGTCGGGACGGGTCATGCGCTCTTCGGCAGCGGCCGACGACGAGGCGGTGGGCACGATCGCTTCGTCGCCCGGATGCCAGTCGGCGGGTAGCGCCACGTTGAAGCGGTCGACGGTTTGCAGGCCGACGAGCACGCGTTTGATCTCGTCGAAGTTGCGGCCCAGCGCCAGCGGATAGTAGATCACGGCGCGGATCGTGGCGTCGGGGTCGATGAAGAAGACGGCTCGGACGGCCGACGTCGAACTTTCGCCCGGCTGGATCATGCCGTAGAGGTTGGCGACTTTCATCCGCAGATCGGCGATCAGCGGGAAGCGCACCTCGACGTGCTGCATTCCGCGGTAGACGATCTTGTCGCGGATCGTGCGTAGCCATGCGATGTGGCTGTACAGTCCGTCGACCGAGAGTCCGACGAGCTGGCAGTTGAGCGCTTCGAATTCGTCGCTGCGTGCCGCGAAGGTCATGAATTCGGAGGTACAGACGGGCGTGAAGTCCGACGGGTGGCTGAAAAGGATGATCCAGCGTCCGGCATAATCTTCCGGAAAGCGGATCGGGCCTTGCGTAGTGACGGCCTCGAACGACGGGGCCTTGTCGCCGATGCGCGGCAGGGGAGTGGTGTTCAGATTTTCCATATCGTCTCTTTTTTTAACGGTGTGACACGGCGGTCGACCGGAAGAAACTCTCTGGAAGTAGCGAGGAGACCTCAGAAGCGGCGGGTGTAGGCGTGGCAGTAGGGGAGCGTTCCCCGGCGGCGGTAGTAGTCCTGGTGACAGGTTTCGGCGGGCCAGAAGGGGCCGGCCGGCGTCACGCGCGTGGCGACGCGGTAACCTTTGCTGCGGAGCAGGGCGATGAGCCGTTCGGCCACGGCGCGTTGTTCGGGCGAGGTGTAGAAGATTTCGGAGCGGTACTGGTCGCCGATGTCGGGCCCTTGGCGGTCGATCTGCGTAGGATCGTGGATCTCGAAGAAGAGGCGTGCGAGCGTTTCGTAGGAGACCTTCGACGTATCGAAGGTCACGCGCACCGCTTCGGCGTGCCCCGTGGTATGGCTGCACACCTCCTCGTAGGTAGGGCGGTCGGTGCGGCCGCCGGTGTAACCCGCTTCGACCGAGAGGACGCCGGGCTGTTGTTCCAGCAGGTATTCCACGCCCCAGAAACAACCGCCGGCGAAGATCGCCGTTTCGGTCGTGGCGGCCGCCTCGGAGGAGGTTCGGTCGGACGGCTCCGCGGCCGGCACGAAGTCGAGCGAGAGGGAGTTGACGCAGTGGCGCGTATTCTTGTCGGTAAAGCGTTCACCCGTGAAAACATGCCCCAGATGTGCCCCGCAGCGGGCGCAGGTGATCTCGGTGCGGCGGCCGTCGGCGTCGGGCGTGCGGCGTACCGCACCTGCGATCTCGTCGTCGAAGGCGGGCCAGCCGCACCCCGCCTCGAACTTGTCCTCCGAACGGTAGAGCGGCGCGCCGCACTGGCGGCAGCGGTAGAGGCCGCGCTCGCTGTGCTTGTAGTATTTTCCCGTGAAGGGAGCCTCGGTTCCCTTGTCGACGATGATCCGGCGTTCGTCGGGTGTGAGCGGTTTCATGGTTTGTGCATTTACCGTGAGGAGAATTCCCATGAGGGCGATTCCCCCTGCGATGATTCGTTTCATAACGCTCTGTCGGATGTGCAACAATCGCGCCGTGCGCGCCCTACAACAGCGATATTGCGCCTTGCACGGCGTAGAGGACAGCCACGTAGCGCAGCGCCTTGCCCGCGAACATGGCCAGCGTGGTGATCCACACGTTGCTGCGCATGAGTCCCAGCAGGATGGCGATCGCTTCGCCGACGTAGGGCAGGAAAGCGAAAAAGGCGCTCCATGCCCCCTTTCCTGCGAGGAAGCGTCCGGCACGGTCGAGTTGTTTTTCGCCGATGCCGAGGTAGCGGCCGAACCATTCGCGTTTGCCCAGATGACCGATCCAGTAGCAGGTCATGCCGCCTGCGGTGTTGCCCGTGGCGGCTGCCAGCAGGCAGAGTGCGGGGTCGAGTCCCAAGCGGACGAGTACGACCATCACCGCTTCCGAACTGAACGGGACGATGCTCCCCGCCACGAAGGCCGAGAGGAAAAGTCCCCAATAGCCCCAGTCGATGCAGAGCTGCGTGGCCGTGTCCAGAAATCCTTCCATGTCATTCGTCGCTTTGTTGCGGCAGGTCGTCGAGCAGTGCCGTCAGCGAGTCGTAGAGCGGCACGCCGTAGCGCCGGCAGGTGATGCGCACGTTGTCGTAGCGGTAGTAGTCGGGGCTGCACGCCACGAACAGCTTGCCCGAACGGGCGTAAAGTCCCATTTCGAGCAGCGAGATCGGCGAGCGGCTGTCGCCCAGCAGATTCATTACGATGAGGTCGGCCGCTTCGAGGTGCGCCAGCTCCCACGCGACCTGATACTCCATTTCGGCCGGCGAGGCATGGAACTCCCGACGGCGGGGGTTGAAGAAGAGCCAGCGGCCGCCGATGCTGTCGCGGAAGCGGGCGACGAGAGCCGCCTGCCAGTCGGCGCTGCGTCCCATGTCGATCGTGCCGGCGAGGAAGACCTTGCGGTACTGCGTCGAGTCGACCGTGTGCGACCGCCAGCGGGGCTGGTATTCGGCCACGTCGTCGGCCGGCGTTTCGGCGGCTCGTATGCCGGTCGGCCGGGAACCGCCGCCGCAGCCGGCGAGCAGTCCGGCCAGCAGGAGGACGAGGAGGGTTGCAGGGCGGTTCATCGGAGCGTGTCGTCGAGCGGCCACGGCCGCAGTTCGTAGAGTTGGTTGCGCAGGCGCGGCGTGAAGCCCGCTTCGCGGATCGCCTGCTGGATGCCTTCGGCGTCGAAGCGGTTGTCGGCGCCGGCCGACGAGACGACGTGCTCCTCGATCATGATCGACCCCATGTCGTTGGCGCCGCTGTGGAGCGCCGCCTGCGCCGTCTGGCGGCCGACGGTGAGCCACGACGCCTGTATGTTGGGGATGTTGTTCAGGATCAGCCGGCTGGAGGCGATGATGCGGATGTATTCCAGCGGTGAGAAATCGGTCGATGTCCCTTCGGCTTCGAGCCGCGTGCCCGTCGAGCGGAAGATCCACGGGATGAAGGCCAGAAAGCCGGGCTTCCCTTCGGGGCAGCGCGCTTGCAGATCGCGGATCGCGAGCAGGTGGTCGACGCGCTGGCGCGGCTGCTCGATGTGGCCGTACATCATCGTGGCCGACGTGGCCAGCCCCAGCGTATGGGCTTCGTGCATCACCGCGAGCCACGACGCCACCGAGGGCTTGGCGGGCGAGATCGCGCGCCGCACGTCGGGGTCGAGGATTTCGGCTCCGGCGCCCGGCAGCGAATCCAGTCCGGCGGCCATGAGCCGGCGCAGCGTTTCGAGCGTCGTCAGACCGCTGATGCGGGCGATGTGGGCCACTTCGGGCGCGCCGAGCGCATGAAGCCGGATCCGGGGGAACATCCGTTTCAGGTCGCGGAACAACTCTTCGTAGAATGCGATGCCGAGCTGCGGGTGCAGCCCGCCCTGCAACAACAGCTGGTCGCCGCCCAGCGCAAGCGTTTGCGCGATCTTTTCGCGGTACTCCTCGCGCGAGGTGACGAAGGCGCGCTGCGTATCGTGGGGCTTGCAGTGGAAATTGCAGAACTTGCAGCCCGAGATGCAGACGTTGGTGATATTGACGTTGCGGTCGATCTGCCACGTCACGACCGTCGGGTCGGCGACCGTCGCACGCCGCACGGCGTCGGCCGCTGCGGCCAGCTCCTGCACGGGCGTGCATTCGTAGAGCGCATAGGCTTCGTCGCGCGTGAGCGGCTCGCGCCGCACGGCCTTGTCGAGTATGCGGTCGGTCGTCATGTCAGCGGCGGCGTTTTACCTGCGGCGCTCCGGCGGCCTCGCTGCGGGGTGTCGGTGCGGGGTGCGTCGGGCAGCACCATGTCGAAGTCGAGCTGGCGTTTTTGCAGATCGGCGCGCTTGACGCGGATGCGCACGGCATCGCCCAGCGTGAAGCGCCGGCCCGTCGAGCGGCCCGTCACGGTGTATTCGGCCGGATCGAAGTCGTAGAAATCGTCGTGCATGTCGCGCATGGCCACCAGCCCTTCGATGTGGTTCTCGTCGATCTCGACGAAGATGCCCCACTCGGTGATGCCCGATATGTGGCCGGCGAACTCCTCGCCCAGGCGTGCCTGCATGAACTCCACCATTTTGTACTTGATCGAGGCGCGTTCGGCTTCGGCAGCGATCACTTCCCGCTCCGAGGCGTGCTCGCACAGCGCTTCGAATGTCGCCTTGTCGGTCGTCTTGCCTCCTTCGAGGTAGCGGGCCAGCAGCCGGTGCACCATCATGTCCGGGTAGCGGCGGATCGGCGAGGTGAAGTGCGTGTAGTAGGGGAAAGCGAGGCCGTAATGACCGATGTTGTCGGTGGTGTAGTAGGCTTTGGCCATCGAACGTACGGCCAGCGTCGTGACGACGTTCTCTTCGGGGCGGCCCTTGACCTTCTGGAAGAGCTTGTTCATCTCCTTGGCCACGGCGCGTCCCTCGTCGGCCTTGAAGACGTAGCCGAAGCGCAGGATGAACTGCCGGAAGCTCTGCAACTTGTCGACGTTCGGTTCGTCGTGGACGCGGTAGACCATCGTGCGGCCCGACTTGCGCCCTTTGACCTTGCCGCAGAACTCGGCCACGCGGCGGTTGGCCAGCAGCATGAACTCCTCGATGAGCTGGTTGGCCTCCTTTCTGCTCCTTGAAATAGATGCCCAGCGGTTTGCCTTCGGCGTCGAGTTCGAGCCGGCTTCTTTGGCTGGCGCGGTCACGGATCGCGCCGTTGCGGAACCGCTCGCGGCGCATGGCTGCGCCAGCCGGTTGAGCGTAAGCATCTCTTCGGCGTAGTCGCCCCGGCCGGTCTCGATCATCTGCTGCGCCTCCTCGTAGGCGAAGCGGCGGTCGGAGAGGATCACCGTGCGGCCGAACCATTTGTCCAGTACTTCGGCTTCCTCGTTGAGCGTGAAGACCGCCGAGAAGCAGAGACTCTCTTCGTCGGGGCGCAGCGAGCAAAGTTCGTTGCTCAATTTTTCGGGCAGCATCGGAATCGTACGATCGACCAGATAGACCGACGTGCCGCGCGCTTCGGCTTCGGTGTCGACCACCGAACCCGGCCGCACGTAGTGCGTCACGTCGGCGATATGGACGCCCACCTCCCACACGCCGTCTTCGATCTTGCGGATCGAGAGGGCGTCGTCGAAGTCCTTGGCGTCCGCCGGGTCGATGGTGAAGGTCGTTATCTTGCGGAAGTCGCGCCGGGCGGCATAATCGGCTTTGGTGATCGTCGAAGGAATGGCCTGGGCCGCATCTTCGACCTTTTGCTCGAAATGGTAGGGCAGGCCGTATTCGGCCAGGATGGCGTGCATCTCGGTATTGTTCTCTCCGGCGCGGCCCAATACCTCGACCAGCTCTCCGGCGGGGCTTTTGGAACCCAGCGCCCAGTCCGTGATGCGGATCACGACTTTGTCGCCGTGCTGTACGTTAGGGTTGTCCCGCTTGGAGAGATAGACGTCCATCGGCATACGCCGGGGATCCATCTTGACGAAGATGGCGTGGTCGCTCACGTCGGCCGTGCCCACGTATTGCTTGCGGCTGCGCTCCACGATGCGGGTGATCTCGCCTTCGAGGGACCCGGCGTGGGAGCGGCGGGTGATGACGAACTCCACGCGGTCGCCGTCCAGAGCATTCAGCGAATTGCGCTGGCTGACATATACGTCGTTTTCGAACTCCTCGGAGCGGATATACATCGCTCCTGTCGAGATCATCTGTACGATGCCCTCCTGACGGGGACGCTCCTTGCCGCTGAGACGGTACTTTTCCTGCCCGCACTCCTCGATAGTGCCCTGGGCGAGCAGTTCCGTGATGATTTCACGGGTACGAAGACGGCCCTCCTTGGTGGCGCCGCCCGAGGCCGAAGCCAGATGCTTGAGGGAGAACTTGTTGTTCGGGAATTCCCGGAACAGGTTAATGATCAGCGAAGAGCGGTCGAATGCGGCCGACTTCTTCGTATTTTTCAGTTTATTCATCGGTTGAAATAGTTACGGGCGAGGAGTTCCATGAACCGGATGCCGGTCGGAATGGCCGCCTCGTCGGGATTGAAGGTGGATGTATGCAGTTTTCCGGCTCCGGGACCGACGCCCAGGCGGTAGAAGATCGCCGGGTAGCGGGTGCCGTAGAAGCCGAAATCTTCGGAAGTCATGCGCAGGGGCAGCATTTGAAAGGGAATTCCTTCGGTTTCGGCCAGTGCGACGGCCTGCCGGATCAACTCCGGGTCATTGACCACGCACGGGTAGCCGGGGGTGAAGTGTACCCGGGTTCGTACGCCGTACGAGGCGTCGTTCGCGGCGGCGAGTTCTTCGATCCTGCGTTTCACTTCGGCCCGTTCCCGTTCGTCGAAGGTACGCATCGTTCCCTCCATATAGACCCGGTCCGGGATGACGTTCGTAGCGCCCGCAGCTTCGACCTTGCCGATCGAAACGACCCGTTCGGGCGTGTTCAGGGCCGTGAGGTGCAGGATCAGTTGTGCGGCGGCGCTCACCGTGTCGCGGTGTTCGGCACGCATGGCCGCGTGGCCGCCCGCGCCTTCGAGCGTGAGGCGCAGTTCGTCGTTGGAGGCCATGTACTTGCCCGCGCGGAAGCCCAGCGTGCCCGCGTCCAAAGCGGGTTCGACGTGCTCGCCGACGACGGCCAGCACCGTATAGCCTTCGAAGGGGTTTTCGGCCAGCACTTTGGAGGCTCCGCCGGGATTCGATTCCTCTCCGGGTTGGAAGATTCCGAAAAGAGTACCCTCGAAATTCCGCTCGGCGGAGAGCCGGAGCAGGGTGCCGTAGAGCACCGCTGCGTGGATGTCGTGCCCGCAGGCGTGCATCACTCCGTCGTTCTCGGAACTCCACGCCGCGCCGCTCTGTTCGCGGATGGGCAGGGCGTCGATGTCGGCTCGCAGCACGACGGCTCGCCGCAGGTCGCCGCGTCCTTCGATTTTGGCCAGTACGCCGGTTCCGGCGATCGGACGGCAGGGGATGCCTGCCTCGCGGAGCGCCTCGGCGATGAAGCGGGCGCTCTCCGTTTCGCGGAACGAAAGCTCCGGGTGGCGGTGCAGGTGGCGGCGAAACTCTACGGGTGTCATGGTTAAGCGTTTAATAGCAATTACTTTGCCCTATTCGGAATTAGAATACGTTGCGGGCGATCTTGCGGATGTTGTCCGTGCGTCCCATCGTGTAGAAATGGATGATCGGCACTTCGGCCGCCTTGAGCTCCTTGGCCTGGTGGATCGCCCATTCTATCCCGACCTCGCGGGCCGCCTGTGTGTCCTCGCCGCAGGCCCGGACGGCCTTCACCAGCTCTTCGGGCAGGCTGACGCTGAAGGTGCGGGGCAGGATCTCCAGGTGCTTGGGCGTCGAGATCGGCTTGATGCCCGGGATGATCGGTACCGTGATGCCCGCTTTGCGGCAGCGCTCCACGAAATCGAAGTACTTGCTGTTGTCGAAGAACATCTGGGTCACGATGTAGTCGGCTCCCGCATCGACCTTCTCCTTGAGGTACTGGAGGTCGCTTTGGGCGTTCGCCGCCTCGAAATGCTTTTCGGGATAGCCCGCCACGCCTACCGAGAACTTGGAGTGGTGGCACTCCTCGACTTCGCCGTCGATAAATTCTCCCCGGTTCATGGCCTGGATCTGGCGCACCAGGTCGGCGGCGTGGGCGTGTCCCTGGGCGTAGGGGACGAAGCGGGGTTCGTTCTGCCGCTTGTCGCCCCGCAGCGCCAGCACGTTGTGCAGCCCCAGGAAATCCATGTCGATCAGCGAATCCTCGATGTCGTATTTCGACCAGCCGCCGCAGATCAGGTGGGGAACCACCTCCACGTCGTACTTGCGCCGGATCGCGGCCGAGATGCCGACCGTGCCCGGACGGCGGCGCATGATGTGCCACTCGCGGCTTCCGTCGGGGCGGATGTCCTCTTTGAGGGCTTCGCGGTGGAAGGTGACGTTGATGTAGGCCGGGTTGAAATCCATCAGCGGGTCGATGGCTCCGAAGACGCTGCGCGTACCGTCCCCCTTCAGGGGCGGGAGCAGCTCGAAGGCGAAACGGGTCGTGCGCGAAGCGACGGCGCCCTGTATGAGATCCGTAATATTCATCAGATGTTATTGGGTATCAGTTTTTCGATCGTTTCTATGTCCATGTTGCGGCGTGCGGCGTAGTCGGCCAGTTGCTCTCGGTCGATTCGGCCGACGGAGAAATATTCGGCGTCGGCGAAGAACAGGCCGCAGAGCGCCTCCTCAGGTGTAATCATATAGTTGTCGTTCAGACGCATGGCGGTCGTCTTGTCGGCGGCCAGCAGGTCGAAGACCTCGCGTTTGAGCGAGTGGTCGGGACAGGCCGGGTAGCCGAAGGCCATGCGCCGACCCCGGTATTTGCTGCGGATGATCTGTTCGGGTGTGAGCGCCGGACCGGTTTCGTAACCCCACATCTGGCGGCGGATGAAGATATGCACCCATTCGCAGAGGGCTTCGGTCAGGCGGTCGGCCAGCAGCTTCGAGAGGATGGCGTTGTAGTCGTCGCCCTCCGCGCGGAACTTTTCGGTCAGCTCCTTGAGCCCTATGCCGCCCGTGAGGGCGAAGGCCCCGATATAGTCGGTCCTGCCTGCCTTTTCGTCGGCGATGAAATCGGCCAGACAGCGGGCCTGGGCTTCCCGGACCGGGGCCTGGCTGCGCAGCATCGGCAGGATGTATTTCTTGTCTTTCGGGCCGGTGACCACGATGTCGTCGCCCCGGCTGACGGCTTCGAAGATGCCCGCTACGCCCTGGAGGGTGAGGAGTTTTTCTTCGCGGATGCGGGCCAGCATCTTTTGCGCGTCGTCGTAGAGCTTGCGGGCTTCGGCGCCGTGTTCGGGGTTTTCGAAGATCTCCGGTACGCGGCCCTTGAGCCCCCACGCCGGGAAGAAGAAGTTCCAGTCGATCAGCGGCTCCACATCGGCGATACTTATGTCCGGAAACACCAGCCGTCCCGTATGTGCCGGAACGGCGATTTCGGACGCGGGTTTCGGCACGCGCAGCTTGCGCACCTGACCGAAGGGTAGGATCGTGCGGATCTCCTCGCGGCGGCGGTACTGGTCGCGCAGGGTCTGTTGCTCTTCGCGCACGCGAGCCAGATACTCCTCCCGGCCGGGACCGAGCAGTTCGCCGAGGATTTTGTTGTTGCGGCTGGCGTTGTCGGCATGGATCACCGGGCCCGAGTAGGTCGGAGCTATTTTTACGGCGGTGTGTACGTCCGAAGTGGTCGCACCGCCGATCAGTACGGGAATTTGCAACCCCCGGCGTTCCAGCTCTTCGCAGACGTGGATCATCTCCTCGAGCGAAGGGGTAATCAGTCCGCTCAGGCAGATCGCGTCGGCGCCCCAAGCGACGGCTTCGTCGATGATGCGGGGACACTCGACCATCACGCCCAGGTCGCGGATCGTGTAGCCGTTGCAGGCCATGACCACCGCGACGATGTTCTTGCCGATGTCGTGTACGTCGCCTTTCACGGTAGCCACCAGCACCTTGCCAGCGCTCTTGGCGTTCGCTTCGGAACCTTGCTCGATGTAGGGAGTCAGTACGGCGACGGCTTTTTTCATCACGCGGGCGGTCTTGACCACTTGCGGCAGGAACATTTTGCCCTGCCCGAACAGATTGCCTACGACCTCCATGGCCGGCATCAGCAACTGGTCGATCACCGCTAGGGGCGAGCCCAGCGTGCGGTAGCCTTCGAGCGCGTCCTGCTCGATGTAGTCGGCCACGCCCTTGAGCATGGCGTATTCGATGCGTTTGCCGAGCGGCTCCGAGCGCCAGGCGTCGGTATGCTGTGTCTGCGTCGCGCCGGTTTTGGTGAATTGCGAGGCGTATTCCGTGAGGCGTTCGGCGGCGTCTGCGCGGCGGCAGAGGATAACATCCTCGACCCGTTCGAGCAGTCCCGGTTCGATGTCGCTGTAGATTTGCAGCATTTGGGGATTGACGATCGCCATGTCCATACCCGCTTGGATGGCGTGGTAGAGAAACACCGAATGCATGGCCTCGCGCACGGCGTTGTTGCCCCGGAAGGCGAACGATAGATTCGACACGCCGCCCGAAATCTTGGCGTGGGGCAGGTTTCGCTTGATCCAGCGGACGGCTTCGATGAAGTCCCGGGCGTAGGCGTCGTGGGCTTCGATACCGGTGGCCACCGCGAGGATGTTGGGGTCGAAGATGATGTCTTCGGCGGGGAATCCGTCGTCGGTGAGAAGCTTGTAGGCTCGCTGCGCCACGTCGATCTTGCGGGCATAGGTGTCTGCCTGTCCCTGCTCGTCGAAGAGCATCACCACGGCGGCGGCTCCGTAACGGCGGATGAGGCGGGCGCGGTGCAGAAATTCCTGCTCGCCCTCCTTCAGGGAGATGGAATTGACGACGCTCTTGCCCTGCACCACCCGGAGCCCCGTTTCGAGCACCTCCCATTTCGAAGAGTCGATCATGACGGGTACTGCGGCGATTTCGGGCTCAGAACCCATCAGGTTGAGGAAGTCGCGCATGGCTTCGGGACCGTCGATCAGGCCGTCGTCCATGCAGACATCGACGATATTGGCGCCCGCTTCGACTTGGGCGCGGGCCACCGAGAGAGCTTCCTCGTAATTTTTTTCGCGGATCAGCCGCGCGAACTTGGCCGAGCCGGCGACGTTGGTGCGCTCGCCGACATTGACGAAGTTGGCTTCGGGAACGATCCGAAGCTGTTCCAGCCCGCTCAGGCAGGTCACGTGCCGCCGCTGCGGCAGGGGGCGGGGCGTGTAGTTGTTCACGATCTTCGCCAGTTCGAAGATGTGCAGGGGCGTGGTGCCGCAGCAGCCGCCCACCAGATTGACCAGGCCGCGCCGCATGTATTCCTCTACGTCGGCGGCGAACATCGCGGGCGTCTCGTCGTAGCCGCCCATGACGTTCGGCAGACCCGCATTGGGATAGACCGCCACGCGGAATTCCGAAACAGCGGCCAGCCGCTCCAGGTAGGGCAGCAGGGCCTTGGCGCCGAACGAGCAGTTGAGGCTCACGGCCAGCGGCTCGGCGTGTGCGACGGAGGTATAGAAAGCCTCGATGGTCTGTCCCGCGAGGGTGCGCCCTGACGAGGTGAGCGTACTGGAGACGATGACCGGCAGTCGCATGCCGCGTTCAGCGAAGAGGGTTTCGATGGCGAAGATCGCTGCCTTGGCGTTCAGCGCATCGAAGACGGTTTCGAGCATCAGCAGGTCGGCGCCGCCGTCCATCAGGCCCCGAGCCTGATTGTAGTACGCCTGCGAGAGCTGTTCGAAAGTGAAAGCCCGGGCGCCGGGGTTGTCCACGTCCGCCGACATCGACAGCGTATGGCTCGTCGGGCCCATCGAGCCGCCCACGAAGCGGGGCTTCTGCGGATTGCGGGCGGTGAAGGCGTCCGCCGCTTCGCGGGCGATGGCTGCGCCGGCCCGGTTGATGCGGTACGCCTCCGCTGCCAGTCCGTAGTCGGCCAGCGAAATGGAGTTGGCGTTGAACGTGTTGGACGTAATTACATCCGATCCGGCCTGGAGGTATTTCTCGTGGATTTCGCGGATTGTTTCCGGACGGGTGAGGTTCAGCAGGTCGTTGCAGCCTCTGAGAAGTTTTTCGCTCGCGGCGAACTCCTTGCCCCGGTAGTCGGCTTCGTCCAGGCCGTATTGCTGTATCATCGTGCCGAATCCGCCGTCGAGCAGCAGGATGCGGTGTTCGAGTTCGTGTCGTATGTCGCGGTTTTTTGTCACGTCGTGTGGTATTTTATTGGGGTATGATTTCGATTTCGAAGAGTTTGCTCCATCTTTTGCCTGTCACGAAGATACGTTCCGAGGCCGCGTCGTAGGCGATGCCGTTCAGTACGTCGGTATCCGGGGCGATCTCTTCGTCCGGGAGCAGGCCGCGCAGGTCGATGACCCCTTCGACAATGCCGCTGGCGGGGTCGATGATGACGATCTGAACAAAAATACGAATTAAAACCGAAAATGAAAAATTGCAGTTCGTCCTTCGTCTTTTCCGCAGTAGCAGACGGGGTATTCGGAGCGGATTGAGGGGTGTTTAGGGGTTGGATAACCGGCTGGAATTTAAGCGCTGGCATTCGACTTGTGTTATCCGATTAAAACTATGCATTTTGCTGAACAACACGGAACTCCATTTAAAATCGATAATCAATATTGCAAATGATGAAAAAAGCAGTAACTTTGCGATCGAAGAAATCTCTTACTAACGTAGAGTTGCACGTATTTACGACCTGCAAGGGCAGGTATAGTTTTCGGTAGACCAATATTGTTATCTTGTAAATGGTTGATTTATAAAGATATATTTATTTTTGGTCTAAGTGGGGATTTTGCCTAAATTGAACGCTCATCTGAAAATCGTGGCGGAGAGAGATGGAAATATACAGTGGTTTGTCCTTAATTATATCCCTTCGATAGTTGCAAGACATGAAACTGCCGAGGCCGTGGTCGGACGATTCAATAAGGTCAACGATGAGGAATTGGAACTTTTCGCTCCGACTTTTGTGAAGATGGTCGAAACCGGAGGCAAATTGAAACGTATCGAAACACCTTTGATGTTTCATTATGTTTTCGTGCGGGGAAGTTTGGGATGTGTCAAAGATCTTTGTTCTCAGACGAATGGCTTCTCGTTCGTGCTGAGCCATTTGGACTCGCCCCGTTATCTTTCGGTTACCGATCAGTCGATGGAGGCTTTCAAGACAGTTGCCCGTTATTACGCAAATCAGATTCCGTGTTTTTCGACGGAGGAGATCGATCTCGAAGAGGGTGATTATGTCGAAGTGGTACAAGGCGCTTTTTCGGGGTTGAAAGGAAGATATATCTCCAAAAAACGCGGACGCAGCGGCAATTTGCTTATCGCAGTGACGCAAGATCTGGCCGCAACGGTGTATGCCGTTAAAGCAGATTATCTGAGAGTTCTCGAATTCGCCAAAAACAGCAAACGGGCCTATGATCAGGTCGAGGCTTTTATACCTCGTCTTTTTGCGGCGATGAGAGTTTACCGCAGCGGAGGAAAACTCGACGCCGGCCTGATCGCTCCGCTGGTCGTCTTTTGCCGAAGATTTGATTCCGTAAAATTCGATAACGCCAAGTTTGAGGCGAAACTTCAGCTGCTTTTGATGACGGCATGCAAAATTTTGGGCGATGCGGATGGTTTCCGGAAAGCGCAGGCGAGTTTTTCAAAACTCGCAGTGAATCTAACCAATCGATGGGCGAAAGCATTGGCGGCCCTTTGCCTCTCGGTCATGTCGTGCGACGCCGAGGGCATTGCACACGGGCGGGAATTTCTTCCAGAGAGTAGCGGCGGCGAGTCGAAGGCGCAGGCAGAACTTCGTGCCGAATACGAATACTACCTTGCCGACAGGTCTTGACGACTTATATATTCTTTGCCTTAAAAGACGGTATTATTACCGTTTCTGATAGCGGGTGTCGACTTACGATGTTAGTCGGTATAATTAATTATATCATAAAAATAATATAAGAGAATATGTCCATGTTTAAAGACAAAGTCCTGCTGATTACAGGAGGTACGGGTTCGTTCGGCAATGCCGTGCTGAAACGTTTTCTTGATTCGGATGTCAAAGAGATCCGGATTTTTTCGCGTGACGAGAAGAAGCAGGACGAGATGCGCCACCGTCTCAATAATTCCAAGTTGAATTTTATCATCGGCGATGTCCGGGATTTCGAAAGCATAGACTCTGCGATGGCAGGTGTCGATTATGTATTCTCGGCCGCGGCGCTCAAACAGGTGCCTTCTTGCGAGTTTTATCCGATCCAGGCCGTACGAACGAATATTTTGGGTTCTGAAAATGTGTTGGAAGCGGCAGTTCGCAATAGCGTAAAACGTGTAGTTGTCCTATCTACCGATAAGGCGGCTTATCCGATCAATACGATGGGTATGACCAAAGCGTTGATGGAGAAACTGGCGATTTCCAAGGCGCGTGATCCTCGGGCGAAAGAGGCTGGAACAGTTATCTGTGCGACGCGCTACGGTAACGTGATGTGTTCGCGAGGATCGATTATTCCTCTGTTTATCGACCAGATCAACGCCGGTCTGCCGATGACTGTCACCGTGCCTGAAATGACGCGTTTCATGATGTCGCTGGACGAGGCTGTCGATTTGGTGCTGTTTGCATTCGAACACGCCGAGCCCGGAGACTTGTTCGTTCAGAAAGCACCCGCAGCGACTATCGAAGTTTTGGCACAGGCTATTAAGGAGATATTCGGAGTCGACAACCCGATCAAAATAATCGGAGCGCGCCACGGAGAAAAGATGTATGAAACGCTTTGTACGTCTGAGGAGATGGGTAAAGCCGAAGATCTCGGCAATTTCTACAGAATTCCGGCCGATCTCCGCGATTTGAACTATTCGCAGTATGTCGACGAATTTGGACATCGGGTCGACTGTAAGCAGTATAATTCAGACAATACGCATCGCCTCGATGTCGAGCAGATGAAAGAAATGCTCCTGAAACTCGATTATGTACGCGAAGAACTCGCTAAATTCAAGGCAAAGGCATGATACCATTGGTCAAACCGTATATGCCTCCGCGCGAGGTGTTGATGCCGGCGTTGGAGCAGATTCTGTATAGCGGATATATCGCTACGGGACAGGCTGTCGATGATTTCGAGATGGAGTTCCGTCGATTTATCGGCAATCCGAATATGCTTTCGCTGCATTCCGGAACGGATGCGCTTCATCTGGCCTTTATTCTTGCCGGCGTAAAACCCGGCGACGAGGTTATCTCGACGCCCATGACGGCCGAGCCTACCAATACGTCCATTGCGATGGTCGGGGCCAAAGTCGTGTGGGGAGACGTCGATCCTGCCAACGGTCTTCTCGATCCTGCCAGCGTCCACAGTCTGATTACCGAAAGGACTAAGGCGATCGTGCTTGTCGATTATGCGGGCATGGTATGCGACATCGATGCTTTTCGGCACATCTCTGCGGAGACGGGTGTTCCGTTGATCGAAGATGCCGCCCACGCCCTCGGTTCCAAATACAAGGGCTGGATGACAGGTTGCAATGTACCGTACACCATATTTTCTCTTCAAGCGATCAAACATATGACAACGGTCGACGGCGGCTTCCTCGCAGTGCGATCGGAGGCCGAACTCGACCGTGCACGTCGTCTTCGTTGGTTCGGTCTCGACAAAAAGCGCTCCCGACTCGAAAACGACATCACCGAAGTCGGGTATAAGTACGCCATGAACAATGTCAATGCCACCATAGGTCTTGTACAAATGCGGTATATCGAAGATGTCATCGGTAAATACATAGCGAACGGTAAATTCTACGACGAAGCGTTGGCCGGAGCCGACGGAGTTACGTTGCCGTTCTATTATCCCGGTGCAGAGGCATCCTATTGGCTCTATACTATGAAAGTGGAACGGCGCGACGATTTCATCCGCATGATGGAAGCCAACGGCGTGCTTGCGTCTCCCCTCCACCACCGCAGCGACACGCATTCGATATTCAAGGATTCGCGCCGCGATCTTCCCGGCATGGAGCAGTGGTATGAATCGTTCGTTCATATTCCCTGCGGTTGGTGGGTGACACCCGAAGACCGTATCCGCATTGTGGAACTTGTCAAAAAAGGATGGTAATATTTACCGAAACGAAAAATGAACTGCCAGAGCGTTAAAAATTCCAGGATATTGATAGCAGGTTCAGGCAACACTACCGGTATAAATGTCATAAAAGCTCTTTCGGGTGAATATGAAATAATAGGTACAGATTGCAAAGAACTTAATGCCGCGAATAAATTCTGTACGAATTTTACCGTGCCTTTTGCCGCAAGTCAGGCCTACGAAGCATCCATGCTTGATATTATCGGTAGATATAATGTGACACATGTAATCAGTACGAATGATCACGACACAAGGGCCTTGCTCATGATGCACGATATTCTTGCAGCGAAGAATGTGATTCACAACGGTTATTGTGACAACGCTCTCTTGCTTCTTGATAAAGAGGAAACTTCCTCTCTTTTTATGAAGCAGGGAATTGATACTCCGGCTACATTGAACAAGCCCGAAATCCCTTTTGTTTTGAGAAAGAAAGAGATGGGAAATAAGGCCAAATTTCTTTATATAATCCGTAATGAAGCGGATATGGAAACTGTGTCTCATGAGGCTTTCTTGTCTGGTGTAATGACCGAGTATGTGGCAGGACCGGAATTTACTGTAGATGTGCTTTGCGATGCCGACAGCAATGCTTTGTGTGTTGTTCCAAGGCAACGTCTTGATGTGCGTGGTGGTATGGTATGGCATGGCAAAACGGTAAAGGATGATGTTCTGATAGAGGAAGTCAAGGCTATATGTAAGAAGTTGCGTCTTCGCGGTATCATGTGTCTCCAATGTATAAAACGTGTTGACGGTAGATTCTCGTTCATAGAGATAAATCCAAGACCCGGCAGTGGTATAGATTTGAGCGTTAATTCGGGGTGTAACCTTCCGAGTCTGTGGGTAAAGCTTACGAATGAAGATGTCGCATCCGTTCCGGAGCCACATTGGGGCATGGAGATGGTAAGATACAATTCAGCGTACTTTTTTCATGCATAAGCCAGCGATAGCATTTGATTTCGACGGTACAATCATTGATATTTCCCGACGTGATTATGCCGTATATCACGATCTTATGCAGGATTTGTCGGGTTCGGCACTTCCTTTCGGGATATATTGGCCTATGAGACGTAAAAGAACCAACATCCATCTGATTCTCGCTCGGGTGGTATTGCAGATAAGGAACGCATAAATATTTTTCTTCAACAGAGGGCTTCATTGATTGAAGATGTGAAATACCTTGTTTTCGATACTGTCATTCCAGGAGTTGTCAATACTATAAAACTTAATTCGTCGTGGGTTACTCCCTGTCTGGTCACGACACGCCACGATGTAAAAAGATTGCATTGGCAGATTGGTGAATTGGGATTAAACAATGTTTTTAGGGACATTATCATAGCAGGAAAAGACAAAACGAAATATTATTCAAAAGTAAGCAATCTAAAGCTTATTGTTGGAGATACGGAGAACGATATAGATGCGGCGAATACACTTGGAATCACTTCGGTAGCAGTTCTTTCCGGTATACGTGATGCTGATATAATCCGGCTTTCTTGCCCCGGATTCATAGAAGAATCTGTCGCAAGTATAGACTTTCCCAGAATAATGAAGCAATAATACTTGTATGATGATCAAGAGATTATTAAGACCTCCTTACAGATTTCTGCGCACGGTTTTGAAACTCAATATAATCGCAACGTTGAGAGTCAATTTCTCACTTCTTTCATTGAGAGAGGCGATTAAATTTCCGGTTTATGTTTACGGAAAGACTTTTATTCATTCTCTAAAAGGTAAAATTGTATTTAATAGTCCAATACATAGCGGAATGCTGAGATTGGGATTCAAATATGTCGATTTGCATCCCTTGTCGTTTACTTCGAATGTATTATGGATAGATGGTACGGTAAAATGTTGTGGAGTAGTGCTTTTTGCGGGAGGGGTGAATCTGCTCGTCCCTCGTGAGGAAGCTGTGATTGAAATGGGAGAAAATGTCCAGATTGGAAGCGGCACGAGATTATGTGCCCGCAAGGCTATCAGGATTGGAGCCTATACGCAGATAACGATGAACTGTACGGTTATGGATACTAATCTCCATTACGTGAAGAATATTGATACAGGGGTAGTACATCGTTCCGACGGAGAGATACACATCGGTGAATACTGCTGGATTAACGCTGGTACGGTAGTAACGAAGGGTACGGTACTTCCCGCCCATACTATAGTGGCAAGGAATAGTTTCGTCAATAAAGATTATTCTTCCGAAGGCGAATATCGAATGTTGGCCGGTATTCCGGCGAAGGTACACGGCGGACATGTCCAACGTATATTCAATTGGGATATGGAACATTCATACGACAAGATGTTCAGTGATTATAAAACCGAATTTGTTCTTGAGTCTCCGGGACCGGTTTCGGAACCGCATTGGTCGTGGAATAATATGATCTGACACTTGATATGACATTACTTTTTAAGCCTTATGTACCGCCAGGCTTGCCGGGTTTGGATGAACTTTTACGTTCAGGGCAATTGGCTTACGGGAAGTATGCGCGGGAATTTGAAGCTCGGTTAGCCGAATATATCGGAATCGATGAGGTACTTTGTACCAATTCTTTCAATTCGGCTTATCTCGTGCTTATTCGCACACTCGGTCTTGGTCACGGAGATGAAGTTGTGGCTTCGCCGATGTGCTGTCTGGCTTCGAGTCAACCGTTCGCAGTCAGTGGCATCAAACTTATCTGGGCCGATATCGATCCTTCGACAGGAACGCTCGATCCGGAAGCTGTAAAATCTAAAATCACGCCGCGTACCCGTGCGATCGTGCATAACCACTTTTGCGGTTACGCCGGCCATGTCGGTGAAATGCGCAAAATCGCGGACGAACATGGATTGATGCTGATCGACGATGTCTCGGAAGCGTTCGGTACGGAATATCACGGACGCAAGGCCGGTAATTGGGATGCGGACGCTACGGTGTACTCTTTCCAAACGGTACGCCTGCCCAATGCGATCGACGGAGGGGCTGTATCTTTCAAGGACCCAACGTATTCTCAAAAAGCCGCATTGTTGCGCGACTATGGGATCGACAGGGCGAGATTCCGCGACGATCTTGGCGAAATATCCCCTCTTTGCGATATTTCCGAGGCCGCCTATGGTTGTTTATCGTCCGATGTGAATGCGTATATCGGCATGTTGTCGCTCGCCGATACACCGGAACTGCTTCGCCGACAGCGCGAGAATGCCGTCAGGATTGCGGAAAATCTTCCTGACGGAGTTGAACCTCTCGTCCCTCTTTCGGGTACGAATCCTAATTATTGGGTATTCGGAGCGTTGGCTTGCGACAAACGCGGACTGATAGCCGATTTCCGAGCGGCGGGAACCTGCGGTATCTCGGGAGTACATCTTCCGAACACTTATTATTCTCTTTTCGGAGACCAAGGGGTGTTTTCGGGCGTGGAGGAATTCAATCGCCATTTCGTAGCTCTTCCCTGTGGCTGGTGGATAAATGACAATGCTTTATGAGTGACCTTTCTGGTTACAAAAACATATTCAAAACCACGTTCCTCTTCGGCTTCGTACAAGTATTCAATATATTTGTGAAAGTCGGAATCAATAAAGTAGTAGCTATCCTGCTCGGTACGGCGGGAATGGGTGTAATAAGCTTGTTTCAGTACGCTGTAAGTTTTCTAAGCGTCTCATGCGGGTTGGGTATAAATCAAAGTTCCATACGCGACATATCGGAGGCTCGAGAACGAGGTGAAAACAGCCAGATTGATCTGACGGTCTCTTTTATCAAATCTATCATTCGGTATACAAGTCTGTTAGGGGTAGTTGTAACGATATGTCTTTCGCCAGTTCTTAGCAGATGGACCTTTGGAAACGGGAATTATACGTGGTCGTATATCGCATTGTCGCTTGTAACAGGAGGTTTAATTCTGATACAGGGCTATCGTGCCATCAATACAGGAATGCGTCAACTGCGCAACATGGCGCTTTCCAATTTGTGGGGAAGCGCAATCGGATTGTTGGCCGCATTGCCTTTCTATTATTATTTGGGGGATAAGGGTATCGTCCCGTCGCTTATCGTGTCGACGTTCGCCACCCTCGCCATTTCGAAATTTTATGCCGACAAAGTAAAATATAATAGGGTTTCATTAACGTTCAAAGAGACCCTGTTGAAATCGTCGGGTACGATTAAAATGGGTATCTCGCTCATGCTGATGAACATGATGCTCACTCTTTCGAGTCTTGTGTTATCGGGTTACATAAGTATGCACGGAGGCGTGGAAACAGTTGGTATTTACCAAGCCGGCGCTACGATTGTCGTAAGTTATTTCGCTGTCATTATTTCGGCGATGTCCACCGAGTATTATCCCCGTATTTGCGGTATCAACGATGATGATGCGAGACTTGCCCAGGCCGTCAATGCGCAGTCGGAAACGGGACTGATCATTGGATTGCCCTTAATCGTCTCCTTTGTATTTCTCGTTCCGTATTTTCTCCGGATTCTGTATTCCGACGCATTTCTCAGCGCTTCGCAATATACCGATTTCGCAATAATAGGCTCGATAGCGATTATTTGTTCGAATTGTATGGGTATGGTATTGCTGGCTAAGCAGAACTCCCGTCTGTTCCTCGTTTCGTCGTTTGTTTGTTGTGTTGCTATCTTAGGGTTAAATATTTTATTGTATAATATTTGGGGGTTAATCGGGTTGGGTATTGGATATGCCGTTAATGGCCTTTTGCAAGTTTTAGTATATCAATATATTATGTCTAAATATTATGGCATTTCCTTTAATCGTTCGGTTATATTTAACCTTATCTTAGCCATTGCAGCATGTTTCTTGGCAAAATATTTCCGCAGTATCGAGACGGGATGGTTACAGTGGACTTTGGGAGGACTCTTGTTCGTATCGTGTTCCGGCTACACCCTTTGGTATATGGGGGCGAAAATGGACATAAACATTTTATCATACATCAACCGGCGACTTAAAATAAACAATAATAAGAAAGGCTGAATAATAGTCATGAGACTGGATTGATAGCTTGAATCTCAATAAAACAGTTCCTTAACGATGAAAATAGCAGCGATCACACTCACGCGCAACGACGATTTTCGCCTCGTCCCTTGGAAAATGTATTTTAAGGACTATAAAGACGAACTTTACGAACATATCGTAGTGGATAACGGTAGTACGCCGGAATATCAGAGAAAGTTGCGGGAGGCTTTCCCCGATTCGACGCATATCGAACTCGGATACAATGGCGGGTGTACTGGAGCATACAATGCAGGTATCCGTCATGCTCTTCAAAATCCTGAAATCGATACCGTCATGCTCATCGGCAATGATATAAAAATCGAGCGAGGCGGTGTTACCCGTCTTTATCAGTTTCTCAATTCCGATCCTCGCTTCGGTATGGTGGCTCCCGTACTACTCAAAAAAGACTCTGACACAGTCGAACTTTTTGGTACGATGATCAATATGAAGACAGGTAAATCCCGTCAACTCTATCACAACTCGCCTTTGAGTGATGTCAAGGAGACATCGCAGGTGGTATCATGTGTGCCCGGTGGTTTAAATATGGCAAAATCAATGTTTTATATGCAAGAGGGGGGGGGTAGGACTGCAAGATGAAAATCTGTTTATGTACTGCGATGAGCGTGATATGGCGGTCCGCAGTGCTCAAAAAGGTTATCTTGAAGTCGTAACCAAAGAGGTACTCGCTTGGCATCAGCATATCAATGCCACAGGCGCACACCGCGATCCGAGAACGCAATATCTTATAGCACGTAACTATATTTATTTATCACGCAAGCATTTCTCCCGAACTGTTCAGATCAGGAATCTCATTATACATCTGATTATCCAAGTCATTCTCTTTTTCAGAGATATACGTCAACGCGAACGTAGAACGCATTTCAAATATTATCTGAAAGGCGTCGCAGCGGGCTTGAAAGGCGATATGGATAATTCATTTATGAACAGTTGACGTTTGGACAGCCGGTTGCAATGCTTGGTAAAAACATCGAAAATGTCTCAACCGTTACTAAGCATTGTAATACCGACGAAAAACCGGTATGATTGCCTGAAAAAATTTGTGGAGTTATTTCACTCAGTTTATACTTCTTCGGAGATACAGCTCGCCATTTCCGATAATTCCGACGACAATTCGGATTTTTTAGCATTCCTATCGACAGTCGATGATAAACGTATCCTTTATACCTATACGGCCGAACATATATCGGTCGGGGAAAATTCAGATCGTGCGATCCTGCTTTCGACGGGTGAATATGTCAATTTTATCGGCGATGACGATGCTGATCAACGAGAAATCATCGATGTGGCGCGTTTCATGAAGCGGTACGGCATAGAGTCGCTTAATTGTTATCGATGTAAATATGTTTGGCCCAATCTTAAAAATAAGGTTTTCAATTACGGAGGGTCGTTGACGATACGGCGGTCGGGTAAGAAACTCATAAATGTCAATATTGAATCGGAGCTTGTACATGTCCTTAGAAGCGGAGCGAGTTCGTATGGTAAATTACCTTGTGTATATAATGGTATCGTAAAACGGACGGTTCTTGATGAAATTTATTCTCGAACGGGAACTTTTTTCCCGGGACCGAGTCCGGATATGGCGAATGCCATAGCATTGTCTCTGGTGGTGAAAAAACATTGTTTTCTCGATTATCCCGTTTCATGGGCAGGGGCGTGTGTCAAAAGTGGAGGAGGAATGGGAGCTATGCACAAACATGCACTGCCGATCGAAGACGCTTCATGGCTGCCTGCCGGATGTGCTGAAAACTGGGAGACCGTGCTACCGCATTTTTGGACAGCCGCAACCGTATGGGCGGAATCGGCCATGAAAGCACTGCGGCGGATGGATCGGGAAGATTTGTTGATATCTAAGTTTTGTGTTGAAAGCGTATATGGCCGATTCCTCGTATATTCTTTTTCAGATCGTCAACGGATACGCTCTCTTCTCAAGAACGCATCTTTGCCGAAAGTTGCAAAGGCTTATATTTCTGCGTGGTTTTCCCGATTTATGGCATTCTGGAAAAATTTGACGCTTACTACGATAGGCCGGGCCGGTTCTTTCCGGATGATAAAAGATATTAACGATGTGGTGGAATGTGAAAAATACATTCACAATAATTATCCCATAAAGATCGAAAAATGGACATAGTACCCTATGTATTGCTACTCTTGATGCTGGGTGTCAATCTCTGTATAAACACCCGACGGTCGAATAATTTCATGTTTTTCGTCCTCTTTGTATTCAGTGCTATTCGCTACGATGTAGGATTTGACTACCCAGGTTATATCGAGACCATTGTTTCTGGTTCCGATTGGGCGATTAATCGTTTTGAGCTGGGACAAAAATGGTTGGTCCTTCTATCCCGACAACTATTTCCCCAATTTTTTTTCATTGCTAATTCGTTTATAGCTATTTATTTTACCCGAAAGGCGATCTTGCGAATGTCTTGTGATGTTTCATTGGCAGCACTCACTTTTTTGAGTTTCCCATTGTTATATCTTCATAGTTTTAGCATTGTTCGCTTTTGGACGGCATTGGCCATTATTGTTTATGCTTCAACGTTATTGCAAGATAAACGTTATTGTTTTTTTTCCTTTTTAATTCTTGTTGCCTTGTGTTTTCATAAGGGAGCCATTGTTGGGCTTTTGTTTATACCTCTTTATTTAGTCAGAATTCCTGTATGGCTCAATATCGCTATATTATGTACAAGTTTTGTTAGTGGAGAGTTTGTTCTTTCACAGATATTGTCAAATAATCTTCCAGACAATATGTTTATTGAACGATTAGTCAATTATGCTGAGTCAGGACAAGGATCGGATGGAATGAGAAAGATACCATACATTTTTTTATTCTTTGATCTTATTTTATTGATTCGACTTGGACGGTATGCATTAACAGATTCAACTAATTATCGTAATTTTACTATATATAATATTGGGGTTGCTTTAATGTTCCTATTTGGATTTCAGACCACTCTTTCTGTCCGACTCTCCTCTCCGTTTATCTGCTATCTTTATGCATTAATCCCATTTGTAGTTAAATTTAAGAGTACGAACGTACAATTTAAGGATCGAATAATATACATGTTGGTTTATTGGGTATTTTGTTCATCATTATTTCTTTATAATGTGAATATCATCAATTCATCATTAGGCAGATCGCAATACCTTCCATATAAAATATTTTTTATGCAATGAATAAATATTTATTGTTTAAGGCTTTATGCCATTTACCCAAAGCAATTTATTTCAACTTTCACTATCTGCCTTTTCATCAGGCGATTAAAATGCCTATACTTTTTTTATCAAAGGTAAAATTGGCGCATACTCAAGGGACTGTCCAACTCTTTGGACGAGTACGTCCTGGGATGGTTTTTATCGGAGGAAATGGTAATGTCTTATATCAACAAGCTACTAATTGTTGTGTATGGGCTAATTATGGTGGTAAATGTATATTCGGTAGTAAAATATCATTCTGTGATGGTGTCGCTTTGGAAATAGGACAGCATGGGACTCTTACATTCAACGATAATATTTATTTGGGTCCGATGGTGAGAGTTGCTTGTTATGATTCTGTTATTATTGGTGCAAATAGTCGTATAGCTTGGGAAAGTATTATACTTGATACAGATTTTCATTCTACAATTGATAAAGCTACCGGTGAACATAGTGCTATTACAAAACCGATCGTCATTGGTAAAAATAATTGGATAGGTATTCGTTGTTTAGTGATGAAAGGTACGCAAACTCCGGATTTCTGTATTGCGTCTGCATATAGTCTTTTAAATAAAAAATATGATGTTCCTAATTATTCTCTTATAGGAGGTATTCCTGCAAAATTCCTTAAAGAAGGACTTTATCGAGATCTTCACAGTCATGTAAATGATATTCAACAGGAACATTATGCAAAAAGTATACATAGCAGCGAAAAAAAAGCAAAATCGTGAAACGAAGTTTGTTGTAAGCCTCGTCGTTCCCACATACAAGCCGGGCGGATATATCGAAGAGTGCCTTGCTTCACTTGGTGCTCAGACGTTGAATGCTTCCAAGTTTGAGGTAATAATCGTGCTCAACGGTTGTGATGAGCCTTGGAGGAGTCAGATTCGAGCCTTCATAGATAGGCATTTAAGCAAGCATTGCGTTCGGCTTATTCAAACAAATGTGGCCGGGGTAAGCAATGCTCGGAATATCGGCATCGAAGAGGCGCAGGGTGAATTTATCGGGTTTCTTGACGACGATGATTATGTTTCGCCTTCGTATTTGGAGGAGTTATCCGGTATCTCGACTGAAACGTGCGTGGGGCTGAGCGATAGTGCGTATTTCGAAGACGGTGGGGATGTATTAAATTTTGACAATCGTCAACATTGTATTTTTGCCAGATATAGCAGCGGTGTTCCGGCTCCCTCTATTTTTAATGTGAGATCATATTTTAACGGACCGGTGATGAAGATTCTTCACCGCGACATTATAGGTCGCCGCCGTTTCGATATCCGTTTCAAAAACAGCGAGGACAGTTTGTTCATGACGCTTGTTTCCGACAAAATAGAAAGTGTTCGTTTCACTTCGTCGTCGGCTGTTTATTATAGACGTATCCGTAGGGGATCGGCGACGACGTTGCATAGGACTCTCCGGCAAAAACTGCTAAATCAAATGAGAGTTTCAGGTCAGGTTTGCGGGTATTGGATTAAAAATCCGGTTGCTTATAATTTGCCATTCATTTTATCTCGATTTGCGGCAGGTATTAAATCTTTAATTGTTGATTAACATTATGAGTCAAATTAGAATAGCTGTAGCAGGTACCGGTTATGTGGGACTTAGCATCGCTACGCTTTTAGCCCAGTACAATCAGGTGACAGCAGTAGATATTATTCCCGAAAAGGTCGATCTAATCAATCGCCGCAAGTCTCCTATTCAGGACGAATACATCGAAAAATATTTCGCGGAAAAACAACTCAATCTTTCTGCGACGCTCGACGGTGCCGCGGCTTACCGCAATGCCGATTTTGTCGTCATTGCTGCTCCGACCAATTACGACCCTGTCAAGAATTATTTCGATACCCATTGTATTGAAGATGTAATCGAACTAGTGTTGTCAGTCAATCCGGATGCTGTGATGGTGATAAAGTCTACCATTCCCGTAGGTTATTGTCGTTCACTCTATCTGCGCTATGCCGACCGCGGAATAAAACGTCTTAATCTTCTTTTCTCGCCTGAGTTTCTGCGAGAAAGCAAGGCGCTTTACGACAATCTCTATCCAAGTAGAATAATAATAGGTTATCCTAAATTGCCTGATTCTCTGGAGGAGGATGCTGAAAATAGAGCTATCTTCGACATAGTCGACTTTCCATTTTTGCAAGATGCCGCACATACTTTTGCCTCCCTACTTCAACAAGGTGCGATAAAGACTGACATTCCTACTCTGTTCATGGGCGTCAACGAGGCCGAAGCCGTCAAACTCTTTGCAAACACTTACTTGGCGCTTCGCATAAGCTATTTCAACGAACTCGATACTTATGCCGAAGTGAAAGGCCTTGATTCGCGTGCGATAATCGAAGGCGTAGGACTTGATCCCCGTATCGGTATGTACTACAACAATCCTAGTTTCGGCTATGGCGGCTATTGTTTGCCTAAAGATACCAAGCAGCTCCTCGCTAATTATTCCAATGTGCCTCAGAATATGATGTCGGCAATCGTCGAAAGTAACCGTACTCGTAAAGACTTTATCGCCGACCAGGTACTGCGTATGGCGGGATATTACAGCTATGGTAACAACACCAATTTCGATGCAGAAACCGAGCGCCGCGTTGTGATAGGAGTTTTTCGTCTTACTATGAAATCCAACAGCGATAATTTTCGCCAATCGTCGATACAAGGTGTCATGAAGCGCATTAAAGCTAAAGGTGCCGAGGTGATCGTCTATGAACCGTCGCTTGAGGATGGCACCACATTCTTCGGCAGTCGGGTGGTAAATGACCTCAAGGTATTTAAACGCCTTTCTGATGCAGTCATCGCCAACCGCTATAATGAAGTTCTCAGCGACATTGCCGACAAGGTATATACCCGCGACCTTTTCCGACGTGATTGACATATGAAAACCGATCTCGTATCCATCATAACCCCGACCTACAACTGCGGGAGGTTCATCGCCGAGACTATCGAAAGCGTTCAAGCCCAAACCTATACGAATTGGGAGATGATTATCATCGATGATTGTTCGACCGACCACACCGATGAAATCGTTGCCATGTATTCGGAGCGAGATTCTCGTATTAAGTATCATTGTTTAAAGCGTAACTCCGGTGCAGCTATCGCTCGCAATACTGCATTACGTATGGCTGTCGGTCGTTGGATCGCCTTTCTGGACAGTGATGACCTTTGGCATCCTGAAAAATTGGAAAGGCAGGTTAAATTTATGATTGATAATGGATATGCGTTTACATATACTCAAAACTGCAACATTGATGAGAATGGCAAAGAATTGGGGGTCAAGCGTTTCGGTCCAAAGCGAATCACTCGTCGCGGAATGTATAATTATTGCTGGATCGGGTGCTTGACGGTGATGTATGATGCTTCGGTCGTAGGACTCATCCAAATCGACGATATAAAGAAGAACAATGATTATGCTCTTTGGCTTAAAGTATGCCGCAAGGCGAATTGCTACCTGTTGGAAATGCCTCTCGCATTTTATCGAGTAGATCGTAAAGGCGCTATAAGTAATGCTGATTATCACACATTGATAAAATGGCTCTACAAGTTACATCATGAATGTGACCGTCAGCCTGTCTTAATGGCTGTATTCAACACTGTAAGGAACTTATTCTTCGGTGTCATTAAGAAGTTGTATTACAAAGAACGATATTAAATGGCTACCGTATTGTTACTTGGAGGCGAGTTACAAACGCTTTCGATGGCTCGAGGCCTTAAGGATTGTGGTCATGAAGTCGTATGTCTTGGCGCAAAGGATTCCACAGCTAAATATTGCAGATTCGTTGATCGGTTCATAGCCGAGTCGGTTGAGGATCTGACGGTTTTGGCTTTGAAGGAATTTATTCAGCGGTCTAACATCGATGTAGTTATCCCGACCGAAGATGAATATGCGCTCTGGTTGAGCCACAACAAGAATGCGATTGAGAATGAAATTCCGGTAAAGTGTGCGGTGGAAGGACCGGAGAAGCTCGAAATGGTTTTGAATAAAACAACGCTTCTCAATTTTTGCCAACTGCATGGCATACCGCATCCCCGTACCGTACGTCTTTCGGAACAGAACCTAAAAGAAGCCGGTAGCTATGTCGGATTTCCTGCCTTAATCAAGCCCTCCGTATCCAATGGCGCCCGAGGGATCACTTTGGTTCAGAATGAGAAGGAACTTGCCAATCTTGCTCCGACGGTGGTAAAAGAATTTGGCGAGTGTGCCTTACAAGAATATCTGAATAAACAGAAGCATTACTTTAACGGGATGTTATATCGTTACTCCGATGGAACTTTCAGCTCTTCGGTCGTGACCCGTATATCGAGATTTTACCCGATTAAAGGCGGAAGCAGTAGCTATTGCACTACGATAGAAAACCCTCAAATTATACAAATGTGTCAACAGCTTCTGAATGAACTTGGGTGGATGGGATTTGCCGATTTCGATATCCTCGAAAATGAAGAAGGTGACTATCGTATAATCGAAATCAATCCTCGTGTGCCGGCAAGTGTTCATGCTGCTTATGTTTCGGGGATAAACTTCGGGCAAATTATTATGGCCGACGAGTTGTCCTTGCCTCGCCCTACGATGGTGTACACTCCTGGTAAGCATCTAAGATATTTGGGGTTGGACATTGCTTGGTTTGTTGCATCTCCTGAGCGTTTCAGGCATCATTGGTTCAAATTTTTCAATGCAGACCTTCATTATCAAGAAGGAGGCGTCAAAGATTGGAAGGCGATGTGTTTTTCAATGTACAAAGGTATAAAAAAGCAGCTTTCACCCTCTTTCAGAAATTCAAAGAGGGGAATGAATTAATTATGACGACCATAACAAATTCGCATTTTTGTTTTCGTAACGATGGAAATATCCGTTATAAGGGGCACCGTTACCTGACGGGTTCGAAATTGATGTTTCTTCTCTGGGGTTGACGAATGTTTACAATATGAAGGTTTCTGTCATTCTTGTCTCGTTGTCAATGGTTTAAATAGCATAGAATTATGGATTGTAACGGAATAACCGTAAGTTCTGCTCCGGTTTTAGGATGGACTGTGCGCTTTCCGTTTATGGACAAAAGAGATGCGATCTATATAGGTCATTGCAAGACAGTGCCCGAACACAGAGGCAAAGGATTCTATCCCATATTGTTAACTCGAATATTGGCGGATAATGAGGGGGTGTGGTTGCTTTTATGGCGATCGAGGTTGACAATGCGGCTTCTATACGTGGCGTCGAAAAAGCCGGATTCCTAGTTTTTGCCAAAGGGCATATTGACGGTTTGTTAAAACTATTTGTAATGAACGAAAGATTATAGGTGTTTTATGAAAAAGATTTTGGTTATTGCGGCTCATCCCGATGATGAAGTGTTAGGCATGGGCGGAACGATCGCTAAAATGACGGCAGAAGGAGCCGAAGTTCATTTGCTCATCGTGACGGATGGCAGCTCGGCGCAATACCGTGCGAATGATAATCTTAAAGAGATTATTGAGAATAAGAAGGCTGAAACCAGAGCTTGTGCCGACATTCTCGGAATAAAATCGGTGATATATGGTCATCAGCCGGACATGAAACTTGATGTCACGCCGCATATACAGATCAATGCAGTTATCGAAGAGGCCGTCGGTTCGATAGGTCCAGACAGTGTCTTTACTCATTTCTGGGGGGATGTGAATGTAGATCATCAGAATGTATATCGTTCTACCCTCGTAGCTGTTAGGCCTGTCATGGGACAGATTGTCAGAAATTTATATTGTTATCGTGTGCCGTCGTCCACAGAATGGACTCCGAGCAAGCCTGATACGATGTTCTTGCCGAACGTCTATGTTGATATTGCGGCTTTTGCTGCTAAGAAATATGAAGCATTTGCCCGATATATTACCGAACTTCGTGACTATCCACATCCTCGGTCTGTAAAGTATCTTGAGGAAACTGACAGGATCTCAGGACTGCGCGTAGGAGTTGACTGTGCTGAGGAATTCATGTTATTACGTCAAATAATCGACTGATAATGTACCACTTTGTCAAACGAGGATTCGATCTGGTTTTTGTTGTCGTGTTTCTTGCCATGTTTTGGTGGATATATCTTGCCACTTGGCTTATTATTAAGATTGTCAGCCCGGGGCCGGCAATTTATCGAGCGCAGCGTGTCGGTCGCGGAGGTAAAGTATTCACTTGTTATAAATTCCGCTCCATGCGTATCAACAGTGGTAAAGTACGCCTCACCACATTGCAGAATGATAATCGTATTTTCCCGTTTGGCCGCTTTATCCGCGCTACGAAAATAGATGAATTTCCTCAGATCTTAAACATTTTTAACGGCGATATGACCGTTGTCGGGCCTCGACCGGAGGATATTGAGAATGCTCGTAAAATTTATGTCGGCCCTTATTGCAAGATTTTGTCTGTTAGGCCAGGTCTGACAAGTCCTGCAAGCTTATACGACTACACCCATGGAGAACTTTTTGAGGAGGAAAATGTTTACGAGAAAGAATTTCTTCCTCAAAAACTTGTATTGGAACTTTATTATGTCAATCATCAAAGTTTAGCTCTTGATGCCATGACAATTCTTAAAACGGCATATTATATTATCGCCAAAACACTTGGGAGAAAAGATTTTCCTATTCCAAAACACGTTCGGTCTGAATAATAGTTAATTATTAAATATATGAATATCAGTATGTTTGATAGTATGGGGGGGTATTCTGTCTACAAACATTGTCTTGTCTGGGAGGGGATGCCGAACAAAGAACGAAGGCTTGACGATAAAGAAATTAAAGAGTTAATAAGAACTCATAAAGCTTGGATGCTCCGAAATTGCTATGATTGGGATTGTGGAGTTAAAACTAATTTTTGGGAGGTTATATGTGACATTTCTAAGCCTGTCGAAGAATTCCCGTCCAAAACGAGAAACCAAATCCGACGTTGCCTGCGCGATTGTTGTATTAAGCCGATAAGTAATATTGAATTGATTGAGAAGGATGGTTATAAAGTATTTATAGAAGCGTTCAAACGTTATCGTGAAGTTACGATAAGTTTAGCCTCTCGTGTGGAATGGGAAAAGGAAATTCTAGAAGATTGTACGCATGAATTTTGGGGCGTTTTTGAAAAAGAAAGCGGTCGGTTGATAGCTTGGGCCATGAATACCATTAAGGATTCTTGTGTCAGTTATTCTACACTTAAAGCTACTCCCGAGTTGATGAATAAGCATTACCCGTATTTCGGGCTTCTCTTCGAGATGAATAAATACTATCTTGGAGAACTAAAATATAAATACGTGAGTGACGGATGGCGTTCGATTACGGCTCATTCAAATATCCAGCCTTTTTGGAAAAGAACTTCGGCTTTCGTAAATCATATTGCCGAATGAAGCTCCACTATGTCTGGTGGCTTCAGGCTCTTGTGAAACTTCTTTTTCCTTTCCGGAATTGGATTCCGAATCAGAAAGTAAAAAATATCCTCAAATTTGAAGAAATCAATAGGGAAAGATATTTCTAAATTATAGAATGGAGTGGATGGATGGCTTATTTTGCCACGATTTTCCGCTCTTACGAGTCAGCAGAATTACCGAAATTGAAATGAAACGCGATCGTGTTTATCTCTGTCTCGCCCATATGTCGGGACAGGAGCAGAAGTTTATAAAGGAGGCTTTCGATACCAATTGGGTGGTGCCGATGGGGCCGAATGTCAATGGGTTCGAGGCCGACCTCGAACGGTTCGTCAATCGTCGCGAGGGTACCGAACCGCAGAATAAAACGGTCGTCTGTTTGTCGGCGGGGACGGCGGCGGTACATCTGGCGTTGCTGGCCTGCGGCGTCGGGCCGGGCGATGAGGTGCTGGTGCAATCGTTTACATTCTGTGCTTCGAGTCATCCCGTTACCTATCTCGGTGCGACGCCCGTGTTTGTCGATTCCGAGCGTGAGACATGGAACTTGGATCCCGACCTGCTCGAAGCGGCTATCGCGGATCGCATTGCCAAAACAGGGCGCAAACCGAAGGCGATCGTTCCGGTCGCCCTTTACGGGATGCCTTACCGGATTGACCGGATCGTGGAGATCGCCGACCGTTACGGGATTCCCGTGATCGAAGATGCGGCCGAGGGGCTCGGCAGCCGTTTCGACGGTCGGGTGCTCGGCACGTTCGGCCGATACGGCGTATTGAGTTTCAACGGCAATAAGATGATTACCACATCGGGAGGCGGTGCGCTCATCTGCGGGGACGAAGAGGCCAAGAAGGAGATTCTCTTTTATGCTACGCAAGCACGTGAATCCTACCCCTATTACCAGCACGAACATATTGGTTACAACTACCGGATGAGCAATATCTGCGCCGGTATCGGCAGGGGGCAAATGACCGTTATCGATGCGCATATTGCACACCATCGACATGTTCAGGCTCTTTACCGGGAGTTGTTCAAGGGGGTGCGCGGGATCACTCTTCACGAAAGTCCCTCGCAGCGTTATGACAGTAATTTCTGGCTTTGCGCCATCACGCTCGATCCTTCGTTGCGCGTGAAAGGTCAGGACGATGCCTATCGCCGGATTATCACCGGTGCTGTCGGCGGTGCCGCCGGTGTCACTCATGCGGCAGCCACGCCCCATACCGACTGCGAGCCGAACGCCAACGTCGAGGCGATGCGCATCGCCCTTGATGCCGCCAACATCGAGGCGCGCCCTACTTGGAAACCCATGCATAAACAGCCGGTTTACAAGAATAATCCAGCCTATATCAATGGCGTCAGTGAGGCTGTCTTCAAGACGGGCATGTGCCTTCCTGCCGGACCCTATGTTACGGATGAGGACGTGCACTATATTGTAGATGCAATAAAGGCCAATATCGAATAGTATCGCGGCGGCCTTTGCATAGGTTGAAGAGGTCTTTGTACTTGTAAATATGAAAGGAGAATGGTCGGATTGCAATCCGACCATTCTCCTTTAAAGTTTGGAAAGGGGGGGGGGAGTAAAAAAGAGTTGCCGACAGACAACTCTTTTCGTGTGGTACCACCAGGAATCGAACCGGGGACACAAGGATTTTCAGTCCTTTGCTCTACCAACTGAGCTATGGCACCATCCCGATCCGGAACGGATTTTCGTTCGAATCGTAGTGCAAAGTTAAGGATAATTTTTAAAATTCCAAATTCTGAGTAAAAAAATTCATTTCCTTTCGACGCTTCCTTCGCTCCTCGTCCTTCGACGCTCCCGGCGGAGGAAGAGTGCATATCCGTATCGGAAGGCTGTACCGCTCCCTGTACGGACGAAGATCCCGCTGGGCCGATCCGTATGGCGTATGCAATGCGGAGCGGGTCAAGGCACCGTCGTCCGGATGACTTCGACGATACGGACGTCGATGCCGGCTTCCTGCAATTGTTCGACCACGATCGGCGACACGCCGTCGTCGGTAATGACCATGTCAATGCGGTCAACGTCGCACATCTTGCAGAATCCCCGCCGGCCGAATTTCGAGGAGTCGACCAGCGCGATGACCTTCTGCACCGTCTCGATCATCATCAGCGCCAGGTGACCGCCCATGAGATTGGTCGTCGTCACACCGTAGTTGAGATCGAAACCGTCCACCCCGAAGAAGAGCTTGCTGCACGAAAACTGCCGGAGCATCTGTTCGGCGAAAGGCCCTACGACCGAAAACGAACTGTTGCGCAGCACGCCGCCGAGCTGGATTACCGTGCATTCGTCGTTCTCCGCGAGCGTCGTGGCGACGCTCAGCGACGTCGTGATCGCCGTCAGCTCCTCCACCTCGCGGATCTCGCGCGCCATGGCGAGCGTCGTCGTCCCCGAAGCGATGAGAATCGTGTCGCGCGGTTCCACGAGCCGTGCGGCATAGGCTCCGATGGCGCGTTTTTGGTCGGAACAGAGTTTCTCCTTGTCGTTGACGTGACGCTCCTGAATGTAGGGGTTGGCCAGGATCGCCGAACCGTGTACGCGGTAAAGCATCTGCTGCTGTTCGAGCAGCGTCAGATCCTTGCGGATCGTCACCTCCGAGACGCCGAGCATGTGGGCCAGTTGCGAAACGGACAGCGATGTCTGCTGGTGCAACAGTGCCATGATCCTGCGGTGCCGTTCGTTGACGATCGCCGGTGCCTGCGGAAGGGAGTGAGAGTGTTCGAGAGGGGGCTTCATGTTCGTGCTATTTTATTGCCTGTCGGAAGAGCGGGATACTTTCGTCGAGGGTCATTCCCTTGCGGTAGATGCCTGCCGTCCCGCCGACGAAGATCGAGGCGCCCATGTCGCGCATGAGGCGGGCGCGTTCGCAGCTTACCGACCCGTCGACCGAAATTTCCGTTTCGGGGTGGCCGTGTTCGTCGAGGAAGCGGCGTGCGGCAGCGACCTTGTCGAGGATGCCGTCGATGAGCTTCGCTCCGGCGAAACCGGGTTGGACGAGCATCAGGATCACCCATTCGATCTCGTCGAGATAGGGCGTCAGCGCCTCGACCGGCGTGGAGGGATTCACCACCAGTCCGAAATGCGCTCCGCGCGCCCGGACGGCTTTCGCCAGCTCGTGCAGCTGTTCCCCCAGTTCGACGTGCAGCGAAATCCGGTCGCCGGAACGGATGTCCATCGCCTCCATGATCGGGAGGGGGTGTTCGACCATCAGGTGGATGTCGAGCGGCAGTTTCGTTACGCGGTGCATCGCCGCGATGAAATCGACGCCGAACGTGAGGTTGGGAACGAAATGGGCGTCCATCACATCCACGTGGAGGTAATCCACGCCGTTGCGTTCCAATTGCTTGATGTCGCGCTCCAGATTCATCAGATCGGAGCACATGACCGAAACCGATATTTTTCCTTCTTTGGTGGGTTGCATGGTGTATTTATTATGCTTGCAGATTGATTTTTTTCTCCCGTTCGGCGTTGAATTTCGCCGCCGCTTCGTAGCCGTCGCCCTTGGCGTTCCAGATCGTGGCGATCGTCAGCATGCCGACGACGGCGAAGGCGAGGATCACGATGTAGGTGCTGCCCCAGCCGTAGTGGTCGGCCACGTAGCCGAATCCCACGCCCGAGATCAGCGTGCTGGCGTAACCGAAGATACCCAGGATGCCGTTGGCGCTGGCCGCCGCCTCCTTGGTGGCCTGGTTGGCCGCCGCGATGCCCAGCAATGCCTGCGGGCCGTAGATGAAGAAGGCGATCAGCGTGAAGGGAATGGCCAGTACCCATGCCGAGGCCGTGTCGGGGACGAGCCAGAAGATCGCCGTGGAGATGATGGCGCCGAGCATACAGAACACGCAGGTGCGGTGGGCGCGGCTGCCGAAGATATGGTCCGTGGCCCAGCCTGCGACGACCATGCCCAGATTGCCGCCCACGAACTCGAAGACGGCTACCATGATGCCCGCCACGGCGACCGATACGCCCTTCGAACCGGGCAGGAGCATCATGCCCCAGTCGAGCATCGAGAAGCGAACGATGTAGACGAAGAAGTTGGTGACGGCCAGCACCCAGATGATCGGGTTGCCGAATACCATGCGGCGCAGGAACGCCTTGTGGTAGGCGGAGTCCGACGTGGTCTCCTTCTTCTCCCCGACGGCCGGCGGTGCGGCCTGCGTTTCCAGCTCGGGCAGTCCGACCGACGACGGCTTGTCGCGCAGCGTGAGATAGAGCGCACCTGCGCCGATGAGTGAAATGACCGCCGGAACGAGGAAGCAGAGACGCCATGCGCTGTTGTCGAAGTGGTGGACGAGAAGCGCCCCCAGCACGAAAATCAGACCGGCGCCGATCGAGTGCGACATGTTCCAGATCGACATCTTGGTCGCCAGTTCGTTGGCCGGGACCCAGTGGGTCATCAGCGGCGAGACGGGCGGCACGCCCATGCCCTGGAAATAGCCATTCAGCAGCAGGATCGAACCCATGATGATCGTCAGCGCCGTGATGTATTCGCTGCCGCCGGCCGTGCCCGTGATGAGCAGGGCCATTTTGTCGCTGAACCCGAACCCGATGTTGACGAGCGCGCAGAGCGCCAGGCCCAGCGCCATGAATTTGCGGGCGCTCACCCGATCGGCGATGAATCCGTTGATGAACCGCGAAACGCCGTAGATGACGCCGTTGAGGGTCAGGAAGATTCCGAGCTGCGTCTTGGTGATGCCGAAGGTAGCCTCGATGCTCGGCATGGCGGTGTTGAAGTTCTTGCGCACAAAATAGTAGAGTGCGTAACCGATCATCGAGACGATGATGGTGCGGGTTTGCCAGTACTTGAATTTTTTCGTTTGTTCGGGTGTCATCATTCGGTTTGAGTTTGAGTTTCACTGCCGCAGCGGTGTGCCGCGCGGCAGTGAAAGCGGTTCGTATTGTTTCGACTGCTTATGCAAATGTAAGTAAAAAATCGTAAAGAACAACAGAACGGCAGACGTTACTTATGGAATTATGATTTTTTCTCTTTACATTTGCGGTATATTCGACCGTATATTTCGGGCGAACCAGAACCCTAAACGTATTCTCGAAAATGAAAAGACTTCTCTACTTTTTGGCAGCCCTCCTGTTCGCGCTGCCGATGACGGCCGCCGCGCAGCCTTCGGTGCATGTCGTCTCCGGCCCCTACCTCCAAGCGGTGGGCGAGCGGGAGTTCACGGTGGTTTGGACCACCAACATCGACGCCGTCTCGTGGGTCGAGATCGCACCCGACGACGGTACGCATTTCTACAACACCGAACGTCCGAAATACTATCAGGTGCTCAACGGCCGCCGTCCGATCGGCAAGCTCCATGTGGTGACGGTGAGCGGACTCGAACCCGCCACCACCTACCGTTACAGGGTGATGCAGAACGGCGTGCTGGTGAACGAAGGCCGCAAGCGCGTCATCTTCGGCGAGGGCTTCGGCAGCGATATCCTGCGGCACAAGCCCTTCGAGGTGACGACGCTCGACCGCTCGAAGAGCGAGGTCGCCTTCTCGGTGGTGAACGACATGCACGAGCACGACTCGATCCTGCGCGTTCTCTACAAGGACGTGAAGCCCGGCAAGTACGACTTCGTCTGCTTCAACGGCGACATGACCACGTCGATCGACGCCGAGAGCGAGCTGATGGATCACTACCTCACCTCGTCGTCGGAGCTCTTCGCCTCCGATACGCCGCTCTACGTGGCGCGCGGCAACCACGAGAACCGCGGTACGTTCGCCATGGAGTGGATGAACTACTTTCCTTCGTCGACGGGGCGTCCTTACTTTTCGTTCCGTCAGGGGCCCGTCTACTTCATCGTGCTCGACAGCGGCGAAGACAAGCCCGACAGCGACATCCGCAACATGGATCTGATGCGTTCCGACGATTTCCGTGCCGAGGAGGCCGAGTGGCTGGCGCGCGTGGTCGAGGAGCCCGATTTCAAGAGCGCCCCCGTGCGCATCGTCTTCTGCCACATGCCTCCTGCTCCCGGAGGCTGGCACGGCGGCTCGGAGGTGGCGCGGCTGTTCGTCCCGATTCTCAACCGTGCGGGTATCGACCTGATGCTGTCGGCCCATATCCACCGTTACAAATTCTGGGACAAGGGCGAGAACGGCTGCGATTTCCCCGTGCTGTGCAATCCCAATCTGACTCGTATGGACGTAAAGGCGGACGCCCGCAACATCGACGTGAAGATTTACGATGCTTCGGGTGCGTTGAAACACCAGAACAAATTTACGAAATAGCCGTTCGCCGACATTTCGGCTGCGCCGTTCCCCGATCGGGGAACGGCGTTTTTTATCATCGGCGACGGCTTACTCCGTGATTTTCGCAATCTTAGACTTCGCTTCGGACATCGTGTTCCGGCAAAACGGATATCCGTTTTTTTCGCATCGTCGGCTGTGCCTTGCGATGCTGCGTCCCCGTGTCATCGAATAAATGTTTGCTTCTGCGCTCGATTTTTCCTATCTTTGACTTCGCCTTAGATACTTCGTCTCGGCATAGTCAAACATGCGTTTGCTTCTGCGCTCGACTTTTCGTATCTTTGTAAAAAATAATGCGGCCGCTGGCCGGCGATCCGCTCCGGCGGGCGCGCTCCGGACGCAGACTGGCAGGGGCTAAATTAAAATATACGGATATGAACAGCAAATACGCTTTGCCCAAAAACGGAGGATTGATCGTCGACTCGGCTCCGAGCGACATCATCCGCCGCTATGAAAAGATTCCCGCCTCGGTCTTCGAACACGAATCCGAAGGCGTGGGGTATGTCGCCGATCTGATCGTGCGGGCGATCAAGAAACACAACGAATATTCGCTTTCGAACGAGATTTTCGAGGACGTGCAGCCCTTCGTGCTGGGACTCACGACAGGCCGAACGCCGCTGGGGCTTTACCACGAGCTGGTTCGCCGCTACCGGGACGGCATGGTGAGTTTTTCGAACGTCGCGGTTTACAGCCTCGACGAATTCTACCCGATCGGGGCCGACGAGCCGCAGAGCCGCAACTACCGCATCCACGAGGAGTTTCTCAACCATATCGATATCCTGCCCGAAAACATCCATATTCCCGACGGGACGGTGCCCGAATCGCGCATCTCGCGTTACTGCGAATCCTACGACCGGGCGATCAACCACATCGATCTGATGATTATCGGCGTCGGCGAGCAGGGGCAGCTCGGGTTCAACGAGCCCGGCTCCTACGAGAAGTCGCGCACGCGGCTGGTGCAGCTTTCGCACGATTCCCGCAAGATCCAGTCGTCGGCCTTCTCGGGGATCGACGATACGCCCAAAATGGCCATTACGATGGGGATCGATACCATCATGCGCGCCGACAAGATCGTACTCATGGCATGGGGCGAGGAGAAGGCCGACGTGATCCGCAAGGTCGTCGAGGGGCAGATCACCGATCAGGTGCCCGCCACGGCGTTGCAGGAGCATCACAACATCGAGGTGGTGATCGACGAGAACGCCGCCGGAAAGCTCACGCGCGAGGTTGCGCCGTGGCTGGTCGGCCCCTGCGAGTGGACGCCCAAGTTCACGCGCAAGGCGGTCATCTGGCTGTGCGGCGTGGTGGGGAAGCCGATTCTGAAACTCACCCACTCGGACTACATCGAAAATTCGCTGGGCGAGCTGCTCGAAGCCAAAGGGCCTTACGACAAGATCAACATCGACGTCTTCAACGACCTGCAACATACCATTACCGGTTGGCCGGGCGGCAAGCCCAACGCCGACGACTCGACGCGGCCCGTTCCGTCGAAGCCCTTTCCCAAAAAGGTGCTGATCTTCTCGCCGCACCCCGACGACGACGTGATTTCGATGGGCGGCACCTTCATCCGTCTGGTCGACCACGGGCACGACGTGCACGTGGCCTACGAGACGTCGGGCGATTTCGCCGTCAACGACGACGTCGTCCTGCAACAGCTCGATACGGTGCGCGAACTGGGTTTCGCGGATCGTTTCGATGAGGTGAAACGTCTTATCGCCGGTAAAGTGAAGGGGCAGCCCGAACCGCGCGAGCTGTTGGACATCAAGGCGGCGATCCGCCGCGCCGAGGCCAAGGCCGCCGACCGTTCGTTCGGGCTCGACCCGTCGCACGTCCATTTCCTGAACCTGCCTTTCTACGAAACGGGCGGATTGAAGAAGGCGCCGCTTTCGCAGCGCGACATCGATATCATCGTCAAGCTGTTGCGCGAGATCGAACCCGACCAGATCTACGCCGCAGGCGATTTGGCCGATCCGCACGGCACGCACCGCACCTGCATGGAGGCCGTACTAGGAGCGTTGGAGGTCGCTAAGGACGACGCATGGCTCAAGAATTGCCATCTGTGGCTCTATCGCGGGGCCTGGTTGGAGTGGGATCTGGGGATGGTCGACATGGCCGTGCCCCTTTCGCCCGACGAGCTGATCAAGAAACGTCACGCCATTTACCGCCACGTGTCGCAGAAGGATATCGTGCCCTTCCCGGGCAGCGATTCGCGCGAATTCTGGCAGCGCGCCGAGGAGCGCACGCAGAATACCGCCCGCCTCTACGACAAGTTGGGCATGGCCGAATACCAGGCCATCGAGGTCTTCGTGAAAATGTTTTAACACCAAATAAGATTCTATGAGACTGATTATCGAAGAGAACGACGCGAAAGCCGGCCTGTGGACGGCCCGTTACATCGTCGCGCGGATCAAGGAGAAGGCGGCCCGGACCGACCGTCCGTTCGTACTGGGACTGCCCACCGGCTCGACGCCCGTGGAGACCTACAAGGAACTGGTGCGCCTGTATGAGGCGGGCGAGGTGTCGTTCCGCAATGTCGTTACGTTCAACATGGACGAATACGTGGGCATCCCCGAAGATCACCCTGAAAGCTATCACACCTTCATGCGCAAGCATTTCTTCGACCATGTCGACGTGCCGGCCGCGAACATCCACATCCTCGACGGCAACGCCCCCGATCTGCAAAAGGAGTGCGAGGAGTACGAGCGTAAGATCGTCGTCGCAGGCGGCATCGACCTCTTCCTGGGCGGTATCGGCGAAGACGGCCATATCGCCTTCAACGAACCCTATTCGTCGCTCGTGTCGCGCACGCGCGTGATGACGCTCACGCCCGAGACCGTGGCCGTCAACTCGCGGTTCTTCGACAACGACGTGAACAAAGTGCCCAAGCAGGCCATGTCGGTCGGCGTGGCTACGATCATGGATTCGCACGAGGTCATCATCCAGGCCTTCGGCCACAAGAAGGCCCGCGCGTTGAAACACGGTGTCGAGGGGTGTTATTCGCACGAGTGGACGATTTCGGCGTTGCAGGTTCATCCCGCAGGCATCATCGTCGCCGACGAGGCGGCCGTGGGCGAGTTGAAAGTCAGCACCTACCGCTATTTCCGCGAGTTGGAGAAGAGCGAACGTCTGTAAAGAGCCGCGGGGCGACGCAGCGCAGCCTGTGTCTCGCGGATTCCGGTCATACGGAGGGAGTGTCCGAATTGCGGACGCTCCCTCTTTCATTTCCCCCCCCCGTCGCAGGACCGGTTCGATTGCGGAGCGAGTTCCGGCGAGGTTTGCCGCTTTTCCCGCGGCGGTCGCTGCCCGGGATCCCTCTTCCTGACGGCCGGTGCCCGCCGTGTCGGTTCGGGAAAAGAGGCGTCGGGACGAAGGACGGAAGCACCCGTTCCGGAGCCTGAACCGATGCAAAGACAGGTGTTTTTTTGCGAAGAAGCGATTTTTTTCCGCGAAAGAAGTTGCTTACGAATCGGACGGAAATTCCTCGTTTCGGGTTTCAATGTTTCGGCGGTTCTGTGCTTTTCGATGCAAAGCTTGAACGGAAACGGCTTTATACCCGTATGCAAGGGTATTCCGAGGTCCGATAGTCGAGATCGCTTATTAAAAAATTTCACTATCTTTGACGCCCGAAATACGATTGTTATTTTTTAAATCATTGATTGTATGAGGAATCTATTTGCTTCATTCGCATCGATGGCGCTCTTCGTCGGAGCGCTTGGTTTCGCTGCTTGCAGCGATGACGACAACACCTCCACCGATCCCGGCGAGGGGGGGGGAAATACTAAGCCGGAGGTATCCGTCGTCGTGACGCCCGGTGCGACGACGGCAAGTTCGGTCAGCTTCACTGTCGCACCGCAGAATGCGGACAAATGCGCCTATGTCTGTCTGAAAAATGTCGAAGGGATCGAACTGCCCGACGCCGTTTCCGTCATGGCCGAGGGCCGGCAGCTCGAAAAGGTCGAGACGCAGCTTGTCGAGGTGAAAGAACTCGAAGCCGAAGCCGAGTATGTCGTATTGGCGGCCGCTTCGGCAGGGGAGAACGCCCCCGTCCTGTCGGAACCGATCACGCTGACGACCGAGAAAGTCAATCAGGGCACTACGATGGAGGTGACGCTCGCCGAGGGCGAGCGGACCGAGAGCACGCTTTCGTTCACGGTCACTACCGCCAATGCCGCCGAGTGCCGCTACCGCTATTTCAAGAAGACCGAAGATTTCGTTCTGCCCGACAAATACGACATCTTCGCCACGGGCGACAAGGTGGAGACCTCCTCTCCGCAGGAGATTTTGCTCGAAAACCTCGACGACGATACCACTTATGTGATCGTTGCGGTCGTCGAAGCTGCCGACAGCTATGATAAGGAGATGTCCGAGCCGCTCGAAATGACGACGCTCAAACGCGACAAACCCGAAAACGTCGATCAGCAGCACTTCACCGAGGGCGAACTCCAAGTTTACAGCGGCGGCAACAACTTCTATGTCAAACTCACCAACGACGCCTATACGGTCGTACTCGATCTCTACGACGACTATGCGAAGGAGAAGGCGCCCGTTATTCCCGCACACGAATACAGCTACCTGAAAGGTTCCCACAGCAACGAGCCTTGGGTGATGGCCAGCACGTCGAGCGTGACGGCCGTCAGCGGTGCGGCGTTCGAAATCGAGAAGGGATCGGTGAACGTCGGTTTCGCCGACGGGGCCTATACGATCGTCGGCTCCCTGATTTCTCAGGACAACAAACAGCTGGACATCGACTATAAGGGTTCGCTCGCCTTCCCCGTCAAACTCAACAGCGGCAAGATCGAAAAGAGCGAGAAGGGCTATCTGGCCGCATTCACGGGGGAGAACCTCTACGGACTGAATCTCGAATTCATCACCGATAAGATCGCCGCCGGCACCTACTCGTTCGACAACGGCACGCTGGGCGGAAACTCGGCGCTCATTTGCGGTACGACGGAGTATGCGGTCAAGGCCGGCAGCGTCGAACTGAGCCTGCCGTCCGAAACGAATTATGTCATCAAGGGGGAACTGACGACGGCCGAGGGGTATCCGCTTTCGCTCGATGTCTCCATCTACGGTGTGACCCAGCCCGAGGAGCCGGGCGATGCGATCGTCTTCACGTCGATCTCGCAGGCCTATGCCGAAGCCGATGCGACGGGTTGGGCGATCAACTACTCCGTCGAATTCGAAAACGACGAGTGGCAGGCCGCTTTCGAGTTCTGCAACGACGGCGGTACGGGTTCGCAGATTCCGGCCTACAAATATCTCTACTCGTCCTATGTAGAGAGCGGAACGGGCTGCGTCACGCAATACCGCATCGTCAACAAGAAGACTTCGGAGACGTTGACGCTCGACGAAGGATCGGTGACGGTGGCCTATGCCGACGGCGTTTACGACATCGATTTCGATCTGATGCAGACCAACGGACAGCATTTCAAAGCTTCCTACGACGGCCCGATCGAACTGGACGACTATACCTCTATGGGCGGCGGAGGCTATGCCCGTTAATCGTCAAACGAAAATTCGGAGATAGAAGGATATGAAAAAACTGCTGATTCTCTTCGCCGCGTGCGCACTGACATTTTCCTGCGGCGAGTCCAACGACGATTTCGGTGACAATGGCAATCCCGGCACCGAGACGCCTGGGCCTCAGCCCGAACCCGAACCTGAGCCCGAACCGGAACCGGAACCCGAGCCTGAACCGGAATATGATTTCGACATTGCGGTAGCCGATGGATTTTTCGCTTACGACGGTCTGGACGAGGCTTCCGGAAAATATCGTACGACGGTGATGCTCAGCTCGAAGAGCATGTCGACAGGCGATACGGGCGATTATGTGGACATTCTCGTCTACATCTATACCGATTTCGAACCGGAGATTCTGACTTCGACGGGAGGGTATACCTATCGGAAGTTCTTTACGGGGGCGATCTCGCCGTTCTACACCGATTCGGTGGAGAAACATACCGACCGCATGTGGTACATCGGCAAGCACTATACCGACGACGAGGGGGATCCCAATGTACAGGGCTGCGGCTGGTTCACCTATCAGAACGGGTTGGAGACGGGCTGTTTCGCGGCCGACGACACCGAACGGACGACGTGCGAGATCGTCGATAACGGCGACGGCACCCACACGATCAAGGGGGTGATGTACGACAAGACGTTCGACAAGTCGCTTCGCTACGAGTACAAGACGGAACATCCGGGCATCTTTTCGCCGAATTTCGGTTGATGCCGTTTGCCGGCGAATGTTTTTTCCGACCGCAGCTTTCCGGCTGCGGTCGTTGTTTTTTTGCGGGTCGGTGCGGGCGTTCGCGGGGGGCGTACCGTTCGTCGTGTCGGAGGCGAAAGACGCCTGAAAAGCTGCCGAATGACTCTTGTCGACGCAGGAATCCGCCCGTGTCCGACGGTGCCGTGAACCGGAGAGTTGTTGGGAATTTCGTGTGGATGGTTTCGGATGCGAGTTCCGCGCGGGTTCCGTCCTGAATGCGACTTCCGGCGAAAAACAGCGCGGGTGTCCGATAGATTCGGACACCCGCTGTTTCTTGCTGTGAATCGGGCTATGCGCGTCCCAACAGTTTCTTGACTTCGGCGGCGACGGTCTCGCCGTTGTAGCCGAACTCCTTGTCGAGCACCGTGTAGGGAGCCGAGAAGCCGAACATGTCGTGGCCGTGGATGAAGCCCTTCTCTCCGACGAGCCCCTGCAAGGTCACGGGCAGCCCCGACGTCATGCCGTAGCGTGCGATGCCGGCGGGCAGTACCGACTCCTGATAGGACTGGGGCTGATCGCGGAAAAGACCTTCGCTCGGGACGCTGACGATGCGGGCCTTGATGCCCTCCTGAGCCAGCAGGCCGGCACCTTCGACGAGCGTCGCCACCTCCGAACCCGAAGCGACCATCACTACGTCGGGCTTCGCCGTGTCGGCGACGATGTAGGCGCCCTTGGCGAGCTGTGCGGCCTCTTCGCGGCGGCTTGCGGCCAGCGCGGGCAGGTTCTTGATGTTCTGACGCGAGAGGATGAGCGCCACGGGGCGTTTCTCTTCGAGAGCGAGACGCCATGCTGCGATCGTCTCCTCGCCGTCGGCGGGACGCAGCACGACCATCGACCGCTCGCCCGCGTGGTTGCGCAGGTGTTCCATCAGGCGGATCTGGGCTTCATGCTCGATCGGCTGGTGCGTAGGACCGTCCTCACCAACGCGGAACGAGTCGTGCGTCCAGATATAGATCACGTGCAGGCGCATCAGCGCCGAGAGACGCACTGCCGGCTTCATGTAGTCCGAGAAGACGAAGAAGGTGCCGCAGGCCGGAATCACGCCGCCGTGCAGTGCCATACCGTTCATGATGCAGGCCATCGTCAGCTCCGACACGCCGGCCTGGAAGAATTTGCCGCTGAAATCGCCCTTCGTGAAGGCTTTGGTCTTTTTCAGGAAGCCGTCGGTCTTGTCCGAATTCGACAGGTCGGCCGAAGCGACGATCATGTTCTCCACCCGCTCGGCCAGTACGCCCAGCACCGTCGCCGACGCGGCGCGCGTGGCTGAATCGGCCTTCATCTCGATCGACTTGTAGTCGATGGCCGGAAGCTCGCCTGCGAGGAACATGTCCAGTTTGCGGGCCAGCTCCTTGTTGGCCGAGCGCCACTCGGCCTCGACGGCCTTCTGGGCCTTGACCCATGCACGCAGCTCTTCGCGGCGTGCGGCGTAGATCTCCTTCGACTCTTCGAAGACCGTGAACGGGTTTTCGGGGTCGCCGCCCAGGTGCTTCACCGTGGCGGCGATGTCGGCGCCGGCGGCCGAAAGCGGCTGGCCGTGCGTCGAAACCTTGTTCTCATACGACGTGCCGTCGGCGGCTACCGCGCCTTTGCCCATCACCGTGCGGCCGATGATGATCGTCGGACGCTCGGTCTCGGCACCTGCCGTGCGGAGCGCGGCGCGGATCTCGTCGACCGACTGTCCGTCGACGTGGAGCACGTTCCAGCCCCAGGCCTTGTATTTGGCGCCTACGTCCTCGGTGTCCACCTCGTCGACCTTGGTCGAGAGCTGAATGTTATTCGAGTCGTAGTACATGATCAGGTTCGACAGTCCCAGATGACCTGCGATGCGGCCCACGCCCTGCGAAATCTCCTCCTGCACGGCTCCGTCCGAGATGTAGGCATAGGTCTTGTGCGCCTGCCACTGGCCGAAACGGGCCACCATGAAGCGCTCGGCGATCGCTGCGCCCAGCGCCATGGCGTGTCCCTGACCCAGCGGGCCGGAGGTATTTTCCACGCCGCGCAGCACGTCCACTTCGGGGTGGCCGGGCGTACAGCTTCCCCACTGGCGGAACGCTTTGAGATCGTCCATCGTGTAGTTGCCCGCCAGCGCCAGTGTCGAGTAGAGCATCGGCGACATGTGACCCGGATCGAGGAACAGACGGTCGCGGAAGGGGTAGCGCAGGTCGTCGGGATCGTAGCGCAGGAATTCGGTGTAGAGCACGTTGATGAAATCGGCGCCGCCCATCGCGCCGCCCGGATGGCCCGATTTCGCCTTTTCGACCATCGATGCCGCCAGCACGCGGATGTTGTCCGCCGCACGCGTCAGTTTTGCATTGTCTGCCATATTTCCAGTTGTTTAGTAGTTATCAATTCGTCGGGCGAAGGCCGTATGACACCCTGTGCGGTGCGTGCCGCCTGTCGCTTTTCCGAGCGGGATTTATCCCCTGCAAAGATAATAATATTTTATTATCCTACCTTTTTAAGCTCTACGAAATTTGCTTTTTCTATCTTTTCCTTGGCGTATGGCAGCGTTACGCGAAACTCCTTGCAACCGCTCGACGGAATGTCGAACATCGTGTCCATCATCACCGCCTCGCAGATCGAGCGCAGACCGCGTGCGCCGAGCTTGTAGACGATGGCGCGGTCGACGATGTAGTCGAGAACTTCGTCGTCGAAGGCGAGCTTCACGCCGTCCATCTCGAACAGCCGGACGTACTGTTTCACGATGGCGTTCTTCGGCTCGGTCAGGATCGAGCGCAGCGCCTCGCGGCCGAGCGGCTGCATGTAGGTCAGCACCGGCAGGCGCCCGACCAGTTCGGGGATCAGGCCGAACGATTTGAGATCCTGCGGCATGACGTACTGCATCAGGTTCGAACGGTCGATCGGGTCGGCTCCCGCGCGGCCGTAGCCCATCGCCCGCGTGTTGAGCCGCTGGGCGATCTTGCGCTCGATGCCGTCGAACGCACCTCCGCAGATGAAGAGGATGTTGCGCGTGTCGACCTGTATGAATTTCTGGTCGGGATGCTTGCGCCCGCCCTGCGGCGGTACGTTGACCGTCGTCCCTTCGAGAATCTTCAGCAGCGCCTGCTGCACCCCTTCGCCCGATACGTCGCGCGTGATCGAAGGGTTGTCGCCCTTGCGGGCGATCTTGTCGATCTCGTCGATGAAGACGATGCCCCGTTCGGCGGCAGCCACGTCGTAGGAGGCCACCTGCAACAGCCGCGAGAGGATGCTCTCCACGTCTTCGCCCACGTAGCCGGCTTCGGTGAGCACCGTGGCGTCGACGATGGTGAAGGGGACGTTCAGCAGCCGTGCGATCGTGCGTGCCATGAGCGTCTTGCCCGTTCCCGTCGGGCCGACGAGCACGACGTTCGATTTGTCGATCTCGATCTCGCCTTCGGCGTCGGCCGATTTCGAGAGAATGCGTTTGTAGTGATTGTAGACCGCTACCGACAGGTAGCGTTTGGCCGCCTCCTGACCGATGACGTACTGGTCGAGCATCTCCTTGATCTGCGCGGGTTTGAGCAGTTCTTCGTAGTGCAGCGGCGTCTGCTGCATCGGGGGCGTCGCGGAGAGGGGATCGGCTACCACGTGGTGCTCGACGAGCGTATGGTAGCCCTGTTCGATGCATTCGTTGCAGATGCGGGCGCCGCTGCCGCCCTGAAAAAGCATCAGCACCTCGCTGTGGTGTTTACCGCAAAAGGAGCAGTGCTCCTCGGTCGTGTGCGAATTTCCGTTCTTCGGGTTCTTCGTATGTGTCATTCGTTGTCGTTTCGTATGGGTATATGCCGCGTGCGCGCCCGTTTTCGGCGCGCGGCGGGTCACTTGCGTTTTTTCAGCACTTCGTCGATCAGGCCGTAGTTCTTGGCTTCGTCGGCCGTCATCCAGTAGTCGCGGTCGGCGTCCTTTTCGATCTTCTTGATCGGCACGCCGGCGTGCGAGGCGAGAATTTCGTACAGTTCGCGCTTCGTGCGCAGGATTTCGCGGGCCGTGATCTCGATGTCCGACGCCTGTCCCTGCGCGCCTCCCAGCGGCTGGTGGATCATCACGCGCGAATGCGGCAGCGCCGAACGCTTGCCCGCCGTACCGGCCGTGAGCAGCACTGCGCCCATCGAGGCGGCCAGCCCCGTGCAGATCGTCGCCACGTCGCAGTTCACCAGCTGCATCGTGTCGTAGATGCCCAGACCGGCCGAGACCGATCCGCCCGGCGAATTGATGTAGAGCTGGATGTCCTTCTCCGGATCGGCCGATTCCAGGAAGAGCAGCTGCGCCTGGATGATGTTGGCCGCATCGTCGTAGATCGGCGCCCCGAGGAAGATGATGCGGTCCATCATCAGGCGGGAGAAGACGTCCATCGTGGCGACGTTCAACTGGCGCTCCTCGATGATCGTGGGCGACACGTAGTCGGAGATGACGGATCGGAAATCGTGCAGCCGGAGGCTGCTGATGCCGCAATGCTTGACGGCGTATTTTTCGAATTCGGAAGACATGACTGTACGTTTAATATGGTTTTACATCGTTGTTCGCCGGGCTTTTCCCGCAGTCCGCACCGCCGCGGGCCGGCGACGGATCAAAAGAAGGACTCTGCAAACATCACGCCCGCAGAGTCCAAAGTTAATCATTTTTCCGAAAACCGCGTACTCCGGACTATATCTCCTTGGCCAGTTTTGCGAATTCGTCGGCGGAAACGGCCTTTTCGGTCACCTTGATCTTGCCCTTCACATCCTCGACCACCTTCGTTTCGTAGAGTTTCTCGTAGATCTTCTGCGACTGCTCCTTGTTGGCGAGAATCTGCTGCTTGGCGAAGTTTTCGAGCATCTCGTCCGGTGCGGCCGGCATTCCGTACTGCGCGAACTGTGCGGCGGCGAAAGCCTTCGCTTCGGCGAGCGCCTCGTCGGCCGTTACGGTGAGGTTGTCCTCCTTGATGAAGTGCTTCTGAATGTAGTTCCACGAGAACATTTTGAGGAACTGGTCGAAGTCCTTTTCGATCTCCTCTTTCGAGAACTTCTCCTCGTTGATGACGTAGAGCCAGCGTTTGAGGAAGGCGGCGGGCATCTTCAAGTCGGCTTTTTTCAGCAGGAAGTCGCGCAATTGAAGCGTGAAGAGGTAATCGCTCTCGCGCGACAGTTCCTTCCCGATCTCGGTGTCGACGAAGGCGTCCAGTCCGGCTTCGTCCGTGACGTTGCCCTGCGGGAAGGCGGTCTTGAAGAACTCCTCGTTCAGCTCGGGATCGGCGAATTTGCGGATCTTGGTGATTTCGAGCGAGAATTCGGGCTTCACCTCCGCCAGTTCGTTCTCTTTGAGCTGCAAGGCCGCGGCACGCTGCGCGGGATTCTTGTAGAGCTCGTTGATGTCGACCTTCATCTTGGCGCCGACCTTCTTGCCCTTGAAGGGCTTGCGTTCCTCGTCGTTCATCGAGATCAGCCCCACGTAGGCATCCTCGACGCGCAGTTCGCCGTTGTCGAGCGTGACAGTCAGCGCCTCGTCGTCGGCGACCTTCTCGACGTCCACCAGCCGGCCGTAACGGCGCAGGAAATTCGAGCGGTAGTTGTCGTGCATCTGCTTGTCGATCTTGATGCGGTGATAGGTCACCTTGTCCTTGGCCGAAAGAGCGAGGTCGATCTTGGGCGCCTCGCCGATCTCGAACATATACTCGAACTCGGTGTCGTTATCGAAATCGAAAGCACCCTGCTCCTCGGCGGGAATCACGTCGCCCAGATAGTCGATGTTCTCCTTTTGGAGGTACTCGAAGACGGCGTTCGACGCCGTGCGGTACGACTGCTCGGCCACTACGCCCTTGCCGTACATCTTTCTTGATGATTCCCATCGGCACCATGCCGGGGCGGAAGCCCGGGATGTTGGCCTTGCGGCGGTAGTCGCGCAGCGATTTCTCGACGGCTTCGCCGTAGTCCTTCTCGCCGACCTTGACCGAAATCAACGAGGTCTGCTCCTCTTTCTGTGTTCTTTTGATCTCCATAACGTATATTTATTTGCTTGTTTTCACTCGTTTTCACTCGCTTTGGCGGGCAAAGATACGAAAAAGCGAGGGCAAATGCAAACGTTGTTTGCAATTTGCCGAGCGGGAGTATCCGAGGAGCAGTCGAAAATACGAAAAAGTTTGGCAAGCAGAGAATTTAGGGTTGCGCGCAGCGCACCGCAAATTCCGCCTTGCCAAAAATCGGGAAGAGGAACGGGCGGCGGCTGCGCCGTCGAAAAACGCGGGCGCGAGTTCGTCCGCGTAGCGTTGTAGGCGCAGACGTCAGCCGTTCTTCGGCTGGATGCTTTTGTCGCGTCCTTTTGGCAGTGCGGGGTATAAGCCGGTTTCGTGCGGGAAAATTCGAAACTTTTTCGCTCGAAACGGCGGCGGGTTCGGATGATTATGCTATTTTTGTCAATCGGATCGATCCGATTTCCCGCAATGAAACGACTTCTTCTCCTCCTCCTCTGCCTGTCGGCCGCCGTGCGCCCCGCTGCGGCGCAGACCGCCGTGTCCGGTTTCGTGCGTAGCCTGCCCGAACGACTGGCGCGGCCGCTCGACGACACGCTCGTCGTGCTGCGCGACCTCGAACTGCTCGCCCCGCGGCGGGTGATGCAGTCGTTCGACGTCGTGTCCGATTCTACTATCTACATCTCGCAGTTGGGGGCATTCGAGAACCACGTTCCCGGCCGGACTCGCTCCCACGAGGTCTACGTCTTCGAGGTGCGGCCCGGCTGCGACACGATGCCCCGCATGACGCTCCGCTACTTCGGGCACGGCGCCAACATCGCCGTCGAGGAGTGCGGCGGCACCCGTTACGTCTGGATCGACAGCAATGCCACGCGCGTCGGAGGGGAGTACTGGCAGTCGTGCACCGTGTCGCGCGTTCCGTTCCGTGCCGGCTCGTGCTGCGACCACGACGGCGGCGAGACTTTCTATTTCGACGACGGGTGTTTCAACCTGCTGCCGGCCGTCGATCGGGCGCACGACCTGCTCTCGATCTCCTACCGCAAGGCGGACGGAACGCACGGCTTCCGCCACTTCCGCCTCTCGGAGGCGTTGGCGCTGCCCGACACGATGCTCCGCGTCGTGCGGACGTGGGGCGGCGAACGGTCGGGCGAGTGCGAGCGTACCGAAGAGCGGGCGATCCGCTGTCGGGATTTGCGGCGGCTCACACCGGTAGGCGGCTTTCTGATGCCGCACGGCGAGGATACCGCCCGCGACTTTTGCAGTTATCCCTTCCAGGGCTTCGACGTCGACGGCCGCTGCTGTTATCTCTTTGAAGGGGCCGGCAACGGCAACAAACCGGCCAACGGCCCCTCCGATGCACGCATCACCGTCACCACGCTCGACGGCGGGATCGTCCATTGGCGTCTTCCCGTCGGGGCCTACTCCGATCTCGAAGGACTTCGTGTGCTGGGGCTGACCGATACGGGATATGCCGAGGCCGAGGGGATCAAACGCAAGGGCGACCGGCTGTGGCTGGGCGTCGCCACCCGCCGTTCGGCCGATGCGGTGCGCAGAGCCAATCTGCTCCGCTATTAGCCGCCGCTGCGCCGGAGGGGCTTCGCGGAAGGCTAATGGGGTTCGCCGACGAGTTTCAACCCGACGATAGCGCCGATGAGCAGCAGCAGGAAGAAGATCCGCGGGAAGGTCGCCGGTTCGTTCAGGAACAGAATTCCCGCCAGCACCGTTCCCACGGCACCGATGCCCGTCCACACCGGATAGGCCGTGCCGATCGGCAGCGATTGGGTCGCCTTGGCCAGCAGCGTCATGCTGAGCGCCAGCGACAGCAGGAATCCTGCTCCCCACCAGCAGTATTCGGCTCCCGTGGCCTCTTTCATCTTTCCCAGACAGAATGCGAAGCCGGTCTCGAACAGGCCGGCCACGATCAGTATGATCCAGTTCATCGCGTCGTGTTTTATTCTTTTACGGATGCAAAGTTACCCGTAAAATTCCGTCCGGCGCTTTACATTTGATAAGAAAATCGGAAAAGTGCGCGTGTGCCGGCGACTTTGACTACCTTTGCAGGGAAAACGCTTGCGGACGCATCGTCATGGATATACGTGAAATCATCGACCGGATCTATCGGATGCCGGAGAGTTCCGCCGTCAGGCTGGCGGCCTGCATGTCGAGTCTGTCCCGCCCCAGGGGATACTGCGTGCTGGAAGCGGGGCGTGTGGAGCCGAACCTCTTCTTCATCGGCCGGGGGATCGCACGCGCCTGTATTTCCGCCGACGGGAAAAAGGTCACCTTCTGGATCGGGGCCGAGGGATCGGCGCTCATCTCCCTGAAAAGCTACGTCGACGACGAACCGGGCTACGAAACGATCGAACTCATGGAGGATTCCCTGTTGTATGTGTTGAAACGCAGCGATTTGGAGCGATTTCTCGCCGAGGACATCCACATCGCCAACTGGGCGCGGCGGTTCGCCGAATCGGAGTTCCTGCGTACGGAGCAGAAATTGATTCCGATGCTTTTCCTTCCGGCTGCCCGGCGCTACGAGACGCTGCTGAGGGAACGCCCCGAACTGTTGCGGCGGGTACCGTTGGAGACGCTCGCCTCCTATCTGGGGATTACGCCGGTGAGTTTGAGCCGGATCCGGGCGCGGGTGAAGTCGAAATAGCGGGACGTCTTCCGCTGCGGCCTCTTTTTTGCAGTCGGGACGCGGGGTGCGAACCGGCGCTTCGCAACTTTTTTGCGCAATCCGATTTTTTCTCGGCGCATGTTGCGTATCTTTGCCTGCCGGAAAAGGCCGCTTCCGAAGGGGCGGCCGAAATCGATACGACCATGAATGTCAGAACCAAAGGTCTCGTCTGCGGTGCGGTGGCGGCCGCGACCTACGGGATGAACCCGCTCTTCACCCTGCCGCTCTATCATGCGGGAATGACGCCCGACTCGGTGTTGTTCTACCGCTACGCCTTCGCATTGCCGATTCTGGCGGTGATGATCCGTCTGCGAGGGCAGGATTTCAGCCTGCGCCGCTGTGAGATGCTGCCGCTCGTGGCCATGGGTCTGCTCTTTTCCGCCTCGTCGCTCTTTCTCTACATGAGCTATAACTACATGGACGCCGGTATCGCTTCGACGATTCTGTTCGTCTATCCGATCCTCGTGGCGCTCATCATGGCCCTGGGCTTCCGCGAACGTATCACGCCGCTGACGATCTTCTGCATCGCACTGGCCGTTTTAGGCATCGGGCTGCTCTACGAGGGAGACGGCCAGACGCTCAGCCTCACGGGCGTGACGCTCGTGCTGCTCTCGTCGCTTTCCTACGCCGTCTATATCGTGGGCGTCAACCGCTCCGCGCTGCGCGGCCTGCCGACGGTCAAGCTCACCTTCTACGCCCTGCTGTTCGGCCTTGCGATCTACGTCGTGCGGCTCGATTTCCTCACGGGCCTGCAAGCCGTCCCGTCGTGGTATCTGTGGGGCAACGTGCTGGCGCTGGCGGCGCTGCCGACGGCCGTTTCGCTGCTCTGCACCACGCAGGCCATCCACTACATCGGCTCCACGCCGACGGCCATCCTCGGTGCGCTCGAACCCGTCACGGCGGTCTTCTTCGGCGTGGTGATTTTCCACGAAGAACTTACGGCGCGGCTGGGACTCGGCATCGCGCTGATACTGGTGGCCGTGACGCTCATCGTCGCCGGCGGGCGGTTCGCCTCTTTCTTGCTTCGCTTCCGGCGGCTCTTTCCCAAACGGCACAGAAAAACGGAAGCCTGAGTTCGGGCTTCCGTTCGGGCGGAGCGTGCTCCGTCTATTCCAACCATCCGCGAATGGCGGCGATCGCCTCTTCGCGCATCGGCTCGGGCAGGGTGGCGATGCGCGTGCGGTGTGATCCGCCGGGCTGCACGAAGAGCTTCATGTTGCGCTTGCGGGGCGTCACGGCCCATGCCGCGCCCGATGCCGTCCACGGGTCGTTGGCGCCGTAGATCATCACCATGTTCGGGTCTTCGCGTTTGAGGTAGCGGTGCATCCGCCGGTAGAGCGTCCGGTCGAAATCGAGGTCGCGCAGCTCGTCGGGCAGGAAGATCCGCCGCAGGTAGTCTTTGCTGTTGCGGATACTGAGGTATTTGCGCAGGGGGCGCGTGTCGTAGCCGTAGTAACCCAGTTCGCGGGCCGCCTGCACGAAAAACGAGGTCGTCGGCGTTTCACGCACGAAGTATTCGGGGTCGACCGCTCCGATGAAGTAATCGAACAGTTCGTCGTCCGTAGCCGACGTAGCGGGAATCTCGTAGGAGTTCGAACCCCACTGCCAGAAGGAGAAGGCGTACTCCAATGCGCAGAGGTCGTAGATTTCCGTCAGCGGCGCACGGAACTCGTATCCCTTTTCGCGGCAGTAGGCTTCGAAACGGGGCATCAGCCGGTCGCGGCGGCGCAGCACCTCCGTCTGGAAACGCTCGACGGCGGCGCGTTCGTCGGCCGTTCCCACGCGGCGCAGGAACTTCTCGTGCCGTCCGTCCTCGCGCGAGCGGTTGACCGGGCCCACATAGGGGACGTAGCCGTCGACGTCGCCGGGGAAGAAGGTCGCGTAGAGCATCGTCGTCGTGCCGCCCTTGCTGATTCCCGTGGCGATCCACTTGCCCGGGTAGATCGCGCCTAGCAGCTGCCGCACGTCGTGCAGGTCGCAGGCCGAAGCTTCGGCCGTGAGGTAGCGCCAGTCGCGCGGGTCGGGCGTCGAGCCGAGGAAATAGCGGTGCTCGACGAAGACGATGTTGGCGTCGAGCAGCTGCGACAGCTCTTCACGGTAATCCGGACGGTAGGCGTATTTCGCGCCGTAACCTTCGGTGACGAGGATCGTCGGCTTGTCGAAGCCGGCGTGCGAGACGACGATGCGGTGCGTGAAAGAGCCCTTTTCGGGGGCCTGCCAGTCGAGCGGCTGGCGCAGGACCAGTTCGTACTTCTCGTCGAAGCAGGTCGATTCGAGCGGCGTCACCTCGACGGCCCGTTCCAGTTTTTCGAGCCGCTGTTGCAGCGGAGTCCGTGCCACGGCCGGCAGCACGAAGACCGCGGCCAGCACCAAAAGTAAAATTCGTCTTTTCATAATTTCGAGTCTGTTCATGTTCACTCTTCGTTTTCTTGCCCCGGCAGCGTTCGGACGGGGCCGGTTCTGTCTAGGCTCGGCAGGACGGCCGCAGTCAGACATTCCGTCTGCAAAGATAGCAAAAGCAAACTTATTTGCGATTGTGCCAGTTCCCTCGCCCGCGCCGTGCGGCCGGAAGGAGCGTATCGGATTCGATTTTTAATTTATGAAATATCGTGCATTCCGGATAATTCCGTGAAATATTTCGTATCTTTGGCTTCGCCGAAGATACTCCGTCTCGGTAATGTTCGAATAAAATTTGACATTGCCCGCGCTTATTCGTATCTTCGTTAGACCGATTGCCCGCCGGCGTCCTCTGCCGGTCGTGGAATGAAAAGTGCAGGAGACGATAAAAATGAACGGTATGAATTTTCTGGATTTGGTCAAGGCGCGTTATTCGGTGCGGAGTTACCGGCCGCAGGCCGTCGAACGGGAGAAGGTGGAGTATTTGTTGGAGTGTGCGCGGCTGGCGCCTTCGGCGGTCAATTTCCAGCCGTGGCGATTCTTCGTCGTGGCGAGCGATGCGCGCAGGGAGGCCCTGCGGCGCTGTTATCACCGCGAGTGGTTCGCCGAAGCGCCGCTCTGCATCGCGGTGTGCGTCGACGAGTCGGTGTCGTGGAAGCGTAAAAGCGACGGACACGACCATGCCGACATCGATGCGGCGATCGCCGCCGAACACATCTGTCTGGCAGCAGCCGAGCAGGGATTGGGGAGTTGCTGGGTCTGCAATTTCGACGTGCCGCTCTGCCGCGAGACGTTGGAGCTGCCCGCGACGCTGCGACCCGTCGTGCTGATCCCAGTCGGCTATCCGGCCGACGCTCCGACGCAGAAGAAACGCAAGTCGCCGGACGAGGTCGCCGAATGGCGCTGAGGCGGAAACGGATACCGAAACGGACTTTTTATCGGGAAATACGATGAAGATAGCGCTATTCATACCTTGTTACATCAACGCCCTCTATCCGCAGGTGGGCGAGGCCTCCTACCGGCTGTTGCGGTCGTTGGGGCTCGACGTCGACTATCCGCTCGACCAGACCTGCTGCGGGCAGCCGATGGCCAATGCGGGTTACGAACGCGACGCGCAACCGTTGGCCGAACGCATGGAGGAGCTCTTCGCGGGGTACGACTATGTGGTGGGGCCGTCGGCCAGCTGCGTGAGTTTCGTGCGCGAAGGGTATCCCCGCCTGGTGCCGCACGCCGACGGCGGGCCGTGTCTGGCGTCGCGCATCTACGAAATTTGCGAGTTCGTGTACGACGTGGTGCGTCCCGAACGGCTCGACGCCTCGTTCCACCACAAGGTGAGTATCCATAACTCGTGTCACGGCGTGCGGCTGGTGGGGCTGAGTATGCCCAGCGAGCTGAACATTCCCTATCGTTCCAAGCTGCGCGACCTGCTGGCGCTGGTCGAAGGGGTCGAGGTTTTCGAGCCTGCGCGCGTGGATGAGTGCTGCGGTTTCGGCGGCATGTTCGCCGTGGAGGAGAAGGAGGTCTCGGTCTGCATGGGGCGCGACAAGGTCCGCGACCACATGTCTACGGGCGCCGAGTATATCACGGGGGCCGACAGTTCGTGTCTGATGCACATGCAGGGCGTCATCGACCGCGAACGGCTGCCGATAAAGACCCTGCATATCGTTGAAATCCTGACTGCACGACAATGAGTACACATGCGAAGGCCGCGGCGAAATTCCTCGCCGACAGGGAGCGTGCCGCGTGGCACGACCGCGCGCTCTACCACGTGCGCGAGAAGCGCGACCGCATGGCGCACGCCGTTCCCGAATGGGAGGCGCTGCGGCAGGCGGCTTCCGAGATCAAGCTGCACACGCTGTCGCATCTGGGACGCTATCTCGAAGAGTTCGAACGCAATGCGACGGCCAACGGAATGGTCGTCCACTGGGCTTCCGACGCCCGCGAGATGAACCGGATCGTGCTCGACATCCTGCGCCGGCACGGCGGGCGGACGCTCATCAAGAGCAAGTCGATGCTCTCCGAGGAGTGCGGCCTCGCGCCCTTCCTGGCCGGACAGGGGATCGATGCCGTGGAGAGCGACCTGGGCGAACGGATCATGCAGCTGATGCACCGTCCGCCCAGCCATATCGTGCTGCCGGCGATCCATGTGCGGCGCGAGGAGGTGGGCGAACTCTTCGAACGGGAACTCGGCACGGCGCGGGGCGACAGCGATCCCACCTACCTGACGCACGAGGCGCGCAAACATTTGCGCGGCAAGTTCCTCACGGCCGATGTCGCCATGACGGGCGTCAATTTCGCCGTGGCCTCGGAGGGGGCCTTCGCAGTCTGCACCAACGAGGGCAACGCCGATCTGGGGACGTCGTTTCCCGATCTGCATATCGCGATCATGGGGTTGGAGAAGGTCGTCCCCGACTACCGTTCGCTGGCGGTCTTCACCCGTCTGCTGGCGCGTTCGGCCACGGGGCAGCCCGTGACGGCCTATACGTCGCTGTACCGACGTCCGGAGCCGGGCAAGCAGATTCATGTGGTCATCGTCGACAACGGCCGCACCGAATCGCTGCGCAACGAGGCGCACCGCAACATGCTCAAATGTTTGCGTTGCGGCGCCTGCATGAATACCTGTCCCGTCTACCGGCGGTCGGGCGGTTACTCCTACTCGTATTTCATCCCCGGCCCGCTGGGAATCAACTTGGGGATGCTGCGCTCGCCCGAACGCTATGCGGGCAACGTGTCGGGCTGTTCGCTGTGCTACTCCTGCTCGAACGTCTGTCCGGCGCGGATCGACCTGGGCGAACAGATCTACGCGTGGCGGCAGGAGATGGATGCCGACGGCGTGGCCGATACCCGCAAGAAACTGGCGGTCGAGGGAATGGACGTGGTGATGCGGCACAAAACCTTGTTCTACACGGGTTTGAAGCTGATTCCGTGGGTGCCGCGCTTCGTCTATAACAACCGCTTCAACCCGTGGTGCGCCGGCCGCGAGATGCCGCATTTCGCCCGCCGGAGTTTCAACGAACTGTGGAAAGAGGGAAAAATCGCAACGGAAAAAAAGGAGAAATGATGAATACGAAAGAAGCTATCCTGGCACGTCTGGCGCACAGCGGGATGCCCGAGCACCCGATGCCTGCGCTGGATTTCGGGCGCGAAGGGTTCGATGATCCGCTGACGGCGTTCCGGCAGTCGGTGGAGGCGGCGGGCGGCCGCGTGGCGGAGTGGGCGGAAGGTGTTCCGGCCGGAGAGTTGCTGCGGTCGCTCGGATTGGAGGGCCGGCGGGTGGTGTCGGCCGTGGAGGAGATTCCCTCGGCGTTCGATGCGGATGCCGTGGAAGATGCGCGCGAACTGGACGGGATCGACGCGGCCGTGGTCGGCGGAGTGCTGGGCGTGGCCGAGAACGGCGCCGTATGGCTGCCGCAGCGGGCGCGGCACAAGGCGCTCTACTTCGCCGTGGAGTCGCTGGTGATCCTGCTTCCGCGCGACGCGGTGGTCGCCACGATGCAGGATGCCGTCGAAGACCCGCGCTTCGACCGCGATTTCGGTTTCGGCTGTTTCATGTCCGGCCCGTCGAAGACGGCCGACATCGAACAGGCGCTCGTGATCGGTGCGCACGGCCCGATGTCGGTGACGGTGGTGCTGACCGGAGGAAAGGAGGCGGCCCGATGAAACCCGCGAAGAGTTGGATCTGTTACTTCTCCCCGACGGGGACTTCGCGCCGCGTGGCGGAGGCCGTCGGCAGGGGATTGAACTGCGCGCAGACGGTCGTTTGCGACGCGACGCACGATGCGGTCTCCGTTGCGGCGGAGCGCGGGGACGCGGCGGTCTTCGCCGTACCCGTCTACGGCGGGCATGCGGCTCCGCTCGCCTTGCGGCGGTTGGATGCCGTGCGGGGCGACGGTACGCCGGCCGTGGTGGTCGTGCTCTACGGCAATCGCGCCTACGAACATGCCGCGTGCGAGCTGGCCGATTTCGTGGCGGCACGGGGATTCGTGCCTGTGGCTGCGGCCGCTTTCGTCGGCGAGCACTCCTACTCCACGGCGCGTTGGCCGATCGCTGCGGGGCGGCCCGACGGGGACGACTGCGCCGAGGCCGAGGCCTTCGGGCGCGTCGTGGCGGCGAAACTCGCTGCCGGCGGGGTGCGGGCGATCGATGCGAAGAGGTTGCCGACCGTGCGCAACGGGATGCTCTCGATGTGGCGGTTCGTGCGGTTCGTACTCGGTTACCGCCGCAGTCAGAAGCGGCATCCGCAACGGGTGGCGGTCGAGACCTCGGCCGACAGGTGCACGCACTGCGGCCGCTGTGTGAAACTCTGCCCGACGGGAGCCATCGTCGCCGGCGACGAGCTTCGTACTGATGCGGCGAAGTGTATCCGCTGCTGTGCTTGCGTCAAGGGATGTCCCGTCGGCGCACGCAGCTACGATTCTCCCTTCGCACCCGTGCTGTCGCGTAATTTCGCGCAACGCAAGCGCAACCTCACGCTCATGTAGGGCGTGCACGACGCGCAGTCATGAGACCGGAACTTCGGGTTCCGGTCTTTTTCATGCCGATTCGGGGTTGTGGAACTCTATTCGGTGCCGAGCGGTTGTTCGAGCAGGATCATGTCGCGCAGCAGGACGCCTTCCTCGACGATCGGGTGGTCGTAATTACGGGTAAAAAAGTCGGGAATGCGGCCTGCGGGGCGGAAGCCGCACTGCGCGTAGAAGCGGAGCGTCGAGGGCGTTTCGCCCGTGCCGACCCGCAGCGTGCGGTAGCCTTGCTCAGCATAGCGGCGGACGACGAATGCGACCATTCGCCGGCCGTAACCCTGCCGCTGGCGGCAGGGTTCGACGGCGAGGTTTTTCAGTTCGCAGCAGCCGTCGCCCTCGTCGGTGACGACCGCGACGGCGCACGGGTCGGGATCGAAACAGACGAAGAGGCTTCCGTGCGGCAGGTAGCGCATCACCATCTCCTCCTGTTCGTCGCCGACGAGCAGCAGCGGCAGGTAACGGCGTTTGTCGCCGGTAATTTCGCGGATCTCCATGGTTATTCGGTCTCTTCGGCGGTTTGGGTGCGGACGACGACGCCTAGCAGCGGCAGCAGGTCGAGGGCCTGGCTCGGGGCGACGATAGCGCCCCGCAGGTCGTCGACGGTCAGCCGCAGGTCGCCGAGCTGCGACTGCCTGAGGTCGATGCCGCGCAGCGGCGTATGCGAAAACTCGGTGCTGCGCAGCGTGCAGCCCTCGAAGGCGACGCCGTCGAGGCGGCAGTCGTTCAGCGCCGCTTCCGTCAGGTCGCACTCCGTGAAGCGTACCTGCCGCAGGCGGCTGCCCGACAGGTTGAGGTAGCGGCCGTTGCAACGTTCCAGCCGTACGTGGTTGAGCGTGGCGTCGGGCAGGGCGGCGCCCAGCAGTTTGCAGCCGACGAACTCCACGCGGTTGAGCGCCGCACCGTCCAGCGCGAGGTTCGAGAGATCGCACCCTTCGAAACGGATGTCGCTCAATTGTGCGCCGTGCAGCCGGCAGTCGGTGAAGGTCACGTTGCGGAAGAGGCAGTTGTGCCAGAGAGCGTGCTCGGCGGCGAGCGGGCCGACCGTACCGCGTTCCACGCTTCGGTCCGTCCAGTCGTCCGCCTGTTGCGACAGGATGCCGGCGTCGACTGGGAGCATGGCTTCGAGCCGGAGCGCGGCGGGGCAGGCGGCCGTTTTTTTCTTCGCGGGTTTCATCGTATCACCATTCGATTTCGGGGATGCCGTGCGCGCGCGCAGGTAGGCGTTGGCGCGGCTGAAATGGCGGCAGCCGAAGAACCCCCGGTCGGCCGACCGGGGCGAGGGGTGCGCCGCCGTGAGCACGAGGTGGCGTTCGGGATCGATCAGCGCCGCCTTCTGCTGCGCGGCTGCGCCCCAAAGCAGGAAAACCAGGTGGTCGCGCCGCTCGTTGAGGCGGCGGATCACGGTGTCGGAGAACTCCTCCCATCCGCGGCCGCGATGCGATCCGCTCCGGAAAGCGCGTGTGGTGAAGATCGTGTTCATCGACAGGACGCCTTGTGCGACCCAACGTTCCAGCCGTCCCGATGCGGGGACGGGGCGCCCTGTGTCGTCGTGTACTTCGCGGAAGATGTTTTGCAGCGAGCCGGGAATCGGCACGCCGTCGGGCACCGAGAAACAGATTCCGTAGTAGAAACGCGGGTCGGGGTAGGGATCCTGTCCCAGAATGACGACCCGCACGCGGTCGAACGGGCAGAGGTTGAAGACGCGGAAGAGATCGCCGTTGACGGGACAGACGCGCTGCGTGCGGTACTCCTCGCGCACGAACGCCGCCAGCCGCGCGAAATAGGGTTTGTCGAACTCTTCCTGCAACTGCGAACGCCAGCTCTCTTCGATCTTGACTTGCATGGGACGGTTGTATTTTATGCGAAAGTTACGGTTTTTCGTCCGGAATTGCAACGGCTCTTCGCTCTTTTAGCGGGGTGCGGGATGGTTTCGGGCGATTCGATCGGCGTGTCGCAGCCTGCGGAGGGGAGCTATGGCGAACCGCCGTTGCAGGTTGCAGTTCGCGCGGTTCATGGAGCCGCTGAACGGGGGCGGTTTCCGGTTGGAAATCTGTTCGTCCGGTGATCTCCTGCGACGAACTTCCGTCTATGAAAAAGCCCCGACTCTGCGGGAGCCGAGGACGAAATTCCTGCGGACGGGAGAGCTATTCCAGCTCCTGAGCCTTGATGCAGACGACCTTGCCGTCACGGACGACGACCAGTTCGCCGTTCTCCTTCTTCGTCTTCTCGATCAGGCGTTTACGTGCCAGGAGAATGCCTGCGTTGATCTTTTCTTGAAGTTGTTTTATTTCAATTTCGCTCATAGCTCATGAATTGTTGGTAGGCTAACGGATTTTCGATGTGCTTTGTTGTATCGTTCTCTCCCGTCGCGATGATCCGGATTTCGGCATCGGCGGAGCTGTTGTCGTAGATGACCCAGTAGTCGCACAGCGGAGCGTAGAGTGCGACCATGTTGCGCATGCCGGTGGCATAACGGCGGCGGATCACCTCCTCGGGAATGTCGTGACCGCCCTTGCTCACCCGCGTTGCGACGCGCACGATAGCCAGTTCCGGCGTGGGAAGCCAGAAGAAAAGCAGCGAAACGAAGTACCCCATCGCGTGAGCCTGATCGATGAACTTCACATAGGAGCGTGTGGCGAGCGTCGTCTCGAAGGCGAAGTCCTCGCCGGCGATCAGCAGGTCGTCCATGCGTTGCAGCATCAGCCTCCCCGCGTCGATAGCGACGCTTTCGGGGTTGAACGGCGAGAGGCCCTTGGCGATTTCGTCGGCATTGACGAATTCGCGGCAGTCGAGCATCTCCGGCAACACCGTATAGGAAGCCGTTGTCTTACCGGCGCCGTTGCATCCCGCTATGATGTAGAGTTTCGGCATGTGTGGCATTATCGTAGGGGCAAATATAATCATTAATTTGGAAATTCGCCCAAACACCGTTCCATAAAATGCCCGAACCGACCGGCAGACCCGCTGCGGGGCGGTTCGCTCTGCATTCGGCTGTTGGATGTCGGCGGATCGCAGAGGCAGGTCGGTCGGGAACGCCGCCGTCGGGGCCTCCTGCCCGCAAGGAACGAGGCCGTTCCTGTGCGGGAACGGCCTCGTCCGGAAGAGCGGGAGGGGAGTGTCAGTCGCGGTAGAGGTCGGGCCCCCACGTCAGACCGCAGGGATTGACTACCTGCTTGTATTTGAAGTTGCTCCACTTGACCATCGTGGGATTCTCTTTGAGCGAGAGCATGTAGTTGCCCAGTGTGGTCGTGAGGACGAGTTTCAACTCGTTTTTGCCCGGACGGAGCAGCTTCGCGACATCGTAGACGTGGCGGCCGTGCCATACCGTACCGGCCTTTACGCCGTTGACGTAGAGTTCCGAAACGCAGTTTTCCACGCCGAATTCCATGTGCGCGCATTCGCCGGGACGGACGTCGAGCGTCGTGCGGTAGACGATCTGGCCGGAGAAGGATTCGAAACGCTTCTCCTTGCCCAGGTCGAACAGATGGTCGGTTTCGAGTTCGGTGACGGTGCCGTCGTAGTGGTTGAGCGTGACGTTCCAATGCAGGGCCCGGCGTTCGGCGGGACCTTCGAGCCGTGCGTCGGCCGTGGCGGTCGCAGCGCCCCTGACCGGTTTGTCGAAGACCAGCAGCCGCGATTCGGTGGGTTCGAGGTGCAGTTTGAGCCGCGTCCCCGTGTCGGGCAGCAGTGCGCGCTCGCCCGTCATCGGATCCCACAGCCACATGCGCCGTCCGCGCAGGTCGATGTTGAACTCGGTGTCGAGCGTATAAGCTTCCGTAAGGCTGTAATTGGCGAAGAAGAAGATGTCGAGATTGCCCGCCTTGTAGTGGTTCTGGTTGACGAATGCCTGCGGATTGTCGATGCGGACGGCGGGTGTCAGTCCGTATTTCTGCTGCAACTCCTTGTACCAGCCGATGAGGTGTCCCTTGCGCGGCGCCTCGACGTGGAGGATCCGGTCGGGGTACTGCTTCATCAGGTCGGCCGTCAGGCGTTGCACCTCCTTGTCGCCGCCTTCGAGACCCGCCAGACCGGGGGCTTTCGAGGGGGTCGAGCCGACGAAGAAGACCTTGCCGCCGGCAGCGGCGTAGCGGCCGATCGCGGCGAGCGTCTCGGGCGAGATCGTCTCGACTTCGAGCAGCAGCAGCGCCTTGTAGCTGCGGTCGCCGTACTCGATCCGTCCGTCGGCGAACGTGCTGCGTTGCAGGATCGATTCGGTGAGGTAGTCGCAGCCGCCGCCGTTCTGGTGAACGGCCTCCCAAAGCGTGTTGACGTAGAAGGGGCGCCACTTGCCGGGCGAAGGTTCGAACTGCGGCGCCAGGTAGGTCCACATGTCGACGAGCGGCTGCATGAGCGCGATGTCGGTCTGCATCTCGGAGTTGCGCAGGACGGTCGACAGGCGGGCCTTGTAGGAGATCCATTCGGGGAAGAAGCGCCACAGCGGGTTGCGTTCGTTGTAGAACGTACCGTAACGCACCCAGCCCGGGAACGGCGCCTCGGCGGGAGAGTAGTTGTAGCCGTGGAGCACGGAGTGCGTCACGCCCGACAGGTTGCTCAGGTCACCCGTGATCTTGATGCGTTCGAGCGTCTCGTTGAAGACGAAGCGCGTGTTGGTGATCTCCTCGCAGCTGACGACGTTCTTGCCCGAGAGATGCGCGCCCGAAGCGACGAACTTGTTGACCATCTTGTAGCCGTGTCCCGACATCTTGTCGTCGGGGAAGATCTCGCCGTTCTCCTTGTGGTACCACGTCTCGCATTCGGGAATGTCGACGTCCATGAGCGACTCGACGGGCATACAGCCCTTGCCGTAGGCCTGGATGCGCGACTTGACGCCGCAGGCGCGGCACCATGCGTTCAGTTCGTCGAGGAAACGCTCCTTGAAGAGCTCGGCCAGCGTCAGTTCGTAGTCGTAGCGCATGCGGTAGATGCGCTCCATCACGTCGGGTTCGATCCGGGCGCCGTAGGGCGTCTTGATCTCGTTGCCGTAGGGGCCTACCTTTTTCAGGATCAGCGGGTAGTAGGTGTAGAGGTCGTATCCGCGCCGTTTCTGGAACTCTTCGCGGATGTCCTTGCACCAGTTGGAGCCTTCCAGCTCGAAGCTGTCGGTGAAGAACGAGCGGATGCGGTCGTGGAGGTTGCCGACGACGGGGCGCATGGCATCGGACATCCGGTTGAGGTAACGGCGCACGGCCTCGGCGTTGAAGTGGTCGAGCACCGGCCCGCGGGCACCCAGCGCACCGTGGATCACGCCCATGTAGCCGGTGTGCTTGACCACGACGTAGGCGATGTGGCGGCCGGCCGGAACGTCGATCGTCACCTCCTGCGCTCCCGGCGCGAAGGTCACGGGCGTGCCGGGGATGAGTTCGGTGATGTGGGCGGGGAAGAGCCGTACCTCGATCAGTTCGGAGAGTTTGTCGCGATTGGCCGAGAGCAGTTTGGGCGTGGCGCTTCGGATGAGGTCGTCGGTGCGGACGGTCACCTTGCAGGGGCCTTCGAACTCCATCGTGCCGAGGGCCATCATCTTGATCTGCTCGTCGCGCGAGAGGAACTCGGCGCCGAACGGCCAGCCCGAGCCGACGATCAGGTCGCTGTACATGCCGCGCGCGGCGGCTTCGCGCATGGTGAAGTCGACCAGTTCCAGCCAGCGGTCCGATAGCCAGGGCACCTGTGCGAAGCCCAGCGTGTCCTTGTAGCGGTCGGGGAAGGCGATGGAGTTGATCTCCACGCCGCCGAAGCCGGCGCGCTGCATCGAGTCGAGCTCGCGCACGATCTCCTTTTCGCAGACGCGCGTACCGTTCCACCACCAGCGGGCGAAGAGCTTCGACGAGCTGTCGGGCGTGCGGAATTTCTCGTAGAGTTTGTTTGCGGGAACCTCTTTCAGGAAGGCGTCGCCCGTCAGGTCGCCCCCTTTCGGGGCGGCTGCGGCGTCGGGTGCGGAGAGGGACAGTGCGGTAGCGATACCGAAGGTGAGAAGTAGTTTTTCGATCATCGTTTTTTTTGTTTGGGTATAATTTACAGGGTAAAGATAGGAATAAATTATTCCGGCAGCAGGGTGCCGGATATGGAAAAGATTATTCGTTTTGGTATTTCTGTTATAGATTTTGATCCGGAGGGTCGGAGGCGGCCGGTCGACCGGTCGGGTGTCCATGCGGTACGTGGGGATCGGCGGTATGTATTTTTTTGCGGGGAAAGGTCGGTCCGGAAGCGGTCGGAACGATTGCGGACGGAGGTATCGATTAATCGTTTTGACCGGAGGCGAAGACTCCTTTGTTCGGGGCGTAACGATGCGGATACGGGGTTTGCGGACGGTGCGGATGCAAAATGCCTGTGTCCGTCCGCAGAGGGGCTTCCGCTTTCGACGTACCTGTATTTCGCCGAGGCCGGCGTTTCGGCGAGTTGCGGTTTGCCTTACGGGGTGGCTTTTCTGCCGGCATTACCCGACGATGCCGCCCGATCCGTCGGAGATCGGTTCCGGAGCAAAATTGCGGGTAAGCATGAATGTCCGGTGCAGAAGTCGCGGTTTTCCGGAGTTCCGGAGCAACAGGATCCGCAGGGCATCCGGAAAACGAAGACCACCCCTTTGGGAGTGGTCTTCGTTTCGGATTTGTGGGAGCTGAGGGATTCGAACCCCCGACCCTCTGCTTGTAAGGCAGACGCTCTGAACCAGCTGAGCTAAGCTCCCCGATTGCGGGTGCAAAGATAGGATAAATTTATTTCTCCTGCAAGTCTCCGCCTCATTTTGGAGAGCCTTTTACGCCTCTTCCCGTTCCGTGCCACGGTTTTTCGAAAAACTTCGTCGGTTGTTGCGGGGCGTGTCGGCGAAGAAGGGATGCCGCCGGCGTCATGATGTGCGGAGGATGTCCGACTTTTTGCCGGTCGGTTCGGTTGGCGCTTCGGTTGGGAGCGGTGGAAAACGTTGTGATCCGAACCGAAAACACCGCTTACATTGCTGTAAGCGGTGTTTTCGGGATCGTGGGAACAAGCGGATTTGAACCGCTGACCTCCTGCTTGTCGAGCAGGCGCTCTAAACCAACTGAGCTATGCTCCCTTTCATGAAAAAGCCGCTTGCATTGCTGTAAGCGGCTGCTTTCGTTTGGTGGAAGCTGAGGGATTCGAACCCCCGACCCTCTGCTTGTAAGGCAGACGCTCTGAACCAGCTGAGCTAAGCTTCCGACTCTTGCGAGTAGTGCGCCTGAACAAGGACTTGAACCTAGGACCCCATGATTAACAGTCATGTGCTCTAACCAACTGAGCTATTCAGGCATTTCGAAGAACGTTTCCGACCGCCGGAGCGATTTCCGTTCGGGGACGATTCGTCGCAGCCGAGATCGGATTTTCCTCGTTTGGTGGTGCAAATATAGAGCAAAATATATTTCCCGCCAAATATTTCCCGCAAAAAAATAGAAAAAATGTATCTTTGTCCTGCGCATTGAATCTTCGATGATGAGACGATTACCGGTTTGTATACTTTCCATTTTATTTATAATTAGCTTGTTGCCTTCTCTGGCGCAGACTCCTGCATTGTGCTTCGACACGCTGACCTGGGATTTCGGAACGGTCGCGGAGGCGGGCGGCAGGGTGACTCACCGTTTCGGGTTTGCGAACCGGAGCGGCCGTCCGGTGGTGGTGACCGACGCGGTGGCGACCTGCGGCTGTACGGTTCCGGTCTATTCGAAGCGTCCCGTGCTGCCGGGCGAGCGCTCCGAGATCGCCGTGACGTTCGATCCGATGAACCGGCCCGGACGGTTCGACAAGGCTGTTTCGGTCTTCACGTCGGAGAGCGGCGACCCGATCCGGTTGCGCATTACGGGGCGGGTGACGCCGCGCGAACGCAGCGTCGAGGAGCTCTATCCCTGCGATCTGGGCGGAGGACTGCGGGCTGCGGCGACGAGCCATGCCTTCGGATACGTCCGGCACGCGCAGCCGCAGCGCAGCGCGATCGGCGTGGTCAACGTGTCGTCGGAACCGATCGAACTGACGTTGCGTTACGGCCGGCGGAGCGGCCGCCTGACGGCGAGCGTGCCGGCGCGGCTCGCTGCGGGGGAGCGGGCGTCGTTCGATTTCGGATACGACCTGCCTGCCGGATGCGGGGTTTACGGGACGTTGGAAGACGAGATCGGGCTGTCGGTCGACGGGGCGCCTGTGGCCGACTGGATCGTCGTGAGCGGCATTGCGGTGGATAATCCGCTCTTGTACAGCGATAATTCGACTCCGAAGGCGGAAATAAGCGAAAATATTGTTAAATTTGGCCCGGTCAAGCGTTCTTCCGGGCCGTCGACGAAGTGGATTTCGTTGCGCAATACGGGCGAACGCCCGCTGACGGTACGGGCCGTGGAGAGCCGCGTATTCGGCTGTACGCTGCGGCCGGGTGTGCGGATCGCCGCAGGCGGGGAGGCGCAGGTGGGGATCCGCCTTACGCCTTCCGACTGCGAATACGGCGTCGCGGTGGAGCGGATCCGTATCGTCACCGACGATCCCGAACGCCCGATGCTGACGGTGCGTGCGACGGCGGTGATCGAACAGTGAGCATTTATCAAGAAATAGGATATGTTTAGAATCGTAGAAAAGACGGAACTCGCGGCGGGGATTTTCCGGATGCGGGTCGAAGCGCCGCGTGTGGCGGCTTCGGCGCTGCCCGGACAGTTCGTCATCGTCCGTGCCGACGAGCAGGGCGAGCGGGTGCCGCTGACGGTGGCCGATTACGACCGCACGGCCGGTACGGTCACGATCGTGACGCAGACGATCGGCGTCTCGACGCGCAAGATCTGCGCGTTGGAAGCCGGCGACGCGCTGGCCGATTTCGCCGGTCCGCTGGGGCACCCTTCGGAGTTCGTAACCTTGTCGCCCGAGGCGCTGCGCGGTCGGCGTTATCTTTTCGTCGCCGGCGGCGTAGGCACGGCGCCGGTCTATCCGCAGGTCAAGTGGTTGCACGAGCACGGCGTCGGGGCCGATGTCATCGTGGGCGCTAAGACGCGCGACATGCTGATCTACACCGACGAGATGCGTGCCGTGGCGGGCAACCTCTACATCGCCACGGACGACGGTTCGGAAGGATATAAGGGGATGGTGACGGGGCTGATCCGCGAGTTGATCGACACGCGGGGCAAGCGCTACGACGAGTGCGTGGCCATCGGCCCGATGGTGATGATGAAGTTCGTGGCGCTCGCCACGCGCGAATACGGGCTGAAAACCACCGTGTCGCTCAACGCGCTGATGGTAGACGGTACGGGGATGTGCGGCGCCTGCCGGGTGACGGTGGGCGGCAAGACCTTCTTCACCTGCGTCGACGGGCCGGAGTTCGACGGTCATGCCGTCGATTTCGACGAGGCGATGCGCCGTCAGGGGATGTACCGCACGCAGGAGGAGCGCGCACGGGCGATCGCCGCCGAACGCGAGGCGGGACACCGGTGCCGCATAGGACTCGACAAATAAACGAACGCTCAACGAAGGAGATCATGGCGAACAAAATACCGCGCGTGCCGGTGCGCGAACAGGATCCGGCGCTCCGTGCGACCAATTTCGAAGAGGTCTGCTACGGGTATAATCTCGAAGAGGCACGGACCGAAGCGTCGCGTTGCCTGCATTGCCGCAATCCCCGCTGCGTGGCGGCCTGTCCGGTCGGGGTGCAGATTCCCGATTTCATCTCCCGCCTGTGCGAAGGCGATGTGGCGGGGGCTGCCGACGTGATCGCCCGCGACAGTTCGCTGCCGTCGATCTGCGGCCGCGTCTGCCCGCAGGAGACGCAGTGCGAAGGGGCCTGCGTGCTCGGCATCAAGGGCGAGCCGGTGGCCGTGGGCAAGCTCGAACGGTTCGTGGGCGACTGGAACATCGGCCATGCGGCGCAGTGCGCCGCGGCGTTGCCGGCGCGCAACGGCCGTCGGGTGGCTGTCGTGGGGAGCGGGCCTGCGGGTCTGGCCTGTGCGAGCGACTTGGCCAAGATGGGTTACGAAGTGAAGATTTTCGAGGCGCTGCACAAGGTGGGCGGGGTGCTGGTCTACGGCATTCCGGAGTTCCGACTGCCCAAGCAGAAGATCGTCGAGCGCGAGGTCGAGGCCGTGAGGCGGCTGGGCGTCGAGATCGAGACCGACGTGATCGTCGGGCGCACGGTGACGGTCGATTCGCTGCTCGGTGAGGAGGGATTCGACGCCGTGTTCATCGGTTCGGGTGCCGGTCTGCCGCGTTTCATGGGGATCGGGGGCGAGAACCTGAACGGGGTGGTCTCGGCCAATGAATTCCTTACGCGCGCCAATCTGATGCACGCCTACGACGCGCGTTACGATACGCCGATCTACGTCGGGCAGCGCGTCGTGGTAGTCGGCGGCGGCAACGTGGCCATGGACGCCGTGCGCACGGCCAAGCGGCTCGGCGCGGAGGCGACGATCGTCTACCGCCGTTCGGAGGCGGAGCTTCCGGCGCGCGCCGAGGAGGTGCACCACGCCAAGGAGGAGGGGATCGTCTTCCGGATGCTCGCCAATCCGGTCGAGGTGCTCGGCGACGAGCAGGGCTGGGTACGCGGACTGCGGTGCGTCGAAATGACGCTCGGCGAACCCGACGAGAGCGGCCGCCGCAGACCGGTCGAGAAGGAGGGGTCGGAGTTCGACGTGCCGTGCGACGTGGTCATCATGGCGCTCGGGACGTCGCCCAATCCGCTGTTGGCGGCGACGACCTCGGGATTGGAGACCGATCGGCGGGGATGCCTCACGGCCGATGCGGAGGGGCGCACGACGCGGGCGGGTGTTTTTGCCGGCGGCGACGCCGTGACGGGTGCCGCGACGGTGATTCTGGCCATGGGGGCAGGCCGCCGTGCGGCACGCGCCATCGACGAATACATCCGAGAAAAATATCAACCTTTAAACTTATAGAGAATATGAGAAAGTATTTGGCTGAAATGCTGGGAACGATGGTTCTCGTGTTAATGGGTTGTGGAGCGGCTGTCTTTTTCGGCTGCGGAGCGCCTGCCGAGGTATTGGCGGTCGCTTTTGCATTCGGTTTGTCGGTGGTGGGTATGGCTTATGCCATCGGCGGAATTTCGGGTTGCCATATCAATCCTGCGATTACGCTGGGTGTATGGCTTTCGAAGCGAATGAGCGGCAAGGATGCTGCGATGTACATGCTTTTTCAGGTGATCGGTGCGCTGATCGGTTCGGCGATTCTCTATGCGCTGACTTCGACAGGAGCCTACGGTGCGTCGACTTCGACAGGGGCGAATGCTTTCGGTGAAGGAGAGATGTTGCAGGCTTTTATCGCTGAGGCGGTCTTCACATTTGTTTTCGTGCTGGTCGTATTGGGGGCTACCGATGAGAAAAAAGGTGCCGGCGCCTTCGCTGGCCTGGCCATTGGCTTGACACTTACGTTGGTACATATCGTATGTATCCCGATTACAGGAACTTCGGTCAATCCGGCCCGCTCGATTGCTCCGGCTATTTTCGCAGGAGGCGAAGCCCTGTCGCAGCTCTGGTTGTTCGTCGTGGCACCGTTCGTCGGAGCTGCTCTTTCTGCCGGAGTTTGGAGGATGCTGACATGTCCGTGCGAAGAGAAATAGGGTACTTTTTATTAAAAAAAACGAGAGATGAAAAAAGTAGTGATGATGGCATGCGCGGCTTTGCTGGCCGTGTCGTGCGGAGGTGATAAGAAGGCCGAAATCAAGCAGATGTCGGGCTTTGTCGACGGCGGGACGTCGATGCACGTGCTGGTGGTCGATCCGATCGGCGGCGATGCCGCCCGGCAGAGTTTCGCGCTGGACGATGCGACCGATCTTAAAGAGGCTTACGGCCTGCTGGAAGGCAACGTGGTGATGGTGGATTACAAGGCTGCCGGCGAGGGCGAGATGCCTGTTGCCACGAAAGTGGCGTGCAGCAAGGATTACGCCGATGCCATCGGCCGCTGGGTGATGCCCGATCCGGTCAGGGAGGGCGAGGTGATGGGTGTCGAACTGCAAGTCGGCGGCAGGGCGCAGTCGATCAACATGGCGACGCTGCCGTATGCCTCGTGGGAGTTGCAGGGCGAGCCCGGCAAGCTGATCCTCCACGGGCAGAGCATCGGCAACGGCCAGACGATCGACGTGACCGATACGGCCGTGCTGGGCGAGAACGGAGGCGTGCCGACCCTGACGATCGAGGGATCGGGTGTCGTATACACCAGGGCCGAGTAATGCCGCATGGCACGAAGGACGGGCCGACCCGGAGATGGGGATCGGCCCGTCCTTTCCGTATGCGGAGCGTCGTTTCTCCGGCGGCGGGCGGGGAGTTGGGAAATTGAAAAAAGATGCCTATATTTGTTATCGGCCTAATCCGAAGAATTACCGCATGAGTATTTTAAAGAATAACGATACGTTCGCCGGCAGCTATGTCGTGCGTTTTTTTATCAAGGAGGGAAGTTGTGCCGAGACCTACCGCGTCTGCGATATTCGGGAACAGCCGTTCTTCCTGAAAATCTTCGATCTGGAACGGATTCCCGCCGCGAGGCTCACGAAAGGAGGAATGCCTTTCGAGGTGGAGATGTGCGCACGGTTGGAGCACCCGTCGCTGGTAGCCTGCCGGCGCACGGGGATCGAGTCGATCGGCGACAAACGGTACGCCTACCTGATTACCGATTACATTCAGGGCGGTCTGCTGGCCGAGCTGCTGAGCCGCGAACACCGGCTGCCAGTAGCGCAGGCCGTCGAGTTGACGATCCGTGTGCTGGAAGGGTTGAGCTACCTGCACGGTCAGGCGGAAACGTTGATTCATAACGATATAACGGCACGCAACATCATGTACGACTGCGTGGGCGATGCCCTGCTCCGGCCCCGGATCATCGATATGGGGCATCTCTCGCATCCGGTGATGGGGCGTCCCGATTTCCAGACCTCCGATCTGGAACTGTGCTACCGTGCGCCCGAAACCTTCATCGGAATCTATTCCAAACTGTCCGACCTCTTCTCGGTCGGCGTGTTGCTTTACGAGATGATCTACGGGTGTCTGCCGTGGAGCTGCGATGCGTCGAAATCGCCCTCGGAGGCGCGCGAAGAGCTGCGTGAGGCGCGCAAGGCGGGGCTTCGCTTTCCGGAGAAAGAGCCGGAGGGGATGACCGAGCAGCTGCACAAGGTGCTGCAACGCGCCCTGGCGCTGATCGATCGCGACCGTTTCGGCAGTGCCGACGAGTTTATCGGGGCGCTGCGCGGCGAGGAGGTGAAGATGCCGCCTCCCAAGCGCGAATCCGCTGCGCCGCCTTCGGCGAACGGCGATGTTACGACCGATGGGGAACAGCGCGGCGGAGAGGCCGAAGGCGAAGCCCCGCGTGCGACCTTCGCCAAGGGCGAGGGCAACGGTTTTGCCGACGTGGCGGGAATGGAGGAGTTGAAGCAGCTGCTGCGGGCGAAAGTGATCAATGTGTTGCAGGATCGGGAGCGGGCGCTCAAATATCGTCTGGCGATTCCCAACGGTATGCTGCTCTACGGCCCTCCGGGATGCGGCAAGACCTTCATCGCCGAGAAGTTCGCCGAGGAGACGGGATTCAACTATACGGTAGTCAAGTCGTCGGACCTGGCGAGCATCTACATCCACGGTTCGCAGCAGATGATCGGGAAACTTTTCGACGAGGCGCGTGCCAAGGCGCCGACTGTGCTCTGTTTCGATGAGTTCGATGCGCTGGTACCCAGCCGCAAGGAGTCGACGCATGCGAGTATGGCGGGCGAAGTCAACGAGTTCCTGTCGCAGCTCAACAACTGCGGCAAGAAGGGGGTCTTCGTGATCGCCACCTCGAACCGTCCCGACATGATCGACCCTGCCGTCCTGCGCACGGGGCGTATCGACCGGATGATCTATGTGCCGGTTCCCGACAAGGACGCCCGTCGGGTGCTCTTCGAGATCAACCTCAAAGATCGTCCCACGGAAGATGTCGATTGTGCCGCGCTGGCGGAGCGGACGGTCAATTTCGTGGCGAGCGACATCGCCTATGCCGTCAACGACGCGGCCATCACGGCGGCGTTCGCCAATGTGCCCATTTCGCAGAAGATTCTCTGCGAAACGCTCGACTGTATGCGGCCGTCGGTCACGGAGGAGATGCTGGCCGAGTACGACAAGCTGCGCGACAAGATGACCGGCATGGAGCGGCGGGCCGCACGTACTCCGATCGGATTTAAACGACAAACCCATTAAACCTATTGCTCATGACCACACAAGAGATGATTTTCGACTACCTCAAAGTGCAGGGACTCGTACCCGAATACGATGAGGACAAGGACATCCGGTTCAAATACCAGATGCGTAATTTCGTTGTCTCCAACTATCCCGATGACAGGCAGTTCCTGCAAATCATGATGCCGTTCATCTTCGACGTGACGGCCGAGAACCGTGTCGCGGCGCTCGAAGCCTGCAACAAGATCAACCTGTCGAAGAAGATCGTCAAGGCCGTCGTGATGGGCGAAGGCGTTTTTCTGATGACCGAGGTGCTGCTGGACGAGACGCCCGAACCTTCCGTGATGGTTCCCCGTATGCTCGACATGCTGGTCGGTGCGCAGCAGAGTTTTTACGATACGCTGCGCGAGATGTAATTCGGGATATTTTTGCCAGACGCTCGCGCCGCCCCGAAAGGGGGGCGGCGCGAGCGTCTGTTTTCGGAGAGCGGTTTCCGGAACCGGTTTCGAGACCGGCGGCGCCCGTGTACGGCTGCCGCGGGGAGGTGGATCGGGGACGGAGCGCGAAATGTTCCGTCCGGCTCCATCTCTCCGCGGAACCGTCCGATTTCCCGAGCGGACTCCGCTTTGGCACGGGAGTTGCGATCATAATAGACAACTGCATCGGAATAACTACCTGATGTAGTGAGGTTTCTTCATTTATTTAAGTTTGGGTTAGTAGTTTTGGAGAAGAGCAATTCTTCTCGAAGGCGGCAGGCAATCGTGAGATTCCCTGCCGTACTTTTTTGTTGTCCTCCGTATCCCTGCCACCTGGCGATTTCGCCGTCCGGCCATTGCAGCCGGCTCAGGCAGTTGCTGCGCATTTCGGCTGCGATCTCCTCCCATGTGGGTGCCTCGTCCTGATCGGGGCCGCTTTCCGGCGTCCATACCGTCCTGTCGACTCCGGCCGACCGCCGCAGTGCCGCCGCTTCGGTGTCGGTGAAGTCGGTGATCCCCTCGAAAACCGCCTTGTACGATTGCCGGCGGGACGATTTCGAGCCGGTCGGCGAGACGAGGGCCGTCGGGTCGGGACGTTGCCTGTCATATATATAATTTAAGGTGCGGCCTTCCCTGCGATGCTCCGTGCGGCACGGGTATTCCGGTCGAACGGTCGGAGGTTCGGAAGAGACGAACCTCCGACCGATTGTTTTTCCTTTTCTATACTGTTCGGTGACAAAAGCAACGGATTGAGAGGTGAAAGAAAACAAAATACCTGAATATGGGGATGAAAAATAAAGAAGGCCGTTGCGGATATGAAATTAATTTTCTAACTTTGTGAACACAATCCGATACGATCGTTAACATAATACATTATAGAAATGAACAAAGTTGAAAGTGCCTTGCAACGGACGACGGACACCAAAGCGCTGGTTATCGGCAGCGACGCCCTGCCCCGTTCGGCCGAGATGTTCAAGGAGTTGTTTCCCGGGAAACGGGCCATTATCGTGGCCGACAAGATCACCTATCCGCTGGCCGGCGAAGCCGTGAAGAACTATTTCGACGCGGCCGGTATCGCGCAGGACGAACCGCACGTATACGGTTACGACGATTCGTTCGCCGAGTGGACGTATGTCGAGGAGTTGGAGAACGTGCTGAAAAAGACCGACGCTATTCCCGTGGCCGTGGGCTCGGGCGTCATCAACGACCTGACGAAGCTGACGGCGCACCGTTGCGGCCGTCGTTACATGTGCGTCGGCACGGCCGCCTCGATGGACGGTTATACGGCCTACGGCGCTTCGATCACCTATCAGGGCAACAAGCAGACGTTCGACTGTCCGGCGCCCTACGGCATGGCCCTCGATCCGCGGATCGCGGCTAAGGCCCCCAAGGCGATGTCGGCGTCGGGGTATGCCGATCTGATCGCCAAGATTCCTGCCGGCGCCGACTGGATGATCGCCGATGTCGTGGGATCGGAGGCGATCGACCGCTTTGCGTTCGATCTGGTGCAGGACGGTTTGCAGGAGGCGTTGAGCGATCCCGAAGGGGTCTATAACGGCGACGTGAAGAAGGTGGAGCAATTGGCCGAAGGACTGCTGCTGAGCGGTTTTGCCATGCAGGCCGCCAAATCGAGCCGTCCGGCGTCGGGCATGGAGCACCAGTTCAGCCACTTCTGGGATATGGAGGATTTGGAGTTCGAAGGCAAGCACGTGTCGCACGGCTTCAAGGTCGGCATCGGTACGCTGGCTTCGACCGCTTCGCTCGAACTGCTGCTCGCCGCACCGATCGAGTCGCTCGACATCGATGCCTGCGTGGCCAAGTGGAAGTCGTGGGAGGAGACCGAGAAGGAGATCCTGCGTATCTTCGACGGGAAACCCGGCTTCATCGACCGCGCCCTGACCGAGACCAAGAACAAATATGTCGACAAGGAGGGGCTGCGTCGGGAACTTACGGCCTTCAAGGCCGCATGGCCCGAGCTGAAAGAGCGCATCCGCAAGCAGATCATTCCCTTCGAAGAGGTTCGCCGTCGCCTGAAACTGGTCGGCGCTCCCTACGAGCCGGAGCAGCTGGGTGTTTCGCGCGCCCGCTTCCGCGACACGTTCGCCAAGATTCCCTACATGCGCAGCCGTTTCTCGAATATCGACATCGCCTATCGCTGCGGGTTCATGGACGAGTGGCTCGAACGGCTGTTCGGCAAGGGCGGTATCTGGGAAGTAGAGTAGCACGCTGCCTCCTCTCCGGCTGCGACGGATCGACGGCCGGAATACGGCTTCGAAAGGAGCCGGAGGAGACGATAAAATTCATAATCACTTATGAGTTTTCTTTAATAGTTTTGTTTGGATTAATTGATGGGAAGCCGGACGCTGTGAAGCCTCCGGCTTTTTCGTTCGAATCGATTTTTGGCAGTGAGAGTACAATTTGTTCGGAACATGCTTATCTTTGTAAAACATTAGTTCCTTATAATTAAATTAGTTAAGCTATGAGAAGTTTTACAGAGATTCGGAGGGGGGGGGGATTTCTCCGCTCGCTCGCTAAATCTGCGATCTGCTGTGCGGTGATCGTGTCGCTTTCGACCGTTGCGGGATGCAGCGATGATTATGACGATTCGCAATTGCGCGGCGATTTGAGCGAACTGTCTGGTCGTGTCGAGAAATTGGAACAATCGGTGGCGAAGCTCAACGGCGATTATACCGCATTGTCTGGAATCGTCGATGCGTTGGAGGGCAAAGTTTACGTTTCGAAGGTCGATCCCATCGCCGACGGTTACCGGATCACCTTCTCGGACGGAACGACTGCCGAAATCAAGAACGGAGCCGCCGGAGCTGCAGCTCCGGTGATCGGAATCGACAAAGATACCGACGGTCTCTATTACTGGACGCGCACGATCGATGGAAAGACCGAATGGTTGCTGAACGAGGAGAATGAAAAAATGCCGGTATCGGGAGTTACGCCGGTGATGGGCGTGGATGCCGAGGGTTATTGGACGATTAGCTATGACGGCGGGACGACCTCTTCGCGTGTGGTGGACAGCGAAGGGAATCCGGTGGCGGCATTGCAGGATACCTCTTTTTTCGAAAGCGTCACGTATGACGACTCCTATGTCTACATCACGCTCAACGACGAAGCCGGGACGGTGATCAAGCTGGCTAAGGGTGCGGATTTCTATCTGAGCATCAAAGGCGCTGCGGCACTGGCCGATTTCTCCTACGGCCAGACCAAGAGTTTCGAGGTCGAGTCGAAGGGCGTGATCAAGTATACGATCACCAAACCCGACGAGTGGAAGGTCGCCTATGCCGACGGCAAACTGACGGTGACCGCTCCGACTGCCGAGCACGCTTCTTGCGCCGATTCGGAGGGCGAGGTGTCTATCGTCTATTTCGGTCCCGATAATGCCGGTTCGATCACGACGTTGCGTGTAGCCGTATTGGAGGCTCCGAAGATCGGCGATTATCTCTACTCCGATGGGACATGGAGCGACGGCGGTCTGATCAGTATCGGATCCGATGGACTCAATCCCGTGTGGGCGGAGGAGAAACCGGCTCCCATCGAAGGGAAAAGCGTCGTAGCGATCGTCTGCCAGACAGCGTCGGATCGTATTGCGCAGAGTGAGAAAGATGCAGGTTACACGCACGGATATGCCGTAGCCGTGCGCAGTGCCCATGGGACGGACAAGGTGACGACATGGTGGTCGTCGGATGTGAATTTCGATTGTCTGAAAGGTGCGAAGCTGCCGTCGACGTGGTATGAAAATGTCAACGGATATGTCGAAACGATGACGGTTCGAGATACCTACGGTTCCAATATTACGATGATGCCGGCTTTCGATTGGACGATCAACGGTTTCGGCTTGACTGCACCTGCGACGACCAGCGGTTGGTTCCTGCCCAGTACCGGCCAGTTGTGGGATATGATCGCCAATCTCTGCGGAGGCGATGTGGCTTCGACCATGAAAGAGTGGCAGACGTCGACCTATCGCGTGGATTATGGATATTGCAGTGCAACGGTCGGTTACGATGTGCTGGCACGTTTCAATTCCACGATGGAGAAGATTCCGGCCGATGCGAAAGAGGAGTTGGTCGTCGACGATGCGGGACATCCCTTCTGCTCGATCTGGGCTTCGACACCGTTCGATTCCGAAGCGGTCTGTATCGTCGAGATCGGTACGATTTCATATAGAGGTGTTGTTCGCCCGAACCGTCCGAATGGAGAATATCATCGATGACGCCGTAACCCTCTTTGTTGGGTTCCAGCAATACGGCCGCTGCGCCGTCGCCGAAAATCGGACAAGTGTTGCGGTCCTTGTAATCGACGATCGAGGACATCTTGTCGGCGCCGACGACGATTACTTTTTTGGCATAGCCCGTTTCGATGAACTGGGACCCTGTCGTCAGGGCGAACAGGAAGCCGCTGCATGCAGCGGAAATGTCGTAGGCGAAAGCGTTTTTACAACCGGCCTGGTCGGCGATCAGATTGCCCGTCGAGGGGAAAAACATATCCGGGGTAACCGTGGCGCAGATCACGATGTCGATCTCCAGCGGATTAACCCCGGTTTTTTCCAGCAGGTCTTTGATGGCGCGTGCGCCCATATAAGATGTACCCAACCCCTCTCCCTTGAGGATATGGCGGGTTTTGATGCCGATGCGTGTCATGATCCACTCGTCGGAAGTGTCCACCATTCGGCTTAATTCGTCGTTGGTAAGCAGATAATCAGGCAGGTAGGCCCCTACACCTGTAATTGCCGCTGTAATTTTCTTCATTCGGGGAGCGGTTTAGTTTTTGAAAGCATTCTGCAACTTCGCGGTCACGCCGGTTTGGGCGCAACGTTCGGTCGTAAGAATCATATTTTTGATTGCCAGCGCCGAAGAACATCCGTGTCCGATGACTACCGGGGCGTTGACACCGAGTACCGGCGTGCCGCCCACGTATTCGTAGTTCATATCCCTCCAGAACGGAGTTTCGGGGATTTTAAGCGCTTTGTTGATCCGGAAAAGCCCCTCTACGGTTTTCAGCAGCGTATTGCCGACAAAACCGTCGCAGACGATCACGTCGGCTACCTGCCCCGAGAAGAGGTGAGAACCTTCGACGTTGCCGACGAAGTTGAACTCTTCGGATTCTTTCATCAGTTCATAGGCCGCCTTGCTTTGGGCGTTGCCTTTGGTTTCCTCCTCTCCGATATTCAGTACCGCGACCCGGGGATTCCGGATCCCGAGCATAGCCTGGGCGTAAATCGAACCGATAATGCCGTATTGAGCCAATACTTCGGGCTTGCAATCGACGTTCAGACCTACGTCGAGCAGCAGGACTTTCCCGCCCGTGACGGTCGGAGCGACCGTGGAGATCGTGGGACGTATCACGCCTTCGATCGGCTTGACGGCCTGCATCGAACCCACCATCATCGCTCCGGTGCTGCCGGCGCTGGCGAAGCCGTTGATGAGTCCTTTGGCCAGATAACCGAACCCGACGACGATGCTTGAATTGGTCTTTTGCTGGAAGGCTTTGGCCGGATGGTCGCCCATTTCGATCACTTCGGTCGTATGTACGATATCGAACCGGTCCGCCGCACAGTTTTCCGCTTTCAGGACTGCCCGAATCCGATCCTCGTCGCCGAAGAGTACGATCCGGCATTCGTCGCCGATTGCATCGCGGATGCCATGACGGCTCCCTTTACGGCGGCTTCCGGTGCGAAGTCGCCGCCCATAGCGTCTAAACCAATCTTCAACATAGCTTGAGATTTGGTTAGTAAAATAGATTACGCTCTTTCGGCTGAAAATCCGAAAGGGACCCGGCGGCGGAGATTATTCCGCCGCCTTCTTCTCGATAGCCAGCTTGCCGCGGTAGAAGCCGCACTCGGGGCATACCCGGTGGTAGAGTACCGATGCGCCGCAGTTCGAGCAGGTTACGACCGTGGGAACGACTGCTTTGTAGTGAGTTCTACGCTTGTCGCGGCGGGTTGACGAGATTTTGTGTTTAGGATGTGCCATTGTTATAAGTTATTTAAGTTCAACATCTTAATTTCTACTTCTTTTCGCCTTCCAACTTCTCTTTGAGCGAGGCAAGTTGTGCCAGCGCGTCGCCGTCGAGCGGTTGCGAGACTTCGGCACGGGTTTCGGCGTCGTGTTCGATCTGCGAAAACTCCTCCTGCGAGACGATCCGGAAACGGTGCAGCATGTCGGCGTCGCATTCGCCTTCGGGATGCACCCGCTGGTAGGGCAGCGAGAGTGACACTTCCCCCTCGGCCGGCGAAATCCACATCACCTCGCCGTCGTAGTCGGCGACTTCGTCCGAGAAACGGACGAGCAGCGTTCCGTCGAAAGCGACGGGCAGGCGGCAATCTTCCAGGCAGCGGTCGCAGGCGACGGTCACCGTACCGCGGATGACGGTTTGCAACGAGAGCATCGACTCGCCCCGTTCGAGCGTGACCCCGACCGAGAGGTCGCCGTCCTTGATGTCGGTCGACCCATAGGCCTCGAACAGCGCATTATCCACCTTGAAATCAAAGCGGTAGGTGCCGTTTTTCAGCCCTTTCCAGGCGATTGCGTATTGTTTCGTCACATCCATCGGTGTGCAGATTTATCGTGCAAAGTTACAATATTTCCAGTAAATCACAAAGATTTTCGTCTTTTTGTATTCAGGGGCGCTGTGTCTCATCGTGAACGGATTGAAGGAACCGCGCGGGCGCAAACCGCCGTGAGCGGAGGCCCGCCTTGCGGTGCGTCCGGCAGGCGTTGCGGGAGGCAAGTCCCGCTCAGGCAGGCTGCGCCCCGGCAAAACCCGAATAAATTTGGTTCTGCCCTCGGCTTGTACTATCTTTGTCCGAAAGTGAAAGGCACGGGTATGAAAAAGGACGAAGGATTCTCGGTGGAAGTGGAGAGCCGTTACGAGGGGTGGTGGCGTTATAATGTAACGATTCTGTGCGGTTGTTTCGACGCGGACGGCAACCGGATCGGGTTCGCCTCGGCCGAGAGCGTCGTGGCGCCTGTGGGAAGCGATCTTTCGGCTCCGCCGGAGGGAGCGGCTGCGGAGCGCAGGATCGGAATTCGCAGCATTGCGTGCGACCACATCGTCATGTATGTCTACATCGTGCCGCACACGCTGCCCGAAACCCGCGAGATCGGCAATGTCGCGCCTTTCGACGTGCGCCTGCGTATCGGTTACGGGGGCGTTCCGTTCGGCGACATGCATTACAGAATCAACCAGTGGTCGGGCGCGTCGCTCGAAATCAAACTCCGCAACGACGGGAAGCCGTTTCGGGCGTAGGGTCCGCCGGCCTCGGAGATACGCGACCGGCCCGTCGTTCGACGGGCCGGTCGGCGTTTACTTGCGTAGCGTTCGCTAATTGCGGAGCCGCTCGGCGATCAGGCGGTCGAGTGCATAGTTGCCGGGTCCCGAAATATACATCAGGACGAAGACCGAGAGGTAGATCGCGGCGAGTTCCTTCACGGCGAAGGGATCGTCGCCGTGGACGACGAACAGCGCGACGCACATGGTGAAGATCATCGGGATGAGCGCCAGCCGGTAGAAGGCGCCGACGATGAACCCGACCGAACAGAACAACTCCCCGAAAATGGCCAGCGTCAGCGAAATCCGGCTGCCCAGTCCCAACGGGTCGGGGAAGACTTCGGACAGCGCGGCGAAATCGTCGACTTTCGCGATGCCGTGCGACAGCAGCAGCACGCCGAAGAGCACCCGCAGGGCCAGCAGGAAGAGCGAAGCCCGTGCGGTATAGCGCGTCGTCGGGAAGAGGAATCGCAGGATTCGTGACATCCGCCTACTTCACTTTGTCCATGAACTCCTTCGACGGCTTGAAAGCCGGAATGTTGTGTGCGGGGATCGTGATCGACGTGTTCTTGGCGATGTTCCGCGCCACCTTCTGCGCACGGTGTTTGAGGATGAAACTCCCGAAACCGCGCAGGTAGACGTTCTCCCCGCCGATCATCGACTGGCGGATTTCCTCCATCATCTGTTCTACTACGGTGGCGACCGTCACGGCTTCGACGCCGGTCTGTGCGGCGATTGCTTTTACCAGTTCTGCTTTTGTCATGGTTGATAATGTTTTGGATAACTGCTGCAAAGGTAGTGCCTTTTTCAGAATAAACAATATCCTTTTTCAAAACGGCTCGTTTTGACCATTACGGACGCTATGCTTTTCGCGGATCGGCGGCGATGTCCGTTCGGGAGGGGCGGAACGCACCGCGTCGGCCGGAATACCGCGAATGCCGCGGGGTGCGGGGTACAACGGGAAAGGGAGAGGCCGAAGCCTCTCCCTTTTAGCATGAACGGGGAATATATCCGTCAGAAGTCGATGCCCGTGTAGCTGGCGGGGGTGATGGCGCGCAACTCGGCCTTGACCTCTTCCGAGACGTCGAGCCCGGCGATGAATGCGGCGATCGCCTCGGCGGTGATGTGGGTGTTGGTGCGCGTGAGCGCTTTGAGCGCTTCGTAGGGCGAGGGATAGCCCGCACGGCGCAGGACGGTCTGGATGCCTTCGGCCACGACGGCCCAGTTGTCGTCCAGATCGCGGCGCAGCGCCTCCTCGTTGAGAATCACCTTGCCCAGCCCCTTCATCAGCGAAGCGACGGCCAGCAGCGTGTGGGCCACCGGAACGCCGACGTTGCGCAGCACGGTCGAGTCGGTCAGGTCGCGCTGCATACGCGAAACGGGCAGCTTGCCCGCCAGATGCTCGTAGAGCGCGTTGGCGATGCCCAGATTGCCTTCGGCGTTTTCGAAGTCGATCGGGTTGACCTTGTGGGGCATGGCGCTCGAACCGACCTCGCCGGCCTTGATGCGCTGCTTGAAATACTCCATCGAAATATAGGTCCACATGTCGCGGCAGAGGTCGATGAGAATGGTGTCGATGCGTTTGAGCGCGTCGAACAGCGCCGCCAGATTGTCGTAATGCTCGATCTGGGTGGTGTACTGCGAGCGGGTCAGCCCCAGTGTATTCCCGACGAAACGGTTGGCGAACGCGATCCAGTCGACGGCGGGGTAGGCGACGTGGTGGGCGTTGAAATTGCCCGTCGCACCGCCGAATTTGGCCGTGACGGCGACGGCTTTCAATTGGTCGATCTGCCGGTCGAGCCGTTCGACGAAGACCATCAGCTCCTTGCCCAGCCGCGTGGGCGAGGCGGGCTGGCCGTGCGTGTGGGCCAGCATCGGGACGGCGTGCCACTCGGCGGCCAGCGCGGCGAGCTTCTCGCGCAGTTCGGCCAGTGCAGGGTAGCAGACCTCCGCCAGCGCCTCCTTGATCGAGAGCGGAATGGCCGTGTTGTTGATGTCCTGCGACGTGAGGCCGAAGTGGACGAACTCCTTGCAGGCGCCCAGCCCCAGCGCATCCATCTTCTCTTTGAGCAGGTACTCGACGGCTTTCACGTCGTGGTTGGTCGTGCGCTCGATCTCCTTGACGCGCTCGGCGTCGGCCGTCGAGAAGTCGCGGTAAAGTCCGCGCAGTCGCTCGAATGCGGTCGTGTCGATCCCTTTCAATTCGGGCAGCGGCAGTTCGCACAGGGCGATGAAATACTCCACTTCGACGCGGACGCGGTAGCGGATCAGGGCGTATTCCGAAAAGTAGTCGGCCAGTCGCTCCGTTACCTTGCGGTAACGTCCGTCGACGGGCGAAATGGCGGTCAGGTTGCTCAATAACATATCGTGTCGGATTTTGATGCGGCAAAGGTAGGCAAAAAAGCGGGGATTCGGAAATTTGGAGAGTGGGATTTCCGGCGTACGGAGGTTGCGGGAGGAAGTGTCGCTCACGGCCTGGCCGCCGCCGCTTTGCGGCTGCTTGCCGCGAGGGCCAGCAGGGCGAAGAGGTACTGTGCGGCGTAGTAGGTGGACATGATGCGGAGGGTGGCGTCGGGGAGCGGTTCCACGAATTTGTTCCATGCGATCGTCGCGTCGGAGAAGACGAAGAGCAGCGCCGCGACGCGGAAGCCCGGGGCGTAGCGTCCCCGATAGAAGAGCACGCTGAGGAGCATGGCTGCGATCACCGCGCCGTAGAGTGCGACGCCCGTCCGTTCGACGGACGACGCCACGCGGGGGACGATGCCGGCGAAGAGGAACAGGAGCAGGCCGGCACCGACGACTGCCGCGGCGGCGATGCGTCTGCGGGAGAATTCGGCCGACGGCAGGAAATAGCGGATGTAGGCGACGTGCGCCAGCGCGAAGAGGAACATTTGGAGCAGAAAGTCGTGCACTGCTCCGGCGGCATCGCCCGCCGCCGAGAGCAGCAGGGCGCCGGCTACCGGCACGCACGCCTTGTCGCGCAGGGCGAACAGCACGAGCGAGAGCCAGGCGGCCGGATAGCAGACCTTGCAGGGAAGCGGTGCTCCCGTGCTGAAAAAGAGGGCGACGCCCAGCCCGAATCCGAACGTGAGCGCACCGATGAAAACCGGCCGCCGGTATTTTCCATCGTCCGGCTCGTCCGGCGAGCCGCCTCCTCCACAGGCCGGAGAAGTCCGCTTACAGGGCCGCATCGATCAGGTAGGGGTAGTGGTCGGTGAGTTTGACGGTGAAGCGGGCCGTGATGCAGTCGAAGACTTTGACCGCCACGCCTTCTTGGGCGTTGCAGATGAAGCAGTGGTCGATAGCGCCCTTTTCGCGGTCGGGGCTGCGGCGCCGGCTCGTGCGCGAATAGCCGTCTTTCGGGCCGCAGATATGATGGCCGTTGCCGTTGTCGGTCGCGTCCGTCGCCGCCTTGTAGCAGGGCGTGTAACCCCCTTCGATGAACTGGCGTATGGGCAGCGAATCTTCGTAGGCGTTCATGTCGCCCGTGACGAAAATCGTGCAGCCGTACTTGTTTTTCAGCACTTCGGCTTCGGCCATCATCAGACGTACCTGTGCCGCACGCGCGTAGGTACTGCCCGGCTGCGCCGCTTCGCTCTTCCACCACAGGTGGGTGTTGACCACGGCGAAGAGCCGGCCCGTGTCCTTCTTGCGGAAGACCGCCGAGGTGTAGGATTTGCTGCCGATGTTGCTCCAGCACGACGGGGCGTAGAGGACGTAGTTGACGTCCACCAGCTCCACGGTTTCGGGGTTGTAGAAGATCGGCGTGTTGTTCCACGGCTCCTCGCCCTCGTAGGCGATCCGGTAGCCGTATCGGCGGATCAGCGGGTAGAACCGCTGGTGCATGTGGAGGCTGTACTCCTGCAAATCGAGCACGTCGGGCATGAAGGCGCGCACGAGCTGGGCGAATTGCGGAGCACGCACGTCGTCGCGGGGATCTTCGCCGATGAGGCGCCATGCTTCGGGAATGTCGTCGCGGCTGTAATCCCAGATGTTGTCGGCCAGGATGCGCAGGTTCGAACCCGCAGCGCGTGCGAAGAGGCATTCGCCCTCGACCGAGCCTTCGATATGCGCGTCGCGCGGAATGTCGCCCTCCCGGAGCATTTGCGCGACATGCTGCGCGGCCTTCGTCAGGGCCCAGCTGCCGCCGCCGTCGATCAGGAGATCGCCGCGCGAGACGCGGACGGCGTAGTCGAAGGGCGCCCGATCCTCCGACCGGACGAGCCGGATGGCCCGGCCCCGGCGGAACGCCGTGTCGGGCAGTATCCGCAATTCGGGCTGTTCGGCGCCGGCGAGCTCCTGTCGGAGCGTCCGCGCGGCATCGATGCCCTCCTCGTCTTCGAGTGCGGAGCAGTAGACGATCGTGAAGTCCGCCGTGCGCGTTCCTGCGATTTTGCGTTGCGCGCGGGCCTGCAAACCGAAGGCGGCGAGCAGAAGGATCGAGAGGATAAGTCGTTTTTTCATCTGATTTCGAAAATTTGCCGATTCGCTAAAATTTACACGGAGATAACATCGAATGGACGAGCGCCGCTTTTGTTGTGGGTGCGGTCTCTGTTCGTCGGATGGGATTCCGCCGCTTTCGCAATCCTTTTCCCGCCTCGGCATAGTCCGAACTGCGTTCGGCTCTGCGCTCGGCTTGTCGAAAAGGTTTTCAAAGATAAGCTTTTTTTCGGAAATACCTGTTCGATCGCCGTATTTTTCAATCTTTTTGTCTGTTTTCGCACGGAGCGGCCGGCTGTCGAAAGAGGTACTTGTCACGACATCTTTCCGAACGGGATGCGTTTGCCCGCGGCGAGCCGGCAACGTTCGATCCCGTCGGCCATGCGGTCGAGTCCCCGGTCGATGCGCAGCAGTCCGAAATTGGCCGAGCGCGAAAGCGAACGGGGCGAGGCAGGGAGATTCATGGCGGATTCGGAAAATAATCAGGACAAATTAGCGTTTTTTCATCGGTTCCGGAGGAATCCGGTCCGGATTGCGTTTTTTCGTTTGATTTTTGTACCTTTGGCTGATGCCTTGGATGCTCCCGCTCGGCAATGTTCAAATAAATTTGACATTGCCCTCGCTTATTCGTATCTTTGGCTGACGCCGAAGATACTCCGTCTCGGCATAATCAAACATGAATGTTTGCTTCTGCACTCGACTTTTCGTATCTTTGTCCGAATAATGGTGAATGTTGTTATGGGATTTTTCACTCGGATTCTATACGGCCTCACGGAGTTCGTCCGCCGCAACCCCGTGACGTGCCTCGTTATCCTGATACTGGCCGTCGCCGCGCCGTCGGTGCTGGTCGGTATCGCCAACTTTATCTTTTACGTTATGCTGACGATTTTGTTGCTGGGCGTCGTTTTCGTCCTTCTGTTCCGATACCGTGTCAACAAGCTGCGCCGTGAAATGGGGCAGCAGGGAGGCTTCTCGCAGGAAGGCCCGCGCCGCCGCACCTATACGTGGTACTCGCGCCGCGACGAAGGCGACGTGAAGGTCTACAAGACCTCCGACACGCCCGAAAAGCGGATCAACGACTCGGTGGGCGAATACGTCGAGTTCGAGGAGGTGGAGGAGCAGAACCCGAAAAAATAAACCTGCGGCGGCCGAATGCAGTCCGGTCGCCGGGATAGATTGCTATGTTGTCGAAACTCTTCGCCCTCGTCGGGCAATATTTCATCCTGATGGGAAAGGTCTTCTCGCGTCCTGAGAAGCTTCCGATCTACCGTCGCCGGATCATTTACGAAATGGATGCGCTCGGCCTGAACTCGATCGGGCTGACGGCGATCATTTCGGTCTTCATCGGCGCAGTCATCACGTTGCAGATGTCGATCAACCTCGAATCGCCGTTCATTCCGAAGTACATCATCGGCTACGCCACGCGCGAGACGATGATCCTGGAATTCTCCTCGACGGTCGTGGCGCTCATACTGGCCGGCAAGGTGGGGTCGAACATCGCCTCCGAGATCGGTACGATGCGCATTACCGAGCAGATCGACGCGCTGGAAATCATGGGCGTCAACTCGGCGTCGTACCTCATCCTGCCCAAGATCGTGGCTACGGTGCTCTTCTTTCCGTTCCTGACGATCCTGAGCATTCTGATCGGCATCGCCGGCGGCTGGATGATCGCCGTCTTCACGGGCATCATGATTCCCGACGACTACGTCACGGGACTGCTCTACGATTTCAAACTCTATTCGATCGTCTATTCGCTTATCAAGACCGCCGTGTTCGCCTATATCATCACCTCGATCTCGGCGTTCTACGGGTATTATGCCAAGGGCAATTCGCTGGAAGTAGGCAAGGCTTCGACGCGGGCGGTGGTCGCTTCGTCGATCGTCATCATGATCTTTAACCTGATCCTTACGCAAGTCCTGCTGATATGATACGTGCCGAGCACATCACCAAATCGTTCGACGGGCGCGTGGTGCTCGACGACATCTCGATCGAGTTCCTGACCGGGAAGACCAACCTCATCATCGGGCGCAGCGGTTCGGGCAAGACCGTGCTGCTGAAATGTCTGGTGGGGTTGCACGCCGTTGATTCGGGGGAGATCTTCTACGACGACATCCGCTATACGGCGCTCGGATTCAAGGAGCGCAAGGCGATCCGCAAGGACATCGGCATGATCTTTCAGGGCGGAGCGCTGCTGGACTCGTCGACCGTAGCGGAGAACATCCGCCTGCCGCTGGATCTCTTCACCGATCAGTCGGAGGCCGAGAAACGCGAGCGCGTGGATTTCTGCCTGCGGCGCGTGCGGCTCGAAAACGCCGACGATCTCTACCCTTCGGAGTTGTCGGGCGGAATGATCAAACGCGTGGCCATTGCCCGCGCCATCGTGCTCAACCCGCGTTACCTGTTCTGCGACGAGCCCAACTCGGGCCTCGACCCGCAGACCTCGATCGTCATCGACAACCTGATCCACGAAATCACGCGCGAGTACAACATCACGACGATCATCAATACGCACGATATGAACTCGGTCATGGAGATCGGGCAGAAGATCGTCTACATCTACAAGGGCCGCAAATGGTGGGAAGGCACCAAGGAGGACATCCTGCACACGGACAACCGCGAGCTGAACGATTTCGTCTTCGCCTCGGCCATGGCCAAGCGCGCGAAGAAGGCGATCGGCTGACGGCGGCCGGTACGGCGGGCGAAGGCGCACTCCGCACGACGGACTGCGCCTTTCCGTATGTTTCGCCCCGTATTGGAGGGCGGTTCGCCTCCCGCCGGTGCGTCGGCAAAAAAGCAAGGGGAGCATGAACATGAAAAAGAGAAGCCCCTTGCGATGGCTTCTCCGAAACAACACACACATGACATCGTTCCCGCTGGCTGACGGGCGCAAGGAGATGTTCTACGATTACGGATGCCGGTTCCGCTCCGCTTATTTGATCTTGACGCAGCGAACGGGCATGGCGAACGACCGGTTGACAAGGTCTGTATTCGTCAGCGACGACGGCTCGCCGATGTAGTAGTCGAAGTTGTATGCACCCAATTGTCCTGCACCGGTGGCATAGGGCTGGCACGTCCAGAGTGTCACTTCCTGACCGATGAAACGGGGTGTTCCGTCGAATTTCAGATAGCCCTGCGCGGGCAGCGGATTGAATTGCCGGTCGGCGACCACCGTAAAGCCGATGTTCCCGTCGTCGTCGAGTGTATAATCGACGTCGAACTCCTGCTGCGTCGGAATGCGGTATCCGGCGGGACACGGGTCGAAATTGGTCTTGGGCGTGAACCACAGATAGTGCGTCGGTGCCGTTTCGTATTTCACCCAGTTGTAGTCGCGGCCGTCATAATAAGTACGCGAATACATGAAACAGAGCGGATAGTTGTTGCGCTTCTCCCAACTGCTCCATGCGTTCTGGATGTTCCAGTCGTTCCAATAGACCGTGTTGCCCGTGACGGTTTTCCATGCGGGGTTGATCTCCGGTCGCTCGTTGATGCTGCCCGCAGCCATGTTGCGGTACGGGTCTTTGCGTCCCCACTGATAGAGCAGGCCGTAGCTGTTCGGGTCATTGGGATCGGTCGCCACGGCACCGATGTTCCGGTCAAGGAATACGGGCGAGGAGGCGCCGGCGACCGTTCCCATCTCCTGCGGGGCGTCGGTCAGCCAGATGTGCCAGTTGTGCAGCATCAGATGCTGCTGTGCGTCGTAGGCGGAGATCGAGGCGTTACCCTTGACGAACTTCTTCACCGTGAAACGGATATAGCCGTCGACATAGGCGATGTCGCTCAGTTCGACGCCCGTCGTACGCCACGTCCAGTCGACCTTGTCGAAGGAACCCTTGATGGCGGTGCCGTCGACGAGTTCGGCGGGGAACATGTAGGTGCCGGCTTGCGAAACGACGTAGCAGTTGGCCGGTTTGCCCAGGTCGACCGCTTCGGGTTCGGGTTTGAACTCGATCGCCTTCATGGCGTAGAACTCGCGGCGGACGATCGTGACGGGCGAAGCCGACTCGGCCGGTTTGGTGACCTCCATGGTGCGTCCGCGGTCGTCGGTCAGTTCGATCGTGAAGCCTTGGTCGAAGGTCTGCGGGGGCAGAGCGACGGCGAACTGCGTGGGGTAATCGGCATCGGTGCTCAGGACGACACCTTCGCCGCAGTCGACTGCGACCTCTTTTGCGGCGTCGGCAGCCATCGTCAGACGGGGTTCGCCCGACTGACCCTCCTCGAGATAGTTCATCGCCACAGCGGCGGCACCCGCAACGCCCTCGTCGCCGTTGGCGATGAAGCGCAGCCCCGTCACCTTCACCGGATCGGTTTCGGTCGTGTAGAATTGAAGGCGCAGGGCGCCGACGGCCACCATGAACGGCAGGTTGGTTTCGGTGCGCGAGCGGGTGGCTGCCGTCATCGGTACGCAGCCGATGCCGGCGTGCGCCGCGGCGTTGTAACGCTGCGTGGCGGGCAGCGAGAAGGTCATCATCGGTACGCCGCCGACCTTGTCGCAGGCCACGCCGTCGGCGTAATAGGGATGGAGCGCATAGTTGGCGTCGTATTCGATCGTCGCGCCGCCGAACTGGTCGCCGTGGGCTCCTTCCTTGAAATAGAGTTCGCAGTGGCTGGGATCGTTCTGGTCGGGCTGCACGCCGTAGCAACTGCACAGCGGACAGCCTTTGAAGAGGGCGATCTCGTCGGTCGGGTTCCAGTGGACGTCGATCTGCCCGTCGGAGTCCTTCGTGGCGCAGCGGGTGTCGGCATCGGTTTCGATCGTGCCGTAAAACGGGGTTTCATCGGTCGCCGGCGTTGCACCGGCCGGTGTCGGCTCGTCGTCGACACCCTTCGTACAGCCGGCCAGAGCCAGCCACAGGGACAACAATCCCCAATAGATTGTTTTCATTTTCGTTCGGATAGAGTGAATTGGTTAATAAATAAGTCGGATTGCAAGGCGGGCGACTGCCCGTATTGCGGGCGGTGTCAATCCCAGTCGCTGCCGTCGCCGGGCACGATGGGATCCTCCCGCCAGTCGCCGCTGCCGCCTGTCTCGGAGGTCGCGAAGCCTTGCTCGACTTCAACGAACGAGAGAGACAACGTCGGGGCCAGGTAAAGTTTCTTGCAGTCTTTACTCGTTTCCATGATTGTTTCGGTTTGTCACCTGCCGACTCCTGAGAGGTGGGATCCAAAAAAAGAAAGTGTGGAACTGCAATATATGATATTCGGGGAGCCGGATACAGCCCGAAATGAAAAAAAGAGCTAAACATCTGCAAATATAACCATTGATTTTCTGTACTTTATATGGTATCTGATTCGGGAACGACTTTTTAATTTATCTTAATCCGTTGCAAGATTCTTCGGGATATATGGGAACATTTACGGGAATTTGTTATACCTTTGCCGCATAACCGAAAAAGCAACGTGAATGAAAGTTTCCGTCTATCTGAAAAAGTGTTCCCCCGAGGCCTCGAACATCTGCTTCCGGGTCAGGGATAAGAATGTGGACATAAAGGTCGTTTCCCCACTTGAAGTGCAGGACAAGTATTGGGAATCCGATACCCTCAGCTACAGACGCACGACAGCCGTGCCTGCCGCCGAGCAGAAACGGCTGCCGGAACAGATCGCCTCCATCATCGAGCGGGCGGAGAAGACCTTTTCGGACAAGGCGGACAGCAGGTGGATGAGGCAGGTCATCGAGGATGTGCTGTACCCTGCCCGCGCCTTCGAGCGCAACCACCCGAACCTGCTCGCCCGTGTCCACGAGTATCTGGAGAAGTTTGACGGTGCGGAGAGAACAAAAGAGCATATCGTCCGCTTCGAGCGCAAGATGTCCCGCTATCACGACTACCGCCGGGAGATACTGGGCGAGGCGGACTTCACCCTCTTCGTGGAGACCGTCACGCTGGAGCAGATGAACGCTTTCCGGGATTATGTGGTGAACGAGTACAAGCTGCGGCAGGAACACCCCGACTTCTATGCTCCCCGCATGCTCATCAACCACAGACCGAGGCCGCTTTCCGGTACGACCGTCATCAACATCATGAACCTGTTCTGCACCTTCCTGCACTGGTGCAAGAAGATGAAGTATTCCGACAATGAGGTCTATGTGCTCTACGGCTGCAAGGAACCTACCTACGGCGACCCGTTCTTCCTCACTTCCGAAGAGAGGAATATCCTCTACGATGCGGACTTGAGCGACTGCCCGAAATTGGCCGTCATCCGTGACATCTTCGTGTTCCACTGCTATGTCGGCTGCCGAGTGGGCGACCTTTACCGTCTCACAAGGGACAATATCAAGGACGGTTTTCTGGAATACATGCCGCAGAAGACGAAGAAATGTCAGGCGAAAACTGTCAGGGTGCCGCTGCACGAAAAGGCGTTGAAGATACTGGAACGATACGATGCCAATGCCGACAGACTGTTCCCGTTCAGGCAGATACACACCTACAACCTCGGCATACGGGAACTGCTGAAGCGTTGCGGCATAAACAGGATGGTGACCATCCTCGACACGCACGGCTACAACACCGTGCAGAAGCCCTTGTACGAAGTGGCCAGCAGCCACACGGCACGCAAGACCTTCGTGGGCAACCTCTACAGGCAGGTGCCCGACCCAAACCTTATCGCCTCCATGTCGGGGCATGTGGAGGGCAGCAGGGCGTTCAGCCGCTACCGCACGATAGACGATGACATGAAGCGCAGGCTTGTGGAAATGATAGACTAAGACAGAAAGGAGGACATACATATGAAAGTGACCGCATTCATCCGGAAGACCGCCGCCAAGAACAACATCACCGACCAGGCACGGGTCTATTTCCGTGTCCGGGACATTGGCGGCGTGGACATCAAGGCCGCGAGCGAACTGTCCATCAACCCCAACCACTGGAGCCCGGAGAGGCAGGGCTACAAGCCCCGCGTGGCTCTGGTGTCGGAGGAGAAGAAGATGGGCTTCGACAAGGACGTGCAGCAGATCACCCACCTTATCACGAAAGAGTACCACCGGGGCGTGGACGGCAGCTGGCTCAAAAGCCTGATAGAGGAATACCACCATCCCAACATCAACGCGAGGGGCGGCAACAGGGCCGACGAATACCTGCTCTCGTACCAGATACGGAAATACATCGAGGAGACCCCGCTCGCGGACGAAAGCCGCAAACACCATCTCGACAATCTCAACAAAGTGCTGCGCTACAAGCGTTTCCGCCACGAGGTGCTGCACCAGCGGGGCTTCCATCTGTGTATTGATACCATAACAGCAGACGACATCAGGGACTTCAAGCTGTGGATGCAGGAGGAACACAAATATGTGGACATGTACCCCGTATTCTACCGGAACGAGAAGCACCGCGATGTCGGACAGAAGCGTTCCGAGAACAGCATGTCGGGCTCGCTCTACCGCATCCGCACCGTTGTCAAGTGGTGCATCAAGCGCGGGCTGACAAGGAACAACCCGTTCGACCAGTACCAGATTGCCCGGCCGATGTATGGCGACCCGTTCTACCTGACACTTGAAGAACGTGACAGGGTGTACTACGCCGACCTGAGCGGCATGGGATCTACCTACCCGGTCTACCGTGACATCTTCATGTTCCAGTGCCTGATAGGATGCCGCGTGAGCGACCTGAACAGGCTGACCAAGGCCAACATCGTGGACGGCTTCGTGGAGTACATCCCGCAGAAGACGAAGATGGAGCATGCCAATACGGTGCGTGTACCGCTCAACCAAAAGGCGCTGGACATACTGGAACGCTACAAGGATCTGGAGAACGCCCTGCTCCCCCGGTTCTCGCACTTCGGCTACAACAAGAAGATAAAGGAGATACTCAAGTACGTGGGCATCGACCGCAAGGTCATAGTCCTCGATCCCAAGACAAGGGAGGACGTGGCGAGACCCCTATACGAGGTCGCATCTACCCATACGGCACGCAAGACCTTCATCGGTAACCTTTACAGGCAGGTCAAGGACCCGAACTTGATAGCCTCCATGTCGGGACATTCGGAAGGAAGCCGGGCCTTCGCACGGTACCGCAAAATTGACGACGAGATGAAGAAGGAACTGGTAAACCTTCTGGACTGATTATCATATTTCGCTTTTATCATTTATAAAATCCTATGGACGGGCAGAAACAGACACACGAACAGTTCAAGGCGGACATCCTACAATGGAAGGCCGCGCACAGGGAGGAATACACCCGCTTCGCGAAAATGATGGCGGACGGGAACGAGATGCAGTACCTCGCCGTATGCCGTGCCATATTCAGGCAGCTGCCCGGAATCAAAAAGGAATGGCAGCTGTCATGGTGTGACGACAGCACGGACGGCTTTAGGAACATAGACCTCCATTTCAAGGAGAACGCGGTGCCGGGGCAGATCGTGGAACTGTACAGAAAACAGAGGGAAGAGGATGCGGCCCATCCTCCGTCCTCTTTCTGGGGCAGGATGAAATACATTTTCAGACATAGCCTGAGAAAACGCTGCGTGATCCTGTCCGCACCACTTGTGCTGAGCTGGCTGTATTACGGCAAGAGCTTCGAGGCCATGGTGGACATGGTCAGCAGGCAGGCGGGGCATCCCAAGGCGGGGAATGCCGAGAGGATGGGATGCTCCATTGTCGTCAGGCAGATTATCGAGGTGTCCATAAAGAACGGCTTCCGCACGCAGGAGGACTGGGACAGGCACTTTGCCATGAAAAGTGCCATTGAGAAAGGCGGCATCGGAGAATGGGCATTGCAGTCCGTAAAGGACGGGATGGGTGGCGGTGATACCGAAAACAACCCGGTGGAAGCGGCAGACTCCTGCAATGGCACACCACCACAAACACAACGGGCGGCAGGAAAGAAAAAGATACAGGAGCGGCCGCTCGCGGATTACCTCAAGTGCGGAAATAAAGAAGCGGTTATACAATGTATCCGCCGTTTCGTTTCCATAAACACGAGTGCCGTCCAACAGGCACTCCCGTTCTATGTGCTGAAAGACCTGCGGCTGATGGCCGGAATGCACGCCGCGAAGGAGTACAGCGTGGGGATGGCATTGCAGTTCCCCGACCTTCCCTCGCTGAAAAGCGAGAGTGCCATACGGCAGGCGGTCGGCTTCCTGAAGGCGGCAAAGCATGTCATCAAGGACGGGAAAGACCAGATGGCACCTCTTATCGAGAGTGACGAGAACCGGGAACTGTACCGGACACTGGCAGCGGAAATCAGAGAAATCGCTGCCGATGATGAAGCGGAAACTGCGGCCGGATAGGGCAAAACGAGCCGTTTTACATGGTCATGCAGACTTGAATGGTCATGACAATTTAAGACAAATCATTATATATCAATCCGTTTCAATTCGCCTGTACTTTTGCACCGTCAATCCTTTTCCCGAGGGTCGGCGGTGCTTCTCTTTTATAAGCCATCGGAAGGGAGGCGTCAGGGAACTTTTGAAGATGGTCATCACAAACTTCAAAACTGATATTTATGATTACCATAGAAAGTCTGGTCGAGCAGGGTGCGAACGTGAAACTGGAAGTTTCGCCAGCCGACCTTAAGATGTTTGCCGAGTCCATCGTGCAGCGCACGATGGCGGCCCGGCAGGAAGAACTGGATGCGGAGATGCAGCGTGCCGCGGAAGAGACATGGCTCAACACAAAGCAGGTGCGTGAGCTGCTGAATGTGTGCGAGGGGACGCTCAACCTGTGGGCGAAGCGCGGCTACCTCGTCCCCGTCAAGGTGGGCAACAAGAACATGTATGCCAAATCCGATGTCCGCCGCATACAGACGGGAGGCAAGTCCGAAAGTGTGACATCCTATTGCAAGAAGAAAAATGGCTGACATGACAAACACCCGACTTGAACTGTGCAACATGATCCGCATGGAGGCGGGGCATGTCAGTGATACCGGGTTCCCTCTGGATGTCTTTCCGCAGGCCGTGCAGTCCGTCATCCTTGACATGGACCGGTATGAGAACTACAAGACAGAGTTCATCGCGACGGCCATGCTGTCGGCGGTATCGGCCGCATTGGGCGGCACCTACCGCATCCGCATCAAAGGCGAGTGGCAGAGCAACGCCGCCCTCTACATCATCCTTGTGGGCAGGCCGGGACTGGGCAAGACACCGCCGCTGGAAGCGGCATACCGCCCCATACGGAAGCACGACTACGCCCTGTTCAAGGCGTATGAGTCGGAACTGGAGGCATGGAAAGCCGCCGGGGAGAGCGACAGGAAGCCTGTACTGCGGCGCACGGTCGTGTCCGACTTCACTCCGGAATCGCTCCTGCTGACACACAACAGCAATCCCCGCAGCGTGGTCATCCTGGTGGACGAGATAATGGGCATGTTCAACTCAGCCAACCGCTACACCAACGGGCAGCTCATAGAGCAGCTGCTCACGGCATGGAGCGGCGGTGTGCTGGACGTGACAAGGGTCAGCAACACTATACCTGTGCATATTGAACAGCCGTGCATCAACATCGTCGGAACCACGCAGACCAAACGCATACATGAACTGCTCACGAAGGGCTTTGAGGAGAACGGGCTGCTCGACCGCATCCTGTTCGTGCTGCCCAAGTCCCGTGAAGTGCCAAAATGGACCGATTGGGATGATGGCGGGGAGGACAGGGCTTCCATGGCAGCGGCACGATGGGAACAGATACTTGGCAAGGTGCTCTCTTTGGACTATGACACGGGAGAGGAAGAAAGGATGCCCCATGTGCTGTCCATGGACAGGGAGGCAAGGGAATATTTCTTCTCGTGGTGGAACAGGAAAGTGGAACGCATTAACCGGATAGAGGACGATGCCCAAGTGGATAGCCGTGAGATGAAGCACCCGGCGCAGGTGGCACGGCTGGCCCTGCTCATGCAGGTGCTGCGGTATGCCGCCGGCGAGAGCCACCTGCTGTCTGTGGATACGGCATCGGTAAAGGCTGCCATCCGGCTGAACGGCTACTTCGAGGACTCGTACCGCCGCATCCGCTCATTCGTGGCGGAGGACATGTGCGAGGATCCGCCCAAGGTGCTGCTGTCGCTGCTGCCTGACACTTTCGACACGAAGACGGCCATCGCCATTGGAAAGGAACTGCAGAATGTCAGCGAGCGTACGGTGATGAACTACCTCAAGGAGCTGTGCCGGAGCAGGCTGCTGCGGAAGTCCAAGGCCGGGCATTACGAGAAGATCATATATGATGAATCTGATAAATTTAATATGACAGACAATGAACCGTCAACCCCGGACTGCAACGGATGACCCCTTGTTGCAGCCTGCAGTCTTTGCAGTTTTGCAGTCTCGGAGTGCCGGAAACGGGAAATTCCTGCAAGACTGCAGGAACTGCAAACTGCAAATGACGGTTTTCATTTGCAGGAATCAACAAAAGAGAGCATCATGACCGAATACAGATTCCATCTACAGAAATATCGTCCTGGCAGCAAGACCGTCTGTCCGGAGTGCGGCAGGAAGTCCTGTTTCACCCGTTATATCGACGAGGCGGGAGAGATTTCCTTCCCTGACAACGTGGGCATCTGCGACCACTTCAACAGTTGCGGCTACCGCTACACCCCGAAAGAATACTTCCGGGACAATCCGACTGTCAAAGAAAAATTGAATGAGCGGGAAAGGTTTGGCGGTACACCAATGGCCGCAAAACCGCCAGCAAGAGCATTGCCCGAACAGAAACCACGGATATCCTTTCTTCCCTCCGATTGGGTGGAGCAGTCCATGCGCAGGTACGACATCAACCCCTTGTACCGATACTTTACCAAAGTGATGGGCAAGGAAAATGTGGACAAGCTATTCAGCCTATACATGGTCGGTACCTCAAAGATGTGGGGCGGTGCGACCGTATTCTGGCAGACAGACCGGGACGGCAAAGTGCGTGCGGGCAAGATAATGGGCTATGATGCCGAGACAGGACACCGCATCAAGGAGCCTTTCAATCAGGTCTGCTGGGTGCATTCCGTGAGGAAGGTGCAGGATTTCAGGATGAAGCAATGCCTGTTCGGAGAGCATCTGCTGTCAGACAGTTCCGCCGTAATGTCCGCCAAACCTGTAGCCATTGTCGAAAGCGAGAAAACGGCACTGGTCGCCGCCCATTTCATCCATGACTTCATCTGGCTTGCCACCGGAGGGATGCACGGGTGCTTCAACAGCGAAGCCATGAAAGTATTGGACGGTCGGGAGGTGATTCTTTTCCCCGACCTTAAGGCTACGGAGGAATGGCGGCGACGGCTGCCGATGCTGGAATCCGTATGCAGGCGTGCCACATGCTCCGACCTGCTGGAAAGGATAGCGACCAATGAACAGCGCAGTCTGGGACTGGACATCGCCGACTTCCTGCTGATGGAGGACACGCCGCAGATGATCCTTCAACAGATGATAGCGCGCAATCCTGCATTGCAGTCCCTCATCGACGCTTTCGGACTCGAATTGGTGGATGCAGGGAGAGCGGAATGACGAAAAGGTATCGGACAACTTGCTGTCCCAAGGGAAAGGGGTTGTAAAATCCCGTAGCTTATTAGGGCATTTTCACCGCCTCCGCTCCGCATCCGGCAGTCAAAAAGCCCATAAGCCGAGGGAATACCTCAGATTCCAAACATATAGGACGGGATTTTACAACAGTAACAATAACCATAAAAACGAACGGATATGAGCAATACACAATATGCAGTCTGCCACCTGCAGCGTGGTAGCGGCAATGACAGCGGAATGTCATGCCATATAGAAAGGAAGGATGCCAAGGGGAAGATTTATGTGCCGGACAATGCCAATGCGGACCGGACACATCTCAACCGGGAGCTGGTCAGGTTCCCAGAGGGAGTGTCCAACCGCACCGAGGCGATACAGCACCGTATCGACACCGCCGGGCTGCGCCGCAAGGTCGGCAAGAACCAGACAAAAGCCATCCGTGTCATCTTGACCGGGACACATGAGCAGATGATGAAGATTGCCAATGACGGTAGGCTGAACAGTTGGATTGATGCCAATCTTAAATGGCTAAGGGATACTTTCGGAAATGAGAACCTTGTATCGTGCGTGCTGCACATGGATGAAAAGACCCCGCACCTGCACGCCACTGTCGTTCCCATTGTAACCGGGGAGCGCGTCCGCAGGAAGCGGGAGGGTGAGAAGAAGTATGAAACGAAATCCGGTCCCCGTCTGTCAGCGGACGATGTGATGCGGCGCACCAAGCTACACGAATATCAGAACAGTTATGCCAAGACCATGAAATCGTTTGGGCTGCAGCGAGGCATTGTCGGCTCCACGGCAAAGCACCAAGTCAACTCGGATTATTACAGGCAACAGGTAATCCAGTACGAGGAAGACATTGCCAAATTGCAGGCCGATGTGGAGAAGGCACAAGAGGGCAGGAACACCATCCTCGCGTGGTTCGGCAAGGGAGACCTTGCCAAGGCAAAGAAGGAACTCGCGGACAAAGACGGGCAGATTGCCGAACTCAACAAACGGATCAAGGAACTTCTGGCAGAAAAGGAACGGTTGCAGGAGCGGCATAAGTCGGAAATCGAGAAGCTGCGGAACGGCTATCAAGCGGAGATAGACGCAGCCATCCGCAGGGCGGAAACCGCCGAACAGCAGTCAGAAGAGAAAGATGCCGTCATAGACAGGCAAAGGAAGCAGATAAACCTGCTCGACCGTAAGGCAAACCCTCAGCGTTATAGCCTCTCATCCGGTGCCGAGCTTGTCCGAATCAACGTGTCCAACTACCGGAATCCGTCGCTCCACATCTGGACACGGGTCGGAGAGGAACTTTTTGAGGACACCAAGTTTCAGATAGACTATGATGTGGCTCTAAAGCACTTTAACGGCCTGCTCACGGACGAGGAGTTTGTCAATGCCGTATTCGAGCCGCAGGAGCAGGTGAACGAGGTACAAGCACAGTTGCTTGGGGCTGCATTTATGCTTGTGTCCGGTGGTCCGGCAGAGGTTCATGTCGGCACCGGTGGTGGAGGGGCGTCTTCGGAACTTCCGTGGAATGATAAGAAATCCAAAGGATTGAAACGATAAAGCTATCAATTCAATAGATAGATTAGCAGAAAAATATCTACCTTTGTATTGGATATAAAAATATAACGATGAAATTATCAAAATTATATAGTAAGTCGCTTTGGAAAGACAGTTTTTTGTACGCAGTTAGTTTCATTGCAGCTATAGAAACTATTTGTGCTATCGCTAATTTTAGCATTACAGATATTTGCAATATACAGAAGTGGTGGGAGAAAGGCTTGGTTATTGTGGGTGTATTTTTATTATTTTGGATTATAATATCTGTAGTAAAGGCATTCAGAGCAGACCATTCAATCACTTTAAAAATAAAAGGAATCAATGTTAAAATTGAAGAAGGGGATATATTTGAGTCAACAGATTGGAAATTAATTCCTTTTAATGAATTTTTTGATACCACTGTAGATGATGTCGTTATTGCTCGAAACTCGTTGAATGGAAAATTCATAGAAAGATTACAAGATATTGATGATTTGAAGCGACAAATTAACGAAGCAGAAGACGTACCTAGAATGAAAAGAAAAATAAAAGCAGGTAAAATTTGTTATCCACTTGGACGAATCGTTGTATATCAAGATTATTTATTATTGGCATTTTCTCATTTTGAAAATAATCAGGCTAAACTATCTCATAACGATTACGAAGTTTGTCTTAGGGCGATGTGGAATGAAATAAGCAGAGTATATGCAAATAAACCTATTGCTATACCGTTACTTGGGGAGGAATAACACGCATTACAGATAAAAATGAATTTAATTTGCTTCGTTGCATTCTTTGTACACTTAAAACATCGAATGCTCCAATATATCAACCGATAACAATTGTATTGACACGAGAAACTATTGATAAAATTAATTTGTATGATATTAAAAAATATTTTAATCATGTATTACAGGACAAGAACTTATATCGCCGGAGATTGGGATCATGACAAAGATGCTGTTG